>TARA_R110000868_G_scaffold162903_3_pt1 | contig 364479 bp, 317 predicted proteins | sample TARA_R110000868 | Tara Oceans TARA_R110000868 (sample SAMEA4397489) | marine metagenome | biome: Polar Biome; feature: [SRF] surface water layer (ENVO:00010504); material: water (ENVO:00002006), including particulate matter (ENVO:01000060) such as... | depth 5 m | reverse complement strand
GTCGGTCATGATTTCCTGATAGCCCGTGATCGAGGTGTTGAAGCAAACTTCACCAACCACTTCTCCTCGGGCACCGGCGCCTCGTCCCCAGAAAACAGAACCATCGGCTAGTACCAGAACGGCAGAAGCACCAGGAGGCGGGGTGTGCGTGGGCGCTGACATTGGCAAATGTCCTTTCGATCTTTCCACGGTGAGACACGGAGTCTTTATATATAAAAATTACGAACAGGCCGAGAGAAACAGCCTAATTCCCTTGCATATCGGGCATGCGAACATGACAAGGTGTTTTCAGCATGATTTGCCGAAACACCAGTAGGCGTCGGTTAAATATGCTGAAAACAAGGCAAATCCTTATCCCGGCGGGCAAATTGGCGGATGTCTACGGGAGTCGCGCTGCGCTGTCAAGAACGCATCCAAACTTTTATTTATCGTTTAAAATCAAGGTGTTACGCAGCAAGGTTTTCTTTGCTTACATCACGGTTTTGCGGTATGTTCGCTCCTTTCTTCCACAGAATCAGAGATATGCCATGCTGCGATCGCAGCTCAGAGACGCTTTGAAAAAGGCCGTCCTCGCAAAGGATGCCGTATCCGTGACGACCGTGCGCCTGATCTTGGCGGCACTTAAGGAACGAGATATTGCGGCACGCGGTGAAGGGAACACAGATGGTATTCCCGACGAAGAAATTTTGACCTTGCTGCAGGCGATGGTCAAACAGCGTCGTGAAAGCATTGAAATGTACACCAAGGGCAATCGCCCCGAACTTGCCGCGCAGGAAGCTTCGGAAATCGGTGTGATTGAACGGTTCCTGCCCAAGCAGATGTCCGACGAAGAGATCGAGGCGGCTGTTAAAGCTGCTGTTACCGATCTTGGGGCGACCTGCTTAAAGGATATGGGCCGGACAATGGCAGCGCTTCGCGAACAATATGCCAGTTGCATGGATTTTGGCAAAGCTGGTGGTGTTGCGAAAAAACTTCTCGGCTGATTTCGAGAATTTAAATTTTTTATTGAAAGCCGGGCGTGTAAAATCGTCCGGCTTTCGTCGTCCCAAAGCCCGGATTCCGATGAGAATCAATAAAAGGGTCACAAGGGGCTTGGATTAATGTGATCACGGGATCGGGACAATCATGAGCTTTCCCCAGTCGTTTCTTGACGATCTGCGGGCGCGCGTCGGGCTGGCCGATATTGTCGGTACGTCGGTGAAGCTGATCAAGCGCGGCCGGGAATATTCCGGGCTGTGTCCGTTCCATTCTGAAAAATCCCCATCCTTCACGGTCAACGAACAAAAAGGCTTTTACCACTGCTTTGGCTGTGGAGCGCATGGGGATGTCATCAGTTTTATGATGAATACCCGTGGCCTGACGTTTGTCGAGGCGGTCGAGGTGCTGGCCAATCAGGTTGGCATGGATGTGCCCAAGCCGTCGCGCGAAGCTCAGGAACGCGAAAAAAAGGCCAAGACGCTATACGAAGTCATGGAAGCGGCCTGTGCGTTTTACGAACGCGTGCTGCGTATGCCCGAAGGGCGCGAAGGACTTGATTACTTCCATCGTCGCGGTCTTGACGACAAAACGATGTCCGAATTCCGGCTTGGCTATGCGCCGGATAATCGCGGTGCCTTAAAAGCAGCCCTCAAGCGCGAGGAATTCGACGAAACCCTGATGGTTGAAGCCGGGCTTCTGATCGAACCCGAAGATCGCGATCGGCAAACCTATGACCGATTCCGCGGACGGGTGATGTTCCCTATTTTGGATCGGCGCGGGCGGGTTGTGGCCTTTGGCGGACGTGTGATGGGCGATACCAAGCCCAAATACCTTAACAGTCCGGATACACCGCTGTTTCACAAGGGGCGGTTGCTTTATGGCCTGCCACAGGCCCGCGAAGCCAGCCAGCACGATGCGCCGATCATTGTGACCGAGGGCTATATGGATGTGATCGCCCTGCATCGGGCCGGATTCCGCGGGGCGGTGGCGCCACTGGGGACCGCGGTGACCGAAGAACAGATCGGCGAACTTTGGAAAATGGCTAACGAGCCGATCCTGTGCCTTGACGGTGATGAAGCGGGAAAACGCGCCGCTGTGCGTGCTGCTGAGCGTGCGTTGCCAATCCTGCGCCCGGGAAAGTCGCTTTTGTTTTCGATCCTGCCCGAGGGCGAAGACCCGGACAGTTTGATGGCGGCGCCAAACGGGTTTGCCAGTTTCCGCAAAATTCTTGATACATCGGTGCCGCTGGTCGAACTGGTTTGGCGTCTTGATGTTGCCGGGCGTGCAATTGACACGCCCGAACGGCGTGCCGCCCTTGAGGCCGATATTCAGAAACGTGTTTCGGTGATCGGGGATGAAGCCGTCAGATCGCAATATCAGTCGATGTTCCGTGACCGGGTCTGGAAATTATTTAAGGGGGATCGTTCCAAGGGCAACGGGCCGCGTTCCGGCCAAGGTGGCGGCAATTACCAGAATAAAAAATTCAGCAAGGGTGGCAAAAGCGGAAAAAAAGACTATTTCTGGGAACCAGCAGGAAAAGCCGTGCCCGGCATGTCGCAGCGGCCAATGCAAAAGCGCCGTGCCGTACAGGACTGTATTTTGCTGGTAACGCTGATAAATCATCCCCATTTGCATGATGACGTCGGTGAACGGCTCGGAATCTACACTTGTGCTGACTCTGAACTTGACAATCTTCGTCGGGCCGTTTTAAAGCTCCTTGACGGTGATCCTGGACTTGATACTGATGCGATCAAGGCCTATTTGGAGCGCGACGGGCTGTCAGAGACAGTATTGCGGGTGGTTGGTGCGGATATTTTGGCGCACGCCGCTTTCGCCAAGCCCGAAACGCCGCTTGAACGGGCCCGTGCGGGTTGGGAACAGGTTTTTTCCATGGCTGTAAGCTCCCTGGAGGACGAAGAGGCAAAATACGCCGTCCGACAGTTGGCAGCAGATATCAGCGATGAAGAATGGGAAAGGTTTTCGCATAGACGCGACGACCTCGCCCGGCGCCGGGAAAAAGTGTTTAAGCTCGACGACTGATCGACGCATGCGGATGTATGTGGGATCGGCGTTCGGGCTATTTGTGATTTGCGCTGATAAAAACAGTGCGTGGGACAACAACGGTACGAATAGTACCCAGCGGGAAACGGGGAATAGATGTCGTCTAAGACTTCGAACGCTGAAGAGAAAAAGAACTCTTCTGAAACCGCAGACGGACCTCTTCTCGATACATACAAGGCGGCCATCAAAAAGCTCATTGCCAAAGGCAAGGAGAAAGGCCACATCTCGGTTGACGAACTGAACGCTGCCTTGCCTTCGGAGCATTTTTCTTCCGAGCAGATCGAAGACGTGATGAGCAATCTCAACGAGATGGGCATCAATGTTATCGATGGCGAGGATAGCGACGACTCGGATGACAGCGACGACAAAGATGCTGATCCGAGTGGCAATATTTCGGCCGATGATGTTGGCCGTACCGATGATCCGGTGCGGATGTATCTGCGCGAGATGGGCAGTGTTGAACTGCTATCGCGTGAAGGCGAAATTGCCATTGCCAAGCGTATCGAGGCAGGCCGTGACATGATGATTGGCGGGATTTGCGAATCCCCGCTGACCATCCGTGCGATCGTCAACTGGCATGATCAGCTTCAGGCTGGCAATCTTCTGCTTCGTGATGTGATCGATCTGGAAACCACCTATGGCGGTGGCCCGGATGCGGAAATCGCAGCCCAGCAAAGCGAAGAAGAAGGTGAAGAAGCCGAAGGGGCCGCGGCGCAGGGTGAAGACCTTGAAGTCACTGCTGTTGAAGGTGAGGCTGTTTCTGACGACGACGATGAAGATGAAGCCGAAACTGAAACGCCCGAATCGACCGGTGTTCCTTCTGACGATGAAGAAGATGAGGACGAAAGCGAAACCGAAAAGTCTTCTGAAACTTCTGAGGGCGAACAAGCCGACGACGACGATGACGAGGACGATGATGAGAAGGTCAATGTTTCGCTTTCCAAGATGGAAGAGGAACTGACCGAGCAGGTTCTTGAAAAGTTCGAACTGATCGCCAAGACCTATGAGAAATTGCACAAGGCACAGGAACAGCGCCTTGTTGCGATGAACAAGGGGGAAAGCGTTCCGGCGGCGACGGAAAAGCGTTACAACAAGCTGAAAAACGAGATGGTCGATTTGATGGAAGATGTTCATTTGAACAACTTCCGCATCGAGGAACTCCTTGATCATCTGACCGGCTTGAACAACCGTTTGCTTGGCCTTGAAGGCAAGTTGCTGCGTTTTGCCGATCGTTGCAAAATCAAACGTCCGGACTTCGTCAAACACTATCAGGGCAACGAGCTCGACCCGAACTGGATGGAGCGCGTTGGCGCTTTGCCGGGCAAGGGTTGGAAACTCTTTATCGAACGTTATCCCGATGAAATCGCGCAATTGCGTGAAAATGTCGGTGGTGTTTCGGCCGAGGTTGGCTTGCCGATTGGTGAATTCCGTCGCGTTTATGGCGTCGTCAACAAGGGCGAACGCGAAGCAGGCCGTGCGAAAAAAGAAATGATCGAGGCCAACCTGCGTCTTGTGATTTCGATTGCCAAAAAATATACCAACCGTGGTCTTCAGTTCCTTGACCTTATTCAGGAAGGCAATATCGGCCTGATGAAGGCGGTAGATAAGTTTGAATATCGCCGTGGGTATAAATTCTCGACCTATGCGACCTGGTGGATCCGTCAGGCGATCACGCGTTCTATCGCTGATCAGGCCCGTACGATCCGTATTCCGGTTCACATGATCGAAACCATCAACAAGCTGGTCCGTACGTCGCGCCAGATGTTGCATGAAATCGGTCGCGAGCCGACCCCGGAAGAGCTGGCTGAAAAACTGCAAATGCCGCTTGAAAAGGTTCGCAAGGTTCTGAAAATCGCCAAAGAGCCGATCTCGCTCGAAACCCCGATCGGGGACGAGGAAGACAGCCATCTTGGTGATTTCATCGAGGATAAAAATGCGGTTCAGCCGCTTGATGCTGCGATCCAGGCAAACTTGCGTGAAACGACCACGCGGGTTCTGGCTTCCCTTACCCCGCGTGAGGAACGTGTGCTGCGCATGCGTTTTGGTATCGGCATGAATACGGATCATACCCTCGAAGAAGTCGGTCAGCAGTTTTCTGTGACCCGCGAACGTATCCGTCAGATCGAGGCAAAGGCGCTGCGCAAGCTTAAACATCCGTCACGCTCGCGCAAATTGCGGTCGTTCCTCGATTATTAAGAAATCAAACGACGTTCGGGCTTGACCTTAGCCTGAAAATCGCTAGTTTTCGGGACCGCGCCAAATGTTTGGCGCGGTCTTTTCTATTCCCCTCGGGGGCCCGTAGCTCAATTGGTTAGAGCCGACCGCTCATAACGGTCTGGTTGGGGGTTCAAGTCCCTCCGGGCCTACCATTTTTTCGTATGATATTATTATATGATGAATAGCAATCCGCTCGATAACGTGCGGGTTTCTTTCGTGCATTTGCCCTAATTTTTTAGGATGCATACTCGCGGTTCATCATCTCGGTCCTTGTAAATTTTCAGCGGTGTCAATTTCTGTAGGCAGAATGCGTTCCGCCAAGGCCGGTGTGTCCGAATTTTCTTATGCTAAACAACCTGTTACAGTTTCGTTGTTAACAAACAACCGAATAGGTTGTAATTGTTCAAATCTAGCCGGGGAACGCGAACCGGTATAGCGGCGCTGCCGAAGGCGCGTGGTGATCGCGCATCTGGTTGAGGGCGGGCTTCTTGGCATGGGACATGACAAACATTATGTACTGAAGTTCGGTGAATTCGAGCTTGAGATGCCGCACAAGAATCTCAGCCGCGACGGTACACGGTTAAAGCTTGGTGGCCGGGCTGTAAGCTTGCTTGCTGTTCTGGCCGAAGCAGATGGGGCACTGGTTTCACGCGATATGCTGTTAGCACAGGTTTGGCCCGGTCAAACCATTGATGACAGCGCTATTCGCGTTCATTTGTCGGCACTGAGAAAGGCTCTGGGGCCTGTGGATGACGGCAATCATGTGATCGTTAATGAAGCCGGGCGGGGATATCGTCTTGCATTGATAGTCAGCCGAAGTGAGCGGCCAAATTCAAGTCATTTCCCCGAAGATGATCATGTAAATATTAACCTGCCAGCACGAATTGGCGCGATTATCGGGCAGGATTTGACGATTGCGTCTCTGTCAGACGAGTTGATTGCCCGGCGTCTTATTACGGTTGCAGGGCCGGGTGGAATTGGCAAAACCACCATCGGTATTGCTGCGGGACGATCTGCGGCGCAAAAAACGGGTGCCGCAGCATTCTTTGTTGATTTTTCGCCAATCGGTAACGATGGACTTGTCGCGCCCACGATTGCTGTTTCCCTTGGCTTGACGTCATCAACTTCGGACCTGTTCGGGGCATTGATCAAAGAGTTCCGTGGCAAGACGACATTGCTGGTTTTTGATAATTGCGAGCATGTTTTGGAAGAAGTATCGCGGATTGCTGAAAACCTTTTGGTATCATTACCCGATTTGATGATCCTGTGTACAAGTCGCGAACCGCTTGGTGCGCAGGGTGAATGGATACACCGCCTTGCCCCCTTGGAATTGCCGCCTGTTTATGAGGAAACAATATCCGACGACATCGGGCGGTTCCCGTCGGTCCAACTGTTTTGTGAACGCGCAAAATCGGTTCGTAATGATTTCGTCCTTGGCCCCAAAAACTGGACAGCCGTTGTTGATATTTGCCGTCGGCTTGACGGTATGCCGCTTGCAATCGAGTTTGCTGCGGCGCGGATGAATGTCTTGACGGCGGCAGTCATTGCAGAGGGGCTGAAGGAACGGTTCGATCTTTTGTCAAAAGGGCGGCGCACTGCAATACCGCGCCATAAAACCCTGCGTGCGACGCTGGATTGGAGCTACGACCTTTTGGGGGAAAGTGCTCGTCTGGTACTGAACAGATTGTCTGTTTTTCGTAATGCATTTGATGTTGAAGATGCCGGGGCAGTTGCGGTTGGCGGGAAGATCAGTGACGTCGATGTTTTCGATGAACTGGTCGATCTGGTTGAAAAATCAATGCTGATCCCGCAGTCGCGAAACGGGGAAATGTATTACCGCTTGTTGGAAACAACCCGCCAGTATGCAATGGAAAAACTGGTTACCTCGGGCGAGGCAAATGCAGTTCGAAAGAAACATGCCACATATGTCACATCGTTGTTTTCAGACACGAAAGACGTTTGGGAAGGTAAGGCATCTCGTGCGAGCATTGACGTCAAAAGCCATTATATTGATGACATTCTTTCGGCGATTGATTGGGCTATTGGCGAAGATGGCGATATCGAGCTGGGCCAAGGGGTGCTTGCCGCAAGTTCGTCGCTTTGGTTCCATCTATCCCTTCCTGGTGAATTCCTTGCGCATACTCGTCGTTTTCTTTCGGCGATCGAATATGATGGCGGGGATGATCGATCTTTTGAGCTGTTGGCGGCCTATGGTCATGCTCTTTGGCATAAAGAAGGCCCCGGTGATGAAATGCGCGATGCCTTTGAAAAGGCGTTGGCAATAGCACAGCGTCGTCGTGATGAACCCCTTGTTTTACGCGCTATCTGGGGGATCTGGGCGCAACAGATTCTGTCTGGTAATTATGACCAAAGTCTTTTGACCGCGAATGATTTTTTTGGACGTCTTCGTCCAGATGACGGTGTGGCCAATCGGGCGACCGGGCTGCATATGAAGGCGCTTTCAACACATTTTTGCGGCGACCATGAAACCGCATTAATCCTTCTTGTGCAGGTAATCGAGGCAGATAAAGCCCCCATTCGTGTCGATCACGCAAATCATGCACAGGTTGATGGCAAGGTCGCCGTGATGAGTTTGCTGATGCGGATCAAATGGCTGACAGGTGCACTTGAAGAAGCCATGAAAATTGCAGTTGATTGCGCCGAGGATGCCTTTGGTCTCGACCATACCCTTTCCATTTGTTACGGCCTTGGTGTCGGATGTATTCCGGTTGCAATTGCCAACAAGGAATATGATCTGGCCCGGAAATGGATTATTGCCCTTCGAGCGCAGACAAATTCCAAGGGACTTGATCATTGGGGAAACTTTGCCGATGGCTATGAGGCCGCAATCGAAGGCCGGTGTGATTTTCCGGTAACGTCGAGTAAAATGCAGAGTGAAATGTTTAAAATTGCATGCAGTTCTTGTCAGGTTAATCCTGATCAAGTGTCTGATGTGAAATGGTTTTGTTCTTCCGTTATGGCGTCTTAACAACTCTTAACAACGCATAACTCACACTTCCCAATCGGTACAGGCAATCTGTCTTCATCAAAACGCGAACGGCGAAAGATGGAGATACACAAAATGGTGCCTGATCATATAGCTGCACAGATTGGCAAATCCCAATTCACGTTGCCTGTGCCTTTCCGTACAAGCGATATACGCGTCAGCGGTGACGTTACAGATCGTTATGGTGCTGACTGGAAAGAATTTGCGGCTCGTTATCGCGGGAATGAAAAAAAGTTTAATGCCGGGCCGGATCTGTCAGGCTGGCGACTGCGGAAAATAAAGACCTACATCGAAGAAAATCTTGAAGAGCGGATATCAACGCAGACCATGGCAGGTCTGGTTAATCTGAGTCCGGGATATTTCTGTCCGGCATTCAAGAACACCATTGGCCTGACACCGCAGGCATACATCATGCAAAGGCGCCTGATGCGGGCGCGAAAATTGCTGTCGTCTGATCTGCGAATGGCGATCAACGAGATTGCATTTTCGTGTGGATTTACCGATCAGGCCCATCTGAATAACCGGTTCAAGACTGCGTTTGGTGTTTCGCCGGGGATGTGGCGCAAGTTGCGCGGTCACGCAAATGACCAACTTCAGGTTGAGAACCACCATAGCATGGCGAGCGCGTCATGATCCCCACAGATGATTATCCGGCCAAGCCGATGCATATGATGGCTGCAAGCAAGCATCGTCAGCTTGATCCGACAATCAGGTCATTTTTGGATCGAGTCGAGGAAAGCAGCAACGATATCCGTGCAATTGATCTTGAGAAATTTGTCCTTTGTGTTCCAAGCGCGGAAAGTTACCGCCAAATCGAAACGCAAGAGACCCCTTGTGTGAACTGGCGTGTCATTCATCCGGCAGGTTTGGTTGAGGCGCGAAACGCGTTCATTTTCTATCTGTGCCGGAATCAGCAAGATGGCGTTGATGGCTGGGCAACGCACGGTATGGCCGCATTGAAAATGGCACAAGCCAGCCAATTTAGTCTGGTATTTGCCGAAATCCGTCAGGGTGCGGATAAGAAGGAAACCCTTCGTGCCGTTCGTGGGGTTCTCGAAACTCTGCATCGTCAGGCGGCAGGGTTTGGGCTTGATACCGAAAGTTGGGCAATGATTGCTGATGGCGACAGTAGCCTTGCGGCGATCGAGTGTCTTGTTGTCTCGGCAAATGATCCGTTTCCCCGGCCGCTCAGTCTTGTCCTGCTAACGCCAGTCGTTGGAGCGGCGATTAAAGACGAAATGTCCTATTGCCTGACATGTCCGACTTTGACGAGGTTTTCAGCCGACTTTAATCCGTCATTGGAGCAATTAAGGCTGTTGCCACCGTCACTGATTGTGCTGGCCGGTGTCGACCCCTTTCGGGCAGCAGGCGAGGCATTTGCGCAGCGATTGGTTACCGCGGATGTCGAAACGGTTGCGGTCTGCGTGCTGGGCGCCATTCATGATTTTTGCTGGGTTGCTCCCTTGTTTGGTAGCCCGGTCACGGCAACGGCACACAGCCTTGTCACCAATGTGCTTTCTGCGGCCTTCGCAATGGTCAGGCCGACCTGACCAAGCATAGATATCGTCAAGGAACTGCTGAAACCACCCCTGCTTTCAATCGGTACTCAAGGGCGGGGTGCACATATCCACCGATCTTATTTGCCCAAATCAAGACGATCATTTTTCACCAGGAGAAAAATAATGACCCGTTCCAATTTTATCGAAACCACCGACGGTACCCGGATCTTTTTCAAAGATTGGGGCCCCAAGGATGCCCAACCGATCGTGTTCAGCCACGGTTGGCCGCTAAATGGTGATGCCTTTGAAGATCAGATGCTGTTTCTAGCCCAAAAGGGTTATCGGGTTATTGCCCATGACCGACGTGGCCATGGTCGTTCATCACAGCCGGGTTTTGGGAATGATATGGATCATTATTCGGATGATCTTGCGGCTGTGACCAAGGCATTGGACTTGAAAAATGCCGTTCATGTTGGTCATTCGACCGGTGGCGGCGAAGTTGCTCGTTATATCGGGCGGCATGGCACCCAACGCGTTGCCAAAGCCGTCTTGATTGGCGCGGTAACACCAATCATGGTCAAAACAGATTGGAATCCGAACGGTGTTCCAATGGAAGTTTTTGACGGTATTCGCGAAGGTGTTCAAAAGAACCGCGCACAGCTTTACAAGGATTTTCCGGCGGCTTTCTATGGCTTTAATCGCCCGGAAACAGAAGAATCCGAGGGGCTTGCCGATACATTTTGGTTGCAGGGTATGCAGGGCAGTATTTTGGCCCAGTATGAATGCATTAAGGCATTCTCGGAAACAGATCTTCGCGAAGATCTGAAAAAAATGACCATCCCTACCCTGGTTATTCACGGAGATGACGATCAGATTGTCCCGCTTGAAACCACGGGAAAGGCCGCGATGAAATTGCTGCCGAAAGGTGAACTGAAAGTCATTGCGGGGGCGCCGCACGGACTTTGTTCCACGCACAAGGATGACATCAATGAATTGCTTTTGGCCTTTATCAAGGGCTGATATCTGAAAGCATGATTATGGGGCCGGTACTTTTAAGTATCGGCCTTTTTTTATGGTCGTTTGTCGGTGGGGTTTGAGATGCTTAATGTGAGTTAACCTATTAAAATAAAACATTTTTTCAGATATTGAACTCGTTATAGAAACATGAAAATCATACAATTTACGATGTGAGGCTCATACAATACCGGGGGCAAGATTCAGGGCAATGTTGATTTGCAACAACCGAGAGGCCAGCGCCTTTCGCCAGATAAAATCAACAGGAGACTTTAAAATGAACCGCCCGGAACTTCTTACCAAAGACAACTGCCAGATTATTTTCATCGATCATCAGCCGCAGATGGCTTTTGGTGTTCAGTCGATTGACCGTCAGGTTTTGAAGAACAACACTGTGGCGCTGGCAAAAGCTGCCAAAGCCTTCAATATTCCGACCACGATCACCACAGTCGAAACCGAAAGCTTTTCTGGTCATACCTATCCGGAGTTGCTGGCTGTTTTCCCTGAAAACCCGATCCTTGAACGCACATCGATGAATTCATGGGATGACCTTAAAGTTCGCGAAGCACTTGCCAAAAATGGCAAAAAGAAAGTCATTGTTTCCGGTCTCTGGACCGAGGTTTGCAATAATGGTTTTGCTTTTGCCGCCATGGCCGAAGGCGATTATGAAATTTACATGGTGGCGGATGCATCTGGTGGCACCTCGAAAGAGGCGCATGACTATTCGATGCAGCGCATGGTGCAGGCCGGTGTCGTTCCGATGACCTGGCAGCAGGTGATGCTTGAATGGCAGCGCGACTGGGCACATCGCGATACCTATGACGCGGTCATGGCTATCGTCAAGGAACACTCCGGAGCTTATGGCATGGGTGTCGATTATGCTTACACCATGGTTCATAAAGCACCGGAACGGGTTGAGCATGGCGAAACACTGGCGCCGAAACCTGCAAACTGATTGCTGATAACCGGGCGTCTGTGTTTAAGCCGGCGCCCCGTTTCAGTGTCCTTCGCCCGCATTCCTTCGCGATACTCTATTTCCCCGCCCGGACGGGAAAGGACGGATTTGCCACCGTTCCTGCCCCTCTGTGGATTTGATTGGAGCCCGGTCATGACAGGCATTTCATCCCCCGACATCATTTTCCATAATGCCAAAGTCTCGACACTTGATCCCGATGTTGGCGAGGTCGAAGCCATTGCGATTACCGATGGCGTCATTGCTGCGGTTGGCCGCAATGACGAGATCATGCCGTTGGCAGACAGCGGCACAAAGATCATCGATCTAGGTGGTAAGCGCGTAATTCCCGGACTGAATGACAGTCACACGCATTTGATCCGTGGTGGCCTTAATTACAATATGGAATTACGTTGGGAAAACGTGCCTTCGGTCGCAGATGCGCTCGCGATGCTCAAGGATCAGGCCGACCGAACACCGGCACCGCAATGGGTGCGAGTTGTCGGCGGCTGGTCGGAATTTCAGTTTGCCGAGCGCCGCATGCCGACCCTTGATGAAATCAACAAGGCAGCACCCGATACCCCGGTTTTCATCCTGCATCTTTATGGCCGTGCGCTTTTGAACCGGGCGGCAATCAATGTGCTGGGCATTAATCGCCGGACGCCCAACCCCCTGGGTGGCGAGATCGAGCATGACAGCAACGGTGACCCGACTGGTTTGTTGATCGCAAAGCCGTCGGCCTTGATCCTTTATTCCACGTTGGCCCAAGGGCCGAAATTACCGTTAGAAGATCAGATTAATTCAACTCGTCATTTCATGCGTGAAATGAACCGTCTTGGGATCACCAGCGTAATTGATGCCGGTGGCGGTGGGCAGAATTACCCCGAAGATTATGACGTGATCCGTAAATTGCATGACGAAGATCAACTGACCATTCGTATCGCCTATAATTTGTTTGCCCAGAAGGCAGGGCAGGAACTGTCCGATTACGAACACTGGATGACCATCACGAAACCGGATGCCGGTGACAGTTGGCTTAAAATGAACGGGGCGGGGGAAAACCTTGCGTGGTCGGCAGCCGACTTTGAGAACTTCCTTGAACCGCGCCCGGATCTGGCGCCGGTTATGGAAAAGGAATTGGAACCGGTTGTCGAACTTCTGGCGACCAATCGTTGGCCGTTCCGAATTCATGCGACATATGATGAAACGATTGATCGTTTCCTTGGCGTGTTTGAGCGCGTCAATGGACGCCAGCCGTTTGAAACCCGTTTTATCATTGATCATGCCGAAACCATCAGTGCGCGTAATATCGACCGTATCAAGGCACTTGGGGGTGGTATCGCCATTCAACATCGCATGGCTTATCAGGGCGAATATTTTGTCAATCGCTATGGCCGCGAGGCAGCAAAAGACACCCCACCAATCAAGAAAATGCTTGAAGCCGGAGTGCCGGTTGGTGCCGGAACCGATGCGACCCGTGTCGCGTCCTATGATCCATGGGTTGCGCTTTACTGGCTGACCACGGGGAAAACCACCGGTGGACTTGCCCTTTATGACGAAGACAAACTTGTTAGCCGTGAACAGGCCTTGCGTCTTTGGACTGAGGGTTCTGCCTGGTTCTCGGGCGAGCAGGGGAGCAAGGGTACGCTGGCTGTTGGTAAATATGCCGATCTGGCGGTCCTTTCAGCTGATTTTATGACCGTTCCGGCTGAGGATATCCGTCAAATCCAGTCTGTTATGACCGTGGTTGGCGGCAAGATCGTGTTTGCTCAGGGTAAATTTCAGGACCTTTCGCCCGCCTTGCCGCCTGCAAGCCCGTCCTGGAGCCCGGTAAATCACGAGGCAAGTCCGGCCATGCGTCAGAATGCACCGATCCAGACGCATGAACGTGCCTGCCATGATGCATGTGGCAACCATTGCGGTATGCATGGGCATGATCATCAGATCGCCTGGGCGCGCCCGATCCCTGCCGCCGACAAGAAAGCCTTTTGGGGCGCTCTTGGTTGCTCCTGCTTTGCGGTATAAGGCTATGAAAAATATGGTAGATTCAAAACAGACAGAAGGCATGCTCATCACGCCTTCTTCCCCGTGGGAACCCTTCCGGTCTCGTGCTTTTGCAATCCTATGGGTTGTGACGGTTATTTCCAATATCGGAACCTGGATGAATGATGTTGGTGCGGGCTGGCTGATGGCATCGCTTGATCCGTCTCCGGTTGCGGTGTCACTTGTTCAGGCGGCAACGACATTGCCTGTGTTCCTGTTCGCACTGTTGGCTGGTGCGCTGGCAGATATGTTTGACCGGCGGAAGCTATTGATTGTTGTGAATGTGGTCATGGCGGCGACGGCCACTGCATTTGCATTGCTTGTTTATCTGGATGCTGCAACGCCGACTGTTCTAATTGGCGTGACATTCATTCTGGGTACCTGTGCGGCCTTTGTTGCCCCGGCATGGCAGGCAATTGTGCCATCGCTTGTTCCCAGGCACGCATTGCAGTCTGCTATTGCACTGAATTCAACGGGCATCAATGTTAGTCGCGCAATCGGTCCGGCGCTTGCCGGGGTGTTGATTTTTTCGGTCGGGATTTATGCGCCGTTTGCGCTTAATGCCATCAGCTTTATTGGTATTATCCTGGCGCTTTTTTTGTGGAGAATGACGCCGGAAAGTGGTTCGGCCTTGCCACGCGAACATGTTATCCCGGCAATCGTCGCTGGGGTACGTTATGCCCTTCATAGCGCACCGCTTAAGGCGACCCTTATCCGGGCGGTGTCTTTTTTCCTGTTTGCCTCAGCTTATTGGGCATTGTTGCCGCTAATTGCCAAAACCTCGCTTGGTGGAGATGCCAGAAGTTATGGGATTTTGGTCGGTGCGGTTGGTGTTGGTGCTGTTTTGGGGGCGCTTCTATTACCCAAACTTCGTCGTCGTTTCGGACCAGACATCATTGCGATGGCGGGAACGCTTGGCACGGCATGTGTGTTGGTCGTGTTTGCAATTGTCCCTAATCTGATGGCGGCGGCGGCGGGATCTCTGCTGGCTGGTGCGTCATGGATAGGGGTTCTTTCGACTTTGAATTCTTCGGTGCAAACCGCGTTGCCATCGTGGGTGCGTGCGCGGGGGTTGTCTGTCTTCATCACCGTATTCTTCGGGGCAATGTCACTGGGCAGTATCGTTTGGGGGCAGGTTGCACAAACTGTTGGAATTCCCGCAGCATTGATCATTGCCGCTGTCGGGGCGCTTATCCTGATCCCGATCACATGGCGGATGAAACTGGGTCAGGGCGAGAAGCTTGATCTTGCGCCTTCTGCCCACTGGCCGTCACCGGTTGTGGTTCATGAGAACGCGCATGAACGCAGCCCGGTCATGACCATGATCGCTTATCAGGTGCCATTGGAAAACCATCAGCGGTTTCTTGAACTGACCAAGGTTCTGTCACATGCAAGAAAGCGGTCCGGCGCCTATAGCTGGGGCATCATGCAGGATGCAGAGCATCCGGACCGGTTCAGCGAGTATTTCCTTGAGACATCGTGGCTTAATCATTTGCGGCATCACGAACGTGTCTCGGGGGCGGACCGCATCATTCAGGATGAAATTCGTGGATTGCTTGCGCCCGATATCACGCCGGTCGTAACCCATCTGCTTGGGGTGAAAATGCCGCCAAAATCCAAAGCCGGTTTATGGAAAGGGTCGGATAAATGAAGGCGCTTCTTGGAGTCCTGGTTGCATTTTCCATCGGGGTTGTGTGTCGTCTGGCGGCATTGCCGCTTCCGGCGCCGCCGGTGATTGTCGGGGCACTTTTGGTGGTGGCGATGACGACAGGATACATCTTGATTGATCGCTTTTGTGCGCATCGTGAATGCAAGACGCGGGCAATGTGTGGTGGTCCGACGGGCCGTTCATCCGGGGTAGGAGAAAAGCAATGATTTCCGATATTTTTCTTGGTTTGGGCATGGGGTTTTTCATTGGTGCAGGGTGCAGATGGTTTGACGTTCCCTTGCCTGCTCCGCCCAAACTTGTCGGGGCACTTTTGGTGGTGGCTATGACCACGGGATTTCTTGTGACGGATTATGTCCTTGGCACGGATATGCTCGTGATGGCCGAGATCGTAAAATGACGCAAACCTATAATCATGGAACTTTCTTGCTCGCCCGGATTTTGCTTGTTGCGGTGTTTATTTTTAGCGGCGCGACAAAGCTGATGGACTGGTCCGGCGGGATTGGCGAAATGGAGGCCCTTGGCCTTCCGTTCCCGGCTCTATGCCTTGCGTCAACGATCGCGGTTCAAATTCTGGCAAGTCTTTCCCTGATCGCGGGCGTGTTCGTGCGGGTTTCGGCTGTTTTTCTGGCCGGGTTCACAATTCTGGCAACCCTGATCGCGCATGATTTCTGGAACTTCTCGGGGATAGATCAGCTACATCAGGCCACGACAGTTCTTGAACATGCCTCAATCATTGCGGGTTTCTTGCTTGTTGTTTTGTTGCATAAGAACTTATGCCGGGATTAGGGGAAGGGGTGCCGACAGCTTCGAAAAATGCCTTTTTTACAATTTCAAAACCGCGAATTTTGTTCTGAGTTTAGCCGTGCTTATGCCCAGCCAAAGCGGCTTTTAATTCTTGGGACGCCGTTTCCCGGATGAGTTCATTCGGGAAACGGCGCCGATACGTGATATTTTTCATGCCGGAAGGCTTGTCATTTTTCCAGATAGTTACCCGTTAATGTGAGAATGTCAGATTAGGTAACTCATTTCAGAAATTGGTCAGATTTTGCCAGTTCACGAAGGATTTCCTTCCATTGTTCAAGCATCTTGCGGGCTGCATTTTGTTCGCTGTCGAAGCTTTTATGGACGGCCAGACCACGTAGCATACATAGATTAATCTGGATGAAAGTACGCGTACGTTCACTGTCCTGAGCGACGCCAAGAATCTCGGCAATGATATTGTCGCGCTTGGTCGTCCATCGAGACATTGCATTACGCAGGTTTCGACCAAGATCATCATCAAGTCGTGCCGCAAGCATCAGTTCAAGTGATGCCATATATTTGTCTGGTGCGAACAATTTGTCCCATAGGACATCAATCAGCTCATCTGCCTTCAAGCTGGGGTGACCCTGCGTGGTATCAAATGGCCATTCAGATTCCCAAGAGCTGATCAGATATTCAAATGCAGCAACAATCAGTTCGTTGCGCGTTGGGAACTGATGGGTGATGGCGCCGCGTGAGACATTCGCCCGATTGGCGATATCCTGAGTCGAAATTCTCTCATACCCTATTTCAGTAAGGGCCTGCAGCGTTGCCTGACATACGCGTTTACGCGTATCGCTGGAGCGCTCAGCCTGTGTTCTGCGCTTTCGGGCCAGTTGCATTTCTGCTGTTGCTTGGGGCGGCCCTGAATCCTTGTTTTTCAATGCCATTAAGACGTAACTCTCCTGCGCTCGGTGTTTGTGACAACTTATTTCAACCGGCATAAATCCCACAAGCTCATTTATAGTGGTTGACATTTACAAGCAGGACAGTCTGTATGTTTTTTGAAAATAACAACTGGATAACGATGATCCGTTAAACCGGTGAGGAAATTTGTCAGACCAGGATGGCTATCTCACGATCTGAATCAGGAGACTTCAATGCTCAATAAAAAAACAATCACCCCGTTCATAGCAGCCCTAATGGCTGCCGGGAGTGCTTTGCCTTTGCATGCAGAAACCAATTTTATTGCTAATTCTTTCTATGATGCAGAGCACCCGCTGAGTAAATTTGGTTATGTTGAATGGGCCGACACCGTACGCGAAATTTCGGGTGGGGACCTTAATCCCGAAGTTTATACCGGTACGGTGCTTCTTGCACCACGGGCCAGCCTTCAGGGGGCACGCGATAATATTGCCAATGTTGCAAATATTGCTGCAGTTTATACGCCGTCAGAATTGCCGGTTGCGAATGCTGTGCAGGAGTTGGGTTTTAACTATTCGGATCCTTTGACTGCGATATTCGCTGTCGCTGATTTCAGCATTCATAACGAGGTTCAGCAAAAGGAATGGGCGGATAACGGGATCGTTTATCTTGGGGCCTATGCTACTCCTCCATATATTCTGTTCTGCAGCAAGCCGGTGCGTACGCTTGAGGAAATCAAAGGGAAACGTATCAGAACAGCAGGATCGAGCGTTTCTAAATGGGTCGAAGAAGTCGGTGGAATTCCAGTTAACGTTCCGTCGAGCGAAATGTATACCGGACTTGAACGCGGCACCCTTGATTGTGCAACAAATGCTGCGAATGACCTGATTGACCGCTCCCTGTGGGAGGTCGCGCCTTACACTACCGAGCTTTCAACGGGCATGTATTGGTCCGGTCCTGAATGGGGCTTTAATGCCGGGTTCTGGTCTGGTCTGACCACGACCCAGCGCAAGCAACTGATGGATGCGACGGCACATGCCATGTCGAGCATGGTCGTAAACTATCTTGCCCGTTCTAACGCTGCTCTTGACGAAGCAAAAGCAAAGGGCAACGAAATCTATCAGCCGTCTGCGGAATTGATGGCCTCGGTTGAAGCTTTCCGCGAAAAAGTGCTCGGTGACATCTACACGGTCGCCGAAGACAAATATGGCGTAGCCGATGGTATGTCCCTGATTGATGATTTCCGGTTCACTTATGCCAAGTGGGAAGGCCTGCTTGAAAATGTGGATCGTACCGATATTGATGCCCTGGATGCCATTGCGCGTAAGGAAATTTACGGAACCCTTGATCCCGCAACCTACGGCGTCAATTAAGGCAGAAGTGCCGTGTCCTTTTGGATGCGGCACTTGCCTTGGCAGACCAATGATCCCGATGTCCCGTTCAGGGGGCTATGGCATTGGCTGATTTCGAATTTCAATCTCGGCATGAAGCGGAGCGGTCCCGATGCCCCTCAATCCCAATCATGATTTGGACGATGCCACATTGGCAGAGCCAAACCTGATGTATCGATTTGTAACCTGGTTGAATACGGCGTTTCTTGTGATATCGGCGATTTTTGTCGTGCTGATGATGCTTCATGTGACAGCCGATGTGCTGCTGCGATCTGTATCAAATGCCGGGATCATCGGGACGCTTGAGGTCGTTTCCTATTACTACATGGTTTGCGCTATTTTTCTGGCATTTGGGTATGTCGAAATGCACAACGAGCACATCCGTGTGGATCTGTTCGTTCAGCAAATGCCGCGTTCTGCGCAAGTCGTACTTTACATTTTGGCTTGCCTTGCGGGGTTTGTGTTTTTCGGCCTTTTAGCTTGGCAGAGCATGATTGACGCCCTGCGGGCGACGGCCTCCCAAGAAACCATTATGTCCAATTTTTTGTTTTATGTCTGGCCAAGCCGCTGGGCGTTGCCGATCGGTTTTATCGGATGCCTTTTGGCGATCCTGTGCAATCTGTTGAAATCGGTGACCCGCTGGCGGGCGCTGTAAGAGGGCGAAATGAGTAATCTTGATATTGGTATCGTTGGTACTCTTGTTGCGCTCGGTCTGATTGCGCTGCGTGTCCCGATCGGGGTCAGCCTTGGTCTTGTGTCGATTGGCGGGATTGCTGCGATGTTCAACGTGAATGTTGCATTTGGCATGATTTCAGCCACTCCGTTTGAATATGTCGGCCAATGGGAACTGACTGCGGCTCCGATGTTCCTTTTGATGGGGTTCATTTGCTCCTCGACGAATATGACCAAAGGACTGTTTGAAGCGCTCAGGTTATATCTGGCGCGTCTGCCTGGTGGTCTTGCGATTGCAAGTGTGGGGGCCTGTGCCTTTTTTGCTGCAGCCGCGGGTTCAAGTGTTGCCACTGCATCGGCAATGTCGCGCATCGCCGTGCCTGAAATGTTGCGCAATAACTATGACAAGGGACTTGCGACCGGGACCATTGCGGCGTCAGGAACATTGGGGTCTTTGATCCCGCCAAGTGTTCTTTTGATCCTGTATGGCGTGTATGCGAAGGTTTCAGTTGGTCAGCTTTTCATGGCTGGATTTATTCCCGGTGTGCTTTCTGCGCTTGTTTACATGGCTATGATCATGACCCGTGTGAAGCTGAAACCGTCACTGGCGGGGACTGTGACAGAGTACCCGACGAAGGAAGAAAAGCGTGCGGCACTCAAGACGATCTGGCCGTTGCCTGTTCTAATCTTTTCTGTGTTGGGCGGGATTTTCTCGGGCGTGTTTTCGCCGACCGAGGCCGGGGCGATTGGTGCTTTCGTTGCGGCTGTGATTGCTGCTTTACGCGGTTCTTTGACCTGGATTGCAAGCAAGTCTGCGTTGCGTGATACCATTGTTGCGGCAACGGGAATTTTTGTCATTTTGATCGGGTCGGTCTTCTTTACCCGGTTCTTGGCTCTTAGTGGCCTTCCAGCCGCATTTTCCGACGCAATCCTTGGTATCAGTTCTGAGCCATGGTGGATTTTCCTTGCGGTGACAGTGATCTATGTCGTGCTGGGGATGCTGATCGACTCAATTGGTCTTTTACTGCTGACCTTGCCTCTGATCCTGCCGCTGGTACATGGGGCAGGACTGGATCCGGTCTGGTTCGGGATTATTCTGATCAAGCTTCTTGAAATCGGACTTGTGACGCCGCCGGTTGGCTTAAACGTTTATATGATCAAGGGTGCCTTGGGGAACCTCGTCACGTTGCCGGAAGTTTTCCGGGGCGTTGGATGGTTTATCGCCATGGATTTCCTCACACTTATTATCCTTATGCTGATACCGGGCTTGTCGCTTTGGCTGCCAACGCTGGCCTATCGGTGATCCCATTCCCTAGAGAACTCAAAAGTTCCTCGGGGGATGGGTGAAACCAGTATTTGAGGAGCCAATCATTTCATCGATCATGAAAACCCGACCGAAACAGGATTGTCCGGTGACCGTTCGTATTGTTCGCAAGCAAGTTGAAAAAAGTGCCGAAACTCGCCGCCGTATTATGGAAGCGACGGTGCGTCTGCTGTTGCGGCAGGGCTATTCACGCCTGACGACCTCTGCAATTTCAAAAGAGGCTGAAGTCTCGCGCGGGGCCATGACCCATCATTATGACAGCAAGGAAGATGTTGTCATTGCGGCCATCGAATATCAACTGAAACAGTCAATCGAAACCACCCGAAAATATGTTGATCAGAATGCGGACAGGGATTTATCGGTTGACGACATTATAGATTATCTGTGGCGATTGATGGCGGATGGTCTGTTTTATATGACGCTCGAATACCTGCCGGAAATGCGCCACAACGCCCCTTTTAAAACTCGCCTTGTGCCTGTCATTCAGGGTTTCCACAGTTCCCTGAATGAGATTTGGGCGGTGATCTCTCGTCGCTACAATGCTGATCCCAAACATGCAGAAGTCGTTTTGAACGCAACCATGTGTCTGTTCCGCGGGATGGTGGCACAGACGATTGTACGTTCTGATCCCGAATATTTCGATGAACTCCTGTCTTTGTGGCGTCAACTGCTCCGTCAGATGTTCGCAACTGGATTGGAGGTTGGTAATTCTCCCCGCGTCACCAAAAAGAAGAAAGCTCATGTCTCTTAAACTGATTAAAAATGCCCGTATCGTTGATGGATCGCTGGCCGAGCCAACCGAACCGCAAAATATCCTGATTGAAGATGATCGCGTCTGTGAAGTGTCTGCAGATGCGACGTCGCCAGATGCCGATGTCATTGATCTGCGTGGCAAGACCATTATGCCGGGTTTGATTGATTGCCATGTGCATGTCATCGCAACGACGACCAACCTTGGCAAAAATGCCGATCTTCCAAATTCTCTGGTTGCATTGCGTTCGGCAAAGATCATGGAACGGATGTTGATGCGCGGTTTCACGACCGTGCGTGATCTGGGGGGTGCCGATTACGGTCTGGTCGAGGCGATTGAAGAAGACTTCTTACCAGCGCCACGTCTTGTAATCTGTGGCAAGGCGCTGTCGCAAACCGGTGGTCATACGGACTACCGTGGGCGTCATAGTCTGCGTTCGGTCGACTATTATCAGAATCAGATCGGGGCGCTTGGCGTTGTTGTGAACGGCATCGACGAAGTGCGCCGCGCGGCACGTGATCAGATCAAGGGCGGTGCCGATTTTATCAAAGTGATGGCAAATGGCGGGGTTTCTTCGCCGACAGATCCGATTGCCGTGCTGGCCTTTTCAAATGAAGAGCTTAAGGCCGCAGTTGAAGAAGCCAAAAACGCACAGCTTTATGTTTCAGGGCATTTATACACTGACGAAGCCATTCGACGTGCACTTGAGTGCGGTGTTGAATCGATCGAGCACGCAAACCTGATGAAACCTGAAACAGCCAAGCTTATTTACGAAGCTGGTGCTGTCGTTATTCCGACCAATGTCACCTATGACCTGCTTGCACGCGAAGGTGCGCGTTTTGGTCTGCCTGCGGAATCCGTTGCCAAAATTGAAGATGTCCGTGGTGCCGGGCTGGCATGTCTTACGCACCTTCACAAAGCAGGTGTTGTCATGGGCTATGGTTCGGACCTGCTGGGCGAAATGCATGATCACCAATCCGAAGAATTCCTGCTGCGTGGGCGTTACCTGCCAGCCAAGGATGTTATTCGTTCTGCCACCATTGATGCAGCAAAAGTTCTGCGCAAGGAAGGCCAAATCGGTGTTATCGCGCCGGGCGCCTTTGCCGATATGATTGTTGTTGATGGCAACCCGCTCGAAGATTTGTCGTTGTTGACCCGTCAGGGCGCGCATATGCCGCTCATCATGAAGGGCGGCAGGGTATTCAAAAATATCGGCTCTTTGTAAGGCCGGTTACGTGATCGCTTAACTTAACCATAAAGGAAAGTGCTATGAAGAATATTACCCTGCCGGTCCTTGCTGTCGTATTTGGGATCGGTGCCACCAGTGCCCGGGCGGACGTTAATCTGGATATGTCGAGTGAATATCCCGTTTCCTCCATTCATGGGCAGACCGCTGATTTTTTTGTAAAAACGCTTAAGGAAGAGACTGGCGGCGAGGTGAATGTCACAGTTCATCACGGTGGCGCGCTGGGCTATAAGTCGGTCGATCATTATGATGCCGTTGGGGATGGCGCGGTGCAGCTTGCATCTTCCTTCTCCGGCGCATGGTCTGGCATTAATCCTATTTTTCTGGTCTCTTCATTGCCTTTCCTTGCGACATCTATCGAAGATACGAAAAAACTTTATGAAGCAACCCGTCCGTATTACGAGCAGGTGCTTGAAGACGACAATCAGCTCTTTCTCTATGCGGCACCTTGGCCTGCATCGGGCTTTTGGGCCCATAAGCCGATTGATAGTGCCGAGGCTCTTAAAGGGCTGAAAATCCGTACATTCGATGCGCCGGGCACTAAAACCCTGCAGAATGCAGGGGCGTCTCCGGTTCAACTGAGCTGGGGCGACATTATCCCGCAGCTGACGACAAACGGCATCGATGGTGTTCTGACCTCTGCTGATGGGGGTGTCGGGTCGCAGTTTTGGGAATATCTGTCGAACTTCACGGAAGTAAATTATGCATTGCCGTTGCAGGTTACGCATATGAACTGTGATGCGTTTGACGATCTTAGTGATTCAGAACAAAAGGCGGTTCTTGATGCCGCGAAAAAGGCCGAAGCCTATGGCTGGGAGGCGTTGGAAGATCGGGTCAAGGGCAACTATGCGAAATTGGCTGAGAATGGCGTAACCGTCACAACGAATATATCCCCGGGTCTGCTCTCTGTCTTGAAAACGTCTTCTGCACCAGAAGTCGAAAAGTGGAAAGAGCGGGTTGGTGATGATGCACTTACACTGCTTGATACGTATCAAAAGTTGCTTGAACAGTAAGTCTGAAAGCGCAGGGACCTTGTGTCAGGCATGGTTCGACCATGTCTGACATTTTGAACGTGGATGATATGATGTCCTTCTTCGTTAAGTTTGTTGAGAGATTGTCTTGGTTAGGCGCATACCTTGCGGCGATTACGTTGGTCGGGATGGTGTCTTTCATTCTGCTTGAAATCGTATTGCGCACTGTCTTTGACAGTTCGACCTTCGTCATGGACGAAATGGTCGGCTACGGTGTTGCCGCGACCACTTTTCTTGCATTGCCTTATGCGCTGGGCGAGGGAAATATCATTCGTGTTGAATTGTTATTCAGCCATGTATCGGCCAGAAAGCGCAAACTGCTTGAAATGTTCAGTTGTTTGGTCGGGCTTGTTGTTACCTGTGTTCTGATTTCATTTGTCTGGATACGGGTGGCACGAGCATGGTCACGAAATTCAGTAAGCAGCAGCATTGCAGAAATTCCGATGTGGATTCCCCAGGGGATTATCCTAGCTGGATTATGTCTGCTGTTTCTTCAGTTGATTGCATTGCTGATCCGGCAATTTACCAAGGAACCAAAGTCGGATGTCGAAGTGCGATAGTTCTTTATCGTTTCGGCATTGAACAGGTTACCGGAGAATAAATTTTACCATGGACGCACTTCTTTCTGCGGGACTTGTCCTTGCTCTGATTTTTCTGTTTCTTGGAATGGGAGTTTGGATATTTGTCGGGCTGCTGTTTGTCAGTGGTGCCTCGCTCGCGCTTGTTGCAGGCATGGATATTCAGCGAATTGGCACGATTGCGGCCAATATCGTTTATCGGTATTCGTCAACTTGGGAACTTGCCGCCATTCCGATGTTCATCTGGATGGGAGAGATCATTTTTCGGACAGACATTTCCGATCGTATCTTCCGCGGTTTGACACCCTTTGTGAACTGGTTGCCCGGGCGTTTGCTTCATACCAACGTTCTGGGTTGTACAATGTTTGCGGCTGTTAGTGGATCGAGTGCGGCGACAGCGGCCACAGTGGGCAAAATCACAACGAGCGAACTTTCAAGGCGAGGATACGACCAAGCGCTGTCATTGGGATCGCTTGCCGGTGCGGGCAGTTTCGGTCTTTTAATCCCGCCATCGATTGTCATGATTGTTTACGGGATTCTGGCTGAAGTTTCGATCAGCCGTCTCTTTGCTGCCGGTGTGCTGCCGGGCATTATGATTGCTTTTTTGTTCTCGGCTTACATTGTGTTCCGGGCTGTCATGAAGCCGGAGATTGCGCCAAAGGCGGACACGCAATTTGATTTGCGCCAGTTTGGTGCCGCATTTGTCGATTTACTTCCTATCATTTCACTGATGGTGATTGTGTTAGGGGCCATTTATTCCGGCATTGCAACCCCGTCTGAGGCTGCTGCTGTTGGTGTCTTTGGTGCGATTGTCATCACTGTGGTTTTGCGTCAGTTCTCATTTTCGATGCTTGTGCGGACATTGCTTGGTGCCGTGGTCAGCAGTGCAATGATTTGCTCGATCTTGGTTGCTGCGGCCTTTCTGTCGACGGCGATGGGGTATCTGCATATTCCAACCGAAATAGCTCATGCGATTGGTGAACTGCAACTTTCACCTGAAATGCTCATTGTTGTTCTGACCTTATTCTATCTTGTGCTGGGGCTTTTCCTTGATGGTGTTTCGATCATCGTCATGAGCTTGCCAATCACTTTGCCGCTTGCGCTTCAGGCGGGGATTGATCCGGTGTGGTTTGGCATCTTCCTGATTGTTACGGTTGAACTTGGTCAGATCACGCCACCGGTCGGTTTCAATCTTTTTATCCTGCAAAGTCTGACGGGGCAGCCCGTCGGACGCGTGGCACTTTATGCTCTACCATTCTTCATCCTGATGCTTGGTGCGATAGCACTACTTGTCTGGTTTCCTGAAATTGCTCTTTGGTTGCCCGGGGTTCTTTATGACTGATATTGTTTTTGGCCGATTGGCCGCTGCCTATGCGTCCTCGGCACAGCCTCAATCTTCGTATGATTTTGTTGCCGAACTTTTGACCGATAGGTTCGGTCCACGCCTGATGACATTCTTTGCCTGGAGTCAGGGCAATGATCTTTGTGAACGGGTCTGGTCAAACAATCCGGAAAAATATCCGGTTTCAATTGGAAAAAAGATGGGGCCGACTGATTGGGGGAAGGCGGTCTTGCATGAAAAAATGCCGTGGTTTGGTGAAGATGAAACCGCCATGCGCGGGGCATTTCCCGATTATGAGCTGATCAAAAGCGTTGGGTGTGCTTCGTGCCTCAGCGCACCGGTTGTTGCGAGTGGCCAGTCTATCGGTGCCATTAGTATCTTGCACGAAGAAGGCGTCTACAAGTCATCTGATTTGGATGATCTCACGGCGCTTTCCGCATTGCTTGTCGTGCCGCTTCTTTTGCGTCGTCCCGGTTCCTAAATATAGGGGCGTCTGTATTTCACATTCTGCCTGTGTCTGGGAAAAGAAGTGTCACTTTCCGATCACCCAGTGACATATTTTTAATATGATATGACTATATGATAATTCTGATTGCGCGATAAAGTACAGGGTGCCTTTTGGCATGTTTTTCATCGTTGGGGATATAGGGCTCATTTTTGGGTGAGGTATATCTACCGCGACACAAGGGCTCTTGTCGGAGGTGCTTTCACAGGTTTTCCGCGATGAGGATTTCTATTCGGATGCGTTCTTGTGAGGCTAATGTCTCGCGGTTTTCGCACTGGGCCCTGAGGGTTCGGACCGCGCTGCGTACAATGTGTCCTGGATCCTGGTTAATTAGTGCATCAAGTGTATTTGCGCGCAGTGCCTGCTCTGTCGAGGGCGTGCGTTCGTGGGCAATTGTGACGATTTTTTCTTTACCGCGCAGGCTTTGGGCGAAGTCAATTGCGACGCGTGCTTCGGAACCCATGATGTAAAGTCCAACAATGTCTTTGTGGGCCGCAAAGGCATTCGTCAGGACAAGGTTTGTCCGTTCCGGGGTGCCATGGGTTTCAAGTGTTGGCAGTGCGTGGAATTGAGGATAGCCACGGCTCATTATCCGATCAAAGCCAAGGCGACGCTCCAGGCTGTCACGGGACTGCATTGTCTCAGCCAAAACCAGGATCGAACCCGCGGTGTTGCCAAGGAAGCGCGCCATGAGGCGCCCGGCCGTTGCCCCCGCGGCGATGTTGTCTATCCCGACAAAAGACTGGCTGTCTTCTTCCTGCTGGTTGGATATGAAGGCCACAGTCTGGATGCCCCGTTCTCGCATGCGATAGAGCGCATCGCGAATTTGTGGGGTTTCAGGGGCCATGATGGCGATACCATCATAGTCATTGGCTGACAGGCGAGACAGTGCTTTGGCGGCTTGATGCGGATCATGTTCATTGATGCGAACAACTTTTGTTTCGATCATTTCCGCCCGGCTGGCCTGGCCGAATTCGCAAATGTGCTTGATGATCACGTCGAGGAATTCGTCGCCAGAGCGCGGCAGCACGAAACCAAACCGGTATCCCTTTTGGCGGGCCAAAGTGGCTGCGACCTGATTTCTTTGAAACCCGATGCGTTCAATTGCCGCGTTGACGGCGTCGACGGTTTTCTGTCTGACCCCGGAGCGTCCATTGAGTACGCGATCTACCGTTGCAAGGCTGACGCCGGCCGCTTTGGCAAGGTCTTTGGTGGTCGGTCTCATCTGTTTTCAGGCCCAAGCCGGTTTCATTTTTCAGTGTTAGCTTCAACTATTTAGCGCGTGATCGCAAGAGGTATGAGGTGCGTAACTCATAAATTGGTCTTTTTGAGGTGCGTACCTCAAAAACTTGTGGTAGAAGTGCTGCTGCGGCTGAGAAGCTGCGACGTTCCAAAGGGAGGAAAAAACAAAATGAAATCGACATATATGATGACGGCAGTGGCGTCGGTACTCGTTGCCGGTTCGCTGCCGACAGCGGCTGCTGCAGAAGATCTTACGCTATGTTGGGCTGCATGGGATCCGGCAAATGCGTTGGTTGAGCTGTCCAAAGACTTTGAAGTCCAAAGTGGCCACAAAATGAGTTTTGAATTTGTGCCGTGGACGTCATTCGCGGACCGCATGCTCAATGAGCTTAATTCCGGTGGTCAGTTGTGTGATCTGATGATTGGTGACAGCCAGTGGATCGGCGGCGGTGCAGAGAACGGTCACTATGTGAAGCTGAATGAGTTCTTTGATGCCAACGACATCGATATGGCTGATTTCATTCCGGCCACTGTGACCGGATACGCCGAATGGCCAAAGAACACGCCGAACTATTATGCATTGCCAGCTTTTGGTGATGTGGTCGGCTGGACGTACCGCAAGGACTGGTTTGAGCGCCCGGAAATCCAGGAAGCTTTCCAAGCGAAATATGGCCGTAAACTTGGTGAGCCAGCGACACTTGAAGAATTAAAAGACATCGCACAGTTCTTCCAGGGCCGCGAAATTGACGGCACGACTGTCTATGGGGCTGCGATCTATACCGAGCGTGGTTCTGAAGGCATTACCATGGGAGTGACGAACGCACTCTACAACTATGGCTTCCAGTACGAAAATCCAGACAAACCCTATGATCTTGAAGGCTTTGTAAATTCCAAAGGTGCCGTATCAGGCCTTGAGTTTTACAAGGAGCTCTATGAGACCGCAACACCGCCGGGGTCATCGAACTGGTACATGAGTGAAGACATCGATGCTTATAAGTCGGGTCAGGTAGCTCTTCAGATGAACTTTGCCTTTATCTGGCCAGGTGTCGAGGCAGATCCAAATGTGGGGGGCGGTAAATCGGGATATTTTGTTAACCCGAAAGGCCCGGCAGGGCACTTCGCCCAGCTTGGCGGGCAAGGAATTTCGGTTGTTGCCTATTCCGAGAAGCAGGACGCAGCACTGGAATATATCAAGTGGTTTGCTCAGCCTGAAATCCAGTCGCGTTGGTGGGAACTTGGTGGTTACTCTGCGTTGCGCGCTGTGGTTGAGGATCCGGGTTTTGCGGATAGTCAGCCTTATGCGCAGACCTTCCTCGACAGCATGGCCATTGTGAAAGACTTCTGGGCCGAGCCCGCCTATGCCGATCTGCTTTTGTCGATGCAAGAGCGTGTCCACAACTTTGTCGTTGCTGGTGAAGGCACCGCAGAGGAAGCGCTGGATAGTCTGGTCAAAGACTGGACCGAGGTCTTCGAAGACGAAGGCAAGCTCTAGGTCTCCTCCCTGTCTGAGGTGACTGGTTCTGGACCGGCCCCGGTTATGCAGTAATGGATGCCGGGGCCATACTTCCGACCATGTGAAGACCGTGCAGCAGCGGCTGCATGGCTAAGGGCATCCATATGAATAATATTCCGATCGAAAAGATCGCTAAGGCCACGCCTGATACCGTGGCCCAGCACATTCGCGGCCTGTCGGACCGAAGCATTGCGTGGATTTTCGTGGCACCAACGATTTTTCTGCTGCTGGCGGTTAACATTTTTCCACTGATCTGGACGATCTGGCTCAGCTTTACCAACCATCGGGTCAATCGTCCCAATCGGGATGTCGAATGGGTCGGTTTGCGCAACTATGAACGTATCCTGTCTGATCCTGATATTTGGAACACGATGCAGGCGACGGCGCATTTCCTGATCTGGACCATTATTTTGCAGGTTCTGATCGGTTTTATGCTTGCCTTCCTGATTAACAAGAAATTCAGAGGTAACGATCTTTGGACGACGATCATCGTCTTTCCGATGATGTTGTCTCCGGCAGTTGTCGGGAATTTCTGGACCTTTTTGTATCAACCGCAAATCGGCCTGTTCAACTATGTGGTCGCCTTTTTTACCGGCGCGGACCCTGCAAGCTTTTCGATGATTGGGGATGTGTATCTTGCGCCATGGGCGATTGTCATTGCGGATACCTGGATGTGGACGCCCTTTGTGATGTTGATCTGCCTGGCGGGACTGCGGTCCATTCCAAACAGCATTTATGAGGCAGCAGAGTGTGACCGTGCTTCCAAGTGGCGGCAATTCTGGACGATCACTATTCCCATGGTTTTACCGTTCCTGATGCTGGCGGTTTTGTTCCGGGGGATTGAGAACTTCAAGATGTTCGATCTTGTGGTTCAGCTTACTGGTGGGGGCCCCGGAAACACGACGACACTGACGTCAATCGACTTGAAGCGCGAAGCCTTTGAAAAGTGGCGGACTGGATATTCTTCTGCTTATGCAGTGATTTTGTTCGTGACTGTTTTCGGCCTTGCATCGATCTACGTCAAAGCGCTGAACAAGGTAAAAGAAAGATGAGTTTTTCTGTTACAGAACCGAACAAGGGGACCAAGTGGTTCGCCGGGGTCCTTGTTGTCGGCTATGCGTTAATAACCATTGCCCCGTTGCTGTGGATCATCGCGACAGGGTTCAAATCCCCTGCTGACTCTATTTCCTATCCCCCGAAAGTGGTTTTTGATCCCACGCTGGAAGGATATGTGAATCTCTTTACCGATCGGACCCGTGCGACGGCAGACATGCTGGAGGCCGAGGGTGAGCCACAGACTTGGTACGAGCGGATCGTGCGGGAACAAGGCACCGTCATCATCGGTCCGTCTCGCTATGGCGAGCGGTTTCTGAACTCGATTATCATCGGATTTGGCTCGACCGCATTATGTATGGTCCTTGGCACGGCGGCCGCTTACGCCTTTAGCCGTTTTCGCGTGCCACTCAAGGACGATCTGCTGTTCTTTATTCTGTCGACCCGGATGATGCCGCCGATTGCCGTGGCCATTCCGATCTTCCTGATGTTTCGCAATCTTGGCCTGAATGACACGCATCTGGGGATGATCCTGCTTTATACGGCAGTGAACCTGTCATTATCGGTCTGGCTGCTGAAGGGGTTCATCGACGAGATTCCGGTCGAATATGAAGAAGCGGCATTGATTGATGGCTATACGCGGTTTCAGGCTTTCTACAAGGTAGTGTTGCCACAGGCGGCGACGGGGATTGCGTCTACCGCGATCTTCTGTCTGATCTTTGCCTGGAACGAATATGCGTTTGCGGTCCTGCTGACCTCTGGCACGGCCCAGACGGCGCCCCCCTTCATCCCGACGATCATCGGGGTGGGCGGTAAGGATTGGCCTGCTGTTGCTGCCGGTGCCACGATTTTCCTCGTTCCCGTCATGGTCTTTACGATCCTGCTGCGCAAGCATTTGCTTCGCGGGATCACATTCGGAGCGGTACGCAAATGAGCGATTTCATGAACGGATTGCTGCGGCTGCGCCGTGGTCCATGGGAAATGGTGGCTTCAATCCTTATTGCCTTGGGTGTTGTCATGCTGATGCAGCCCGTTGCGATCACGCTTTACACCTATTCCTTCATCATCACGCTGACCGGAACAGTAATGTTCATTGTCGTCAGCCACTTCCCGGAGTGAACCCATGGCACAGATTAGAATTGAAAACGTGCGCAAGGAATTCGGGGCGTTCACCGCGGTTCAATCCTCGACTTTTACGATTGAGGATGGTGAGTTTTTCATGCTGTTGGGGCCATCAGGCTGCGGCAAGACGACGACCCTTCGGATGATGGCGGGGCTTGAGCTGCCGACCAGTGGGCAGATTTATATTGATGGCGAAGAAGTTGGCCAAAAACCCGCCAGTCAGCGTGACATCGCTTTTGTTTTTCAGATGTTTGCGCTCTATCCGCATATGAATGTCCGCGGAAACATCAGCTATCCGCTGAAAAGCCAGAGGACGAAGGCATCCGAGGTGAAAAAGAAGGTCGATGAGGTGGCCGAGATTCTTGGCATCACCGATATCCTTGATCGACCTGTGGGTGGTTTGTCCGGCGGTGATCGCCAGCGCGTGGCCCTGGGGCGTGCAATCGTGCGCGATCCGAAGGCCTTCTTTATGGATGAACCGCTTGGTGCGCTTGATGCCGAGTTCCGCGAACATATGTCCGAAGAGCTTCGCGCATTGCACGACAGGATGGGGGCGACGACTGTTTACGTTACCCATGACCAACTTGAAGCGATGCAGATGGGGGACAAAATCGTCGTGATGAACCACGGTGTTGTCGAACAGTTCGGTGTTCCGCAAGACATCTATGACTGGCCCGCGACAAAGTTCGTGGCGCAATTCATTGGTTCTCCGCCGATGAACTTCCTTGATTTCAACGGGATGATTGGTATTGGCGGAACTGAAGTGCGGGTGAACGATGTTGTGATGCCTGTTCCCAGAAGTATTGAGGGTGCAAATGGCCCGCTAACTTTTGGGGTTCGTCCGGAACATGTAAAGCTTGATGACAGCGCGCCCTATCGCGGCCGGGTGATCGCGACAGAGTATCTTGGTACCACCCAGATCGTTACTTTTGACACGCCGAATGGCCTTCTTAAGGCCAGAGTTGCAAGTCATGAAGTGGTCAATACCGGGCAATCGATTGGTCTTCGGTTTGATCCACGGACGATCACATTGTTTGACGCTGAAAAAGGGGGCGCTTTGCGCTCTGAGGCAAATGAGGGAGTGCTGAAGCATGGCTGAGGTAAGCTTGACAGGTGTCACCAAAAGCTTTGGGCCGGACGTCGCGCTTGATGATGTGACGATGACGATACCCGATGGCTCATTTGTTGTTCTTTTGGGGCCGACCGGTGCGGGTAAAACGACAACCTTGAGAATGGTGTCCGGACTTGATGCGCCGGATCGCGGTCAGATCAGTATTGACGGGCGTGACATGGCCGGGCTTACACCGGCCCAAAGAAATGTTGCGATGGTTTTTCAGCAATATTCGCTTTATCCGCATATGACGGTGCGTCAGAATCTGGAGTTTCCGCTGAAATCGCCGATCCTGAAAACATCGCCGGATCAGGTTAAACGCAAGGTTGGCGAGATTGCAGATATCCTCCAAATTACCCATAAACTGGATAATAAGGCGACTGAGTTGTCGGGGGGGGAGATGCAGCGCGTGTCCATCGGGCGTGCGCTGGTGCGCAAACCGTCGGTCTATTTGATGGATGAACCGCTTAGTTCTTTGGATGCCAAGCTTCGCGCGGATCTTAGGGTCGAGTTGAAATCTATTCAGGCCGATTCTGGTGCAACGCTGCTTTACGTCACACATGATCAGATCGAGGCCATGACCATGGCCACCCATGTGGGGGTTCTGGACAGGGGGCGTTTGGTTCAGTTCGGTTCACCGCGCGAGATTTACGAAGACCCGGTGAGTATTTATGCCGCCAGTCGTCTGGGCCAGCCCCGGATCAATGTGTTGCCCGCCAATGTTTTCGCGGGCGCACCAACAGGGGCCGAACAGATTGGATTGCGGCCCGAGCAGATCATTCAGGGCGAGGGTGAGGATAGTTTTGTACAAAGGGTTGAGCATCTGGGCGATCAGACGCGCCTGCACCTGACCTTTAAGTCACATGACATCATCACTGTCACAAATGCACATACCGAGCTGAGAACGGGCGATATCGTCAAGATTCGCCCCAATAAACCACTCTACTTCGGCGCCAATGGCGCTCGGGTGGCCTGAGGGAGAACAACATGGCTCAATTTATAAACGATAAAGAAGCAACTGTAACCGAGGCCATCGATGGCGTGATCAAAGCTTCCGGTGGCAGGTTGGCAAGGCTTGATGGATATCCGCACATCCGCGTTGTGGTTCGCAACGATTGGGACAAATCCAAAGTCGCGATTGTATCTGGTGGCGGCTCGGGGCACGAACCGGCACATGCCGGGTTCGTCGGCGCAGGTATGCTGACGGCTGCCGTGTGCGGTGATGTCTTTGCCTCACCATCGGTCGATGCCGTTCTTGCGGGTATTCTATCCGTGACCGGCGCGGCGGGCTGCTTGCTTATCGTAAAAAACTATACTGGTGATCGGCTGAATTTCGGGCTGGCGGCGGAAAGGGCGCGCGCCTTTGGACTGAAGGTTAATATCGTGATTGTGGATGACGATATTGCGCTGCCGGATCTTCCTCAACCGCGCGGGGTTGCAGGCACGCTTTTTGTTCACAAGATCGCTGGCGCCATGGCCGAAAGCGGTGCTTCGCTTGAGGATGTCACGGCAACCGCCGAGCGGGTGATTGAGGGCACAAAGTCCATTGGTATGTCGCTTGATACCTGTACGGTGCCAGGATCACCCAAAGAAAACCGCATTGGTGAAGGCAAGGCCGAACTGGGCCTTGGTATCCACGGGGAAGCGGGTGTGCAGCAGATCGACTATCACAACGCAGAACAAGCCATGGCGGCGGTCACCGCCAAGCTTGCTGCCGTGATGGACAGTAAACCTCATGTGGTGTTGCTTAATAATCTTGGCGGTACATCGGTGCTCGAGATGGCGATCCTGACAAATGATCTGATAAAATCCTCTATTGGCAAGAACCTGAAAATGATCGTCGGGCCAGCGGCGATGATGACTTCGCTTGATATGCGCGGCTTTTCGGTCTCGTTATATCCGCTTAGCGCAGAGGACCACGCCTGGCTGTCAGCGCCTTGCGCGCCATCGGCCTGGCCGGGGTGCGTGCCGATCAAGCCGGTTAGCGTCATCGAACTTCCCGATGGATTGACCCCGATCCAGCCGATCGCGTCTGAACATACACAAACGGCGGCCTTTTTGACCAAATGCTGCCAAATCCTGATCGCCGCTGAGGTCGATCTGAATAGGCTCGACGCAAAGTCGGGTGACGGAGATACGGGGTCGACGTTGGCAGGTGCTGCGCGCGCCCTGATCGGAGCACTGGATCGCCTTCCTTTGGCCGATCACACGCAGCTTTTGCGCGCAATCGGACAAGAGTTAAGCCAGACGATGGGGGGATCCTCTGGGGTTCTGCTGGCAATTTTCTTTAGCGCAGCTGGGGATGCTGCCTCAAGCGGTCGTGCCATGGTTGCCGCCCTTAAAGAGGGGCTTGAGCGCATGCAGCAGATTGGTGGGGCCCAATTGGGGGACCGGACAATGGTGGATGCATTGAAGCCCGCGCTGGACGCGCTTGAGGTGAAAGGCATAGCCGAAGCTGCAAGTGCTGCACGCAAAGGGGCCATTCATACCTCGACCATTGTCAAGGCCAAGGTGGGGCGGGCATCCTATATCAACGCTGAACAGCTTGAAGGCCATATCGACCCGGGGGCAGAGGCCGTTGCCCGATTGTTCGAAAAGCTGATCGTTTAGGCCGATAAAGGTCCTGAAACCAAGATGCCGCCAGCCCAGTGCTGGCGGTGTTGGGCCTTTTTTGATAGCGCGCCGCTAAATTCTAAGCAAGCAACTAAAACCACAAACCCAGCCGGTAGGCAGTTTTAGGGTTTTGTTACGCTTCGGTTGTAGTCTGGCATCTAACACTACTTTTCCTCGATATGTCACTGAGAGCTTGGCTTCTGACCATATGCTGTTCGTGCGCCGGGCAGATGAACCTTGAATTTGTACGCCTGACGGCGATCCGAGTTATGGGTGACCTCAAGACAATTAGAGGGACCAGATGCGTTTGGCGTTGTGCCGGCTGAATGCGGTGCGTTCTGTTTCTGATGCGCTGGCAATCAGTGCCTGTGTTGCGGCCATCCATTGGTTGAGAGAAGAATTCAGCGTGCAAATCGGGCTGTCAGACCCCCAGACCACGCGGTCCCAGCCAAAGGTTTCAATAATATGTTCGACATAGGGGCGTAGCGTATCAAGCGTCCAGTCGGGGGTCGCATATGCGGAAATGCCAGAGATCTTTGCGTTTACGTGCGGGCGTTTGGCAAGGGTTCTGATTGATTTTGCCCAATCGTTATAACCGCCACCTGCGATGTCGGGGACGCCACAATGGTCAAGAACGAAGATTGTGTTGGGGCATGCGTCTGCAAGGTCAATTGCCAGATCGAGCTGATGCTGACTAACGCAGATGTCAAATGGCAGGCCCTTTTTACCGATTTGCTGGACATTTTCCCGAAAATGGTCGCTTTGCGATACGTCGTCGGGGACGACGTGTAGTACTCGCCGGATGCCTTTGATTACTTTGGGGTCAAGGTGATCGAGGAAGGCTGTGAAGCCTTTTTCCTCGGGGCGAGCAGATGATATCGCCCCACGGATCAAGCTTCCCGGGCGCGCCATAAGTTCCGCGACGAAGGCGTTTTCCGTCTCGATATCGTTAGGTGCACAATCAACTTCCATATGCAGGGTGCCCTCTATCCCAACGCGTTTGGCTGTGGTTTCATACTCTTCGTATGTCCAGTCATGGTTGAGTTCGGGGGCGTCTTTTAACCACGGATAGGAGATGCGGTTCCGTGCAACGAGGTGCAGATGAGTATCGATGAACATGGGTTTTCCCTCCTCTTCCGTGTCGTTTTCTTAAGTGTTGCGGTCAGGTTCGAGTGCCTGGCTTGAACAAGTTCACCCTTATTCGCGTCTTAGGTGATTTCATTGGGGAGTTCAACTTGACTCTCTCATGAAGTCAAGTTTAAATATAAAAGATGATTCCGAATATAAAAACCTGCACTAAAAAAACAGCAGGAGCCTCAGTCGGTCGGAAAAGACCGTTCCATTAGGGAGGATACAATGAAAACGTTTTTGAGCGGTGCATCCTGTGCCGTACTTGCCACAGCAGCCGTAACCACGATTGTTGCCGTAACGGGCATCGCGCAAGCGGGTGAATTCGATGGGATTACCATCGAGGCCAAATTAATCGGTGGCCAGCAATATGAGGCGCTTTATGCCCGCATTCCCGAATGGGAAGCTGCGACAGGTGCAAAAGTCGACATCATATCGAAGAAGAACCATTTCGAACTGGACAAGGAATTTAAATCCGACATCGCAGCCAGAACGACTGACTGGTGCGTTGGTTCGAACCATTCGTCTTTCGCGTCCCAGTATGCATCGCTCTATACCGATCTCAACGGGTTTATAGGCAAGGATGTCGTGGACGAATTTGTGCAGGCCAATATCAAAGCCGCAACGTTCGACGGGAAACTTGTCATGTTGCCGCGTGCGCAGTTTGACGTATCCGCACTTTATTATCAGAAAAACCTTTATGAGGATGCCGCACGCGCAAAGGCCTTTGAGGCCAAATACGGATATCCGCTTGCGGTTCCGGAAACTTGGGCACAGGTGAAAGATCAGGCGATCTTCTTTGCGGATCCGCCGAATTTCTACGGAACTCAATATGCCGGTAAAGATGAAGCCATTGTTGGCCGTTATTACGAAATGGTCGTGGCCGAAGGCGGCCAGCTTTTCAATGATGATTTTTCGCCAGCCTTTAATTCCGACGCAGGCAAGCGTGCGCTTCAGTGGTTTGTTGATTTGTATGATGCGCGCGCTGTTCCGGCTGGAACAACGAATTACCTTTGGGATGATCTAGGAAACGGATTTGCCTCAGGTACGATCGGGCTTAACCTTGATTGGCCGGGCTGGGCTGGGTTCTTTAATGACCCGACAGCCTCGAAGGTTGCGGGAAATGTCGGTGTTGCACCGGCACCTAAAGGTTCAGCAGGTATTCGTACCGGCTGGTCAGGATTCCACGGTTTTTCTGTGACCGAGGATTGCGCCCATAAAGAGGCTGCGGCCTCTCTTGTCGAGTTTTTGACCAACGAAAACAGTCAGAAGCTTGAAAGTTCGGCCGGGCCGTTGCCGTCCCGGACCGCTGTTTGGGATTACATCTCGGAGCAGGCCAAAGACGATCCTTACCGCGCCGAGGTTCTGGCAGCATTCAAGGAAACGGCTGCGACCGCATTTGCGGTGCCGCCAACGTCCCTTTGGATTGAAGCGACGAACCTTATCTATCCAGAGCTTCAGGCCGCCATTCTTGGTGACAAAACGGTTGATGAGGCGCTTGCCGATGCCGCAGAGGCTGTCGACGATCTGATGCAGGAAGAAGGCGTCTACTAAGTCGTATCAAAAAAAACGGGCGGCGATCACCCATTACGCCGCCCGACCATCCTTTGACCCAAATGCACGGGCCATCCGTGCCGATTCATGGGACATCCTGATGAAGCGATTGAAGCTCCCGCCGTGGTTGGTACTTTTGTTACCAGCCATACTGATCCTATCGGCCGTCGTGCTGATCCCGCTTGTTTTGTCACTATATTCGAGTTTCACGTCTTACCGGCTCACCCGGCCAGACAGCATTTTTAACTGGGTGGGATTATTCAACTACGAGAAAGCCGTGACGGATGCAAAGTTCTGGGCGGCGTTCGGGCGGACTGTTCTTTTGCTGACGGTGGCCCTTAATCTTGAGATGCTTCTTGGTCTGGGACTTGCGCTTATGGTGTCAAAAGTCACGCATGGTCAGCGTCTTTTGCGCACGATGATGATGTTCCCGATGATGTTTTCGCCAATTCTGGTTGGCTTTCAGTTCAAGTTTATCTTCAACGACAACGTCGGTCTTGTGAACAACGCGCTTCAGTCGCTCGGTATCACTGACAGGGCGATCCCTTGGCTGGTTGACGCCGACCTTGCAATGTTCTCGATTATCTTTGCCGAAGTCTGGACCGCGACTTCGGTATTCGGAATTCTCATTCTTGCGGGGCTTTATGCGATCCCGAGGGACCCGCTTGAAGCAGCAAAGGTCGACGGTTGCACGTCTTGGCAATCGTTCAGATATGTCACGCTGCCGTTCTTGATGCCTTTTATCTATATCGCGATGGCGATTCGGTCGCTTGATGTGGCACGGGCCTATGACATCGTACAGGTCATGACCAATGGTGGGCCTGCGCGGCGTACGGAACTGTTGTGGACGCTGATTGGGCGGACTGGTTACGTCGATGCCCGTATGGGCTATGCAAATGCGATGGGATACATATCCATCTTTCTTGCGATTTTCTTCACCGTCTATTTCTTTAAAAAATTGACGAAATCCCGCAAAGAACTTGGGATGGGGGCGTAAATCATGGCGAGAAATTTTAATCACCGTATCCGTCGTTACACCTTTAAGGCGATGCATTTTTTCGGTCTTTTCCTGGCAATGATGGTGCTATGCGTGCCGGGGTTCTGGATCGTTTTGAACTCTTTTCGCCCGACTGTGGAAATAATGGCCAAACCGCCGGTCTGGATTCCGAACGAGCTAAATCTGGATCATTACCGTGCGATGTTTGGCGGGATCGGAGAGGGCGGCGTGCCTGTTCTGACCTATTTCACGAATTCGTTGGTGATTTCGGTTACATCGACGGTCATTGCGATTTTGATCGGCATGGCGGGGGGATATGCCTTTGCACGCTATAAATTCAAATTTAAGGGCGGGATATTTGTTGGTTTGATGATTACGCGTGCGGTGCCGGGCGTCGCGTTATCATTGCCATTATTCATCATCTTTGCCCGTGTCGGTATCATCGACACGCATATTGGGATGATTATTGCCTATGTGGCACTGAACGTGCCCTTCACGGTGTGGCTTATCGACGGTTTTTTCCGTCAGATCCCCCCCGAGCTGGCCGAAGCCGCCGAGATCGATGGTTGTACCCGTTGGCAAGCTTTTTGGCGCGTCGAGTTTCCTGTAGCGCGCTCTGGAATAGCCTCGGCTGGTATCTTTGCCTTTCTTACTTCCTGGAACGAATACGCGTTGGCTTCTCAGCTGACCCGCTCCACGACGTCGAAGACGATGCCTGTCGGCCTTCTCGATTTCACTTCGGAATTTACCCTCAATTGGGGGGGGATGTGCGCGCTTGCGGTGTTGATGATTATCCCCGCGCTGATCCTCACGTTCCTCGTGCAGAAACACCTCATTGCCGGCCTTACTTTTGGCGGCGTGAAAGGATAATAAAATGGCTCAGGTCCATCTTCGCAATGTGGTTAAGAAATATGGCGTGCTTGAAGTTGTGCATGCCATCAACCTTGATATCGCCGACAGTGAATTTGTCGTGCTGGTTGGTCCATCAGGTTGTGGCAAGTCCACGACACTGCGCATGGTCGCAGGGCTTGAAGCGATTTCTGGCGGGGAAGTTCATATTGGGGGGCGTGTGGTTAACGATCTTCCCCCGCGAGAACGGAACATCTCGATGGTGTTCCAGAACTATGCGCTCTATCCACATATGAGTGTACGTGAAAATCTTGGGTTTTCGCTTAAGATTTCCAAGCGTTCGCAGGCTGATATTGACAAGGCAGTGGATGAGGCCGCCGAAATTTTGTCGCTGACACCGCTTTTGGATCGCAAGCCGGGTGCTTTGTCGGGGGGACAGCGCCAGCGTGTCGCCATGGGGCGTGCGATTGTGCGTCATCCGGAAGTCTTCCTTTTTGACGAACCACTTTCAAACCTTGATGCGAAACTGCGTACCCAGATGCGGGTCGAGATCAAGAAGCTGCATCAAAAACTGAAATCGACAATTATCTATGTCACCCATGACCAGGTCGAGGCGATGACGCTTGCCGACCGGATTGTGATCATGCGGGATGGCCATATTGAACAGATCGGAACACCTCTTGATGTGTTTGAAAACCCGGTGAATACCTTTGTGGCGACGTTCATTGGTTCGCCGCCGATGAACCTTCTTGATGGCGTCGTGAAAGAGGGGCAGATCGAGTTCGCAGACGGGACATGTTTGGCCGTTCCCCCCGCTTATTCCACACATGATGGGCAGGCTGTCACGTTCGGCGTGCGCGCGGATAATATTATGCCGGTTGGGCATGCTCTGCCACGTGGTGAACATATGGCCGAGGTGGAGATGACGGTTGACCTGACAGAGCCACTTGGCACTGAAACGCTGCTTTTCACTGTGCTTGCAGGGACAGAAGTGCAGGCCAAAATGCTGAACCCGCGCCCGGTTCGAAGCGGAGAGCGCATGACCTTTCAGATCATGCTCGACAAGTGTCATCTGTTTGATGCCGATACTGGCGCTACACTTAAGAAGTGAGATTGCACGATGGCAAGAATTACATCTGCAAATGCATTTATGGTGGACCTTGAGCCCAAGGTCGTCCGCACAGATGCGATCCAGTCGTTCAAATCGCAAGAAACGATTTTTGTTGTCTTGCGGGATGCGGATGGTGCGCAGGGTATGGGATATAGCTATACCATTGGCGATGGGGGCGCGTCGATCCTTGCGCTTTTGAAGGAAACACTGTTGCCGCGATTGATGGGGCAGGAGGCGGACCGGATTGAGGCGATTTGGCAGGATCTTTTGTTCTGTTCACACGCGACAGCCGTTGGGCCGATCATGTCGCTTGCGCTTGCGGCAATTGACACCGCTCTTTGGGATATGCGCGGCTGCAAGACCGGTCTTGCACTTCATGTTCTGGCCGGTGGTGCAAAGACCTCGGTGCCGATGTACACGACCGAAGGTGGCTGGCTCCATCTACCGCCCAAGGCACTGGCTGAGGATGCAAAGGCCGCGAAGGCAGCCGGATTTTTGGGATCAAAGGTCAAGATCGGAACGCCATCAATCGCAGGTGATACCGCGCGCCTTGAAACGGTGCGCATGGCACTGGGTGATGAATATGAAATCATGACTGACGCCAACCAATCGATGACAGCCGCAGAGGCGTTGCGGCGTGTTCCGATGCTTGAGCGGCTAGGTATTGCATGGTTCGAGGAACCTTTGCCATCCGACGATATCGCGGGGCATAGACGCCTTCAGGCGCAATCGTGTGTGCCGGTTGCGGTTGGCGAGAGCCTTTATAGCCCGGGACAGTTTGCTGATTATGTTGCCGCCGATGCCTGCGGGATTGTGCAGGCCGATGTGGCACGGGTGGGTGGAATCACGCCTTGGCTTAAAATCGCGCATATGGCCGAAGCGCATAACATTGCAATTTGTCCGCATTTCTTGATGGAGTTGCATGTGAGCCTTGTCTGTGCCGTGCCGAACGCGCCGTGGCTCGAATATATCCCACAGCTTGAAGATATTGCGTCGCCGATGGCACGCGATGGCGGGCGGGCGCTTGCGCCAGAGCAGCCGGGGCTTGGCATTGACTGGGATCACGACAAGCTTGCCGCATTGACAGTCGCAGGCAGTGCTTTTGAGATAAGGGAGAGGGCGCAATGATCCGTCATGGACAACTGATCGGAATTGGTGCCGAGGCTATCGCCGAATACAAGCGTATCCATGCTGATGTTTGGCCCGGGGTACTTGCCAAGATTTCAGCATGTAATATCCGCAACTATTCGATCTTCCTAAAAGAACCGGAAAACCTGCTTTTTGCCTATTTCGAATATGTCGGTACTGACTTTGCTGCCGATATGGCGAAGATGGCGGCGGATCTCGAGACGAAGCGTTGGTGGACGGTGTGTCAGCCGATGCAGCGTCCGCTTGAGAACCGTGCAGAGGGAGAATGGTGGGCGGAGATGGAGGAGGTGTTTCACCATGATTGATCTGCGCCAAACCGTTGATATGCCAAAGCCGCCGACCCCGGTTGTGATTTTCGGCGCGGGTTCCATTGTTACGGATGCACATCTTCCGGCCTATCGCGATCTGGGAGTACCCGTTGCGGGGATCTTTGATCCGGATATACAAAAAGCCGAAAAGGTCGCGATAAAATGGGGCACGCGAGCGTTCAATACGCTTGAGGAAGCTGTGGCGCAGGATGGGACGATTTATGATCTTGCTGTGCCGCCTTCGGCCATTGCTGACTTGCTTGAAGCGTTACCTGACGGTGCTATTGCGATTATCCAAAAACCGCTGGGCTCTGATTTGGCCGAGGCCGACCGTATTATATCGGTTGTGCGGCGCAAGGGTATCAAGGCTGCGGTCAATTTTCAGCTTCGTTTTGCGCCGATGGCGTTGGCACTTAAGGACGCGGTTGGTCAGGGACTTCTGGGCGAACTTGTTGATTTTGACGCTTGGTTGGCACTTGATACGCCATGGCATTTATGGAAATTCCTTGCCGATCTGCCGCGCGTCGAGATTCTTTTGCATTCGATTCATTACCTTGATTTCGTGCGGGACCTATTCGGAAACCCGAAAGGCGTCCATGCGCGCACTGTTGGTCATCCTGGCTCAAGCGTTTCGAACACGCGCAGTGCCATGATCCTTGACTACGGTGATCAGATACGTTGCAATCTTTCCATTAATCATAACCACGCTTTCGGTCGGAAATTCCAAGCCTGCGAGTTTCGCATTTGCGGAACAAAGGGGGCTGCTTATCTGAAACTTGGCGTCAATCTTGACTACCCGAAAGGCGAACCAGATGAGCTGTGGCTGAACACGGATGGGGAATGGCGGCAGATTTCCCTTGTCGGTGATTGGTTTATTGCGGCGTTCCATGGTCGTTTCGCTCAGGTTCAGCGCTTTGCTTCTGGCCTTGATGCGGTGCTTGAAGGTTCTGCTGAAGACGCATGGCATACGATGGCATTGGTCGAGGCAGCTTATGAAAGTTCTGCGGCCCCCATGCATCCGATCAAGGAGGCCCCCAATGCTTGAACAAGTCAAATATTACGAAGACTACGAGATTGGAGAGGCGCGCAAGACTGTCGGACGGACGGTCACGGAAACCGATTTTGTTGTTCATGCCGGGCATTCCGGGGATTTTTTTCCCCATCACCTTGATGCAGAGTTTTGCAAGACGCTTCCATTTGGCCAGCGCATTGCGCATGGAACCATGGTGTTTACCATCGGTGTTGGATTAACCGCGACAATCATTAATCCGGTGGCCTTTTCCTATGGCTATGACCGCATGCGGTTTATCAAACCGGTATTTATTGGCGATACGATTAGATCGCATGTCGAAATCCGTGCAAAAGAAGTGATGGAAAAACGGCCCGGCTATGGACGGGTGACGGAACGTTTGACGGTTACCAACCAGAAGGACGAAGCCGTACTTGTCGCCGATCACATCTATATGGTGGAGATGAGGTCATGACCGCGCCGTTTCTTCTTTTGCATCCGAATGACAATGTGCTTGTTGCCCGTACTTTAGCGCCCGAGGGGACCAAGGTGGAGCTTGCAAGTGGGGCTATCAAGCTTGCGGGGGCGATCCCGCTTGCCCACAAGATCGCGTGTCGTGACATCGTCGTGGGTGAGCGCATTCTGAAATACGGAATGCCGATTGGGATCGCGACCGAAGACATACCTGCAGGTAGCCATGTCCATATCCATAATATCCGCTCGGCCTATACGCCGACCTATGCGCTTGACGATGCGAACGGTCTGAGTGAAGGGGGGACACAATGACAGAAGAATTCACAGGCTATCTTCGTTCAGATGGTCGCAAGGGCATTCGGAACTCGATTGTCGTTGCCTATCTTGTGGAATGCGCACATTTCGTTGCCTCGAAAATTGTTGCAGGTTTCGATGGTGAAGACGTTCAACTCATCGGATTTCCCGGCTGTTTTCCCAACGAATATGCGGCCCGTGTGATGGCACAGCTTTGTACGCATCCGAATGTGGGGGCGGTGCTTTTTGTGTCTCTTGGCTGTGAAAGTTTTGACAAGGTGCGTGCTTCGCATGCCGTTTCGGGTTCAGGGCGTCCGGTCGAAACGCTTGTGATCCAAAAGGCCGGAGGCACGGCAAAAACCGTCGAGACGGGACGTGCATGGGTGCGTTCAGCCCTTGGTGAAGTGGCAAAAGTTGACCGCGTTCCAATGGGAGTCGACGAACTGGTGATTGGCACGATTTGCGGTGGTTCGGATGGGACTTCGGGCATTTCCGGTAATCCGGCGGCGGGTAAGGCTTTTGACCTTTTGATTGCCGAAGGGGCCGCCTGTATTTTTGAAGAAACGGGTGAACTGATCAGCTGCGAAGAGATTATGGCTGAACGTGCCGTGACACCGGAACTTGGTAACGAATTGCGGGCCGCAGTGCAGAAGGCGGAGCGCTATTACGCAACATTAGGGTATGGATCCTTTGCGGCGGGTAATGCTGCCGGAGGTCTTTCGACAATTGAGGAAAAGAGCCTTGGTGCTTACGTTAAATCTGGTGACAGTCAGATTTCGGGCCTTATCAAACCTGGTGATGTCCCGCCCAGAGGGGGGCTTTATCTGATGGATGTGGTGCCCGATGGCGAGGTGCGCTTTGGCTTTCCTAATATTTCAGATAATGCCGAAATCGTCGAGATGATCGCAAGTGGTGCGCATCTGACCCTTTTCGTTACAGGTCGCGGGTCTGTCGTGGGTTCGGCGATCTCGCCAGTGATTAAAATCTGCGCCAACCCCGATACCTATCGTGCGCTTGAGGGCGATATGGATGTTAATGCCGGGGACATCATTGAAGGTCGACGTTCAATCGATGACGTCGGGCGCGAAATTCGCGATCTGGTCATTTCTGTTGCTAAGGGTGCGGAAACCAAATCCGAAGCTTTGGGGCATAGGGAATTCATTCTGACATACAAAACATTCGACCCAATCGGGCCTTCGTGCCTGCCGGTGGTTTGAGGAGGAAATATGAGAAGACTTGAAGGAAAACTCTGTTTGGTGACAGCCGCGGGTCAGGGCATCGGGCGCGCATCGGCCGAACGCCTGGCCGCCGAGGGTGGGCGCGTGATCGCGACCGACGTCAATGAAGCAGCTCTGGCCGAGCTAGATGCAATCGAGGGCATCGAGGCAAAGAAGCTTGATGTCACAGATAAATCAGCAATCACGGCGCTGATTGCCGAAGTGGGGCCTGTAGATGTGTTGTTTAACTGTGCGGGCATTGTGCACAGCGGCACGATCCTTGAGGCGACAGAAGACGAATGGGACTTTGCATTCGAACTGAACGTGAAGTCACAGTTTCGTCTGATCCGTGCCGTGCTTCCGGGGATGCTTGAAAAAGGCAAGGGATCAATCATCAACATGTCCTCGGTTGCAGGGCCTGTAACCGGGCCGGTAAATCGTCTGGTTTATTCGGCATCGAAGGCCGCTGTTGCGGGCATGACACGTGCGATTGCAAATGATCATGTCACGCAGGGTGTGCGCTGTAATGCCATTGCGCCAGGAACTGTTGACAGTCCGAGCCTGCATGAACGGTTGCGGGCAACGGGGGATTATGACGGTGCGCTGAAAGCCTTTATCGCCCGTCAACCGATGGGCCGGATTGGCAAACCCGAAGAGATCGCGGCATTGGTGGCTTATCTTGCCTCGGACGAGAGCGGGTTTACGACCGGTGTCGTTCATGTTGTCGATGGTGGCTGGACCGCCTGATCAGAATTTCACGAAAGGAATAAAAATAGCATGAAATTCGCACGTTATGGAGAACGCGGGGCCGAAAAGCCGGCACTTGTCGATGCCAATGGCAACCTGCGTGATCTATCTGGGCATGCCGATGATATCGCCGGAGATGTTCTTGCCCGTCTTGACACATTTAAATCAATCGACCCTGAGACGCTTCCGCTTGTTGAAGGTAATCCGCGGATTGGTGCTTGCGTTGGGCAGACCGGAAAATTCATCTGCATTGGCCTGAACTATGCCGATCACGCCGCGGAATCGGGTATGGAAGTGCCGCCTGAGCCGGTTATTTTTGCAAAATATACGTCGGCAATCTGTGGCCCAAACGATCCGATTATCATTCCGCGTGGGTCGGAAAAGACGGATTGGGAAGTGGAATTGGGCTTCGTGATCGGGAAAAAGGCGAAATACGTCTCTGAGGCGGATGCGATGGATCATGTCGCAGGTTTCTGTTTGATCAATGACGTCTCAGAACGTTCCTATCAGATAGAGCGTGCGGGCCAGTGGTCGAAGGGCAAGTCTTCGGACAATTTTGGTCCTACGGGGCCTTGGCTGGTGACACCTGATGAGGTTGGTGATTTTGATAAGCTTGGCATGTGGCTTGAGGTAAATGGTGAGCGTGTTCAGGATGGGTCGACGGCAACGATGGTCTATCGTGTGCCGCATTTGATTTCATATTTGTCACAATTCTTCACGTTGCATCCGGGCGATATCATTTCGACAGGGACGCCTCCGGGGGTTGGTCTTGGTTTCAATCCGCCGCGCTACCTTAAGGCGGGGGATGTGGTCGAGCTTGGGATCGATGGCCTCGGCACCCAACGGCAGGTTTGTGTAAACGACGACTGATCCTCTTTCGTCTGGAAACAAAAAAGCGCGGCTCATGACGAGGCCGCGCTTTTTTTGATGTACTGATGTGTTACCAGCCGGTTTCAAGAAGTTCGTTCGCATCGCCAAGTTCGGGGGCTGCGCGTGAGGACGCGGGCCGAATGCCGTCAATCCGCAGGGGCAGTTTGGTTGTTTTCATTTCGACGTCACCTCGTCTGATATCCTGTACCATGTCGAGAGTTTGTAAAATCCCGCTGTCGATAACCCCATCCCAATCCATCACTGGTGCTGCCCAGATGTCATTGGCGACGAATTTTTCCATCCAGTTGGCGCTTGGCAATGTTTTCAACTGTGTGGCAAGTGCGGCTTTTATCTTATCGCGTTGCTTGAAGGCATCCAGACCTGCAATATCGGATACAAGACCGGTAATTTCGGCAAGCAGGTCGAGTTTCCCCATCGCAATGGCGATATAGCCGTCGGCAGTTTCGTATACGCCATAGGGGGCAGCCAGATAGGCGTGGGCGGGATTATTCTTTGAGCGTTTTGGTGTCCGATGCCCATCGTTGAACCAAGTCGTAAGAAGTTCGAACTGAAGATCGGCAAGAACTTCGATCAGCGAGGTTTCGACATAGCCACCAATCTCTTTGGTTGCACGGCGATAGAGCAGGGCCAGTACACCATGCGCCAGTGCTGAACCGGCCAGCACATCAGCCACCGGAAGTCCCATTGCGACCGGCCCGTCGTCCTGCCCCCCGGAAAGCCACATGACACCAGACCGTGCCTGGGCCAAAAGATCCTGTCCGGGCAGATCAACCCATGGACCTTCGGCGCCATAGCCTGTCACTGTGCCATAAACGACGGTGGGGTTGATCTTCTTAACGGCCTCATAGCCAAATCCAAGCCGTTCCATTACTCCCGGACGAAAGTTCTGCAAGATTACATCCGCTTCAGCGACGAGCTGTTGAAGCCGGGCTTTATCCTCGTCGGATTTAAGATCAACCGCAACAGACCGCTTATTGCGGTTGATCGCATGGAATATCGTGCTTTCTCCGCCGATCTTGGTATCGGTAAGGTAAAGATATCGGGATAAATCACCAAGTCCTGTGCGCTCGACCTTGACCACATCCGCGCCAAGGTCGGCTAATTTCAAGGCGCAATACGGTCCTGCAAGGAATTGAGAGAAATCGAGGACTTTCAGTCCCTCAAGCGGCAAAAGTTCAGTCATGCGCAGAAGCTTTCTTCAAAACGTTGCTGAAGGGCGGAAATGGCTGCGTCTGGACCTGTTTTTCCGTTGAGTGCATCAAGCAGGATCTGAGAGCCTTCTTCCTGAAATGCCATATAGCCTGCGTGGCGCGGGCGGAGCCAAGCGGCCTCGTGGGTCATACGGGTATTGTTGTAAAGCTCACCGACGGGGGCATTCACCAATGGGTCACTCCAAGCGACAGCGTTTGCGGGTTGACCATTGTTCTCGGAATACAGCCCGCGTTGGATGTTCGCCGAAGCAACCCAAAGTGCGAATTTAGTACAAATTTCGGGATGTTTTGTTTCGGACGAAACCGCAATCCCCGTACCGCCAAGCGCCGATCCAAGCGGGCCTGATGTGCCCAGAGATGGCATGTCATGGAAGGCGATGCGATGAGGCCGGTATCCTATGCGGCCATAGGGTGCGTAAAGGTAAACAAGTGGGCATAAGGCGAATTGATCCCCCTCAGCAAGGGCATCAAGGGCGGCGATCGGATCCATATCAAAACAGGCCGGATCGACCAGCGCGGCCAATGTCTGCATGGTGGAAATTACGTTGCGTGCGGCATTGAAATCAATCTGCGTTTGTTGTGTCACGGGGAAGGGCGCACCTTGGTTTGCCAGCAATGTGAAAAACGACATCAGCACATGAGGAGAACGCAGAGGCCATACCACGCGCCCATTTTTTGCTTGGGCGATGGCGTCATTAAACCGGGTGACGGGTTCGGTAAGAAGATCAGGTCGTAATGCTTGGACCTGACAGGCTGCGTCCACGGGCAAAGCCCATTGATGACCTTTGTAAAAATAGCTCGGGTAGCTTTTCCCAACTGTTTCGGCAAACAGTTGGGCCAGCGTATCTTCAGGGGCAAGGCGGTCAATTGGAAGCAGACAGTTCTTTTCCACCACAGCACCGACATGGGGATGGTCAATTATTATGAGGTCGTAGATGCTGGCGAGTGCCTCAACGGGCGTGCTTTCAAACCCCTGAAGTGATCGCTTATCCCAAACAATATCTATGTCCGGATAGAGCTCGCGAAATGACGTGCTTGCGGCGACCAATGGGTCGTATCCGCGCGGATCTGACCATGTCATACCTCTGAGCTGTATTTGACCGATCATAAATATGTTTCCTCCTTTCATCACCTTAATCGTGATAATTTATAAATAAAAGAAAATTTTATATTTGATATATTGTTGTTGAGGTCGCGGGTTAGGTTGCTATGAAATGCTTGGCCCGCATATAATGTTCACGCTGAAAAAGTGGTTTTAAAACCCTTGAGAGGAAACATGAACGGCAAGGTCGAAGTACAAACGTACGAAGAAAAATACCGCGCACCGGCATTGTCAAAAGGGCTCGATATTCTTGAGCTTCTTGCCTCAGAGTCAGATGGATTGTCGCAGATTGCGATTGCCAAGGAGCTTGGCCGCAATACTTCGGAAATTTTCCGTATGCTCATGGTGCTTTGTCAGCGTGGCTATGTAGAGCAGCGTGAAGATGATGACCGGTATTTTCTGACGACCAAGATGTTTGAAGTTGCGCATCGGCATCCGCCGGTCCGTCGCCTTACCTCCATTTCGGGGGAGGTAATGCAACGTCTTGCGAATGAGGTGAATCAGTCAATGCACCTTGCCATCATTCATTCGGGAAAAGTGCTTGTCATTGCACAGGTGGATTGTCCTGATAATAATATCACCGCTGTCCGACTTGGGGCACAGATCAATATTTATGAGACGGCATCAGGCCGCGTGCTTGCTGCATGGATGGACCCTGCTGCGCGGGATGCTTTGCTCCAAGAGGCAGGGCTCGAAGACGAAGAAAAATACCGAGCTTTTCTGGCTGATCTGCCAAAGGTGCGCGAGGCTGGTTTTTGTGAGTCTCAATCATTGACCATTGGCGGTGTTTTGAACTTGTCTGCGCCGATTTTTGATTTTTCTGGCAAGGTTGTTGCCGCCTTGACGATCCCATTCATTCAACGTCTTTCGGGGACGTCGATCGTTTCGGTAGATGAATGTCGCGAGCGTTTGGTCGCATTAAGCGCCGACATTTCACGCAGGCTTGGCGCGGGCGCGGGAAATTGAGAAAAGTGACCGTGCAAGTTAATTGGCATTAGAGGTGTTCGAATATTTTTAGGCAGCATGAAGGGCTGGCCGCTTAGGGGCAAAACCTGTTAATATTCAATATCTTGAGCTTAAATATTAGAAGTTTCAATCTATGAAGGATGGCTTTGTCATTCCGATGAATAATACCGTCCGTTGGCTTTCTATCTGAAACCTAGCCTAGACCGCCGACATTAAGGGGGCCTTCATGCTCGGCGCATCGTTGCCAAAAAAGGGGCGCATGTATGCACCCCTTTTGCAGTGTTTTAACTGATTTTTTTGAAGTCAGTGACTTATCATCCAGGGGCGCGCAGATGGGAACGTCTTGCTGCCGTCCGGGCGATAGATCGCCTTGGACTTCTTTTTGTTTCCACCACAACAGGAACAGCCCGGGCCATGGCCGTTGCCCTGTTGTTTACTGCTTTTTGGTTCGTGTGACGCCCGTTCGTTGGTAAAGGACGCGTGACGTCGTCCTGCATCCATCATGGCATAGTTTGGCACAGTCAGGATTGCGCGTGGCGCCATTTGACCACAATCGGGACAGGTGCAGGGCTCGGCCGATTGCGCCATTGGGCGGGTTTCGGTAAATGCCCCGCAGGACGTGCATTCATAATCGTAATAAGGCATGGCTGTTTTCCTTGTGCCAAGGGCAATACTGACTGTGGCCTATGTGATCAGAGATCAGGTGCCAGTGGCACATCGATCTTGCCATCGAGATATTTGGTCGGACCATCTGACCCCGGCATGATATCGAACTCGAAAATGTCGGTCGGCAACCAAAGTGTCGCGCAGGCATTTGGAATATCGACGACACCCGATATATGGCCCTGTACCGGGGCCGTGCCCAGAATGGCGTAGGCTTGTGCGCCGGTGTATCCGAACTTCTTAAGATATTCGATGGCGTTCAGGCATGCCTGACGATAGGCTATATGAATGTCGAGGTAATGCTGCGTGCCTTGTTCGTCGACAGAGATACCTTCGAAGATCAGATAGTCATCGTATTTCGGGACGATGGGGGATGGTTTGAAGATCGGGTTTTTGACCCCGTATTTTTGCATGCCGTCTTTGAGTATCGAAACCTTGATGTGCAGCCAACCCGCCATTTCAATGGCACCGCAGAAGGTGATTTCGCCATCACCCTGACTGAAATGAAGATCGCCCATCGAAAGGCCCGCGCCGTCGACATAAACAGGGAAGTAAACTTTCGCACCACGCGAAAGGTCTTTGATGTCACAGTTCCCGCCATGTTCCCGTGGCGGAACCGTGCGCGCACCTTCGGCAGCCGCCTTGTCACGATCTTCACCTTTCAAGCTGCCCATATGGGCGCTGGTGCCGCCATCTGGCAGCGCGGCCAGTTCGGGAATACGGTCCGGGTCGGTAGCGACCAGGGCCTTTTCGCGGGTATTCCACATATCAAGCATCTTTTGATCGGGCAGACAGCCGATCAGGCCGGGATGGATCAATCCGGCATATTTAACGCCCGGTACATGGCGCGAACTGGTGAACATGCCATGGAAGTCCCAGATTGATTTCTGGGCTTCGGGGAAATGTTCGGTCAGGAACCCGCCGCCATTTTGTTTGGAGAAAAAGCCATTGAAACCCCACAGGCTGTTATCAAACGTGCCGATATCCAGAATTTCAACTTCCAAAAGGTCGCCCGGTTTCGCGCCTTTGACCCCGATCGGGCCGGATAGAAAGTGAACCTGTTTAAGGTCGACATCACGGACATCGGCCGCATCGTCGTTATTTTTGATTTGCCCGCCGGTCCAGTCATAGGTCTCGACGCGGAAATCATCCCCCGGCTCAACCCAGCAAGCCATCGGAATATCCGGATGCCAGCGGTTGTGGATCTTTTCATTGGTATACGGGGATTCGGCAAGATCAACCTTGATAAGAGTATCAACCATAATAAAACTCCCTGATATGGAACGTGGATTTTAAAGGCCCCGGTCAAACCGACAGGAACGCCGAGACTTTCTTTTCATCAATGCCCGCACGTGGGCTTTCGTGAACAAATTCGCCTTTTTCGATCACCAGCACACGGTCGGCCATGTCGAGCGCGAAGCTCAGAACCTGTTCTGAGACGACAATCGACAGACCCATCTCGTCGCGGATGCGGCGTAGTGTTCTGGCCATTTCCTTGATGATCGATGGCTGAATGCCTTCGGTGGGTTCATCCAAAAGCAAAACTTTGGGGTTCGATGCCAAGGCGCGAGCAATGGCAAGTTGCTGTTGCTGCCCGCCGGAAAGGTTCCCGCCCCGCCGATCTTTCATTTCGAGAAGGACCGGGAACAGTTCATAGATAAGGGCTGGAACTTCTTTCTGGCCGGTAACGGTCAGGCCGGTTTCGATGTTTTCGCGCACTGTCAGTGCGGGGAAAATCATGCGTCCTTGTGGCACATAGGCCAGACCATTCGCGACGCGTTGGTAGCTTTCCAGACCTTCAAGCAAGGCATTACCGATTTTTACCGAACCGCTTTGGGATGGTATGATCCCGATCAGGGATTTCATCAGCGTGGTTTTACCCATGCCATTGCGGCCCATGATTGCAACGATTTCACCAGGGGCGACGTCCAATGACAGGGCGTTGATCACCTGGCTCTGACCGTAGGCGACGTTAAGTTTATCGACCGATAACATGACTGTCCCTCCTAGTGACCGAGATAGACTTCGATGACTTTCGGGTCGTTTTTGACCCGATCCATCGAACCTTCGGAAAGAACCTTGCCCTGATGCAGGACGGTGACGCGATGCGCGATGTCTTCGACGAATTTCATGTCGTGTTCGATCACGATCACGGAATGTTTCTTGATGATGGTGTTCAGAAGTTCGGCGGTTTTTATTCGTTCGGAAACGCTCATTCCGGCGACCGGTTCATCAAGCATCAAAAGTTCCGGGCTTTGGATGAGCAACATGCCGATTTCAAGCCATTGCTTTTGGCCATGGCTCAGGATGGCAGCATCTGTATCGAGATGATCTTTAAGGAAAATCATCTCGGCAATTTCCTCGACCCGATTAATTACCTCGGCATCACGGCGAAAAGTAAGTGCGCCAAGCACGCTTCGCCCGCGTGGAAAAGATAGTTCAAGGTTCTCGAATACGGTCAAATCTTCATAGATCGACGGGTTCTGAAACTTGCGTCCGACACCGGCATGTACGATTTCATGTTCGCGCAAATTGGTCAGTTCCGTGCCACGAAACTGTATCGAGCCTTCTGTCGCCCGGGTTCGCCCGCAAATCAGGTCAAGAACTGTGGTTTTACCGGCTCCGTTCGGACCGATGATCACCCGGATTTCGTTTTCTTCGACATAAAGCGACAGATCATTGACCGCTTTAAAGCCATCAAAGGAAACGGTCAGCCCCTCGATGCTCAGCAGGAACTCCTTGGGTTGTGCAACATCCATGATGTCGATCCTCCTTTATTCTGCTGCGGGGTGGGGTTTGCGAACCTTGCCAATCCGAAAGATTGAAAGCCCGCGGATGACCAGTGGTTCGATATGCTGGCGGAACAATCCGGCGACCCCTTCGGGGAAGACCATGACAACGGCGATGAATAGTCCGCCCATGGCAAACAGCCATAGTTCCGGGAAGCTTTCAGAAAGGGTGCTTTTCGCGGCGTTGACCAGTAGGGCGCCGTAGATCGCGCCAAAGATCGACAATCGACCGCCAACGGCACAAAAGATCACCATTTCAATTGACGGTACGATGCCAACAAACGATGGCGACATGAAACCGACCTGCAGGGTAAACATGGCCCCGCCAATCGCCGAAAATGCTGCCGCCAGACAGAAGATGAAAATCTTGAAATTGGCGACGTCATAGCCCGAGAACCGGACCCGGTCTTCCTTGTCGCGCATGGCGATAAGAAGTCGGCCGAATTTTGAAACACGGACGAGTTGCGCCAAAATCAGCGACCCCAGCAAAAGAGCGACACAGGTAAAATAGAAAACGTATCGCGCATTATCTGAGCGGATATCCCACCCCAGGAGAGTGCGCAGATCCGTGATGCCGTTGACCCCGCCGGTATAGCCTTGCTGGCCGATGATCAGGATGGTCAGGATGGCGGCAATGGCCTGGGTGATAATCGCGAAATAGACCCCCCCCACGCGGCGTTTGAACATTGCCACACTGATGATGAAAGCCAGTGCGACAGGGACGGCAATGATCGCGAACAGAGTGAAGGTAAAGGAATGGAAGGGCTCCCACCAGAATGGCAGGGAAGTCAGTTGGTTCCAGTCCATGAAATCGGGAATACCGGGCGTGGACTGGATGGCGGTTGCTTCGGGGGTAGATGACTCGAGCTTAAGGAACATCGCCATGCAATATCCCCCAAGGCCAAAGAAGATGCCCTGGCCAAGGCTAAGGATGCCGCCATATCCCCAGCAAAGGACGAGACCGAGCGCGACAAAGGCATAGGTCAGGTATTTGCCGATCAGGTTCAGGCGGAAATTGTCAAAGACGGTCGGGAAAACCACGGCGAGAATGAAGGCGAGAATGGCAAAGTAAATCCATTCACGCTTGCGAAACAAAAACAGTGCAGGAGACATTTCTTCATCCTCCTCAACGACGGATCTTAAGAGTGAACAGACCCTGTGGACGCAGCATCAGGATCCCGACGACAGTCAGCAGAGTCAGAACCTTGGCCATCGATCCACTGAGGAAAAACTCGATGGTGGATTGTGCCTGGGAGATGGTGAATGCCGATGCAATGGTGCCGATCAGGCTGCCTGCACCGCCAAAGACAACGATCAGGAAGGTATCAACGATATACAGCTGTCCGGCGGTTGGGCCGGTGGATCCGATCATGGTGAAGGCCGATCCGGCAATCCCGGCAATGCCGCAACCCAGACCGAATGTCAGGCGATCCACCATTTTGGTGTTGATGCCCACTGCCCCGGCCATGGTGCGGTTTTGAACAACGGCGCGCATGCTTTTGCCCCACTTGGACCGGAACATGGCAAGATAAACACCGATGGTAATCAGGAAGGTCAGGCCCATGACGAACAGGCCATTGATCGGGATTTCGATGATGTCGGTCAGTGCGATCGACCCCATCAGCCAATCCGGCAGAGTGACGCCGACTTCACGCGCACCAAATACCGACCGGTAAACCTGTTGAAGGATCAGAGATACCCCCCAGGTCGCAAGCAATGTATCGAGTGGCCGGCGATATAAAAACCGTATCAATCCCCATTCGACCAGCATTCCCAGCAGGAAGGATGCCGCGAAGGCCAAAATCATCGCGAAGAAGAAGTAGATTGAAAACAGAGATGGCAAATATTCGCTGAAGAAATGCGAACAGAGATAGGTCATATAGGCGCCGAGGATCATGAATTCCCCATGGGCCATATTGATCACACCCATTTGGCCAAAAATGATCGCCAGTCCCAGTGCCATCAGGACAAAAACCGAGAACAGTGTCAGCCCGGAAAAACCCTGCATGGCCAGAATGGATGTAAATTCAGTGTATGTGTAGTCGCCGATCATTGTCGCCTCACCACGGTTACCGGTTGGAATGACAAGTCACCCAAAAAGGGTCGCCATCCCGGCCGAGAAACCGGGATGGCGTGGTGCAAACCAAGGACTTATTGGTAGCCTTCCGGGAACGGATTGGGTTCGATCAAATCCTCGGTCTCGTAGATGACGTCGAACTGGCCATCTGTGCGTGCATGACCGATGCGGGTGCGGGACCACAGATGATGGTTTTCGTGGATACGAACGTATCCTTCGGGGGCGGTGGTAAGTTCGATGCCCGGCGATGCTTCGCGGATCTTGTCGATGTCAAAGCTGCCTGCTTTTTCAACGGCGGCCTTCCAAAGCCAGGGGCCGAGATAGGCGGCCTGTGTTACGTCGCCAATGACGCTGTCGTCACCCCACATTCCTTTGAACGAGGAAACGAAAGCCTTGTTGTTGTCATTGGGGAGGCTTTCGAAATATTTCATCGAAGCATAGGCACCCGCGATGTTTTCGCCGCCAATCCCAAGAACTTCATCCTCGGTAACTGAAATCGTCAGCAGCAGCGGTTTTTCTTTCGACATGTCGATACCGGCTGCTTTGAGCTGTTTGTAGAAAGCAACGTTGGAACCACCAACGACGATGGCGTAAATGACATCAGGTTTTTTGAGCTTGATCTTGTTGATTACCGAGTTGAACTGGGTGTGACCAAGCGGATAATATTCTTCACCGGAAACTTTCAGGCCCAGTTTTTCGATATGTTTGCGGGCGATCTTGTTCGCCGTACGCGGCCAGATGTAATCCGAGCCCAGAAGATAAAAGGATTTCGCGCCCTTTTCGCGCACGACCCAGTCAATCCCGGCAATGATCTGTTGGGTCGCTTCCTGACCGGTGTAGATCACGTTGGGGGATTCTTCGAGGCCTTCATAGAAGGTCGGATAATACAGCATCCCGTTATATTGTTCGAAGACAGGCAGAACAGCCTTGCGTGACGCCGATGTCCAGCAACCGAAAATGGCTGCGGTCTTGTCTTCGACCAGAAGCTTTTTGGCCTTTTCGGCAAATGTTGGCCAATCAGAGCCGCCGTCTTCCTGAATGAACTCGATCTTGCGTCCGAGAACACCGCCTGATGCGTTGATTTGTTCGATGGCCAGTTTTTCGGCCTCGACTGAACCGGTTTCACTAATGGCCATTGTGCCGGTAATCGAATGCAGGATGCCAACCTTTACGGTGTCATCGGTAACCGCCAAGCCGGTGGTGTTTGCAACGGCGGTTGCGACTTCCTGTGCCTGAAGCGGGGACGTTGCGAAGCCGAAGGCAGGAAGAACAGCCATACCGGCCAGCAGCGCCCTGCGTGTTATGGAAAATGGAGAGGTCATGTTCTGTCTCATTGCGAAGCCTCATTCTGACATTTGATTTTTTAAGCAGTGCTGGCTTCTTTGAGTGCCAACTGCGATCTAGTTCGTCAGAGATTTTGCAACGCAACAATCGGGCATTTGACGTATATGCCATGGGGCATTTTACCCCTACCATTGACAAAGGTTGAAATTCAAAGCGCCATAATGGTCTGTAAAACGGATATTTTTTTACGAATTTTAGGCTTGGGTGTTCCGGCGAAAATTATCGACACAAGATATGCCCGGAACAACCATACGGGGAAAATGCTGGAATTTTCGGGAATGTGCTATGGTGCACGCGGGAGAATATCGCATTTGCGAAAAGCAGGGCGGGGCTTAAGGCAGTGGGAACAACAATCAGAATTCCACGCATAAGGCGGACCTATAACCGCTGGGTGGCGAACCAGACACTCGAAGATTATGCGTTGCGCTTTACCGCTTACAAGGTACGGCGCTTTTCAAGCTGGCGCATTGCCAATACGGCAATCGGGGCGGTGTCTTTTCTTGCGCTAGAGGCGATTGGCGGTTCGATCACCTTGAATTACGGGTTTGAGAATGCCTTTCTGGCGATTATCGTTGCTGCGGTGATCATTTTCCTGATGGGTGTTCCGATTTCCTATAACGCGGCGAAGTTCGGGGTCGATATTGATTTGCTCAGCCGCGGGGCCGGTTTCGGGTATATCGGGTCCACCATTACATCGTTGATCTATGCCAGCTTTACCTTCATCTTTTTCGCCATCGAAGCAGCCATCATTGCGACCGCACTTGAATTATGCGCCGGAGTGCCGGTTTCGCTGGGCTATATCATCAGCGCGTTGGTAATCATTCCACTGGTGACGCATGGCGTAACTTTTATCAGCCGGTTTCAAGCTTGGACCCAGCCATTCTGGGTGGTTTTGCAAATTGCACCCTTTGTCTTCATTGCGATGAATAGCCATGATGCCGTTCGGCAATGGACGGGCTATACCGGGTTGCTTGGGCCGCTTGACGGTTCCTTTGCGATTGCGCCCTTTGGGGCGGCTTCGGCAGTCTTGTTTTCACTGGTGGCTCAGATTGGCGAACAGGTAGATTATCTGCGTTTCCTGCCGCGCAAAGATCATCGTAATCGGGTGGCATGGTGGACTGCGTTACTCTGTGCTGGACCAGGATGGATCGTCATCGGGGCGCTGAAAATTCTGGGAGGATCGTTCCTGGCGTTTTACGCCTTCCAGAACGGTGTGACTTTTGCCGATGCTTCCGACCCGACACGCATGTACCTTAATGTTTTTCAGGAAATGCTGGCGTCTCCTGAACTGGCACTTGGGGTGACGGGTATCTTTGTCGTCATCTGCCAGCTCAAGATCAATGTTACCAACAGTTATGCCGGATCAATCGCATGGTCGAACTTCTTTTCCCGTTTGACGCACAGCCATCCCGGACGTGTTGTCTGGCTGGTGTTCAATGTGCTGATCGGTCTGTTGCTGATGGAGTTCGGTGTCTACAAGGCGCTTGAACATATTCTGGGATTGTATTCGATTGCGGCTGTTGCGTGGATGGCCTGTATTGTTTCGAATTTGGTGATCAACAAGCCGCTTGGGCTGGCACCGCGCCATATCGAATTCAAACGTGCGCATCTGTATGATGTCAATCCGGTTGGCTGTGGCGCGATGTGCATTGCCATTTTGCTGGCGTTGCTTGCCTATTCCGGTTTGTTCGGGGATGTGATTTCAAAACTGTATTCCTATGTAGCGCTGATATCTGCTTTTGCGCTGGTTCCGATCATCGCAGTTCTGACCAAAAGCCGGTATTATCTGGCACGTAGTGCTGCGACAGAATGGGCAATCGGGGAAACCGAGGCATGCTGTATTTGTGAACACCGGTTTGATCGCGAAGATATGGCACATTGCCCGGCCTATTCCGGGCCGATTTGTTCGCTGTGCTGTTCACTTGATTCACGATGCCATGACATGTGCAAGCCCCATGGCCGGTTTTCGGGCCAAATACGGGCATTTGCGACAACCCATTTTTCAGCCGGAGTTGGTAAATGGGTCAACACAAGGATCGCGCATTATCTGGGGATGTTGCTGACGGTTACCGGAGTTTTGGGGTTGGCTTTTTGGCTGATTTATTTTGAAACCCGGATTGATATCAGAACTCCGCCCGACATTATCGGACTGACACTGACCAAGCTGTTTGTCATCATTTTTGTGATTTCGGGAATTGTCGTCTGGCTGTTTGTTCTTGCCCAGGAAAACCGCCGCTTTGCTGAAGAAGAAGCAAGACGCCATACCGGTCTTTTGATGGATGAAATTGCGGCCCATAATGAAACGGATCGCCAGCTTAAGCAGGCAAAGGAAGCGGCTGAGTCTGCCAATCTGGCTAAAAGTCGTTACATGGTGGGATTAAGCCATGAGTTACGCACACCGCTCAGTGCAATTTTGGGATATGCGCAGTTGCTTGAACGGCAATCGAACGGGCAGCCGCCCTATATTCATAATGCCGCCCAAACGATCAAGCGCAGTGGCGAACATCTGGCTGGCATGATCGAGGGATTGCTTGATATTTCAAAGATCGAAGCCGGGCGTTTGGAAATTTACCGCTATAAAGCGGCCTTGCGACCCTTTCTTGATCAGATTGTCGATATGTTTACCCTGATGGCGCAAAGCAAGGGAATTGCGTTTGATTTTCAACCGATTTCCCAAATCCCATCTTATGTCTACACCGATGAAAAACGTCTGCGACAGGTGTTGATCAACCTGTTGTCAAATGCCATCAAATTCACCCATCGTGGGACAGTCAGTTTTTCAATCCGCTACAGCAATCAGATTGCAACATTTGAAATTCGCGATACCGGGATCGGCATTGACGCCAAGGATATTGATCGCATCTTCCTGCCTTTTGAACGTGCTGAACAGCCGTCTGATATCGAGCAGACACCGGGTACGGGGCTTGGCCTGACAATTACCAAGCTTTTGGTCGATATCATGGGCGGGGAACTGGTCGTGCAAAGTGAGCCGGGCAAGGGGACGTGTTTTACTATTCGCATGATGCTGTCTTCAACCGGCGAACCAGATAAGAAAGAGCGGTTGTACCAGTCGATAACCGGCTATGCCGGGCCACGGCGGACCATTCTTGTTGCCGACGACGATGCCGATCAGCGGGCCCTTCTTGAAGATACCCTGCTGCCACTGGGGTTCAATGTTGTCTCGACCACAGACGGGCATGCTTGTTTGTCCAGTATTGCTCTGAACCGGCCAGACGTGATCATCCTTGATATTGCGATGCCTGGGTTGTCTGGCTGGGAAGTTGCCAAACGTGTGCGTCAGGGCATGGACTTTAAGGTGCCAATCCTGATGCTTTCAGCTGATGCGGGCAGTGAACGCACTAAACCTGAATATAAACAGCTTCATGATGCCTATCTGGTCAAACCGTTTGTTCTTGATGATTTGTTTGATCGTCTTGCTACGCTGATGTCGCTGTCTTGGGCATATGACGATGCAGCTGATGGGGCGGTCGTTATTCCCGATATCTGCTTTGATGATCACGAAATTCCCCCACCGGAAAAACTCCGTCAACTGGCGACTTTGGGCCAGATCGGTTTTGTCCGCTCCATCGAAGTGACTTTGAAAGACATCGAGGTCTCTCACCCCGATACAGTCAGATTTTGCCAACACATGCTCAAACTCACCAAATCCTTCCGTCTGAAGGATTTCCTTGCCGCGATTGAGGAGGTCGGACAGGAAAATGTCTGAGTCGCATGTACAAACCGATATTCTGGTGGTTGATGATTCACCAGATACCCTGACCATGTTAACCGATGCCCTGCGTTTTGAAGGCATGAGCGTTAAGGTAGCCACCAGTGGACGACAGGCTTTTGGGTTGGTCGAAACCGAAATCCCCGACATCGTCCTGATGGATGCAATGATGCCGGGGCTTGATGGCTTTGAAACATGCCGTGTCCTTAAATCGGAAAAGGGCTGCGAAGATGTTCCGGTTATCTTCATGACTGGTTTTCGCGAAAGCGAGCATGTTGTCCGTGCCTTGGCCTCAGGTGGTGTTGATTTCGTCGCAAAGCCGGTCATTCTAGATCAGCTTTTTGCGCGTATTCGCGTTCATTTAGCCAATGCACGTCGTGCGCGCTCGGCACGAAAGGCGTTGGATTCTACCGGGCGGCGTATTGTTGCGTGTGATTCTTCGGGGGCTATTTTGTGGGCGACACCACAGGCGGGTGAATTGATGCGTTATGCCGGCCTGCGCTGCGATGAAGCGGCCCGGCTTCCGTGGGAAATCGTTGACCATCTTTTTCAGGATGCGGTTGACATTAATAGTGATGCCAGCAGGGGCAGTTTTCGGTTTTCGCGCAATGGTTCTGATATCGAGTTTCGCCTTCTTGATGAAGGTGAAGGTGCTGAAAAGCTGATCCGTCTTATCGACGGTCAAAAAGGATCCGACGAGGAACAGCTGGCATCCGCCTTTAATTTGACCTTCCGAGAAGCAGAAGTTTTGCTTTGGGTGACACATGGTAAGTCGAACAAGGAAATTGCCGAAATTCTTGATATGTCACCGAGAACAGTAAATAAGCATTTGGAGCAGGTTTTCATCAAGCTTGCCGTTGAAAACCGAACTGCCGCTGCGACAATGTCTGTACGCATACTTTGGAGAGATTAGGTTGTTGCTGTGATTGTGTCGATATTCAGGTGAGCTCTTTTGCGTGAATGGCATTGTCACGTTAACGACCGTTTGGGTCTACTTTCGGTTTTTCCATGGCTATCGAGGTGTTGAAGATATTGGCTGATTAACATGACAATGTCCGGATCTAAGCATCTGAACTTGTTCTATCGAAATACAAAGCCCTCGCAAGAGCAAGGGCTTTGTACGCAGCCTTTGTCAGATCATTTTTCACTTCTAATGCGGGCCAGAATGTCTTCTGCGATGTCTTGTCTGATTTTACCAATAGATTTTAATTCGTTGGCAACCTGATCTATTTCTGGGCCGGTCGCCCCGACCATAAGGGCGACGTTTTGCGCATGAAGCGCCATATGGCCCTTTTGGATGCCTGTGGTGGCAAGCGCACGCATGGCGCCAAAGTTTTGGGCAAGACCAACAGAAACGATTATGCGGGCCAAAGCGTCGGCTGTTTTTACCCCTAAAATATTCAGGTTGGCCTGTGCCGTCGGGTGGATTTTGGTGGCTCCGCCAATCAGGCCGACCGCCATTGGCATTTCCAGAATGCCAACCAAATTTCCGTCGGCGTCTTTTTCCCAACGCGACATCGAACGGTACCAACCGTCGCGTGCGGTATAGGCATGCGCCCCGGCTTCGATTGCGCGGGTGTCGTTTCCGGTTGCCAAAACCACGGCACTGACACCGTTCATGATGCCTTTGTTATGTGTTGCCGCACGATAAGGGTCGGCATCTGCGAAATGATATGCTGATAGCATATCATCGCGGACCTGTTCGCCGCCAATCTCGTCCAGAGGCCAGACTGCCCGTGCCCGGACAACCCGCCGGTCGGCAAGGTTTGTGAGGATACGCAAAATACTGCGTGCTTTGGTCCATTCCTCTAACTTCGGCGCAAGCGCCTCGGCCATGCTGTTAACAGCATTGGCCCCCATGGCATCGCGTGTATCGACGATAATGTGGACAATGGTCATCGGACCTTCGGCAGTGTCGATAACCCGGATATCGAGGTCACGGAAACCACCGCCGAATTTCAGAAGCAGCGGATCAACAGTGTCACAGATCTCTTTGATTTCGTCGAAACGTTCGAGAACTTTCAGGCGCACGTTTTCAGGGTCGGTCGCACCGACAAGCTGAATTTGAGCCGCCATGATCGGGCCGCTGGTCGAGGTTTTAAAACCCCCGGTGCTTCTGCAACGTTTGGCCGAATTGCACACCGCGGCGATGACAGATGATTCTTCGGTTGCCATCGGGACCAGCATTTCCTGGCCGTCGACAATCATGTTGGTCGCGATCCCGATTGGAATGGCCATGCTTGAAATTGCATTCTCGACCAGACGATCTGCCAGTGTGATTTGACCCGATGCCGCCGCTGACAGGACGTCAACGTATTCTTCTTTCAGGTCGGCCTGTTGTGCGACGGCGCGCAGACGCGCCTCGGGTGGCATCTTGTGAAGGCCTTCAATGCGGGATGATTTGAGGTTGCTCATAGGACGTCCTGCTATTCGTTATTTAAACATGGATTGGGGGAGCCAGAGCACCAGCTCGGGGAAAATGACGCAGATCAAAATGCCAAGCGCCTGAAGCGCGATGAAAGGCACGATGGCGCGATAGACTGTTCCCATGCCGATATTCGGCGGCAAGACACCTTTCATATAAAAAAGCGTGTAGCCGAAAGGCGGTGAGATATAGGCCATCTGGGCCGATACAAGAAACAGGACGCCAAACCACAACCGATCAAAGCCGAGAAAATCGATCACGGGAAGAAAGACCGGTACGCACAGAAGAATGATCCCGATTTCATCAAGGAACATGCCCAGAAAGAACAGAATGCCAAGCATTGTTGCCAGAACGATCCATCGGCTGGCATCCAGATTTTCAATAAATCCAAGCAGGAAATCCGCCCCGCCGGTCCCGGTGAAAACGGCGACAAAGGCACGGGCCCCGATGGTGATCCACAGGATCATTGTCGTCACCTTGACGACATCCAATGCAACGCCGGTAATCAGTTCCCGGCCAAAACGCCGCTCAATGATGGCCGAAATCATAGCCAGGGCCACACCGACGGCGGCGGCTTCGGTGGGGGTGGCGATCCCCATGTAAATGGTACCAAGGACACCAACGATAATCAGCAACGGCAAGATAAGCGAACGCAGCGATGCAATGCGTTCGCCCCATGTTGCGGGTTGTTCATCAAGCGGCCTTGGGGCGACGGATGGTTTGAAGGTGGCCCTGAGAACGATATAGGCAATGTAAAGCGATGCCAGAAGCAACCCCGGTACAATGCCGGCAATAAACATCTGCCCGATGGATGCCTGGGCTGTTACCGCATAAACGATGGTAATGACCGACGGCGGGATAAGAATGCCCAGCGTCCCCCCGGCGCAAATTGCACCAATCGCAAGTTCGGGGTCGTATTTGCGTTTAAGCATTGATGGCAATGCCAACATGCCCATTGCGGCAACGGCAGCGCCGACAATCCCGGTCATCGCCGCGATGATGGTACAGATCACAATGGTGCCGACGGCGAGACCGCCGGGAAGGCGGCGCGACCATAGCTCCATCGCTTTGTAAAGGCTTTCGATCACGCCGGATCGTTGCAAGGTGCTGGCCATCATGACGTAAAGCGGTATCGCCAGCAGGGATTCCGATGTCATGGTCGAAAACAGATTGAGAACCGTAATCGAAAGGGCCGAGGTGCCCCAAAGGGCGACCGTGAAGACCACGGCGAGCGCCCCCAGCGTGAAGGCAAGCGGCACACCAGTCAGGAGCAACCCGATCAGGCTGGTGAACATGACCGCAAGGACAGCTATGGATGTCATGCGCTGTGTTCCTTTTGAACATCATTTTGTGCATCAGGCTGGCGCACAACATTGATGATTTCGACGATCGCTTGGGCGCAAAGCATGACAAATGCAAAGGGAACAATAAATTTCAGCCACCATATTGATGGGTTCCACGCGGAAAAGCTGGTTTCGGCCATTCCATAGGAACTTGTCGCCAGCGGCCAGCTTACGGCGGCCAGTAAAGCCGCAAAGGCCGCGACGACAGTATTGGCAAAAATTTCGGCTGCACGGCGTTTCCAGCCAGTCAGGTTTGCGCTGAGAATATCAACCGCGACGTGATATTTGAGATGCAAAAGATAGGGACCGGCCAGCATGAAATGGGGGCCAAAAACCAGTGTGCTGGCTTCCATTGCCCAAACGGTCGGCGCATCAAATACATATCGTGCGACCACCTCGTAAAGCAGCATCGGAACAACCGAGAAGATAATCGCAGCGGCGAGTACGAACAGCATCCGGTTCGTGCCGGTTATGATGGTGCAAAAGAATGTCATATGGATACTGGTCGCATTCCTGTGGGAAAAAACAGGGGGAGGGCGCGGGCGAATCCGATTTCTTCGCCCGCGCTATCAGATTGCCGGTTTTAAAGCAGGCCGAGCGACGTCATAAATGCGATCTGGCTATCGAGTATTTTGGTTGCCAGTTCGTCATCTTTTGTTGCTTTTTTCCATGCTTCGACGGCTTTCAGACGGGCTGCAAGAATATCACCTTGATCGAGTTGAATGATTTCGACGCCTTGTTCCTCGTATTTCTTAATAACGTGAACATTTTGCACAAGAATATGCTGGCGCAGTGATCCTGATATTTCACGGGCAGCAACCGCAAGGGCGGCTTTGAAGGAGTCTGGAAGGGCATTATAGGCAGCCGTATTCGCGACATAACTGGTCGCGGTTGTCGGCTGATGAACGCCGGGCAGAATGATATATTTGGCGACTTCGCCCAAACCGGCTTCGTAGTTTGCTGTCAGGTCGCCGCGATCGGCAAAATCGATAAGGCCTTTTTCCAGACCGGAATAGACCTCGGATGTTGCCATCGGTGTGACAGAAACACCAAGCTCGGCCATGACAGCCGCAGCAAGCCCGACGAAACGGCCCTTTTTACCGGCCATGTCTGCGATTGTTTCCATTCGGACTTTCGAATGGATGGGTTCTTCGCCGTAGACTGTTGGCGCGATATAGAACAGCCCGGCCTTGGCATAGGCTTCGCGTGCCCAATCCAGCCCACCTTGTTCGTAGAACCATGCTTCGTATTGATCTGATTCGGGAAATCCAAAAGGGATCGTCGATGTGAAGGCAAATGACGGGATTTTTCCGGCTTCGTATCCATCAAATGTTTTCATCATCTGGAAGGCGTTTGAACGCACAGCGTCAAAGGCCTGACTTGCAGGGACAAGTTGGCCGGCGGAAAACAGCGTGATCTGGAACCTGTTGTCGGTCAGTTCCGCCACACGTTCCACAAAACGCTTTTCAAATTCAAAAGGGGTTGTACCGGCATCCCAAAGTGCCTGCATACGCCACTGGATAGCATCCTGTGCGCGAACCGCCGAGGGCAGAGCAAGAGCTACACCACCAAGACCGGCACCAACCAAAAGGCTGCGTCTGTTCATTTTAATCATAGTCGTCCTCCCGTTTATGGATTTATTGTTTATTGGTTGAAACTGTCCTAGAATCTTAGGGAACAATCAAGGGACAGATAACGGGAAAAATTCCATGACTGTCCCAGTAAAATGAAGGGACGGTTGTCCGCATGTCACAGGGCCAACGGACTTCGCGGGTTGATCGCATTGTTTTACACGTTAGCGGGCTTCTGGAGGCAGGTGCCTATAAAGCGTTTGAGCGATTGCCGTCTGTACGTCAGGCCGCCATTGAATACGACGTTTCGAAAAACACGATGGCAGAGGCATATGACCGTCTCGTTGCGCGGGGATTGCTTGAGGCGCGACCGGGGTCGGGATATTACGTTGCGCAATTTCGTCCTCCTACACCGGCGCAACCCGCACCCCATATCGTTGCCGCAGTTGATCATGTGTCGCTGCTGCGTGAACAACTGGATCAACATTACGAGGTACGCCCCGGCGATGGGCGCCTTCCGACGGCGTGGACAGAGGGCGCGGAATTACGGCGTTATTTTACGAATTTCAAGGTGGCCACTTCCAATCCGGTTGATTTCGGATATGGCAGCCCGTGGGGGTATGGCCCGTTGCGCGAGCGCCTGAGGGTGCTTCTTATGGACCGGTCGATTGCGGCCCAGCCCGATGGTCTGCTTTTGACGCATGGGATAAATCATGGGCTGGACCTTATTGTGCGGCATCTGATTGAGCCGGGCGATACGGTCTTTGTCGATGACCCGGGCTATTATCCGCTTTTTGGCAAGCTTACCCTTGCAAAGGCGGAAATTGTTGGTGTGCGTCGAAACCACGACGGACCTGATCTTGATGACCTGAAAGCCAAACTGGCGGTACATCGGCCGAAAATATTCTTCACACAATCCCATGCCCACAACCCGACAGGCAGTTCACTTTCCCCCTCTGTGGCATTTGGCTTGATGCAACTTGCAGAACGCTGGGGGTTTCTTTTGGTCGAGAACGATGCGCTTGGTGATCTTCTTCCGGCGACCTTGCCGCGATTGGCGGCTCTTGATCAGTTAAAGCACGTCGTTTACGTCGGCACCTTTTCCAAAACGCTGTCGGCAAGTTTGCGGTGTGGGTATGTTGCCGGGCATCCATCGATTATCCGCGCCTTGAACGACATAAAGATGATCACGTCGGTTGCATCGTCGGCTTATGTCGAGCGGTTTGTCTTTAACCTTATTCAGGAAGGGCATTATTTGCGGCACTTGCGGCGGCTTAAGTCCCGCGTACAAGAAGCCTATAATACCACGTTTTCCCAATTGGAAGAGATCGGCCTGAAGGTACGGCAAAGTACAATACCGGGGTTTTATCTTTGGGCAGAGTTTCCTGAAACGGTAAACGAACTGGAAATGTGTCAGGCAGCAAGCAAGGAAAGAATTTTTATCGCTCCGGGTTCTGTTTTTTCACCCAATCGTAAAACACGCAACTTGCCTGCTATGAGGGTCAATATTGCCAATGGTAGCGATCCGCGCTTCATCGATTTCTTGACGAGGTTTTTAAAAAATCAATAGAGCAGGTGAATGGGAGGCCGCGTTCAATGTTTTGGCGGCATTGTCACGTTAACTGGTCAAGATATTCATGACGTCGGACCCGAATGTCGTATTAGGCAGATGCTGCGGTGTACCAAGAGTTTAGCATTTCGCTCCTGAAGCATTTTATTCTTGTTGTGAAGATTTAAGTGGGGCGACGTGCATGTAAGCGGCGAGTTTCTGCGTCCAATGGCAGATGGTTTCATGCCGTCAGTTAACGCTTCGTCAAACGCTGTCAGGTTTGCTGTCTGATATGACCGCAGCCGGGAGCATTTTACACCATTCACGTTTATAGCTTTCGAGCGCGCGGCAAGTGCTTGGGAGGACCGCCGTAAACGTTCTTTGTGGAATTGTATGATCGTTCATCGTCAGAATGGCGGCACCAAAGCTTGTGCCAGCGCTGTCAGGTGTTGCCAAAATGGTTTGATCATGGCGCAGTTGCGCAAGAAGCCCACACAAAGTCGGATTTTCGGCAAAGGGGCCTTCGATGACGATTGTTCCTGCTCCCTTGATCATATCCAGGCAGTAATCCGTCATGAGTGCGCAATAAAGGGTCGCCAATGCGGCTTCGTCTTTGGGTGTTTTGAGGGCGTGGCGGTTTTTTATGTACCCCGGGTGTTGGGCAAAGGGACCACCGGCATCCGCAAATGACGGAATGGCAAAGCAATAGTTGTCAATCAATCGGGTAATCGCTGCCGTCGTGGGTGTTTCCCGGTTGCCGTTCGCCAGAATGCCATATTCGCGCCCCCCCATGAAGCGCGCACTTGGCACCGCATTTCCGTTCAGATCAACATTGCAAAGTGTATCGCGTTCTTCGTTGAGTTCCGGTGTTGTTTTGCTGCCGATGGCAAAGCAAATGGTCCATGTTCCAGATGAGATCAGCGTGAAAGGCTGATCAAGGCGGTTGATCAGTGGCAGAAGCGATGCATTGCTGTCATGGATACCGCAATAGATTTGACAATCTTCTGGAAGGCCTGTTTTACGGGCGACATCGGTTCGAATATGCCCAAGCACATCACCTGCCTTACGCATAGGTGGAAATTTTAGATCCCAGCCGCGTGATTTTGCTAGGTGGCTCCAGTCTTTTTGATGCGGGCGCCACAGGTCTGAGTGGCAGCCAAGGGATGTGACTTCGTTTGCTTTAACACCGCAAAGCTTCCAAGCCCAATATTGCGGAAAGGGCAAAAAGTCGTTTGTTTTTAACATTTCGTCAGCAAAGTTTTCTTCAAGTGCGAAAATCTGCCGACCAAAATTTAACCCGGCCGGAAGTCGAGGGCTTTGGCTTTGCTCAAAGGCATCGCGTATGGTGTCATAGGCGTGGTTGATGGTGTCTGGATAGGTGTTTTCGTAATCGGGGATTGGCAAAGCCAAACCTTCGTCGTTCAGGACCGCAACTGTTGCCCCATGCGTGGAGACAATGATCTTGCCGATTATAATGTCTTGGGATGCGGTATGCAGAGCCGATAGATAGAATTCCCACAAGCCATCCGTATCAAGGTGGCGATAGGGCGGGCCGTCAATCGAGCGATTGGGCCGATCCGTTTCAAACAGGATATGACCGCCCTGATGGTCCCAGACCACAAGTTTTGCATTGGTCTTGCCAATGTCAATCACGGCAATCGCGGATGGCTTGCTCATGGCAGATGGAACATTTCTATAAGCGGGTTACTGACCGGGCTGCCATCATCATTGGTTGCCATGATGTCGCCCATGAAACCCCACCAGCGTTGCATGACGTGGTGGTCTGGCAAGCTGTCCATCGTGTGATTGTCCGTGCGGTTTAATACGGCAAACAGGATGTTGGTCTGCTCATCTAAAAAGATGCTGTAATCTGATATGCCAGCATCGCGCAAAAGATTGCAAAGATCGGGCCATATTTCATCATGGCGTTTCTTGTATTCGCCAGCCTGACCGGGGTTTAGCTGCATTTTAAAGGCAATTTTCCCCATGATGCTAGTTCCGGCTGTTTGAGTGCATTTTGCGGGCTGCCCATATCCGGCGCCAGATGATCGGGGTGCCGATCACAAGGATTAAAAGAAGCCCGGTAAAGATGGACATGACGATGCCGGGCACATTCATAAGTCCCATGCCAAAGGTCACAAGCCCCATCAAGAAGACGGCGATAAAGACCCCGAAGATGCTGCCGGCCCCGCCAAGGATATTGACCCCGCCCAGAACGACCATAGTGATAACTTCAAGTTCCCATCCTGTGGCGATTGACGGGCGGGTTGACCCAATACGCGATGTCAAAAGGACGGCGGCAAGCCCGGCGAAAAGACCAACCAACGTAAACAAAAACAGCCGGTGACGTTTGACATTGATGCCTGAAAACAACGCTGCTGTGGGGTTGTTGCCAATCGCATAAACGCGTCGGCCGAAGGTTGTCTTGTGCAACAGAATGCCAAAACCAACCGCAAGCACAAGAAACAGGACGAACTCGAACGACAGAACACCCCAGACATAGCCCTGCCCGAAAAAGGCAAAATCGGACGGATAGCTGCGATAGACATCATCGCCCAGTACGATGTAGGCAATGCCGCGATACAGGCTCATGGTGCCGATGGTCACAACAATCGCCGGGATATCGAACTTGGTGATGATCCAGCCATTGATAAAGCCGGCAATCGTGCCAACTGCCATGCCGATGACCGCAAGTTCGATGGGGGCTGCTCCCATGGTATTGGCAAAGCCCATGGCAACGGATGCCAGTGCAATGGTTGACGCCACCGAAAGGTCGATATCGCGCGCAATGATCAAAAGCGCCATCGGCAGGGCAATAATTGCCTTTTCGGTGAAGTTGAATGTCGCGTCTGAAAGGCTCCATGGGTCAAGGAAATAGGGCGATATTTGCGTGTTGGTGAAAAACGCAATCGCGACAAAAAACATCAACAATGTTTCCCAGCGCATCAGCTTGCGGCGCAGGCCGTTATTCAGGCTGTCGGGAAGGTCCTTGGTCGTGGGATGTTTAAACACTTCTTCGGTGATCATTGGTGTGCCTCCCTAAGGATGCGGCGGCCACCCCGTTTTTCGCTGCGTGAATTGATGATCACAGCCAGAACAATCACAAGCCCCGAAATTGCCAATTGCCAGAAGGGGGAAATGCCAATCACCGGCAGGGCATTATTGATCAGGCCAAGGAAGATAGCGCCAAGGGCGGCCCCCCAGATGGTACCAATGCCACCGGCAATGCTGATGCCGCCAATCACACAGGCCGCAACCACCTGAAGTTCAAAAGCAACGGCGACTTCGACATAGGCAACCGCATAACGTGATACCCAAAGATAACCGCACATACCCGCAACCGCCCCTGAAATGCAAAATGTAATGAATTGATATTTACCGACATTAAGCCCGCTATAAACCGCAGCCTTGGGGTTGCCACCAACCGCAAAGATCGACAATCCGGTTTTGGTGAAACGGGTAAAGACAAGCATGATGATTGTGACCACAATCGCAATCCACGACAGCACGGTAAGGTCAAGGAAGGTTGCCCGCGGAAGGGCCAGAAATTGCGGCGTCATTTCATGGGCATTGACCCATTCACCGCCGCTTAGCAGAAAGACAAAGCCGCGATAGATGCTCATGGTGCCAAGGGTCACAACGATGGATGGAATGCCGACCAGCCAGACCAGAATTCCGTTAAACGCACCAAGAACACCACCAATGCCAATCGACATGATTAATGTGACAAGGGCGGGTGTATTGGGATAGGCGACGTTAATCAGGGCCACGCACATGCCGGTAAAGGCAATGTTCGATGCCACCGAAAGATCAATGCAGCGTGTTAAGATGACCAGCATCTGTGCGCAGGCCAGCATGATCAAAATCGCGGTGTCGTCAAAGACCTCTGCCAGATTTCCCGGGCTGACAAAGAATGGCGCGGTTGATCCGACCCCAACGAGCATCAGAACAATGATGCCTGCCAGTAACCATTCGCGATGCGAAATCAGTTTGCTGATCAGGGATGTGTTTTTCATTTTATGATGCACCTGTCGCGGCGGTAACGATGGCCTCGGCTGTCATGTCATCGCGGTCAAAGCGCGCGACAATGCGACCTTCATGCATGACGATCACCCGGTCGGCCATACCCATGATTTCGGGCAATTCCGACGACACCATAATGACGGACAATCCTTGTGCGACCAGTTCACCCATGAACTTGTGAACCGCGGCCTTGGAACCGATATCAATCCCCTTGGTCGGTTCATCGACAATGATGACATTGGGGTTGGTCGCCAGCCACTTGCCGATGACGACCTTTTGTTGGTTCCCACCCGACAGGTTTTCAACATTTTCGCTCAGACTGGCGGCTTTTAGTTGAAGGCGGGTGGCGTATTTTCGTGCGACGTCATATTCGCGGGCCATGTCGATAAAGCCAGACCGTGATAATCCGCCAAGCTGGGGCAGGGTGATGTTTTGAAAAATCGGCAGGGTCAGGATTGTGCCCTGATGTTGGCGGTCTTCGGGGACGTAAACCAATCCCTGATCAATCGCGTCGCCGGGGTTGCGTGGGTTGAACGGTTTGTCATTCAAGTTCATGCTACCCGATGATGTCCTCGTCAGGCCAAAAAGCGCTTGCATGACTTCGCTGCGCCCGGCGCCGACAAGGCCATAAAACCCAAGGATTTCGCCCTTGCGCAGGTTAAAATCAATATCGTCAAATTCGGTCGGGTGGGACAGGCCGTTGACCGACATGACCGTATCGCCGATTTCGGTTTCGATTTTGGGATAGATCTGATTGACCGTGCGGCCGACCATCATCGCGACCAGATCATCCTGGGTTACATCACTGATTTCACCGGCTCCGACGAATTGTCCGTCGCGAAATACGGTGTAACGGTCGCAAATTTCAAAAATCTCGTCGAACTTGTGGCTGATAAAAAGGATTGCCTTGCCTTCGTCACGCAGGCGACGCACCAGACGGTAAAGTTCCTGAATCTCATGATGTGACAGGGACGCTGTTGGCTCATCCATGATGACGATATTGGAGTTGACCGATAGGGCAGCGGCAAAGGACACCAGATGTTTATGTGCGACACTGAGTTCACGCAACCGCAGGTCCGGGTCAATATTGACATCCAAATATTCCAGAAGCGTTTTGGCGCGTGTGCGCATCAGCTTCCAGTCCAGCAGGCCGAACATGTTGCGGCTTTGATTGTTGATAAAGATATTCTCGGTCACCGTCAGTTCATCAAACATGACGGCTTCCTGATGAATGGCCGAAATCCCGTGGCGTTTGGCATCTGTTGCGGCCTGCATCGTGACGGGCTTGTCATCAATCAGGATATCACCACCATCGGGCGCATAGATGCCAGTTAGCACTTTGACCAATGTTGATTTTCCGGCGCCGTTTTCACCGATCAGGGCGGTTACCTGACCGGGATGAAGTTGCAATTCAACACCGTCGAGTGCCTTGACCCCCGGAAATGTCTTGGAAATATTGCGCAGTTCAAGAACAGGCCTGTTCATGGTCTTCAAGCCTTTAAGTCTGGATCGGGAAAGTTTGCTGTCAGGCGGTTGCGAATGCCCACAGATCTGCGATCGGAAAAAGAGTGGCGGAAACGCCTATAGGGAGGATAAGGGTTTCCGCCAGTTCCGTGCTCTGGATCAGAAGATGTCAGCAAACTTGTGAACGTTCGATGCGTCATAGATGAAGGGATCTGACATGGCGCCATTGCCGTCCTTGTCAAAGGATATGGTGCCCATGCGACCGGCTTTGATCATCATGTGTTCGTCGTTTTGGGTTAATTGATAGGCAATCATCATTGCCGAATAGCCCAGATCAATCGGGTTCCAGATGGCAAAGCTTTTGACCGAGCCGGCATCAACATGACCGGCAAGTTCCGATGGCAGGCCAAGACCGGTGACAAAGACTTTGCCGACTTTTCCCTGATCTTCAACAGCCTGTGCCGCGGCAACAATGCCGACTGACGTCGGGGCAACGATGACTTTAAGATCGGGGTGTTTTTTTAGAAGGGCGACGGTTTCGCGATAGGATTTATCGGCAAGGTCATCGCCATATACCGTGTCGACGAGTTTAAGCTGACTGTAATCAGGCAGCACTTTTTTCATCTCGTCGATCCAGATGTTCTGGTTGGTTGATGTCGGGGTCGCCGACAGAATTGCGATGTCCCCACCACCATCACCGGCAACATCGGCGGCCAGTTTGATGCACATCGCACCGATCAGTGCATTGCTGGATGGGTTCAGGTGCACAATGCGCGCATCATCGGCAACACCACTATCCCATGAAATAACCTTAATACCGCGATCCATTGCGCGTTTGAGGATCGGGGCAAGTGCGTCGGGGTCATTTGCTGATACCGCGATTGCATCGACGCGCTGTGACATCAGGGCATTGATGCTTTCAATCTGGCCTTCGGCGGTGGTGGATGTCGGGCCAGTATAGATAACCTCGGCATTGCCGATTTCCTTGGCGGCTTCCATTGCACCGTCGCGGGCGGCTTCAAAGAAACCATTGCCAAGCGATTTAACCACAAGACCAACCCGTACCGGATCGGCGGCCTGTGCCGAAACACTTGCCATCCCCATGGCAAAGATGGCCGCAGCCATCAAAGACTTCTTGAACTTCATAACGTTTCCTCCGTGATAAATGTTGCTTTTATTGTTGGCAAACGCACAGGGATCTTTTGTCCCTTTTGGGTTATGCGCTGGCCGTGTTGTGGTCTTCTTCTCTTGCTTTGACGACGACAATGTTGACGCCCGCACGTTCAATCATCGTGCGGTCTTCATCGCGAATACCGTCATCGGTAATCAGGGTGTCGATATTGTCCAGACGGCATAGGAACATATTGCTGCGCTGGGAAAACTTGCTGCTGTCGATCATCACCACCAGTTTTTCGGCCTGTGCGATCAGGCGCTGTTCGGACTGGATGATCATGGGATCGCTTTCCATCAATCCCATTGAATTGATGCCCTGTGCGCCGACAAATGCCTTGGACGCATAAAAGTTATGGATCACGTCACTTTCGAACGGGCTTAAGATAATGTTCTGTTCGCGGTAAATTGTCCCGCCGGGGACAACCACGCTGTTTTCGCTGTGCTTGATCAGAAAATCCGCCAGCGGGAACGAGTTGGTCAGAACCTGCATCTTTGTTGTTTTAAGCAGCGGGGCCATTTGATAGGTGGTCGACCCGCCGTGAATGATAATCGAATCACCCGGTTCGCACATTTCAACTGCCTTGGCGGCAATTGCCGATTTTTGCGCAACATTAAGCGTTTTTGTCACAAAGAATGGACGGCCTAGCAAATGCTGGCTGGTGACCGGATTGATGGCTTCTGCGCCGCCCCGGATACGGCGCAGCTTGCCGTCTTCGTCAAGGGCGGCAATGTCACGGCGGATGGTGGCCTCGGAAACATCCAGCATTTCAACAAGCTGGACGACCGTGACCACCGGTCGTTCTCCGACTGCGCGCAAGATCAATCTATGTCGTTCACGTTCATGCATATTTGAGGGCTCCGTTTGTCTGATATTCGCGCAATTTCGATCATTGTCAAACATAAAATGTCATAATGGATCGTGTTGCGGTGCAATATTGAAAGAAAATGATCGTTTATGATTGACTGTGATCGAAATCCGGTTTACTTGCTTGAAAAAAATGGGAGGCGGCAATCGCATTTCTAGCAGACCGCCATGTATAACGTCCAAGCGATAGGTTATCGGATCATGTCCTCTGTTCCTTCAGGCACTCTTCTTCCAAACAAATGGAATGCAGAACACGCAGCGGGCTTAAGCGAGCCTGAGCGATTGCTGTATCGTTCCAATCTGCTTGGTTCGGATTTGCGCATCACAAACTTTGGTGGTGGCAATACCTCGGCCAAGGTTTGGCAAAAAGATCCGCTTGGGGGTGGGGATGTCGAAATCTTGTGGGTTAAGGGGTCGGGCGGTGACGTCGGCAGCATGAAGCTGGACGGTTTTTCGACTCTTTATATGGATAAGCTGCGCGCGCTCAAAGGTCTGTATCGCGGCGAGGAATTCGAAGACGAAATGGTGGCCTATCTGCCCCATTGTACCTTTAACCTTAATCCGCGTGCGGCGAGTATTGATACGCCCCTCCATGCCTATATCGATAAGCCCCATGTTGATCACATGCACCCCGATGCCGTGATTGCAATTGCCGCGGCCAAGGACAGTCGCACGATCACGCAGGAAATTTATGGTGATGATATTGGTTGGTTACCGTGGAAGCGCCCGGGCTATCAGCTTGGTCTGATGCTTGAGGCATATTTTAATGACAACCCCAATAGCAAGGGGGTCGTTCTTGAAAGTCACGGCTTGTTCACTTGGGGGGACAGCGCCAAGGAATGCTACGACATCACGATTGATATCATCAACAAAGCAATTGTCTGGTTCGATGCGAAAACCGACGGTGTTGAAATATTTGGCGGTGTACGCCATCAAAGCCTTGATGCCCAAACCCGCCATTCGATCGCATCGACCCTGATGCCGCGTGTTCGCAGTTTCATTGATGCCAGTGAACGCAAGATCGGCCATTTCAATGACAGCGATGCGGTGTTGGAATTTGTTAACTCCAACAAGCTGAACGAACTTGCCGCCCTTGGCACATCCTGCCCGGACCATTTCCTGCGTACAAAAATTCGCCCGATCATCATCGATTTTGATCCGAAAAATCCCAATTTGGATGCGGTAATCGATGGACTGGCTGATGCCTTTGCCGCTTATCGCGAAGATTACAAATCCTATTACACACGTTGTAAACACGATAACAGCCCGGCGATCCGTGATCCCAATCCGGTGATTTATCTGATCCCGGGGGTCGGGATGTTGTCCTTTGCCAAGGACAAGGCAACAGCGCGTATTGCGGGTGAGTTTTATGTCAATGCGATTAATGTGATGCGCGGTTCTGACACGGTTAGTACCTATATGGGGCTGGACGAGCAGGAAGCCTTTGATATCGAATATTGGTTGCTTGAAGAAGCCAAATTACAGCGCATGCCCAAAGCCAAAAGTCTGGCCGGTCGCGTGGCTGTGGTGACCGGTGGGGCCGGGGGCATTGGCAAGGCAACCTGTGGCCGATTGCTGCAGGAAGGCGCCTGTGTTGTTGCCTGCGATATCGACACCGATGGACTTGCTGGTGCGGTTGCCGATTTACAGGGCGTATTTGGCAAGGATCAGGTGCGCGGTCTTCCGGTGAATGTTACCAGCGAAGAATCGGTGATTAAACTGATGCATGATAGCTGCGCTGAATTTGGCGGGATCGATATTTTGGTGTCCAATGCCGGGATTTCATCGGCAGCCCCGATTGACGAAACCAGTCTGGAAGTCTGGCAGCGTAATATGGATATCCTTTCGACCGGATATTTCCTTGTTGCGCGCGAAGCATTCAAGATCATGAAGCTGCAAAAACGTCCCGCCAGTATGGTGTTTGTTGCATCAAAAAATGGCTTGGTGGCATCGCCGGGGGCATCTGCCTATTGCACGGCAAAGGCATCCGAAATTCATCTGGCGCGGTGTTTGGCGCTTGAAGGCGCGCCGTTTGGGATTCGGGTTAATGTGGTCAACCCGGATGCGGTGCTGCGCGGGTCGAAAATCTGGTCGGGGGAATGGCGTGAACAGCGGGCCAAGGCCTATGATATGGCGCCTGATCAGCTTGAAGAGCATTATCGTCAGCGCAGCATGCTGAAACTAAGCGTTCTGCCCGAAGACATTGCCGAGGCGATCTATTTCCTTGCGTCGGACAATGCAGCAAAATCGACGGGAAATGTGGTTAATGTTGATGCCGGTCACGCACCGTCCTTCACCCGCTAAACAAATACAGGGCTGCAAATAAACAGCCCGGGAGGAACCAAAATGTCTTCACAGGCCCCCATTTCTGTCGATTTGATTGCCGAACAAAATGATGTCGGGATTGCCGCACTTGAAAGCGACTATAGCGCGCTTGGCACACATCTTTCGCGACGCGGGATTGATATTGATGCCTTAACAAAGGCGGCTGTTGATTTCGCCGTTGCCATTCCGTCGTGGGGCGTTGGTACGGGGGGGACACGGTTTGCGCGTTTTCCCGGGCTTGGTGAACCGCGCAATATCTTTGAAAAGCTGGCCGATTGTGCGGTGATCCAACAGTTGGGCCGGGCAACTCCGGCCGTGTCGCTGCATATTCCGTGGGACAAGGTTGATGACCTGTCTGAATTGCGTGAAATCGCGTCGGGCTATGGTCTTGGCTTTGATGCGATGAATTCCAACACGTTTCAGGATCAGGATGATCAGAACCGGTCTTATAAGTTCGGAAGCCTTAGCCATACGGACGCGGCAGTGCGCGAACAGGCGGTTGCGCATAATCTTGAATGTATTGAAATTGGCAAAGCGCTTGGTTCAAGGGCGCTGACCGTCTGGATCGGGGATGGCACGAATTTCCCCGGTCAGCAAAGCTTTACACGCAGTTTTGAACGCTATCTGGATGCGATGAAATCAGTCTATGCCGGTGTGCCTGATGACTGGAAATTGTTTATTGAACATAAGATATTTGAACCGGCGTTTTATTCCACAGTCATTCAGGATTGGGGCAGTAACTATCTGGCGGCAAAGGAACTTGGGCCAAAGGCATCCTGCCTTGTTGATCTTGGCCACCATGCGCCGAATGTGAATATTGAAATGATTGTGGCGCGTTTGTTCCAGTTCGGAAAACTTGGTGGGTTCCATTTCAATGACAGCAAATATGGCGATGACGACCTCGATAGCGGATCGATCAACCCCTATCAGTTGTTTTTGGTGTTTAACGAACTGGTCGATGCGAAACGTCTCGCACCTGAAAAGTTTGATCCGGCTTATATGCTGGATCAATCACACAATGTCACCGATCCGATTGAAAGCTTGATTTCAAGCGCGATTGAAGTTCAACGCGCCTATGTGCAGGCACTGCTTGTCGACCGGACTGCATTGGAAGGTTATCAGAACGAAAACGATGTGATGATGGCCAATCGCACGCTTAAACAGGCCTATAACACCGACGTCTCGCCGATCCTTGCGATGGCGCGTCAGAAATCAGGCGGCGCGATTGACCCAATTGTTGCTTATCGCAAGGCCGGTTACCGTGCCGACGTCGCCAAGATACGTCCGGCCAGCAAAGGAAGCGGCGGCGGTATCGTGTAGTTGCAGATCAGCTTGCTGGTGATAAATGTGCGCTTTTCTGCCGCTTAACAACAATACTTAAAAAGATAGCCTTTTCGCCGCCTTGAATAAGCTACCTTGCGGCAGAAACCACAACCTCGATGAGGGTATCTTTACCAAGTTCGGCAACACCGATTGTTGCCCGTGTTGGCAGATATTCTGCGGAAAGCCATTCAAGCCAAGCTTCGTTCATTCCGTCTTTTGCGGCAAAGTCAGAAATGTAAATCATGGCAGTTAGCAAATTTTCTTTCGAGGACCCGACTTCGGCAAGAAGCGTGTCAATTTTTGCGCAAATTTCTTCAGTCTGGCCCTTCATGTTCTTGCTTTTGTCGTCGGCCACCAGGCCACCGAAATAGAGCACACCATCACATCATTAGATGATGAATATTTCCAGATTATTTGTTCATTGCAGGTTCAAGAATGGATCGGAATTCGGCGTGTGATTGGATCACTTCTTGAGCTCCGGCTGTTTTCAGGCGCGTGGCGTGGGAGTCTGAGGTCGTTGATAGGTGACCTCCGCCGACAAAGCCGATACAGGGCATGCCAGCACGCCGGGCTGCTATTGTTCCGGAGAATGAATCTTCAAGAACGATGCATTTATTGGTGAACACGCCAAGCTGATCTGCTGCAAACAGAAAAATGTCGGGTTCGGGTTTTCCAATGCAAACGGATTCTGCGCTGAATGCCCTGTCTTTAAAACGTTCGGTCAGGGAAATGCATTCAAGTGCAAAACTCAGACGGCGATAGGAACTTCCAGATGCGATGCAATATTTGACGTTTTCGGCATCGAGCCAGTCAAGAAGTTCGATGGCTCCGCTAACCGGTTCGAGTTCCTGTTCGTATCTTGTGAAGAGTCTTTCATACCAAGTGGCGTGAAATTCGTTTTGGACATTTTTTCCGGTGTGTTCGGTAACGAAATTCGTGATTTGTGGCAAAGACGCACCGAGGAACTTGTCAATCAAAGCAGGCATTTCAACTTCGATGCCATATTCTTGCAAAAGAATTTGAAGTTCTGCCAAGGCAATGATTTCGCTGTTCGCCAGGACGCCGTCAAAATCAAAAATTATTGATGGCTTCATTCAAGTTTTTCCAAAATTAGTTCGGCAGTAATATCGTCTGTGACAAGTGTTGTAACGAGGCCGCGTCGAATGGCGGCGATGATGATTTCGACTTTATGTTTGCCCGCAGCGGCAAGCACGCGTTCTGGAACTTTTGAAAGTTCTTCTAGATCCATTCCAACAGCACAGCTGTTGATTTCATGATCAATTTCATTTCCATGAGCATTGAGAAAGCGGCCCAGAATATCACCGACCGCGCCTTTTGCGGCTAAATCGCCTGCGGTCACGTGCGGCGGGACTGCCGAAGACATTAGAAATGACTTATCAGACAGGTCGCCAGCGACCAGAACGGCAACATCCAAAATGGTTAGCTTTTTGAGATGGCGTTGAAAAACGGCATCAGAAAGAAAAATTGAACGATCCGCACTTGGTGAAAGATAAATGGGGGCAGCGAATAGCGCATATTTTGCCCCCAGACGGTCGGCAAAGCCGGAAGCAACACCAAATGCGTTGAACGATGCACCTTCCGAAGTTCCCCCGATCATTGACACAATTTCAACTTCGGGCAGGGAAAGGCGCGGTAGCCGTGTGATCGTATTTTTAAGGGTCATTCCCCAGGAAACACCGATTGATTTCCATTGGCCTTCTCGCAATCCGTTGGCAAGAAGTGCCGCAAGCGCCGCGCCAACCGGTTGATGATAGTCGTGAGCTTCGCGATTGGCGGGAGCAACAATAACTTCGGCAAGATCTAGTCGATTTTTAAGCCTCTGCTGCAGAGATAGTCGCGTTGTATGGAACGATTGAATTTCCACCCTTACCAGTCCGGTTTCACGGGCGGTCTTGATTGCCTGATTGACCCTTAGGCGTGTAATGCCAAGAAGGCGAGCGACCTCAGACTGTGTCATCTCGTTGATAAAATAATGCCAGCAAACCTCAGCCAAAAAGGCTTCACTTTCACTGTCGTTATGTAATTCGTTTGACATCCTCTGCCCCGGAAATTTGGCGTTATAAATGCGCTTTACTGCCCTATATCCATTTGTAAATCAATAGTTACAAATGGATATTTACACTTGTATTTAATATTTATCAATTGTAAATGTGTTCGGGCTGGGAATATCCACAATGTATCGACCTGGCTCAGACAAGGCCGAATAAAGGTCGAAATGGGAGGAAAAAATGATCAAACGCTTATTGGTTACTACGTTGGTGTCTCTTGTCATTGCACAGCCGGCAATGGCCGATTTCTGGTCTGATGCGGCTGCCGATCTTAAAGGAGAAACCATCCGGGGTGTTTCAGAAAGCACACCCCCCTCGAACTATGTCCGGGATGTTTTGGCGCCGGCCTTTACCGAGGCAACGGGCATCAAGGTTGAGTTCGAGACGACGTCCTGGGATCAGATGTACGACAAGGCCATCAAGGATATGGAGGCCAATTCGGGCATCTATGATTTTGTCTATATCGAACAGGACATCATCTATTCCTACCTTGCGCGGGATTTTCTGGTCGACCTTTCCGAAACTCTTGCGAACAAGCCGGAATTGAAGTCAGCAGATTTTAGTTTCGATGATTTCACTACCTTCATCGACAATTTCCGTAATGAAAACGGTGATGTCTTCGGTGTGCCAATGGAAGCCTTTATCAAGGTTTATCTGTACCGCAAGGATCTGTTCGAAAACCCAAAAGAGCAGGCTGATTTTAAGGAAAAGTACGGATACGATTTGGCTCCGGCGAAAAACTTTGAACAATATCGTGACATTGCCGAGTTTTTCACCCGTCCGGGCGATCAGCTTTGGGGGACGACGGTTCAGGCAGCTTCCGGTCATCCCGCGTCCTTCTATGAATTCTTCGAATCAATTGCGCCGACCTATGGTGTTTATAACTGGGGTATCAATCTGGATGCCGGTGCCGCATCTGTTGAAAATGGCGGGCAGATGAATTCGGAGCTCGCAAAGCAGGCATTGGCCTATTGGGTTAGTTTGCTTGATTTTGCACCGCCCGAAGCAACCGCATCCACCTGGGATGAAGTCGCATCCACCTTTGCGGCGGGCCGGGCGGCTCAGGGTTGGGTCTATGGTGAAAATGCAGCCTGGATTGCCACCAATCCCGAAAAGTCTACCGTGGTCGGAAAAGTCGGTGTGACCTTGCCGCCAATGAATGACGGCGTGATGGCCGATGCCGAAGCTGGCAAAGGATATATCGGTTATTACGATGGTGGTGCCTTTGGTATCCCGTATTCTTCCAAGCGAAAAGATGCAGCGTTGCTATGGCTTGAATATATCGGACAGCCTTCGGTACAGGCCGATTGGGCGCTTGCCGGTTCGCGTGTTGTACATCAGGCAACCTATGATGATCCAAAGGTGCTTGCCCAGGATGCCAAAGCCGATGGTTATTTCACGTTGATGAAGGAAAAGGGCTACCTGTTTAAAGGGGCGCCTGAATATCCATTCCACGCCCAGGTGCGCGAAGCTGTTGCTCCGTTCATTTACGAAGCGATCATCGGTCAGCTTTCGGCAGATGAGGCACTCGACAAAGCCGCTGCCGCTGCGGATGCCGAATTGAAGCAACTCGGTTACAGCAAGAAGTGATCCATTGACTGCAAATCCGGCGGGGTTATTGCCCCGTCGGATTTAAACCATTCGACCGGAGACTTGCCGTAATGCGAAATTCGACCACAGGCTGGCTGCTGATTGCGCCGACGCTTTTTATTCTGTTTATTACCGGACTATTGCCATTTCTATATGTTCTGGTCGTGTCCTTCTTTGATTGGAACACTTTTGCGGTTAACCCGGATCCGCATTTTTCCGGAGTTGAGAACTTTCGCAGGTTGGTGTTCGACGAAGCATTTCTGTATTCGATCTGGCTGACGTTGAAATTCACCTTTTTTGTTGTAACCAGCCAACTTGTGATCGGGTTTGGTCTTGCCAAACTGCTTAGTCGCAATGTCCCGTTCAAAGGGGTGTTTCGGACGATCCACACGTTGCCGTTGATGGTTGCTCCGATTGCGGTGGGGGCAACTTGGCGTCTTCTGACAATTCCCGGCCTCGGTCCAATTCCGCATTTCCTGCAGAAATGGTTTGATGTCTCTTATATTCTTTCGCGGTTTCCTGATCAGGCATTTATTACCGTCGTGCTGATGGATATCTGGCACTGGACGCCGTTGGTAACGCTAACATTGCTAGCCGGTCTTTCCAATTTGCCCAGAGAACCGATCGAGCAGGCGCGCATAGACGGTGCCCGCGAATGGCAGATTTTCTGGGACATTATCCTGCCGTTCATGAAGCCGGTTTTACTGACCACGGTCTTTATTCGTCTGATGGATGCATTACGGACTGTCGATGAGGTCTGGATGCTGACAGGTGGAGGTCCGGGTGCTGAAACACGTTTCATTGGCCTGCATATTTGGCGCGTGGTCTTTCCCAAAACCGACTACGGCTATGGTTCTGCGATGTCGCTGCTGGCGCTTTATATGACCATTGTCATTTGCTGGCTGCTTTATGTCGCGATGACAGGCATGAAGGATAACAAACAATGACCCGCAGTTTTATACGTTCACCTTTGATGACCTTCGTATTCTGGCTGGTCCTGTCATTCATGACCTTGTTTCCGGTTTGGTGGATGTTTCTTGTATCGGTTCGCCAGCGTGTCGACCTGTTTGGTACGCCGAGCTTTCTGCTTGATGTTTCGCGGATGACCTGGGGGAATTACCAAGCGGTTTTGTCCAATCCGACATTCCAGAAATATATGATTAATTCCCTGATCGTCTCCACATCCAATGCGGTTCTGGTTTCTGTTCTGGGGTTGCTGGCAGCCTATGCCATGTCACGCTACAAACTGGTAGGTAAGGACAATATCTTTTTCTGGGTGCTGACCAATCGCATGGCGCCACCAGCGGTGTTCCTGCTGCCACTTTTCTTGATGTTTACCTTGTGGTTCCGGGTTGGCGACTGGTCCTTGTTCGACACGCGTCTGGGACTGGTCCTTCTGTACTGTGTGTTTAACCTGCCTTTTGCCTTCTGGCTTTTGCAGGGGATTGTCGATGGTATCCCGAGGGAACTTGACGAAGCAGCATATGTTGACGGCGCGTCAACCTTTACCGTGTTGACAACAATCATCTTTCCGTTGGCAAAGCCGGGGCTTGCGGTCACCGCGATCCTGACCTGGGTTTTTGCCTGGAACGAGTATCTGTTTGCATCCACGCTGACATCGGTTGATGCGCGGACCATCACCACGGGCCTTGCAGAATTCGTCACTGTAACGGGTACGAACTGGGGGCAATTGGCCGCAGTTGCCATGCTCACACTTCTTCCCGCAGCACTCGTTCTTGCGCTTGTTCAGCGGCATATTGTTGCAGGGCTTACCTTTGGCGCAGTGAAAGGATGATGTGATGTCTGAACATAGAAATGGCTTTCTGCCAATCAACACCAACACATTTGACAGGGTTTTTATCGCCGTTGTGCTGTTTGTGGCGCTGGCGCTGCTGTGGATGCGGTTCATCGAACCGTTTGCCCCCCTGTGGATTGCGACCGTGATTTCCCTGGTTATCGGCCAGTGGATCGTCCGGAAAGGATAATAAATGAGTTCAGTTACCCTTCAGAGCGTCGAAAAATCCTTTGGACAGCTCACCATTTTAAAAGCCATTGATCTTGATATTGAGGATGGCGAATTCCTGGTTCTTCTGGGCCCATCGGGTTGCGGGAAATCGACGACCATGCGCATGATCGCCGGGTTGGAAACGATTTCCAGCGGCACCCTTATGATGGGGGGCAAGGATGTTACGAATACCCATCCGCGCGAACGTAATGTCGCGATGGTATTTCAGAACTACGCCCTTTATCCGCATATGACCGTTGCTGAAAATATCGGCTATCCGCTTAAGGTCGCCAAGGCGAGCAAGGTCGATCGAGTTCAGAAGGTCGAGGAAGCCGCAGGCAAGGTCGATCTTCTGCCTTATCTCGCACGGTATCCACGTGATCTTTCGGGCGGGCAACGCCAACGTGTCGCACTTGCACGTGCTTTGGTGCGCGATCCGGCCGTTTTCCTTTTGGATGAGCCGCTTTCGAACCTTGATGCCAAGTTGCGTGTCGCCATGCGTGCGGAAATTAAACATCTTCAGCGGTCGCTTGGCGTCACCATGATTTATGTGACCCATGACCAGATCGAGGCCATGACCCTTGCTGATCGTGTGGTTCTGCTTTCGGATGGCGAAATTCAGCAGGTCGGAACTCCGGATCAGATATATGACGATCCCGATAACCTTTTTGTCGCGGGCTTCATCGGGTCTCCGTCGATGAATTTTGTTTCGGGTCAGGCAACAGGTGGGACATTTTCCACAGAAAAAGTCGCCGGTTTAAAGGCCCCGATCGATGGCATGTTGACCCTTGGTTTTCGTGCTGAGGACGTGGTTCTGGCAGAAGATGGGCGCTTTCGTGGCACTGTTTACGAGGTCGAGCCGACTGGTGAGGCGACTTATGTTGTGCTCCAGATGGATAAGGATCGTGTCATCTTGCGATGCGACAAGAAATACCGCCCGGAACTGGGCGTGGAACTTCACTTCGACATTGCTGACAGCCAGGCTCTTTTCTTCTCGGCAGAAACTGGCAAACGGATTAGGTGAAACATGGCAATCTCAAATCTTTTCTCTCTGAAAGACAAACGGGCTGTCATTACCGGTGCATCGCAGGGGATCGGTCTTGCCTCGGCCCGGATACTGGCAGAAGCAGGCGCGCATGTCATCTTGACAGCACGCGACGAGGCGGCGCTTGAAGCCAAGGTTTTGGCAATGAAGGCCGATGGGTTCTCGGCGGAATATCGGGTTCTTGATGTGACTGATAGCAAGGCTGTGACGGACCTTGCCAACACGCTTGAGGATATCGATATTCTGGTTGCCAATGCGGGGATTGCCCGGTCGGGTGATGCTGCCGAGACAGTGTCTGACGACGTCGTGCTTGACGTGATGAATGTCAATTTCAACGGGGTTTTCTGGTGCTGTCGTGCGTTTGGCAAAAAGATGCTTGAACGCGGTAGCGGCAACATTGTGACGACGGGGTCGATATCAGCGCTGATTTCCAACCGCCCCCAGAATCAAAGTTATTATAACGCGTCCAAGGCTGCCGTGCATCAGATGACGAAAAGCATGGCTGCCGAATGGGCAAGCCGGGGGGTGCGGATCAATACGATTGCCCCGGGATATATCGAAACCCCGATGACCAAATATGGAATGGATGATGATCCTGAAATGGCAGCCGAATGGCTGAACCTGACACCAATGGGGCGGGTTGGCCAGCCACAGGAAATTGCATCCATCGTTTTATTCCTTGCATCCGCCGCATCAAGCTACATGACCGGTTCGGTCGTTGTGGCAGATGGTGGTTACACGTGTTGGTAGGAGATCATCCATGACGAATATTCCCGCAGAAATGCAAGCTGTGATCTGCTATGGGCCCGGCGATTATCGTTTTGAAACCCGTCCGGTGCCGTCTCCTGCTTCTGGTGAAGTGCTGGTGCGTGTTGTCGCCACGGGCATTTGTGCTGGTGATGTGAAATGTTTTGGCGGAGCCCCGATGTTCTGGGGCGATGAAAACCGGCCTGCTTATTGCGAAACCGATGTCGTTCCTGGACATGAATTTGTCGGCCAGGTCGTGGCCCTTGGCAGGGGCGCGGATGAGAAATACCAGTTGAAGATCGGCGATCATGTTGTTTCGGAACAGATTGTTCCCTGTGGCGAATGCCGGTTTTGCCGGTCGGGACATTACTGGATGTGTCAGCCCCACGATATTTATGGGTTTCATCGTGCGACCCAGGGGGCATGGGCGGAGTATATGCTCTATCCGGCCAAGGCCATCAATTATCGCCTGCCTGAAACACTCGATCCCTTACATGGTGTCTTTGTCGAACCTCTTGCTTGTTCGATCCATGCGGTTAATCGCGGCAATATCGGGCTTTCGGATGTTGTTGTGATTTCTGGTTGCGGGGCCTTGGGGCTGGGAATGGTTGCGGCGGCGCGGATGAAAAATCCGGCGAAATTGGTTGCTCTTGACCTTAATCCTCATCGCCTTGAACTGGCACGTAAATGCGGGGCGGATATTGTTCTCAATCCTGCTGAAACAGATGTTGTACAGGCAATCCGCGATATGACAGATGGCTATGGCTGTGACGTTTATATCGAAGCTACTGGTGCCGGGAAGTCGGTTGAGCAGGGGCTTTTGGCAATTCGCAAGTTGGGGACTTTTGTCGAGTTCTCCGTGTTCAAAGACCTTGTTACCGTTGATTGGACAATCATTGGCGACAGCAAGGAACTGAACATTCATGGCGCTCATCTCAGCCCTGATACCTATCCAATAGCCATTCGGATGCTTGAAGAGGGGCGTCTTCCGATAGAAGACATTTTGACCCATCGTTTGCCATTGTCGGAATTCCGCAAAGGGATCGAAATTGCCCAGAATGGTTCTGCGTCACTGAAAGTGGTTCTCGAACCGGGGAGGAAAGTATGAAAGCGCTTGTGCTTGAAGAAAAAGGCAAACTCTCGCTTCGGGATTTCGATTTGCCACGCGATATTGGCCCGCATGATGTGCGGATCAAAATTCATACGGTGGGTATTTGCGGTTCCGATGTTCACTATTATACGCATGGTAAAATAGGGCCTTTTGTGGTCACGGAACCTATGGTTCTTGGCCATGAGGCAAGCGGCGACGTGCTTGAAGTCGGCGCGGAAGTTGCTCATCTGAAACCGGGGGATCGTGTTTGTATGGAGCCGGGCATTCCCGATGCGAATTCACGGGCATCCAAGCTTGGCATATATAATGTCGATCCTGCTGTCAGGTTTTGGGCAACACCCCCTGTTCACGGCTGTTTGACGCCCGAAGTTGTGCATCCTGCTGCCTATACATTCAAACTGCCCGACAATGTCAGTTTTGCCGAAGGAGCAATGGTTGAACCATTTGCCATCGGCATGCAGGCGGCCGTGCGTGCCCGGATCGTGCCGGGGGATGTTGCGGTTGTCACCGGCGCAGGGCCGATTGGCATGATGGTCGCGTTGGCTGCATTGGCCGGGGGATGTGCGCGGGTCATCATATCTGATTTCAGTCAGCCGAAACTTGACATCATCGGTAATTATCCGGGAATACAAACGGTCAATCTGGGCCAGACGGACCTGCCATCATTCGTGGCATCGGTAACCGGTGACTGGGGGGCTGATGTTGTTTTTGAATGCTCTGGCGCCGCAGCGGCAATACTGGGGCTGCCCGGTCTTGCCCGTCCCGGCGGTACCATCGTTCTTGTTGGTATGCCGGTTGATCCTGTTCCGGTGGATATTGTTGGTCTTCAGGCCCGTGAAGTCCGGATCGAGACGGTCTTTAGATATGCGAATGTTTATGACCGTGCGATAGAGCTTATCGCATCGGGCAAGGTGGATCTTAAGCCATTGATTAGTGATACTCTTTCGTTTGAAAACGCAATCGTCGCCTTTGACCGTGCTGTCGCGCAAAGGCCGGAAGATGTTAAAATCCAGATCAGGGTAAATAGCTGACATCATGATGCATATCGGTCTTGATATTGGAACGTCGGGGGTCAAGGCTCTTCTGATTTCCGAGGACGAAAAAATCGTCTGTAGCCATGATGCAGCACTTTGCGTTTCGCGACCGCAACCTGGCTGGTCGGAACAAAATCCGGATGACTGGATTGCGGCCTGCAAGCAGGCGATCGGGAGAATACGTGAAACCCATCCTGATGAGTTCGCGGGTGTTGCCTCCATCGGCCTGTCGGGGCAGATGCATGGTGCAACGCTTTTGGACCGGAATGACCGTCCGCTTCGTCCCTGCATTCTCTGGAATGATGGTCGGTCCGAACGTGAATGTGCGGAACTTGAAGCCAAGGTCGATGTTCGCCGTTTGACCGGCAATATTGCCATGGCGGGGTTCACTGCCCCGAAGGTTGCGTGGGTTCGAAAACACGAACCCGATGTTTTTGCCAAAATCCATAAGGTTCTGTTGCCAAAGGATTATGTTCGTTTCTGGCTGACCGGTGAATATATTGCCGACCCTTCGGATGCTGCCGGGACCCTGTGGCTTGACGTTGAAAAACGCCAATGGTCGGAAGAACTCCTTGCGGCGACCGAACTGGGTCTCGAACATATGCCCGGCCTTGTCGAAGGTACAAAGGTTTCGGGATATTTGCGTTCGGAATTGGCCCGGGAATGGGGAATTGATAGCATTCCCGTTGCGGGTGGTGGTGGCGACAATGCCGCGACGGCCTGTGGGATGGGGGTTTTGTCCCCGGGGACGGGCTTTCTAAGTCTGGGGACTTCTGGTGTGTTGTTTGCCGCAACAGAACGCTTTGCCCCGAATACCAGAGACGCGGTACATGCCTTTTGCCATGCGGTTCCGGATCGTTGGCATCAAATGGGCGTGATCCTTTCTGCTGTTGATAGCCTGAACTGGTTTGGGCGTATAACCGGGCGTGATGCGCCCGATCTTGTTTCGGAGTTGCCAGAAAGAATAGCGCGCCCGGCAAAGGCATTATTTCTTCCTTATTTGTCAGGCGAACGGACGCCTTATAATGATCCTTCTGCACGGGGTGCTTTTATTGATTTGGCAATTTCGTGCTCTACGGCAGAACTGACGCAATCGGTTCTGGAAGGGGTGGCCTTTGCGCTTGCGGATTGCAATGATGCCCTTATTCATGCCGGTTCCCATCTTGAAGCGGTCTATGCTGTTGGCGGCGGAGCCCGGTCTCGGCAGTGGCTTGACATTATTGCTGCGGCAACCGGTTTGCGTCTGTTAATTCCCGAGGCAGGGGATTATGGGGCTGCTTTTGGTGCGGCGCGCCTTGGTCGGGCTTGCTTAAAAGAAACCTTTGATCCGAATGATTTCAAGGCCCCCGCCATTCAGGCGGAAATAGTGCCTTGTACCGAATTAGCCGAGCAATATTCAGCTAGCCGGGATCGGTTCTCGGCTTTGTTTGCTGCTGTGAAGGCCGTTCGTCCCGGAGAGCGCCTTTGAGCTTGGTTGAGAAGGGAATAAGTCGAGATCACAATGTCCTTGCGATAAAAATACTCAGCGGACCGGCAAGGGTTTTGGGATATGAAACCAGTGCTTCGGCTTTGCGCGAACCGTTGCTTTGTGCATTTCTATGGCGGGCGTTGAGGGATTGTTGTGCAGAGTTTTCGTGCTCTCGCTCGGAACTTGATTCTCTGATCGCGGAATTACAATCAACAGACTACGATTTGCCCGTGCATCACAAATTTCCGGTGTGTGAAATAGGCGGTATTCCGTTGGATGATCTTGCAGGTTTGAAGCGCGATCATCTTCGTGAAGTGCTTCGTTTTCTTCTGACAAAGCGTTCTGGTCATCAAATCGATCCAGGCCGAACATCTGAGTAAATTCGAAACATCGGATTTCAGTTGCACATAACCTGTGCTGCCAAGGCGTGGCCGGTGCCGTGGACCTGTTTGTATCAGGTCTTCGCCGCCATCATCGGATGCCATTTTTTGGGTTTGAAAACGTTGGATCAGGGCATTTTCGCAAAGAACAATGGTTCAAAATCAGCCTGCAGGGTCCTCGAAAGCATCTTTTTTCAAGGAATTGACAATTCGCAATTTTGATATGACGTAAGTCAAGTTAATCCATCGCTCAATCGGATAGGTTTCCTCCTAACGGCGTCCAGAAGATGGAACGTCAGCTTGCTGGGGAACTGCTGTGTTTGTTGCATCCGGATCATTTTCGTTATCGGCCTTTCGTGTGCTCGCTATCGCACTGATCGGATGGTGCTTGGCAACGGTTGATGGTTCTGCGGGCACGCTTGATGATTATGTATCGTCGATGGACGCGGCGGAAATTCTTCCCGGTGCGGATCGTGTCAGTGATGAATCGTCCGAAAATCATATCGTTGCGGTATATGGCGGCGGTAATCAGCTTGGATATATTTTTCTAAATACCGATTGGGCCAATTCTGTTGGCTATTCCGGAAAACCGATCGACATTCTGATCGGCATTTCAATGCAGGGCGTGATCACCGGTGGCAAGCTGGTGGCCCACAAGGAACCAATCGTTCTGGTCGGTATTCCGGAACGCAAGATTACAGATTACATCGCGGGCTATACCGGCTTTAACATTGCCGAATATGCCCAAAGCGACGAACTTGATGCGCTTCCCGATGATATCGTAAGCGGTGCGACCGTCACCATCATGGTGATTGATGATTCAATTCGTCGTTCTGCTATTAAGGTTGCCCGTACACTTGGTCTGGGCGGATTGGAAGGCACTGGTGCGGTCGACAACAAATTTGCTGTCGACATGTCGCAGGATGCGTCAAAAAGCTGGGATGAGTTGCTTGGCGATGGTTCGGTCAGGCGTCTGCTTTTATCGAAAACCGAGGTCGCAGAAGCCTTTGCTGAAATTGGCGGCGGGAAGAAAGGTAAAGGTCCGCAGGCGGGCGCTGACGATACGCCGTTTATTGATTTATATACCGCAATCGTTTCCGTTCCGACCATCGGCCATAGCCTGTTGGGCGACGCGGAATATGGCAACCTTCAGAAGGTTCTGAAACCGGGGCAGCAGGCCTTGCTGGTTGCGGCGAACGGGGAATACTCCTTTAAAGGGTCGGGCTATGTCCGGGGCGGGGTATTTGACCGTATTCAGGTTATTCAAGGCGATAACAGCGTCCGGTTCCGCGACAAACATCATAAACGTCTTGGTGATATTGCTGCCGAAGGTGCCCCGAAATTCAAGGAAGTCGCCCTTTTTGTCATTCCCGAAGGTTTGCCTTTTGATCCGGCGGCATCGTGGCATTTACAATTGCTTGTCCAGCGTCAGATGGGGGCTCTTGAAAGGGAATTTACGACATTTGGCATCGATTATACTCCGCCGGCAACATATCTACGCAAGATTGCCATAAGCACAACGGATGGCGGGGCGGGAAATGTTTCCGCTGAGCGCAATCAGGTCAGTACTCAGAAATCCGGTGCAGATACACAAAACCGTGATGAATTGTGGAAACGAATTTGGAAAAGCCGGACGGTAGATATCGCCGTTTTGTCCTGCGCCATCTTGCTGCTGACCGGATTGTTCTTTTTCCAGGATTGGTTTGTGCGTCGTCGCAAATTGACAGAGCGGATACGTACGGGTTTCCTGATCTTTACCGTGGTTTGGATCGGGTATTATGCAAATGCCCAGCTGTCGGTCGTGAACGTTCTGACGGTCGCCAATTCCTTTGGTTCAGGCTTTGACTGGTCCTATTTCCTGATGGATCCGCTGATCTTTATGCTGTGGTTCGCGGTTGCCGCGTCGCTGATTTTCTGGGGGCGTGGTGCGTATTGTGGCTGGTTGTGCCCGTTTGGTGCCTTGCAGGAACTTCTAAATAAACTGGCCAAGAAGCTTCGTGTGCCCCAGATCGCGGTACCCTTTGGCCTGCATCAGCGCCTTTGGCCGATTAAATACATCGTGTTTCTGGTTTTGTTTGGCGTGTCATTCCATGCCTTTGATCAGGCGGAACATCTTGCAGAAATAGAACCGTTTAAAACCGCGATCATCCTGTCGTTCATGCGCGATTGGCCGTTTGTTCTGTTTGCTGTTTTGTTGTTGGTCGCCGGTTTGTTCGTCGAACGGTTCTATTGTCGCTATCTGTGCCCGCTTGGTGCGGCATTGGCTATTCCCAGTCGGATACGGGTCAATGACTGGCTTAAACGATATCGCGAATGCGGATCACCGTGTCATCGCTGTGCAAAGGAATGCATGGTTCAGGCCATCCATCCCGACGGTCATATCGATCCGAATGAATGCCTGTACTGCCTGCATTGCCAGGAATTGTATTACGACGATCAAAATTGTCCGGTCGTGATCCAGAAATTGGCCCGGTTCGAGCGTCGCATGGCGTTGCAGTCGGGCACTCCAAAACCGCAAACCCAATCCAAAACCAAACCATCGTCTGCCAGCTGTGGCCCCGATGGATGTAGCGCGAACTGTTCCCAGCCGAAATCGTCGGATGGAAACCCCAGCGCGTCTAACTAGCTGTGACATATCAGGAGTTCCATTATGTCCAATGAAACAGAGAACTACAAAATCAGTCGTCGTGGCCTGCTTGGCGGAACGGCCAAAATGGCCGGTTTGGCAGGTATTGCCGGTGCAACCGGTGCGGCGGGGATTGCTGCCGGTTCGATGCTGACACCAACTGCGGCAAAGGCAGCAGGGGCAGTTGAAGTTCTGCCGGGTGATCTTGATGAATACTATGGTTTCTGGAGCAGCGGACAGGCTGGCGAAGTCCGTATTATGGGGATCCCGTCAATGCGTGAATTGATGCGCATTCCGGTTTTCAACCGTTGCAGTGCAACTGGTTGGGGCTTGACGAATGAAAGCCGTAAAATCCTGACTGAGGGGTTGCTGCCTGAAACCAAAGAATTCCTTGCTGATAAAGGCGGCGTTTGGGTGAACGGTGACTTGCATCATCCGCATATGTCATTTACGGACGGAACCTATGATGGTCGTTATCTGTTCATGAATGACAAGGCGAATACCCGTGTTGCGCGTATTCGTTGCGATGTGATGAAATGCGACAAGATCATTGAAATCCCGAATGCTTCGGATATTCATGGTTTGCGTCCCCAGAAATTCCCGCGTACCGGCTATGTGTTTGCCAATGGCGAACACCGCGTGCCAGTCCCAAATGATGGTTCCATTCTTGACGAGCCGGAAAAATATCACGCGATTTTCACCGCGATTGATGGTGACACGATGGAAGTTGCCTGGCAGGTGATGGTTGATGGCAACCTTGATAACTGTGATGCCGATTATCAGGGGAAATATGCGATTTCGACCTGCTATAACTCTGAAAATGGCGTAACTCTTGCCGAAATGACGTCAAACGAGCAGGATTGGGCGGTCATTTTCTCGATCGAGCGGATTGAAGAAGCCGTTAAAAATGGCAACTACAAAGAAATTAACGGGGTTAAGGTTGTTGACGGTCGCAAAGGATCGCCACTAACCCGTTATGTGCCTGTTTCCAACAGCCCGCATGGTTGTAACACCGCACCAGATGGCAAACACATTGTCATTAACGGCAAATTGTCGCCGACTGTCACGGTTCTTGATGTTCGCCGGTTCGAGGATTGTTTCGAAGACAAGATTGAACCGCGTGGTGTGGTCGTTGCAGAACCGGAAGTTGGTCTTGGTCCGCTACACACTGCATTCGATGGTGATGGCAATGCCTATACCACGCTGTTCCTTGATAGCCAGATGTGTAAATGGAACATCGATAAAGCCGTTCGCAAGTTTAATGGCGAAGATGTCGATCCGATTCTGGCAAAGGTTGATGTGCATTATCAACCAGGTCACAACCATTCTTCCATGGGTGAAACCAAGGATGCGGATGGTAAATGGCTGGTTTCGCTGAACAAGTTCTCGAAAGACCGGTTCCTTAATGTTGGTCCGCTTAAACCGGAAAATGATCAGCTGATCGATATTTCGAGTGATGATCCAAAGGTTGTCCATGATGGTCCGACATTTGCCGAACCACATGACTGTATCATCGTGAACCGTGCGTTGGTCAATCCGGTCAATCTGTGGGATCGCAATGATCCGATGTTTGCCGAAGCGCGCGAGTGGGCCGAAAAGGATGGTGTTGTTCTTGAAGATGATTCAATCATCATTCGCGATGGCAACAAGGTGCGCGTCTATATGTATTCTAACGCACCGATGTTCAGTATGGACAAATTCGAAGTCAATCAGGGTGACGAGGTTACCGTCTTTGTCACCAATATTGATGACGTCGATGATCTGACCCATGGCTTTACCATTGCGAATTATGGTGTGGCGATGGAAGTCGCCCCGCAGGCAACCGCATCTGTAACCTTTAAGGCCGACCGGCCTGGCGTGCATTGGTATTATTGCCAGTGGTTCTGCCATGCCCTGCATATGGAAATGCGCGGTCGTATGCTGGTTAAACCAGCGTAAGGAAACAGCCATGTTACCGGTCATCCGTCCAGTGATTGCAATCCGAACCGTGTTAATCGCATTTGCGGTTTGGGGCGCAGCACAATCGTCGTCGCAGGCATCTGATATCGTCGTTGTTCCATCAATGACGCGATTGCAACAGATTATCGATACGGCGATGGACGGGGACCGGGTTTTGCTCGGCCCGGGGGATTATTCCGGGCCGATCATTTTACGGCGCTCGATCACGCTGCAAGGTGACGAAGGTGTTCGGATTGTCGGAACCGGAACCGGCAATGTGATCACAATTGACGGGCCAAATGTTGCACTTCGTCAAGTGACTGTGACCGGATCGGGGCTGGATCTTTCAACGCAGGATTCAGGTGTTTTTGTGACCCCCGAAGGCGATGGTGCGGTCATTGAAAATAGTAATATCGACAACAATTTGATTGGTATTTACCTATCGGGACCGGAAAATGCGGTGGTGCGCGGCAATACCATTGTTGGTCGGCAGGACTTGCGCGTTAATGAACGCGGCAATGGCGTTCAACTGTGGAATACGCCCGGGTCGGTTGTTGTTGATAATAATGTATCGCATGGTCGCGATGGCATTTTTGTCACGACCAGCAAATACAACAAATTCATCGGCAATACATTTCGTGATGTCCGGTTTGCGGTGCATTACATGTACACAAATGACAGCGAAATCCGCAATAACCGGTCCTTTGACAATACTGTCGGATACGCCTTGATGTTTTCCGATCGCTTGCAGGTAACCGATAATCTGTCGCGTGGGGATCGTGATCATGGCATTCTTTTGAATTATGCCAACAAGTCGGAATTTCATGGGAATCGTGTCGATCACGGTGGGCAGAAATGCGTCTTTATCTATAATTCAAACAAGAATGATTTTCGTGACAATTGGTTTGAAGGTTGCGGGATCGGTGTTCAATTTACCGCCGGGTCAGAACGCAATGCCATTGTTGGTAATGCCTTTATTGGAAACCGGACACAGGTCAAATACGTCGGGACACGCTGGCTGGAATGGTCAGAAAACGGTCGCGGTAATTACTGGAGCGATAACGCCGCATTCGATCTTGATGGTGATGGCCTTGGTGACCGTGCCTATCGGCCAAATGATATGCTTGATCAGGTTGTCTGGGCGCATCCGCCTGCGAAGCTTTTGCTTAATGCACCTGCAATACAGATTTTGAAATGGGCGCAATCACGGTTCCCGGCCCTGCATCCGGGGGGCGTGATTGATAGCAGGCCCTTAATGGCACCACCGGTTCTTGCCCGGTTTGAAGGAGACGGCAATCATGCCGAATAATCCCGCAATCTTACTCCAAGGCGTGACAAAGACCTATGACGGACAAAATGCCGTCGACGATTTGTCGCTGGATGTGCTGGCGGGCGAAAGTGTCGCACTGCTTGGCCATAATGGGGCCGGCAAAACCACATTGATCAAACTGATTCTTGGGCTTGTTCGGCCCGATAAGGGCAATATTCGTATTCTGGGACGTGAACCGTCAAGTCCGGGTGACGATAAAACCCGATGCCAGTTGGGATATCTTCCGGAAAATATTGCGTTTTACAATGGCATGAGCGGGGCTGAAACCTTGGCATTCTTTGCCCGGTTAAAGTGTCATCCGTTATCCGACTGTGCCCGGATACTTGCGCGTGTTGGCCTTTCGGATGCTGCGCATAAACGGGTTAGTCATTATTCCAAAGGTATGCGCCAACGTCTTGGTCTTGCACAGGCATTATTGGGGAATCCGCGCGTTTTGATGCTCGATGAACCAACCACTGGCCTTGATCCGGAATTGCGCACAGCCTTTTATGACATCGTGCGAGAATTGGAAGAAGACGGTGTGACGATCATCCTGTCATCCCATGCGTTGACGGAACTTGAAGCCCATACCCGCAAAATTGTGATCATGCGCAAAGGGTGTCTGATCGCGTCGGGAACCATTGATGATCTGCGTCGTCGGGCGAACCTGCCGGTCCATATTCGTTTGATCACCCGGCCCGGTATGGGCGCGGCCTGTGCCGAAAAAATCCCCGAAGGGGTCACATGCGAACGGATCAACGATCATGGCCTTGACCTGACCTTGCCATCCGAACGCAAGATCGATGTTTTACGCCACCTTTCGACGACCGTGCCGGAACTTGACGATGTCGATATCAAACTGCCGTCGCTAAACGACCTTTACATGCATTTCCAGAAAGAAGGTGTGGCATCATGAGGGAACTTGCCATCATTGCCATCAAGGAATTTCGCGACGGTATCCGTAATCGCTGGTTTTTGGGGGCAGCGGGTGCCCTGATTTTGTTTTCGCTGAGCCTGACATTTTTGGGCAGCGCCCCGGCGGGAACGGTGGGTGTTGATCCTTTGGCCGTGACGATTGTCAGTTTGGCCAGTCTTTCGGTGTTTCTGCTGCCGCTTATGGCGTTGCTTTTGTCATATGATGCCTTGGTTGGCGAGGTGGAGCGCGGAACGATGCTTTTGCTTCTGACTTATCCCTTGTCACGGGCCGATATTATTCTGGGCAAGTTTGTCGGTCAAACATTGGGGCTGGGGCTTGCAACGGTGTTTGGTTTTGGTTCGGCGGCACTGGTCTTGGTGTTTGGCGGGGTTGAAAGTGATAACTGGATGGCATTTGTCATGCTGGTTGGCAGTTCGATCTTGCTGGGCGCAGTTTTTGTTGCGCTGGGACTGGCAATCAGTGCCATGCCACGTCAACGAAGTGCCGCCGCCGCGCTGGCGTTTGGTGTCTGGCTTTGTCTGGTGATTGTTTATGACATGGCGCTTTTAGGCGCGCTGGTTGCCGATGGTGGCGAGGGTATTAGTACCTCGGTCTTTAATACGCTTTTACTGGTCAATCCGGCCGATGCATTTCGAATGATCAACCTATCCGGGTTTGAAGATGTCCGTGCGGCCGCAGGGCTTGTCGTCTCTGACCTTGAAGGTGTGGCCGATGGATTTGCACCATTGGTGTCACTTGGTTTGTGGGTGACGGTGCCGCTGATCTTTGCGGTGATGCTGTTTCGGAGGAAGCAGATATGAAACCAATTATCCCGTTTGTGATTTTGGGGACACTTCTTTTGGCAGGATGTCAGGATAAGGAGACGGTTGCATTGCCAGGCCCGCAGGATTTGACGCGGGATGTGTCGGGCTATTTCTGTGGCATGATTGTCGCCGACCATCCGGGGCCCAAGGCGCAGCTTCATCGAAAGTCGGGCGGCGAAATTTTGTGGTTCCCATCAGTACGTGATGCGATTGCCTTTACCCTGATGCCCGGCGAAGCCCGCGATGTGGCCGTGATCTATGTAAATGATATGACCGGGTACAGTGATTGGCAATCACCGCCGATGAAATGGATCACTGCTGACTCCGCCCAATTTGTGATCGGCAGTGATATGACAAGTGGCATGGGAATTGGTGAAGCCGTTCCGTTTGGCAGCAAAGACGCAGCACTCGGTTTTGTGAAGGCACATGGCGGGCGCGTTGTTGCCTATAAAGATATTCCGGAAGAATACGTTTTTGATTTTGGTACCGATGATGGGGGGCGTTCATGACCGGTTTAAACCGCCGTCGTTTTATTACCCTGTTTGCCAGTGCGGCATCGATGGCCATTGCGGCCCCACAGGTTCTTGCCGCCACGCCTAAAATTCACCGATGGCAGGGAACTGCCCTTGGTGCCGAGGCAGCGATTTATCTGGATGGGGTTTCGCAAGCCCGGGCTGATTATCTGATTTCGGTGGCACTTTCTGAAATCGAAAGGTTGGAAAAGATGTTCAGTCTTTACCGACCGGATTCCACAATTTCCCGATTGAACTTTTCAGGCTCGGTTGAAAATCCGGAACAGGAATTTGTCGAGCTGATGTCCAAAGCCATCATGTTCGCCCGGCATACCAACGGTGCCTTTGATCCGACGGTTCAGCCACTTTGGCAGCGTCTTGCGCAGATATCGCAACAGGGCGCCATGGGCGATGAACCGTATGTTCGCGCTGAAATTGGCCGATTGTTGCCAATCATCGGATATGGGGCAATTGATTGTGCGCCGGTCCGGGTTTCATTTTCGCGACCTGATATGCAGGTGACCCTTAACGGGATTGCGCAAGGGTATATCACCGATAGGGTTTCTGCGATCCTGCGTCGAAACGGTATGGAAAATGTTTTGGTCGATTTGGGTGAAAAATATGCGCTTGGTCCCCAGGCGGATGGCGCGGGATGGCCGGTACGTATTGAAAGTGCGGGCTCAAGTGCCAGTTCGAAAGTGTTGCTTGGATCTGGGGCCTTGGCAACGTCGGCCGGTTCCGGGTTCCCGTTTAATGAAGCCGGACAGCACAATCATTTGATCGATCCTCGAACCGGATTGTCACCTGTTTTGTGGGAACGTGTCAGCATTTTCGCAGATACCGCCACAGAGGCAGACGCGCTTTCAACGGCATTTTCAATGATGCCTGAAAATGAAATACGTCAAACCATGCACAGTATATCGGTGCACAAAGTCATCGTTCGACCACATGGCACCACGACCGATAAGCTTATTGAAGCCTGAAACGGGGTTTACGAAAAGCACGACAAAGGGGATTGATTGACGACCGTCAAGGTGTGGCCGGGCATCGCGTTTATACTGCTTTGCATCGTCTATACATTGATCAATCTACTCCCCTGCATCAATGTATCGAAGGGCCACAGTTCATCAGTCTGTGGCCCTTCTTTTTTGCAAGTTCTGCACCTGAGTGGTGCAGTTAGATGATGTTGCGCAATCGGGTTACTGCCATTCGGGCACGCCCGACATGTCTGGCAGGTGATGCGCAATCCCCTTGTGACAGTCGATACATGTCTTTTCCCCGGTAAACAGGAACTTTTCATGTGCTTCGGCGGCACGCGGGCTTTGGCGGGTGATATCCATCGATTCAGCCGAATGACAGTTGCGGCATTCCAATGAATTGTTGGATTTCAAACGTGCCCATTCGTGTTGGGCAAGTTCAAGTCGCATATCAAGAAACTTTTCGCGTGTATCAATTGTACCGAAAAGCTTGCCCCAGACCTCTTTTGAGGCCTGCATTTTGCGGGCGATCTTATCGGTCCATTTATGCGGAACATGACAATCCGGGCAGGTGGCACGCACGCCCGACCTGTTTGAATAGTGAATTGTCGATTTCAATTCGGCGTAAACATTTTCACGCATTTCATGGCATGAAATACAGAATTCCTCGGTATTGCTTGCTTCCAGGGCGGTGTTGAAACCGCCCCAGAAAATGATCCCGGCGACAAAGCCGCCCAGTGTCAGGAAAGCAAGACTGAAATGCACACTCGGTGAATTCAGTGTTTTCCAATAACGTTTCAGAAGATCGAGCATCGGCAATCTCCCTATTCCGCTTTCTGCGGATTGTTCTTGGGCAGCAATGCATCGATATCGACAAAGCTGTTCTCGACCAGCGGTTTAACTTGACGTTGCGAAACGTGGCACTGCGTGCAGAAATACCTGCGCGGACTGACGGTTGCCAAAAACTGGCCATCGCGATCCATGAAGTGAGTGATCGATACCATTGGTGCACCGCTTTCCCCCGTGCGTGACCGGGCATGGCAGGACAGGCATTTATTGGCATTGGTGTCGATCTGATAGCCCTCGATATCGTGCGGGATGGTCGGGGGCTGTTCAGGATAGTTGCGCGGACGTTTCTGATCCGTGTCTTCAAAATTTGTCATGCGTGGTGCTGGGCTGTCCTGATCAGGGGCTGCACTGCGCAGGGTTGTTACCGGTTCAGCGGCATAGGCAGCGCCGGCAATTGCGACAATTGCCAGTGCTATGAGCCATTTCGGGCTTGTTTTCATAATAACCTCCCTCACACCTTTTCCAGCCGGACCGCACATTTTTTATAGTCGGTCTGTTTGGACATCGGATCAGTTGCATCAAGTGTGACCTTGTTGATCAACTGGCTGGCATCGAACCATGGGACAAAAATCAGACCACGGGGCGGTTTGTTCCGGCCACGGGTTTCGATCCGTGTTCGCATGTCACCACGTCGGGAAATCACGCGAACTTCGTCGCCGCGTCGCAGGCCCATTTCGGTGGCATCGTCGGGATGCAGGAAACAGACAGCATCGGGGAAGGCCCGGTAAAGTTCAGGCACGCGTTGGGTCATTGACCCTGAATGCCAGTGTTCAAGAACACGCCCGGTACACAGCCAGAATGGATATTCTTCATCCGGGCTTTCTGCGGCCGGTTCATACGGCAGGGCAAAAATTCGCGCTTTGCCGTCTTTATGGCCATAGAATTCAACCCCGGCACCTGGTGTGACATAGGGGTCATATCCTTCGCGATACCGCCAAAGCGTTTCCTTGCCATCGACAACGGGCCAACGCAAGCCGCGAACCTCGTGATACACATCGAAAGGTGCCAGATCGTGGCCATGACCACGTCCAAAGGTGGCATATTCTTCGAATAGGCCTTTCTGGACGTAATAGCCAAAATGCTGGGCTTCGACGTTGTTGTAATCCGACGCTGTTTCTTCCAGCGGGAATTTGTCGACCTGCCCGTTGCGGAACAGCACGTCATACATGGTTTTGCCGCGAAGTTCCGGCGCCTTGGCCAGAAGATCCTCGGGCCAGACTTCCTCGATGGCAAAACGTTTGGCAAATTCCATCAATTGCCAAAGGTCGGATTTTGCCTCGCCCGGGGCATCGACAAGTTGATGCCACATATGGGTACGGCGCTCGGCATTGCCGTAACAACCTTCTTTTTCCACCCACATTGCGGTAGGCAAGATAAGGTCGGCTGCTTCGCAGGTCACCGTCGGATAGGCATCCGATACCGCGATGAAGTTTTCCGGATTGCGATATCCCGGCCAAGCTTCTTCATTGATATTGGCAGCAGCCTGCATGTTGTTGTTGCACTGAACCCAATATGCATTGAGCTTGCCATCTTTGAGCATGCGGTTCTGAAGTACCGCGTGATAGCCGACTTTGTCCGGAATGGTGCCTTCTGGCAGCTTCCAGATTTCTTCGGCATGCGCGCGGTGTGCCGGGTTGGTTACAACCAGATCGGCGGGCAGGCGATGCGAAAACGTACCAACTTCGCGTGCGGTGCCACAGGCCGACGGTTGCCCGGTCAACGAGAACGGTGAATTGCCCGGCTCGGCGATTTTCCCGGTCAGAAGATGGATGTTATAGCAAAGGTTGTTGGCCCAAACCCCACGGGTGTGCTGGTTAAAGCCCATGGTCCAGAAGGATGTGACCTTGATCTTCGGATCGGCATAAAGTTCAGCAAGGGCTTCCAGACGTTCTTTGGGAACGCCGGTCATTTCATGGACCTTATCAAGGGTATATTCCGAAACGAATTCGGCATACTCGTCAAAGGTCATGTCGGTCGAACCGCCAGCATCAGATGCATGTTTTGCGGATTGTTCGCGGGGATCTTCGGGGCGCAGGCCATAGCCGATATCGGTATTGCCCCGACGGAAAATGGTGTGTTTGTTGACAAAATCGGTATTAACCCGATCCGTCGAAATGATGTAATGGGCGATGTAATTCAGGATTGCCAGATCGGTCTGCGGTTTGAAGACCATCGGGATATCGGCCAGATCAAAGCAACGATGCTGATAGGTCGACAGGACTGCGACTTTTACATGCGGTGCTGACAGGCGCCGGTCGGTCACGCGGGTCCACAGGATCGGATGCATTTCCGCCATGTTCGAGCCCCACAGCACAAATGCATCCGCGGCTTCCATGTCGTCATAGCAGCCCATCGGCTCGTCCATGCCAAATGTGCGCATAAAGCCAACAACGGCGGATGCCATGCAGTGGCGGGCATTCGGATCGATATTGTTCGATCTGAAACCGGCCTTCATCAATTTGGAAGCGGCGTAGCCTTCCCAAACGGTCCATTGCCCGGAACCAAACATGCCAACCGATGTTGGTCCTTTGGCTTTAAGGGCGGCTTTCCATTTTTCGGCCATGGTGTCAAAGGCTTCATCCCAAGAAACCGGCGTGAATTCGCCGTTCTTGTCGTAAACGCCGTTGGTTTTACGCAGCAAGGGCTGTGTCAGGCGGTCCTTGCCATACATGATTTTCGAAAGAAAATAGCCCTTAACGCAGTTAAGACCGCGATTAACGGGTGAAAGCACATCGCCATGCGTCGCGACGATGTGGTTGTCTTTGGTTGCGACCATGACCGAACATCCCGTCCCGCAGAAGCGACACGGTGCCTTCGACCATTTTAGTTGGGTGTGTTCGGAATCTGTTACCAGATTTTGTGCTGCGGCCGGCAAACTGATGCCTGCTGCGGCGGCAGCAACGGCTGCTGCTTTTGCTTTCAGGGCATCTCGGCGGGATATCTTTGCCTTGAACATGGTTCGTTTCCTTAGGCCAAAGGTCAAACGGATATTGGTTTTATTGGGCGTTTTCACTGTGATGAAAAACAAGGTTCACACCGAGAACGCCGGGGATATCGCCGATTTTTGTCATGCTGTCGGCGAGTTGTCGGTCGCTTTCGGCTTCCATCAAGACGACGATCTTTCCCGATGGGGTGTTGGTGCTGATTTCAATTCCCGGAAAACTGGCAAGAATTGTTTCGATTTCGATCATTTGTTCGGGGCGGGTCTGCACAATCATGCTGGAGATCACACCGATATTCTCATCCATGGGGTATCTCCGTGGCTGGGCGTATGGAAATGGCCGTTACCGGGCAGGTACCAATACAGGCGCCGCATCCGGTACAGGTGTCGTTATCAACAAGGACGCGCGCTCGGCCCCCTAATTGCGGGATGATCCGGATCGCACCTTCCGGACAAACATCGCCGCAGGACCGGCAATAAACCCCATTTTCAGCAAAGCACTTGTTGCTGACAGAGAGTTCAAGCTGCCATGGCGTGTCGCCCGTGCGATCAAAAACCGGTTCGTTGCAGACATCAGAACAGGCGCCACAAAACGTGCATTCGCCCTTGTCAAAGTCGATCTCGGGGCGGCCATCTTGACCGATATGGATGATGTTTTCCGGGCAGGCCGGGGCACAATCCCCACATGCCGTGCAGCTTTCATCAAACTTTACGGCCCAGGGCGGTCGAATGGTATTTGACTGTTGTTTGTCCGGGGTGTTGTCCGGTAATCCGCGAAGACCCGTGAAAAAGGCACGCCGACTGGTCAGTCTGGAAGCAGAAGACATCACCGTCTTTCCCCGAAATTACATCGGTGGTCCAGGTGGTCCGGCAAACATCTGAAATATCCAGATTGAAAAGCCAAGCCCGCCAACAAGTGCGACTGAAAATACTGGTGCGAAAACAACTGCCAGCATCAAAAAACAGCGTAATTCAGTCTTGCGGCGAGCGGGGTCGTCAATGGTTCTGGCGTCGGTCATGGCTCTCTCTTTCTCTCATTGGAAGATCGAATAACCGCGAAATTCCGTATGCTTTTTATCTATGGACCAAGCTTTACGCTATTGCGCATTCGTTTTTATTGATTCTAATCAATCACCCTGCATAAGGTATGGGGATTATTTGTCGTTATTCAACTATAAGTGCCGAATTGCCGGGCGTGGAGTGTTATTCGTCTTTGCAAAGGTTATTCGACCGGTTGTCCTAGCGTTTCTTTCAGGGCTGCACCCGGCAGACTGTGAAGAAAACCATCGGAAAATGCCAAGTTGCTTTGCATTTCGTGCAATGTGTCTCTGAGTTCGTGCGAGTCGATCTTTGTGTCCAGTAATTGCCGATACAGAGTGGCGATTTGGACCATGTCAAGATTGTGCGGTGATATCCGAAAAACTTCGACACCTGCGGCCTTAAGGTGATCCACATCGGCCGAAAGTTCGATATAGTGGCTGGACAGGGTTTGCAATCCGTTGACGGCCAGAAACGGCGTGGCGTCCAGTGTTGCGACATCCATGCCATCAGGCGCGTCACCACAGACATAGCGACACCCATCCTTATGCAGCCCATGCGCACGTGCCGAATAACAACGTGCCGAGATTGCAAGTGGCACCCGGCCAAATACCTGAACTTCAATCTCGGTCGATTTTCTTGCATGACCCAGTGCCGCAATTGACGACATTGGCAATTCCCAAGGCAGCGAAATACGGCGCGCGCCCTTGCTGGCAAAGTATTCCAGCGTGCTTTCGTTATAGGTATTGATATAGGGGCCAATCATATGCGGACGCCCTGAAAGCAACCCAAATGCGGACATATCGTTTGCTTCGATCAGAAGGTCGGGCATTTGCGAAATTTCACGCAATTGTGCAATTTCACGTTCGCTCATCACCAGCGCAAGCGTGGATAACACGACTTCCTTGCCCGCGGCCTGCAGGCGTTCAATGATATCGGGCAGATGCTTGTCGAAAAACGGCATGCGTTTGGCACAGACAACTTCACCGACATGGACCGTATCGATATCTATTTCATCGGCAACTTTAGCGTAGAAATCTTTTTTGTGATTTTCATCCCAGTGAAACAAGATTGGGCCCATGGCCAGACGTGATTTGGTCATTGCCAGCTTCTCCGATAGGCGCCGGTTGTATCTGTTTGGCCTTCGCTAAGTGATGTCAGGTTGCCACGTATGCCGGCCTGTCCGTTTTGTCCGCTGGCAATGCGATCAAGAGAGGCACGAAAAGCACCAACAACCTGTGAAATATAGGCTTTGCCGCGCTGACGTCCTTCGATCTTAAGCGCGGTAACACCGGCATCGGCCAATTCCGGCAGGATTGCGGTCACGTCAAGGCTGGTTGGTTCCTCAAACAGATAGCCAGCCTTGCCCATGGCGCTGAAACGGCCCTTGCACAGGGTCGGATATCCGACCTTTTCATCGCTGCCATATATGTTGATGGTAAAATCACCCAACCGTGAAACGGTTGTATCCCCGCGTTCTTCATAGTGAACATACGATGCGGGTGAACAAACCCCGTTCATATTGGGGCTTTCGCCAGTGGCATAGGAAGAAAGCGAACAGCGCCCTTCGGCCATGACACACATGCCACCAAAGGCGAAAACCTCGGTTTCAACGCCAATGCGTCGATTAAGCATCCGTATTTCTTCAAGCGACAAAACCCGTGGAAGAACCACCCGGCGGACACCGAATTCGCGATGGTAAAACCGGATTGCTTCTTCGTTGGATGCCGATGCTTGTACCGAAAGATGCAGACGGGCGTCGGGATGTTTGTCACGCGCATAACGCAACAGACCGATATCAGCCAGGATAACGGCATCAACCCCGATGGCGACGGCGTCATCGACGGCCTTGTGCCAGATATCTTCGGAACCTGCCTTTGGATAGGTGTTGCACGCCAGATAGACATGAACACCATGCTTGTGCGCGAATGTGACGCTTTCGGCCAATTCGGTTCGCGAAAAATTAAGCCCGGGAAAATTGCGGGCATTGGTCGCATCACGGAAACCGCAATACACGACATCGGCACCCGCCTCGACGGCGGCACGCAAACTGGCGGGGGTTCCTGCCGGACATACTAATTCCATGACGTCCCTGTCGATGATTGTTGTTTATGGATGGTCGGGTAAGGCGAAGTCATCAATCGATGACACCGGCCGGTTTGAACGTGGCGTGCGGCGACGTGCCGATTTTTCCAGTCCCGCGATGTTTTCGCCCTGATCGGCAAGGCGCCGGTCAAGCCCGTTCAGGCGCTTTTCAATCGGGGAAATCAGCGTATCGGCAACCCGGTTCATATCCGATTGCATTTGTTGATAGACCCGTTCGGCAACGCGAAGTGCTATGCGTGCCGCCGGGCCAAGTACGCCAAAACTTTCGGAAACCGCTGAACGCAGATCGATGTCTTCGCCGTCCAAGGCATTACGAAGCGCAACAACAAGATCCGTCCGCCCTTCGATGCGCAACGCACGCGAGAAAAACAAGGCATCGCCATCTGATTTGCCTTCAAGCAATCCCAAAAGAGCTGGCAGTGGGCCGATAATGCGGGCCGCAACGGCGTTTTCTTCGCCTTTTTGTGCGGGGCGCAATTCAGGTTTGTGTGGATCAAGCACAAGAAATAAATCCATATCCAGATCGGTTGGCGAAATCAGTAATGAGAATGTTTCATGTTCGGTTACGCGCTCGAAGATTGATTTGTGGCGGCGATGCATTGTCGTCATGGCGTGTCGGCATAGCCGCTCAATTGCGAATGTCGGAACATTTCGCAAAACAGGATTTACCAATAGAAATGGTGTGAATGATGGGCGTTTGGTTGACGACACGATGGACTCCGAACCGGTTTGGTGTCGGGATTATCGCTGTCTTCTTCCCTTGGGTGGTTGATGTCAGTCAAGTCATTGAAACATTTGAATTATTCCTGTTCTGAACAACTTCCGAACGCCCTGTTTTCCCATCGTTGGGGTGAAGCCGCGCAGAGGCGAATTTTTGCCAGTGTAAATTTGACCATCATCAACGAGACTTGCGCGGCAAACTTTAAACTTAGGCCGATCAATTTCACGGACGGAGGCCCGCCAAAATGCAAACAGAATTCACCAATGATCCGGCACAAACAAATTTGATGGATCTTGCCGGGCGCAAGATCGGTGATCTTATTGCAAGCTTTCCGGGGGCAACCTTGGTTTTCCGTCGTCATAAAGTTGGATTTTGTTGTTCAAGCAGCAAATCATTGGCCGAGGTCGCGCAAAGAAAGGGATTTGACGCAGAGGTGATTGCGCGTGAACTTTGCGACCTGCCAAAGGGGCCGCTGACATTGCCAGACGTGAATGATGTTGATGCGTTTATTGATTATATCCTGACCCGCTATCACCAAACGCACCGTGATGAATTGGCCGAACTTATATTGCTGGCGCGCAAGGTCGAAGCCGTCCATGGCGATCACCCGGATGTACCGGTCGGATTGTCCGATGCCTTGTTTGAAATGGCAGAACAGCTGGATGCCCATATGGCTAAGGAAGAAATGGTCTTGTTCCCGGCAATGCGCAAAATGTGCGAAGACGGATCGATTGCAGTGCAACTGGTCATGCCGATCCATTGCATGCGTGAAGAACATGATGACCATGGCGAAGCCATTCACCGACTGCAAAAGCTGACCAACCATTTTACATTACCCGATGGTGTCTGTGGTTCTTGGCGGGCGCTTTATTCTGGAACAGCCAAGCTGGTCGAAGATTTGGTCGCCCATATTCATCTGGAAAACGAGGTGCTGTTCCCGCGTTTCGAATAGGGCCTGATCTTCACCCATTTCCGTCTTTTCGTTGTTTTGGTCGTCATGCGATTTTGCATGTCTTATCTGCCCCGCCATCCGGCGGGGCTTTTTCGTTTGACGGTAGTCAAGGTGCGAAATCGGGGATCGGGAAATGATTGTGATACGCCGTTTTGGGGACAGAGCGGCATTGAACTTTCAATCGGAGTGAGGATCCGTTCACATGTCGGAACGCCTGACTAAATCTGCCGCCCGAAACATATTCTACGGCGGAACGATCTTCTTCCTGGTCATCTTCTTTGGACTGACCTTGCACAGCCATAACTATATGCTCAACGAGTCCACGAATATGGACGAGCTGACACCATCGGTTGTGGCAGGCAAGCATATCTGGGAACGCCATTCCTGCGTCAATTGTCATACGATTTTGGGTGAGGGAGCTTATTTCGCCCCTGAGCTTGGCAATGTCTGGGTGCGCTATGGCGGCAAAGAGGACCCGGAAGGTGCGCGCGATATGCTTAAAGCATGGATGGCGGCACAGCCCTCAGGTATCGAAGGCCGTCGCCAGATGCCGCAATTCAATCTCACAGATCAGGAGCTCGATGAACTTGTCGATTTCCTGAAATGGACAAGTGAAATTGACACCCAGAACTGGCCGCCAAATGAAGCGGGATAACCCGGTGCTGATGGAAACGAGGCTACAATGAAATATCAATCGCAAAAGGTTGCGCTGTATTACATATACGGCGCGCTGACATTGTTCGCAGCCCAGATTCTACTCGGTGTCGTGGCGGGCACTGTCTATGTTTTCCCGAATCTGTTGTCTGAAGTTCTGCCGTTTAACATCATTCGCATGATCCACACCAATGCCCTGATTGTTTGGTTGTTGATGGGGTATTTTGGGGCTGCCTATTATCTTTTGCCCGAAGAATGCGAAACTGAAATTTACAGCCCGAAACTGGCCATCATCCAGTTCTGGCTGTTCATGTTCGCAGCCGGTGCTGCGGTTGTGGGTTACATCTTTGGTATCCACGAAGGTCGCGAATTCCTTGAACAACCGTTGTGGATCAAGGTTTTGATCGTCATCGTGGCGCTGATGTTCCTGTTTAACGCGACCATGACACTGCTGAAGGGGCGTAAAACCGCCATTTCAAACGTGCTGATGGTTGCGCTTTGGTTCGTGGCTTTGCTGTTCCTGTTTGCTTTCTACAATCCGTCCAACCTTGCAGTTGACAAGATGTACTGGTGGTATGTCGTGCATCTTTGGGTTGAGGGCGTGTGGGAACTGATTATGGCATCGATCCTGGCATTCTTGATGATCAAGATGACCGGGATAGACCGCGAAGTTATCGAAAAATGGCTTTATGTCATGGTGTCACTGTCGTTGTTCTCTGGCATTCTTGGTACCGGTCACCATTATCTATGGATTGGTACGCCGGGTTATTGGCAGTGGATCGGCAATGTGTTTTCCACCCTTGAAGTCGTGCCGTTCTTTTCGATGGTCGTGTTCTGCTTCTATATGGTGTGGAAAGGGGGCCGTGATCACCCGAACAAAGCGGCACTTCTTTGGTCGCTTGGCTGTGCTGTAATGGCGTTTTTCGGCGCAGGTGTATGGGGCTTTATGCATACTCTGTCGTCGGTCAACTATTACACCCACGGAACTCAAATCACGGCCGCTCATGGGCATCTGGCTTTCTACGGGGCCTATGTGATGCTTAACCTTGCGATCTTTACCTATGCGTTGCCGTATTTGCGCGGTCGCGAACCTTATAACCAGCAACTCAATATGTGGGGGTTCTGGATTACGACAAGCGCCATGGCCTTTATGACCTTTACGCTGACATTTGCCGGTGTTGTTCAGACACATCTGCAACGCGTGCTGGGCATGAGTTACATGGAAGTCCAGGATCAGATTGCTCTGTTCTATTGGATGCGTCTTGGATCGGGGGTTGTTGTTCTGATCGGGGTTACCATGATCATCTGGTCATTGGTTGTCGTGCCGCGTTCGGCAGCCCGTGTAACGACCGGAGTCCGCCAGCCCGCGGAATGACCGTAATCAAGTCAGCGTGTCTAATTCCATGGTCTTTTGGATCGTGACACGTGGTGGACAATGGCCGGTAGTTTCCCGCGACCGGCCATTGTCATTTTACGTCTTTCCATTTGCGCAGGAGCATTCAGATGCCGACCGCTCTTAAAGATTTTACGCAACATAGCGACGTCCCGTTCTATCAGCCGACCGGCAATGAAGAACAACTTTTTCAGACAGCTTGGCAACAACGTCTTCCCTTGCTGCTTAAGGGGCCAACCGGTTGCGGAAAAACGCGATTTGTTTCCCATATGGCCGCAAAACTGGGCGTGCCACTTTATACCGTTTCCTGCCACGATGATTTAACGGCGGCGGATTTGACCGGGCGGTACTTGATCAAGGGTGGTGAAACAGTTTGGGTTGATGGGCCCTTGACGCGTGCAGTTCGTCATGGCGGCATTTGTTATCTTGATGAAGTGGTCGAGGCCCGCAAAGACGTTACGGTGGTTCTTCACCCGTTGACCGATGACCGCAGGATCCTTCCGCTGGACCGGACAGGTGAATTGCTTGAAGCGCCGGAAAATTTCATGCTGGTGGTGTCGTATAACCCCGGTTATCAGAACCTGCTTAAGCAATTAAAACCATCAACCCGGCAACGTTTCCTTGCCACCGAATTCGATTTTCCCGATGCGGAAACCGAAACGGCCGTCATCATGCGTGAAACCGGAATTGATGCTGAACGTGCCAGGTTGCTGGTGCGCATCGCAGGCAATATCCGCAAATTGACCGGAATTGACCTTGAAGAAGCGGCATCGACCCGCCTGCTGGTTTATTGCGCGACCCTTTTGATGGCGGATATCGCCTTTGATGATGCGGTTAATGCCGCGATCATCGAGCCACTTTCCGATGATGCCGATATCAAGGCGGGGCTGCGCGAGGCCATCGGCATTATCCGCGGCTGATAGCCGGGAGGCGACAATGAGCTTCGATTTCCTTGAATTTGAAGAACAGGTTGGCATGATCTGGCACCGGATTGCATCACGCAATCAGGAAAGCTATCGCGATTATCGCGAACATGCGGTTACTTTTGCCGAGTTGCGCGGTCATTTGCCTGTGGTTTTTCGCGCCCTTGGCGGTGACCCTGCGTGCGAGTTTGCCCAGATTGATAAACGGGTTTCCGGGCATCGATTGCGGTGGCGCCAACGGATTGGCTTGGTCGATGAACAGATCGCCATGGCAGAAATGAACGAAGCATCGGTCAAGCTGCCGTCTTCTGTTTCACTGTTCCCGTCACGTGATCTAAACCGCGATCTTTATATCTGGTTGATGGCGTGGTTTGCGGTTTCTATTCCGCCAAATACTGTGCCTGATTCTGCAAAAACACCGTTCCTGACCGATTTGGTCCGAGTTGCCCAAGCGCGTAAAACCGATATTGCCGTGCGGCAATCGTTTCCCGGGATTACGGGGCTGCGCCAGCGTCTTTATGATGCGTTTCTGGCCTTGCGCCCGGATCGCCCCTTGCCGTGCACCGAACAACAGATGGAACACTGTGTTCTGAAAATTCTGGGTTCTGCCGGGCATCAGGATGAAAACGGCCTTTGGTCCTTGGTTGTTAATGGTTCCGAGGGCTCTGGCAGCACCGCTGACATGGTTGCCATCGTTAATGAGGCAGGTCTGCAATCACAGCGTTATGCACCTATTCTGCCTGTGCCGTTATGGGGAGAGGCTATTTTTAACGGAACCGCCGGATCGATTGCGGATTGTGATGATGATGAAGAAAGCAAGTCCTCTGATGGTGATCAGGAACGTAAAAAGCGTGCCCGGCGGCGCAAGAATGATCAGGCAGGGCGCAATGATCCACTGGCATTGAACAGGTTTGAAAAAGTCTTGACGATCGCCGAGATGGTCAATGTGAACCGGCCAATGGATGATGAAGACGAACAGGATGCCAAAAAGGCTGCTGACGAGCTTGAGGAAATGGAGATTTCCGACTGTAAACGCAAGGCGGCAACCAAGCTTCGTTTCGATCTTGATTTGCCACCGCGTGACGTCGATGAAGGCAGGGTCATTGGCGAATGGACTTATCCCGAATGGGATTATCGTCAACAAACCTATCGCCCGGATTTTTGTAAAATCGTTATGCAGTCCGGCGACGAAACGGTTAGCGACTGTGATATTTGGCGGCCCGGTGAAACCGAACGTCGTCAGATCCGACAGGTACGACGCCAGTTCGAAGCCTTCCGGCCACGACACGAAGTCTTGCGCGGGCAGTTTGATGGCAGCGAGCTTGATCTTGAAGCATTGGTCCGTGCGCAATGCGACCAAAAAGGCAGCGGTGAACTAAGCGACCGGGTGTATTTGAATACAGTACGCCGGGCGCGGGATTTGTCGGTTGCGGTGTTGGTTGACGTATCACTGTCCACGGATGCGTGGATACAGGATCACCGTGTTCTCGATGTTGAAAAACAGGCGCTTTCGGTATTGGCCGGGGGGCTTGATGCCTGTGGCGATGAATTTGGTGTGTTTAGCTTTACATCGCGCCGCCGTGATTGGGTGCGGATAAATGCGCTTAAGAACTTTGACGAAGATTGGTCGCCCCGGTGTCAGGACAGAATACAAAAACTCCGCCCTGGCTATTACACAAGGCTGGGGGCTGCTATTCGTCATATGGGAAAATTGCTGGGTGAACGGCCGCATCAACACCGGCTGTTGTTGGTGATTACCGATGGTAAACCCAACGATATCGATCATTACGAAGGTCGCTATGGGATCGAGGATACCCGCCGTGCGGTGCGCGAATGCCGCAAGTCTGGACTTGGTTTGTTTGGCGTCACGGTGGATCGTAAGGCACAGGATTATTTCCCATATATTTTCGGTGCTGGCGGGCATGCTATTGTTGGGCGGTTGGAAAAACTGCCTGCTGCCTTGCCACGGATTTATCGCCAACTGGTTCGGTGATCATGGATAACTCAGATGAACAACTGATGTCGTCGCGGAACCTTGACGATATTGGCGATGCCGATGATGCTAATTGGGGTGGATTGGAAGCTTTGCCCGGCCACCCGATTATGTGGGTGCTGATTTTATCGGAATTGGTGGTTTTTGGTGCGTTTCTGTTGGTATTTTCAGCGGCCCGAATCAGTGATCCGATCGGGTTCGCAAGCGATCAGGTTCAGCTTGATCGTGTGGCTGGTGGGATCAATACCTTAATACTGTTAACCAGCGGATTATTTGCCGTGTTTGCGGTACATGCGACCAAGGCGGGCGATATCTTGCGGTGCCGGTTGTGGTTGTTGGCAACCTCGGTTCTGGGGATGATTTTCCTGATCATCAAGTTTTCTGAGTATATGGGAAAATTCGATGTCGGGATTGGTTTGGAAAGCAGTACTTTTTTCACTCTTTATTTTCTGATCACCGGATTTCATGCCCTTCATGTTGTTATGGGGCTTGGGGTTCTTGGTGTGGTCGCGATTTGGCCCAGTCGGATCAATATCGAAACCGGGACGGCCTTTTGGCATATGATTGATATGGTTTGGGTGCTGGTCTTTCCGGTAATCTATTTGGTGCGATGATATGATTATGATTGAACCACCGATTGCGGATCCTTTGGACCCGGCCATGCCGGAAAAAAACGGCCACAGCGCAGGCCGAACGGCAATTATTGTCTGGACGCTGGCCAGCGTAACTACAGTTGTATCGCTTTTTCTCGCACTTTCGGATGGCCGGTCTGCGCCGGTTCTGCTTGGTCTGTTGCCGGTCTGCGTGATCATGGCCGTTGGCAGTTTTAAGGCATGGTTGATCTTGCTGTTTTATTTAGGACTGGGACGTCAGGCGGGTTCCTGGCGTGGATTGTTCATTGCGTTTCTGATTGTGATTTTTGCTGGTGTTTTAGCAGCACAGGCGGCCGTGGTTCTGATGAACACCTGACCTGACCCGTGCTGCCATCCCCCCGGATATCAAAGGTAACGGGCGATTAATGACTGGTTCCTGCCGAATAGGTGATTTTGTTAAATACGTTGTATTTTCCGACCGGTTTGCGCATTGGAATGCGTTTGATTTCCTCGAACGTTGTCGCGTCATAAACAATGACGGCACCATCATCATCCCAGATCGATAAAAGTGCGTGTTTGCCACTGCGATCAAATTCGACATGGGCGGCAACCTTGCCGGGTTCGGGGCGGAGTGTTTTGACGATTTCAAGCGTACGCTTATCGAAAATATGAACCACGTCCTTATGCGGGCCGAAAAACACATCAACCCAGGCATAGGGGGTATTGTCATGGCTGCGGGCGAAAAAGCCCGGTCCCTGGGTGTCGATGATTTTGATCGTTTTCCAGGTTTCCATGTCAATCACGCTGATTTTTGGGTCTTTAAGGTGCGGTGTCGCAAGAACCTGATGGCCTTGATATTCAAAGGTAATGCCAGACCCAAGATGAGGCATGCCTTCAAGGGCAATATCGGCAATCTTGCGTCCGACATTCAGGTTGACGACTTGTCCGTCGCGGCCATTGCGGGCCGCCCCGATTAAATGGCGATATTCCTGATCGAAAAAGAAATCGTCAAGTTCATCAGCAAGATGAATGCGCCGAATGGGGAAGGGGCCATACTGCACGTCAAGGGCCTCGACCATATTGGCTTCGTAATTGTGTACGAAACCGGGATAGACCGGGCGCGGATCATCAGCATATGAAATTTCCCAAACTTCGGGCAAATCTTTAAGGGCGATGATAAAACTATGGCGTGGCGGGGCAGTATAAACCGCCGATACACGGGATGATTTGCCATCTTTGCTAATGACTGGAATATTGCGTATCGGGGTCAGGTCGCGGGCATCAAGCAAAACCAGATTATGGGGCAACATATTGCCCGCCATCACGTAACGGCCATCGTCGGAAACCGCGACATTGCGCGTGTTCAGGCCAACCCGGATTTCAGCAACCGTTTGCAGGGAATAAAGGTCATACATCTGTACCCAGCCATCGCGCGATGCCAGATAAACAAAACGACCATCGGGGGAATATTTCGCCCCGCCATGCAAGGCAAACCGGGTGGGAAAACGGTCAAGTGGCTCAAACGTATCGCCGTTCAGGATCGTGACGTGATGATCACCGGCCTCGACTACCGTAAACAAGTTTAATGGATCGCCATCAAATTGCGGTTTGTCGGGCAGTGTGGCCGGTTCGACAAAAACCTCGTGGCTTTGCTGGATGTCGGCCATGCTCCAACCTGGCATTTCAGCAAGGGGCTGACGCAACCAATCTGCCAGCACGGCTATATCGGCAGTATTAAGGGTTTGATCAAATGCCGGCATCTGTGTGGCGGGGCGGCCATGGGCGATAACATCGGCAATACTGTTTCCCCGCAGCCTTTCAAGGCTTTCAGGCAATAATGCGGGCCCCATTCCGCCCAGTCGGTCACCATTGTGACAGGCCGTGCAGTGGGTTGCATATAGGGCGCTGGCATTTGCAAACTGATCGGGTTTAAGTGTCGTTTCATCGGCAAGGGCATAACTGGCCAGACCTGTGACAAACAGGGTGGTCACAATCAGGTCTTTGCCAAGGTGTCGCAAGGCGGGGCTCATGATGTCAGCCCTACCTGACCATGGCGTTTTGTCGCCGAAAACGGCACGGTTTCAAGACGGTGATGGTCGCCTGTTATGCCCAGTTCCATATCATCAAGATAGCATCCCGGATCTTCGGCCCAAGGATCACCGGTGAGTTGATAGGCGCGCGTTCGGGTGTTGCCGCCACATATGTCGCGATATTGGCATGCGCCGCACCGGCCATGAACCAGGCGCGGGCGCTGTTTCAATCCGGCCATTAACGGGTCGCTGACATCTTGCCAGATTTCGGAAAATGGCCGTTTCAGGACATTGCCCAGCGTATGTTGCCACCACATGGTATCGGGGTGGACATTGCCCAGATTGTCGATGTTGGCGACATTGACGCCCGATGCATTGCCGCCCCAGCGGCGCAGCATTTTGCCGATTTGTTCGGATGCCTCGGGGTAATGTTCATCAATCCAGAATTTCAGGAATACCCCATCGGCATCGTTGTTGCCGGTAACGTAATCCCGTGCAATTCCGTTTTTTACATCGGCTTCGCATCGGGCAAACATCATCAATAATGCCTCGCGGGTCATCGCGTAAAACGCATGATCCTTGCGGTTATGATTGCCGCGTCCGGCATAGTTCAGATGCGAAAAATAGAACTTGTCGATCCGTTCTTGTTCGACCAGATCAAGAAGACCGGGAAGGTCCTGATAGTTTTCGCGTGTCATGGTAAAACGAATGCCAACCGGCAAACCGGCATCACGGCAAAGTTTTGCCCCGCGAAGGGCCAGATCAAAACCGCCTTCAAGGCGTCGGAAATAATCATGGGTGGCATTCAACCCATCCAGACTGACCCCGACATAGTCATAATCGGCATTGGCAATCTGATCGATATTGGTATCGTCAATCAGGGTGCCGTTGCTTGACAGCGCAACATAGAAACCAAGTTCCTTGGCATAGGCTGATATGTCAAAGATATCGGGCCGCATCAGCGGTTCCCCGCCAGACAGGATCAGAACCGGAACATTGAAATCGCGTAGGTTTTCCATGGTTTTGAAAACCTGTTTGGTGCTGAGTTCACCGGGAAAGTCTTTGTTCACGGCGGATGCATAGCAATGCCGACATGTCAGATTGCATCGCCGGATCAGGTTCCAGATGACCACCGGCCCGCGATTGGCAAGGGCGGCATGTTTGCGTTCGGCGGGCGACGGGACAATACCGTTTTGACTGATATTGATCGCTGTGCGGATATACTGACTTAGTCGCAACATTTTTTGTCTCCGCTTTTGCGCCACCTAAGGCCGGTTTTTTTCAAAATGCGACTGCTGTAAAGAATGCGGTGGTTGCGAACATTTTGGCCCAGCAGGGCATGGATATCTTTGACGTGGGTTTCGACCGTTTCGCGCGATGTGCCATGGACCATGGCAAACAGGTTAAAGGGCCATTCGGGTAAATGCCGTGGTCGTCGATAACAATGCGATACGAAATCAAGCGCGCCGATCATTTCTCCCATGGTGTCAACCACATCATCGGGAATATCCCAAACGCTCATGCCATTGGCGTGATAGCCCAGTCGATAATGGTTGGGGATCAAGCCGATCCGACGGATGATGCCGATATCAAGCAGACGCTGAAGCCGTTGTTCAACGGCATCCGGGCTCAGTCCCATGCCAAGTGCTACATCACCATAGGGTGTTGGACTTGTCGGCAAACCGGTCTGGGTGGCCCGGATCAGGGCGTGATCGATTTCGTCTAGGACGGGAAGGTCGGCAGTGTTTTTAAGCGGGCTCATTCTTCGGGAACCTCCAACCGCAACTCAAGGAAAAATTCCTTTTCCTTGGGAAAGTTCAAAACGGGAATGCCGGTTGTGGCTTCAATCTGATCAATGACTTTCAGAAGGGCGTTTTCATTTTCGGCCAGAATGACAAACCACATATTGAGGATGTCTTCGCGTTCGTAATTATGCGCGACTTCCTCAAATGCGTTGACCTGTTCGGCGACCTGATTAAACCGCTCGGCGGGAACTTTCATGGCTGCAAGTGTGACCGCACCACCAAGTTTCTCGGTGTTGTAAAGGGGGCCGAACCGGCTGACATATCCATCCGTGATCAGGCCTTTTACACCCTTGATTACCGTTTCCTCGTCATAACCAAGACGGGTGGCAAGTTCCTGAAACGGTCGATCACAGATCGGAAATCCACCTTGCAGATTGTTGATCAGGTCGCGTTGAAGCGGCTTCATGATATCCGTCCGATCACGCTTGGTTTGGGGGATATGGCGCAGGCATCTGTATTAGAACCGCCGGTCAGGGCGGCAGAATCCAGGGATGAGGATGCGGATGGGGCACCGTATTTACCGGCACGCTGTGTAAAGCACTGCTTGCTAAACAGGGTCTTGCTTGGAATATCACCCAGATCAAGCCGGGCAATCATATGGCGGATCTGGGCGCGGACCGTCAATCGGTCACGGCCGTGTATCATGCAATAAAGGTTGTATGGCCAAACATCTTTGACCCGTTCCCGGCGATAACAAAGCGTGACATAGGGAAGGTTGGCCATGATCTTGCCGATGTCAGGGGCCAGATCATCGGCAATGTCAAAAACGCACATCGCATTGGCTCGATATCCCAGCGATCGATGCCGCACGATCATGCCAAACCGGTTGATCACCTTGTCCTTGATCAAGTGGTCAAATGTCTCGATAACGGTTTCTTCGGGAACACCGAGTTCAAGCGCAATCAAGGCATAGGGACGTTTGCCAATCGGCAGGCCGTCACGCAGTTTTTCGATCAGACGATGTTGAAGCTCGCTTAGTTCCATTGCAACGCAAATCCCAAATCGAGGCGGTAATGTTCGATCATCGGCATTCGATGCACGGCAAAGCCGGTTTTTGCCTCGATCGAATGGATCGTCGTATTCAAACTCGCCTGATCGGCGGCGGTTACGACGAACCACAGATTGAGTTTATCTTCACGTTCGTAATTGTGATTGATTTCGGTAAAGTGGCTGACGAGATTGGCAATCTTTTCCAATTGATCTTGCGGAATTTCCATGGCGGCAAGTGTCGATGCCCCCGCCCGTCCGGTGGCATATGTTGCCCCGACCCGATCGACATAGCCCTTGGTCTTCATATCTGAAATCGCTGTAATAACGCTTTCTTCATCGCTGCCGATTTTTTCGGCAATGGTGGCAAAGGGGCGCGGTGTTGTCGGAAAGTCGCGCTGGAACTCCTCGATCAGGCGAATTTGCAGGGCACTAAGGTCAGGGGCCAAGTCGGGGGTTGGCTTTGGGTTCCGGTTGTTGCTCATGCCATCCTCTCCTACAGGCCGATCTTGCCAGCACGGCTGGACATGAAAATGCCGCTTGGGCTTGGCAGTGGCAGTTCGGCAATGGGTTCGAACGTATAAGGGTTGTATCCGATCACCTTGTTGTCATCGCGCACCGAAAGCCATATCTGATCGCCGCGTGAACTGAATTCCATATGCAAAACACCTTTGCCCGGTTTCAGTTCGCCAACGATGGCAAGGCTTTCGGTGTCGATGATCTGGACCGTGTCGTAATCAGGCACCGAAAAATTGACCCAGACATGCCGGTTATCAGGATGGGCCATGACAAAGACCGGTTGTCCATGCACGGGGATCGCGCCAATTTGTTGCCAGGTTTCGGTATCAATCACGAGAACTTCGTGATGACCGACGGCCGGAACAAAAGCGCGTTTTCCCGCAATCGCCCATCCTTCAAGATGGGGCATTTTGTAGACCGGCAAGCGTTCCTGTCCCTTGCCGTAATGATCAAGAATACGCTTTACGCCATTTTCGGGATGCCAAAGGTCCAATAAGGCCATGCCATCTTCGCCAAACAGCCCGGCAATATAATAACGGCCATTTGATGTGATCAGCGCGTCATAGGGCTGAATACCAACATCCTTGTATCGGGTGATGACCGGGGTGTTGCCGGTTGAAAAATCAGCGACCCAGATTTCACCTGAATCCCATAGGCTGAAAACGAACCGGTTGTCTGGTGCATCGACCAGGCCAATAACCTTGGACCGATCCGGTCCATCGCCAACCAAGGCGGGGATATCGGCAACCATTTCAAGGGTGTCGCTATTAAACACCCGAACGCCACCGGGTTCGTAATTGGCCACGGCAACAAGTTTGCCATCCTGACTGATGGCGCCGCCGATGCTGTTGCCGGCCTGCAAGGTGCGGTTAACGATTTTATGACCAAGGATATCAACCTTGGTCAATCCGCCGTCACGGCCAAAAACAAAGGCAAATCGGCCATCGCGGGAATACACGATCGAGGCATGGGAAAGATCGCCAAGCCCGTCAATAATTCCGATGAATTGTTTTGCACTGGTATCAAGAATGGCGACTTGTCCCGTCGCACGCGCAATTACTGTTGCCAGATCGGCGGTGCCGCGCGGGGTCGGGGCGGATGCGCATGCTGCCAAAATCAAAATGCCCCCGACAGCGATCAGACTGCGGGCAGCGCGGAAAGATGTGGCAAAAAATCTTGCCGAAAATGCAGTGCGCTTCATTCGGGGTCTCCTGTTTTCAGGTAACGTGCCATCCATGCGGCTTCATCGGGGGTAACGATTGCGCGCCATGGCGGCATGGCCGTGCCGGTCAATCCATCAAGGATGATCGTGGTCAGATCATCGATGCTGTAGTGCGCAATATTTTCCGGCAAAAGCGGTGACCCAAGCCCGCCCTTAAACGTCATGCCATGGCAGGAGCCACAATCTTGACGCACCATTTGTTCAAGATCGTGTGCGTTACGGGCCGGTCGTTCCAATGTGCTGTTTTGCGCGCTGACCGGGAATGACGAAAAACCTGTCAGCATCATGACCGTGGTCAGTGCGATGGCAGCGCCAAGAACCGGATTACGCAGATCGTACATAGCGCAGACCATCATTTTGAATGCGGGATGTTGCCGCCGGATCAAGCGTTCCATCGGGCAATAAACCGCCAACTGGCAGCGATAACCGGTCTGCCAGCGAAATCACGCGACCAATCACAATCATGCAGGGCGGATCAAAATCCAGTCGGTCAAGATCGGCACAAACATTGCCAAGTGTGGTGCGGAAATGGCGTTGATCCGGGGTGGAACCGTTTTCAATGATCATGACCGGGGTGTTCACCGCCAAACCATGTTCCATCAGTTTTCCGGCGATGATGGGCATGGTTTTAACGCCCATGTAAATCGCAAGTGTCGTGTCCGGATCGGCCAGAGAACGCCAGTCGTGCTGGGGTTCCGCGTCGGCCTGCATGTGGCCGGTGACAAAGCGAACACCGGTTGCCAGCCCGCGATGGGTCAGCGGCAGGTTAAGTTGTGCCATGCATCCGGCTGCGGCCGTGATCCCGGGAATAACTTCAAAAGGAACATTGTGCAGGCTAAGCCATTCGGCTTCTTCGCCGCCACGTCCAAAGATATAGGGATCGCCACCCTTAAGACGGACAATGTGGCGATGCGATTGTGCCAGATGCACCAAAAGGGAATTGATCTCGGATTGTTTCAGGCTGTGGCTTCCGGTCGATTTCCCAACATAAATGCGTTCAGCAAACGGATTGGCCAGATCAAGGATTTCTTCGGAAACCAGCCGGTCATAAACAATGACATCGGCACGATCAAGCAGGCGTGCTGCTTTGATTGTTAAAAGTTCCGGATTGCCCGGCCCGGCTCCGACAAGATAGATGCACCCCGGTTGTTGCATGGCATTTTTTCCTGTTTTTTCGATATTTCAGGTGCGGGAAGTCCGGGGGCCTCAAAAGGCCCCCGGTTTGGAAGGTCAATAGATATCGTGCTGGGTGTTGTAGACGTTGAACTTGCCCGTCGGGGTCACAAGGCGATCATCCTTGATGACCTTCTTGAGCTTGCGGGTTTTGTCATCGACCACAACGATGGCCGATTTTTCGGCTTTGCCATTCCAGACAGAGAACCAGATTTCGGTACCCTGTTTGTTGTATTCACCCTGTACGACGCGCTGAGCACCTTCGTCGCCCAGATCGGCCCATTCTGCGATTGGCAGAACTTCAATTCCGGCATCAAGGTTGTTGATGTTAAGAACCCCGACCGAATGATAGACATCGGCTTCCGAGTTCAAAGGTGCATCAACCCAAAGATTGGTTGAATTCGGATGGGTTTTGATGAACAGCGAACCACCACCAAGGCCATCAATTGATGCTGCCATTTTCCAGGCATTGTCCGGATGGTTTTCCGGGTCTGTCCCGATCAGAGCGATGCTGTCATCACCCAGATGGCTGGTGGCCCAAACCGGGCCAAGTTCCGGGTGAATGAAGTTTGCGCCACGCCCCGGATGCGGGGTGGTGCCGACTTCGACCAATTTGGTCAGTTTGCGTTCCTTGGTGTCGATAACGGCGATGGTATTACGTGCGTTGGCCGCAACCATGAAGTAACGACCAGATGAATCAAAACCACCGTCATGCAGGAACCGTTCCGCATCGATAGACGTGACCTGAAGCGCATTAAGATCTTCGTAGTTTACAAGCAGAACCTTGCCTGTTTCCTTAACGTTGACAACGAATTCAGGATTGTAATGCGACGCCACGATGGCGGCGACACGCGGTTCCGGATGGAATTCCTGTTCGTCATAGGTCATGCCGCGGGTCGAAACGATTTTAAGTGGCTCAAGCGTTTCGCCGTCCATGATCGTGAATTGCGGTGGCCAGTAGGCGCCTGCAATCGCATAGCGGTCTTCCCAGCCCTTCATTTTCGACGTTTCAACAGAACGGGCTTCCAAACCAACCTTGATCGTCGCAACGATTGAAGGGTCTTTCATCCAAAGATCAATCATGTCGACCTTTGCATCACGCCCGATCACCATCAGGTAGCGACCCGATGCTGATACACGCGAGATATGGACAGCGTAGCCAGTATCAATGATGTATTTGATTTCATAGTTATTACCGTCGATCAGGGCAATCTGACCGGCGTCACGCAGGGTGACCGAGAACAAGTTCTCGATATCGAGATCGTTCATCTTCTTGGTCGGGCGCTGATCCACCGGAACAACAACTTTCCAGCTTTCCTTCATCGCTTCCATGCCCCATTCCGGTGGCATGGGCGGGTCCTGCATGACATAGCGTGCCATGATGTCGACCTGTTCTTCGCTTAGTTCGCCCGAAGTGCCCCAGTTCGGCATCCCGGCCGGCGAGCCATAGGTGATGAAGTCGTGCAGATGGTCATAGCCAAGATCGCGGGTGCGATCCGTGGTCAATGCCGGACCGGTTGCGCCATTACGCAAAACGCCGTGGCAGCCTGCGCAACGTTCAAAGAAAATCTTACGGCCTTGATTGAATTCATCGACCGTCATGGTCGGCACACCTTCGTGAACCCCGGGTTGGGCGCCATCCGTCGGAAGTGACTCGAGGCTGGGTTCATAGGTGCTTTCGCTGTCAGGATGTTTTTCCTGTGCGAATGCTGCCGTCGCAAAAATAAGGCCGAAACCGAGCGCAAGCGGTGCTGCCGAACGTCCCAGCCGAGTTGTGAGTGTCATGCGTCCCTCCATTAGAAAAATGAAAGCCTTCGCTCTCGGTTGCGGAGAGTTGATCTTTCGGCGGGTGGTGGCCTTGATGATGATCAAATAACCATATGAATATTGTGGTTTTGAGCGATTCAACGTTTGACGGGAGTCAACTCGCCATTGGCAAAATCCCGCAGAATAAGGCCAGAGAGAGCCAAATGGGGAAACGTCATGTCCTTTCGATATCCGGTTCTGCTGGTGGCGGCACATGGCACGCAACATCCGGGTTCTGTTCCCGGGGGGATGTTTTGTGCGCAACTTCAACGGTTGCTACCGGGCTTTGATATTCGTCTTGCATTTCTTCGTAATGCCCCGACTGTTGGGAATGTGTTGCAATCGGTTTCGCAAGAACCGGGTTTGGATGTCTTGTTATTTCCGCTGTTTTTTGCACGAAGCTCGATTGTGTCAGATGAATTGCCCGCCCTGACGTCACGTGCCGGTTTGGAGCCGCACAGGCTGTTGCCATCGGCCAGTTATTTGCCGGGCTTTGTCAATATGCTGGCAAACAGGGTGATCACCCGGCTTGCTTCTGGGGGCAATAGCCGGGGGGATGGGGAAAAGACAGCGGTCTTTCTGGTGTCCCATGGTCAAAAACGCGAAACATGTTCGTCGCCGGAAATGTGCGAATTGCGAAATTCGGTCGCGCAGGTTCTTACCCATCACGAAATCCACAATGTGCAACTTGATGGCCAACCCTCGCTTGCTGACTGGCGTGATCTGACCAATTGCCGAAAGGCTCTTTTTGTCCCGCTATTTGCCGGTGACGGCCTTCATTGCCGTCAAGATATCCCCGATGGAATTGATGTTCGGCCAGATGAAATCGCAAATATATTGGCCCCGGTGGGAACTTGGCAGGAATTGTCGTCGTTGCTGGTTGATCACTTGCATCGTTGTCATGCGCACAGCGTTGCGGAGGGGGGCTTGCCTCGGTCTGCTGTTGAATGGGGGGCTGATCATGTCACGGCGTAATTTGACCAAAATGGATTTTGATCTGATTTCCCGGGTTGCTGTGATGTCAGCATTTTCGATTGATGAAATAGAGTCCATCGTTAATGGGGTGGCCGTTGTGATCCATAACGGCCGCGAATTGTTGTTTAGCGAGGGCGAGGTCGCAGATCAATTCTTCATTGTTCTAAAGGGGCAGGTCCGCTTGTTCCGTATCTTGGGGGATGGTCGGGTAACGCTTTTCCATCTGGTTAGTGCGGGCGAATCCTTTGCCGAGGCTGTCGTGCTTGCCGGGCAAAATTATCCGGTATCGGCCGAATGTGATCCCGGAAGCGAGATTGTCGCTATCAGCAGATTTCAGCTGATCAACCGTCTTAAGACAGACAAGGTGTTGATCGGCCGGGTGATGCAGTCACTGATCGAACGCGAACGGTTCTTTTATCAGGAACTGAACGATTTGCGCCAACGCAACCCGTCGCAACGTCTGGCGGGTTTTTTATTGTCGCAAGGCGAAGAATCGGATTTAGTTCCCAAGCACGTTATTGCAAACCGTATTGGTGTGACGCCGGAAACATTTTCACGTGCGCTGCGCAAGCTTGAAGATGACGGCTTTATTGCTCGCGACCAAAGGATGAGCATCCTTGATATTGACGGGTTGCGCCAATTCGCCAGCCGATAGATGATTTTCACCAGATTATTGATGTGGAACAAACTGGATCGTCTTGTTTTATGTTAGAGTTATTCCAGTAATTGTAAAAACCGCATCTTTACCATGGACAATGCCATGATGAACGATATCGAACGCATATCGGGTGTTCTTCGCTTTGCGAATTATTTCCGAACTTGGCCGCAGGAAGACATCCTTGAATTGGCTGGATTATGTCAATGGGTCCGGTTCGATACGGATACCATGATGATTTCGGCTGATGATCCTGCCTCGGCGCTATATCTGATCGTTAATGGCCATGTTGAACTGTCCTTTAAGGACCGGGATGGCAAGGATGGTGTGATTGACCTTCTTGGCAATGGTCAGCTTGTTGGCGAATGCGCGCTTGTACCCGATGGTTGTTATGCCGTTTCGGTTCGAACGCTTGAGGCAACAACGGCAATCTCGATTGATGGTGCGGCCTTTTCCGATTTTCTGGCGGCTCATTTTGATCGGGCGCTGACCATGATGTCTGCGATGACAGAACGTTTGTGTCAGTTGCTGCGTCAGGCCGAAGAACTTAAATGTCGTTCGGCCGCCCAGCGTCTGGGGATTTATTTTCTGGCGGATGCCGTGCCAATTGACGGTGCGCATGAAACACCGCTGACGATTGAAAAATCGGCTTTGGCCCGGAAATTGGGCATGACCAGCGAAACGATTTCACGTGCGCTTAAAAAGCTGTCGGAAATTGGCGTATCGCAGCATGCCAACGGCCATATTATCCGGATCGCAGATGCCCAAACACTTTCGGAATGGTGCGGCCTTTCGGGGAATGATGCCAAGGAAGGAAGCCAAAATGCGCTCAAGGCAGCTATCTGATACCGACATCGATATCGTAAAACAGGTTCCTTTTCTGTCGGCGCTCGGGGCGGCACGACTTTCTGATCTGATCGGGAAATGCCGGGTGGAGTGGCATGCGAAGGGTGAACATTTGTTTCGCGCCGGTGACGTTGCCGACCATTTTTATATTTTGCTGTCCGGGCATTTGCGTCTTGTTAAAATATCGCCGTTGGGCGAAGAAACCGTGATGCATTTCCTAACGCAGCCCGGTGCCTTTGCCGAGGCCGTTTCCCTGGCGGGCCGGGCATATCCGGTCGAATGCGAAGTCATGGAAAATTGCGAGATTGTGGCAATCCCGCGCGAAGCGTATCTAACAATTTTGCGTAGCGCCCCCGATGTTGCCGGTGATGTGCTTGCCGGTCTTATTCGCTGGGAACGTTTCTTCCTTGAAGAAATCTATAAGCTGCGCCACACAAAACCAATCCAGAGGATCGCCTCGTTCTTGATCGACTTTGAAGAACGAAATGGTGAAAACCTTGATGGCGAAGACGAAACGAATTTCCCTGAAAAACGCCAGATCGCCAGCCGGATTGGTATCACCCCGGAAACTTTCTCGCGCTCGCTTCGAAAGCTTGAAGCAACCGGTGCGATTGCAGCGGGGCCAAAGCTTAGAATTCTTGACCGGGCAGCGTTGTACGAACTTTCACGCTAGTTAAAAGATCAAGCGCAAAGTAATTTCCCTGCAGACTTGCCTTTTTGGCAGGCGGGTAAATTTGTGTTGAAAATGCCGAGAATTTGCACCGGACCGGTCCCAAATGATCGGTTGGCACACGACCGGTTGCGGGGTATGGGCGGTGCCAAGGGACGCGATGTGATCGCAAGTATCCTTGAATAAAAAATCAATCAATTATATTCACGCACGTGATAGTTAATGTTGACAGAGGCCGGGGCGTGGGCCATTGATACCGCCATGGGGTGGCCGGAAAGCGGCGGTCAGAACAACGGAAAAAACTCTTTGGTGTGGCGCTGACATGGTGTCAGCGCTGTCTGCGGTCCTCATGTGTTCGCATCGTTGCACGCGCAGAAGGAACCGCTTGTTTTCCTGTTTCTGATCGTGCGTACGATCCGACCATGGGGCATGCCTGCAGCAGTTGGGGATGTGCAAAGCCGGTTTGTGCAAGCTGCCAAATTTGGGGCTGCGCTTGTTGTTTTTGCGATTGCTGTTGGTGCGCAGACAGCCTGTTGTTTTGGGCCGTCGCGCGTTTTACCGCAGATGCGCGAAGGGCGCCCCGGGGATTTGATTGCGGGCAATGGCTTGATCGCCTTGCCGCCATAGATATCGGAGTTCGAATGATAGACGGTGCCATGCAGCCATTTTCGCTGACACTCGACAAGTTCCTTAATCACGCGGCCAAATGGCATCCTGATGTTGAAGTGGTAAGTGCACATCCAGATGGCGTGATTGAACGGATTGGCTATGCCGATCTGAAAACACGGGCAAAGCGCGTTTCGCGGGTTCTTGCCGATTTGGGTGTTGTCGTGGGGGATCGCGTGGCCACACTTGCCTGGAACAGCCAGGCCCATGTCGAAGCATGGTATGCGATCATGGGGCTTGGTGCGGTGTGTCATACACTTAACCCGCGTCTGACCGTTTCCCAGACAGCCCAGATATTAAAGCAATCAGACGCGCATGTTTTGATTGTCAGTGCCGATCTTGCGCCACTTGCCCAACAGGTCGCCGCCGAGGCACCGGTTGCACATGTTCTGGTTATTGATGGCTCGGCGGGTGATTGGACAGAAAGCGGGGCCGATCTTAGGGTCGATACGCTGGCGCCCCTGATTTCCAAAGCGCAAAGTGACATCGACTGGGGCGGGTTTGATGAAACAACAGCATCCGGGCTTTGCTTTACCTCCGGCACTACCGGGGCGCCCAAGGGGGTGACCTATACCCATCGTTCGACGTATCTTCATACATCACGGCTGTTGCAGGCAGATGTGATCGGAATTACGTCGGCGGACACGGTTTTGGCCATGGTGCCGATGTTTCATGCCAATGCATGGGGGTTGCCATTTGCTGCGCCTGCCGTCGGGGCAAAACTGGTTTTACCGGGGCGTCTTGCTGATGGCGCAAGTTTGGCAAAGCTGATCACGTCCGAAGGCGTAACCGTTGCGGCAGGTGTGCCGACCGTATGGCTTGGTTTGGTTGAACATCTTGAATCTTGCGGTGGTGACGTTCCAACATTGAAACGGATTTTGATGGGCGGTGCACCATTGCCCCCCGCCTTGATGGCGCGGATTGAACAACGTTTGGGCGTGGCCGTGCAGACCAGTTGGGGCATGACCGAATTATCGCCGCTGGGCACGATGTCTTCGCCTGTTGACCCGAAACGGGATGCATCTGTGTCGGGGCGGCCATCGGTCGGGATTGACTTTTTGCTGACGGATGCCAGGGGCAATGCATTGCCCGAACAACGCAATGTCGAGGGGCATCTGCGAGTGCGTGGTGCCTCGGTGGTGGAACGCTATCTGGGTGATGAGCAACCGGCCACGGATGCGAATGGCTGGTTCGATACCGGCGATCTTGCCCGCATTGATGACCGTGGCAACTTGATGATCACGGGGCGCGCCAAGGAATTGATCAAGTCGGGCGGCGAATGGATCAATCCGGCCGAGATTGAAGCCATTGTCGGAGCACTTCCACAGGTATCATTGGCAGCCGTGATTGGCCGCCCAGATATCAAATGGGGCGAACGGCCGGTACTTTTGGTCGAAACGCGCAAGCATCAAACCATCAGCGACGATGACCTTTTGGCATCGCTGCGCGGGCGCGTGGCGTCCTGGTGGATTCCCGATGTGGTGGTTCGCGTTCCAAGCATGCCAAAGGCATCCACCGGTAAAATCGACAAGTTGCGCCTAAGGTCGGAATACGGCCAGGCATAAGCGATAAGACGCCCTTACGGGCTTGCCCATTCTGTTCCGCAGATCGTGTGGCATATGGACCGAATATCAGGAGGATTACCATGAAAGAAGCAGTCATCGTCAGCACGGCCCGGACCGGCATTGGCCGGGCATATCGCGGTAGCCTGAATGCGATCAAATCGCCAACCCTTGCGGGTCATGTTCTAAAACATGCGATCGCGCGTGCAGATATTGACGCCGCAGAAATCGATGATTTCGTTCTGGGTACGGTTCTGGCGGCGGGGACGGCGGGTATGAACCTGGCGCGCAATGCGATTTTTGCCGCCGGTGTTCCGGCAACTGTTGCGGGGCAAACCATGGACCGCCAATGTGCGTCCGGCCTGATGGCGATTGCGACGGCGGCAAAACAGATCATGGTCGATGGCATGGATATCGTTGCTGCCGGGGGGCAAGACAACATATCGGCTGTGCAGGACCGTTATTTTTCTTGGGGTTTGGAAGACGCCGATCCGAACGTAATCGCCAGTGCTGCGAATGCTTATATGCCAATGCTGCAAACTGCCGAGTTTGTCGCGCGGAAATACGGCATAAGCCGTGAAGCACAGGATGAATATGCACTTCAATCCCAGTTGCGAACCGCAAAGGCACAAGCCGCCGGACTGTTTGCCGATGAAATCGTTCCTATTGCCACCACGATGAAGGTTCGTGACAAGGAAACCGGTGTGGTTTCGGACCGCGATGTGACGCTTGATCGTGACGAGGGTAATCGACCACAAACCACACTTGATGCGTTGGCGACGCTAAAACCGGTTATTGACGGTGGTGTGATTACCGCAGGCAATGCAAGCCAGCTTTCTGATGGGGCATCGGCCTGTATCCTTATGGATGCCAAACTGGCCGAACGCCGTGGTCTTGCGCCACTGGGCATCTATCGCGGGATGGCGGTTGCGGGATGCCCGCCCGAAGAAATGGGGATTGGTCCGATTTATGCCATTCCCAAATTGCTTAAACAGCATGGCTTGACCGTTGATGATATTGGCTTGTGGGAATTGAACGAAGCATTTGCTGTTCAGGCCCTTTATTGCCGGGATCATCTGGGCATCAATCCTGAAATCTATAATGTGAATGGTGGTGGGATTTCCATCGGTCATCCTTATGGCATGACAGGCGCGCGTCTGGTTGGGCACGCGCTGATCGAAGGCAAACGTCGCGGGGCGAAATATGTTGTGGTCACCATGTGTGTTGGTGGCGGCATGGGGGCTGCCGGGCTGTTTGAAGTCAATATCTGACCAGACCGTCATCGAAGCTTGTGAAAATCCGGAAGCACGCAAAATATTGCGTGCTTCTGTTGGTTTGCAAAGTTATGTGATGTCCTGTCCTGCTGGATCCAAAGGCGGGGCAAAGGCTTGTTTTCTGCAGTCAAATCATTTGGATATCATGGGCCATCCCGGTTATGCTGATAACAGGCGGTATCGACCCAGAGCCTTGAATTCCTGCAATTCTTTGCGGGAAAGATCAAAATATAATCCGTTGTCGCCGGTCATGGGCGTATCGATGGCGTTGCGTCATCGGATCGGGAATATCGTTAGAGAACGGAATTAAAGACTGTGTGCAGGTTTTTGCGCACAATGATTGGTGCAACGGCCGATCATAATTTGGAAAGGTATTGAGTTTGTCTGTAGAAAAGAAATCCCGGCCCAAAAGTTCGACCAAGGCGGAACAACGCGCCGAGATGATTGAGAAGATATTGGATGCCGCTGAATATCTTTTTTCCAGACACGGTCTTTACGGGGTGACGTTAAAGGATGTTGCCAAGCATGTTGGCGTACATCACACGCTGATCAATTACTATTTCAATGACAAGAAAAAGCTGTTCGATGCTGTATTCGAACGCCGCGCCGTGATCACAAGCGAGCGACGGTTAAGGGCGCTCAAGGAATACGAAGTCGCCAGCGCAGGAAAGCCAACGGTCGAAGGGGCGCTTCGTGCATTCCTTGATACCGATCTTGATTTGTATATCGAAGGTGGCGATGGCTGGAAAAACTACGCGGCCCTTGGGGCGCAGGTGGCTAACACGCCCGAATGGGGCGCCGATATGATGGACAAGCATTTCGACCCTGTCGTGCTGCGGCTGATCGATCTTTTAAAAGCGGCTCTTCCCGATAGCGCGGAAGAAGATATCTTTTGGGGATATCATTTTGTCACAGGCGCGCTGATGCTGACACTTGCGCGCACCGGACGCATTGACAAGCTTTCAGGTGGACTGTGCAAGTCGGGGGATTTCATTGCCGTCAAAGAACGGATGGCGACCTTCATGACAGCGGGATTTTTGGCAGTTTGCAAGGATCGTAGTGCCACGTCCGCGCCTTAAATCAGCAAATCAATCCGGGCGCTTGACAAGGGGCTTTGGGCATTATTTTGTCTTGGCGACGGTGGGTGTTTATGTGGTTTGAAACCTAGACCGCATCAAAAGAAACTCTTGCGTTTTTGTTATTAATTCACTAGTGAGTTAATAAGTTGACGGTGATAGTGAGGATATAAAAATGAAGCTGCGGGATCGTACCGCGATTGTCACAGGTGCCGGTGGCGGATTGGGAAAATGCCATGCGCAATTGCTGGCCAGTCTTGGGGCGCGGGTTGTCGTTAATGACATGAACGGGGAAAGTGCCGCACGCGTTGCCGATGAAATCAATGCGAATGGCGGCGAAGCGATTGCATTTGCCGCATCGGTGACCGACGAAGCCCGGATCGCCAACATGGTCGCGCAGACGATGGCAAAATGGGGCCGCATCGACATTCTGGTCAATAACGCCGGTATCCTGCGCGACAAAAGCTTTGCCAAGATGGATCTTGCGGATTTCCGTCTGGTCGTTGATGTGCATCTCATGGGGGCCGTGATTTGCACCAAGGCCGTTTGGGAAATTATGCGCCAGCAGGGCTATGGTCGGGTCGTAATGACGACGTCGTCTTCGGGTCTTTACGGGAATTTCGGACAGGCCAATTATGGTGCTGCGAAAATGGCCTTGGTTGGTTTGATGCAAACCTTGGCACTCGAAGGCGAGAAATACGGAATTCGGGTGAATTGCCTTGCACCCACCGCCGCGACACAGATGACAGACGGGCTTCTGGCACCTGATGCGTTGAATAAACTTTCTCCTGATCTTGTCAGCCCGGGGCTTTTGGCTCTGGTCGGGGATGGTGCCCCGACGCGAGCTATCATGTGTGCCGGTGCCGGGCATTTTGCCTGTGCGAATGTGACCCTGACGAACGGGGTTCAGGTCGGCGGCGGTGATGATGCGGCCGAACAAGTGGTTGCACAATGGGATCAGATCAGCGATCGACAGGGCGAAATTGTTCCGGGCTATGGCTTTACCCAGGCAGAACGTGAATTGGCCGGCGCCGGGGATGATGCGGCGGTTTTGTTTACCAAAGGTTAGTTAACGTGCCCGGCCTGATTCCGGGCAAAGAATACAAAAGGTCGACGTCAATTCAGGCGGAACGGTCTGAATAAAAAGGCAGTAACAAACTGCATCAAAGAGGCGGATGATCCGCTTCTGAATCAGGGAGGAAACTATGAGAAAATTGTTTACTTCGACAGTGTTCGTGCTGTCCGTGCTCGGCGCATCCGCCGTGCCAGCAGCAGCCGATACAATCAAAATTGGCTATGTTGATCCGCTTTCCGGTGGTGCGGCCAGTATTGGGCAGATTGGTCTGAACCAGATGAACTTCATCGCTGATGCCGTAAATAAGAAGGGCGGTATCAATGGTGAACAGATCGAAGTCATCGGTTATGATAACCAGATCAACCCGCAGACCAGCCTGGTACAGGTGCAAAAAGCCATCGACGAAGGTGTCCGCATCATTGTTCAGGGCAATGGTTCATCGGTTGGGGCCGCTATCGAAGGCTTTGTTGAGAAATACAATCGACGTAATCCGGATGCGCATATCGTTTATCTGAATTACGCTGCCATTGATCCGGCGATGACCAATGAGAGTTGTAGTTATTGGCATTTCAGTTTTGACGCCAATACCAATGTTAAAATGGAAGCCTTGACCAACTTTATCAAGCAGCGCGAAGAAATCAAAAAAGTCTATCTGATCGATCAGGATTATTCGTTCGGCCATGCTGTTGCTGAATCCGCTGTCAGCATGCTGAAAGAAAAACGGCCCGATATCGAGATCGTTGGCAACGAATTCCATCCTTTGGTCAAAATCACCGACTTTTCGCCCTATATCGCCAAGATCAAGGCATCAGGTGCTGATACGGTGATTACGGGTAACTGGGGTCAGGACTTTTCCCTGTTGATCAAGGCTGCGGGCCAGTCGGGTCTGGATGTCAACTGGTACACTTATTACGCCGGTGCGGCCGGTGGTCCGACCGCGATCAAACAGGCCAACATGGATGGTCGCGTCTTCCAGATTAACGAAGGCATCAGCAACCTTGGCTATGCCCCTGCGGAAAATACAGCACGCGAATATGGTGCGGTTTATAAAGACGCACCTGTGTTGTTCCCGCGTATCTTCAATGCAATGACAATGTTGTTCATGGCAATCGAAGCTGCTGGTTCGCAAGATCCCGCAGTTTTCATTCCCAAGCTTGAAAGCATGGACTATGCCAGCTTCTCGGCTGGTGGTGAAAGCTTCATGCGCAAGGATGACCATCAGTTGTTCCAGCCGCTTTATATCTCGGCATTCGGGCCACTCGCCAACGATCAGTCGTTTGACGAGGAGCATACCGGATGGGGTTGGACCAAGGTGGGTGAAATTTCCGCCAAGGATACCGTCATCCCAACCACTTGCGAGATGAAGCGTCCTAGCTGACGATTGGTAACGCGGCGTTCGGGTACATCCGGACGCCGCCATCTCTTGGTCGGAAACGGCCCCTTTACGACGCGCAGAAGCGGGGAGACGCGATCGTGTTTGAAATCCTGTTTATTTCAACTATCAACGGCATCCTTTACGGGATGCTGCTGTTTCTTATGGCCAGTGGACTGACCGTCATCTTCAGTATGATGGGGGTTCTTAATCTGGCACATGCCAGTTTTTACATGCTGGGTGCCTTTTTCGGATTTGAGATCAGCCAGCATTTTGGCTTTTGGTCCGGGTTGGTGTTTGCTCCGCTTTTGGTCGCAAGTATCGGCATGATTGTCGAGCGTTACGGATTGCGTAACGTCCATCGTCATGGTCATGTCGCCGAATTGCTTTTCACCTTTGGCCTTACCTTTGTCATTCAGGAAATTGTCGAAATGGTATGGGGCAAGCTGCCGGTTGATTACCGGGTACCAGCCTCACTTGATTTTTCGGCCTTTACGGTTTTCGCCACCACTTACCCAGCCTTCAAGATGTTCGCGCTTTTGGTGTCTGTGGTCATCTTTTTGGCCCTGTTGTTAGTGATACGGCGCACGCGCATTGGGCTGATCGTTCAGGCAGCCCTTTCCCATCCGGATATGGTTGGCATGCTGGGCCATAACGTTGACCGCATCTTCATGCTGGTTTTCGGGGTGGGGGTGGCTTTGGCGGCAGTGGCGGGTGTCATTGCCGGGCCGGTGCTGGTCACGCAATCGAATATGGCCGGTCTTTTGGGGCCGATTCTTTTTGTTGTCGTCGTCGTGGGTGGTCTTGGCTCGTTGGGGGGGGCATTTGTTGCATCGCTTCTGATTGGCCTTGTGCAGACCTATGCCGTTGCCTTTAACGTGTCTTTGGCCGATGTGTTTGGCAGTTCCCCGCTGACGGGCGAATTTGCTCTGTATTTCAACGACCTGTGGAACGTGACGGTCGCACAGATCGCGCCAATCATGCCCTATATGCTTTTGGTGCTGATCCTGATCTTTAGACCGCGCGGCTTGATGGGGACGAGTAACCGATGAACCAGAAAATCGATACCCGAATTCCTGCGCTGCCTTCGGGCCGTCGCAGCAGTTTCCTTGCGCGCTATGGCATCTGGATTGTTGTGGCCATTGTGCTGGCCGGTTTGCCCTATGTCTTTAGCTCGGGTTTGGCGCTGTCCACCATGTGTATGATGGGCACGATGATCATCTTTGCCCTGTCCTATAACATGCTGTTGGGGCAGACCGGGTTGTTGTCCTTTGGCCATGCCGTTTTCTTTGGGTTGGGTGGCTTTTTGACCGCTTGGGCTATGAATGCTGTGGTTGGCACCGACAGTCCGTTACCACTATTTCTGTTTCCGATCATTGGCGGTTTTACCGGCCTTGTCTTTGGTGTGATTTTTGGTGCGGTATCGACACGCCGTTCCGGAACGGCGTTTGCCATGATCACGCTGGGTATTGCCGAACTGGTATCGTCAAGCGCGCTGATCCTGCGGCATTTCTTTGGCGGCGAAGAAGGCATTACCGTGGATCGTACCGATATGATCCACCTGTTTGGTCTAAGCTTTGGCCCGCAAATTCAGGTCTATTACCTGATTGCCGTTTGGTGTTTGATATCAGCAGCAGCGATGTATGCGCTGACATGTACGCCATTCGGGCGTATTTGCAATGCGGTTCGTGATAACGCCGAACGCGTGCGCTTTATTGGCTACAACACGCAGACCGTACGTTTCATGGCTTTTAGCTTGTCAGGTCTGTTCGCGGGCATTGGCGGCGGGCTTGCAGCTATTAATTTTGAAATCATGAACTCGGCCCAGATGGGTGTCGGTGAATCCGGTGCCGTCATTTTGATGACCTATATCGGCGGCATTGGTAATTTTGCCGGACCAATCATTGGGGCTGTTGTTGTCACGTATCTTCAACTGATGCTGAGTGACATCACCGATGTCTGGCAGCTTTACTTTGGGTTGCTGTTCATTGGCATGGTGATGTACGCGCCCAACGGTCTGGCTGGCTTGCTGGCATTGCAACAGCCATTGTTGCAAACGCGCCAGCTGCACCGGGTTGCTCCCTATTATGCTTTGGCGCTTGCCCCCGGATTGGTTGCCGTCACCGGGCTTAGCATGGTGATCGAAATGACCTATCAGCTTTCGGTTAAAACCGCGGCGGGGCCGGCTATGGAATTCTTTGGTGTTACGTTCAACGCCAATGTGCCATTGCCGTGGATTATTGCGGTTGTTCTGTTTGCCGCAGGCGTTTGGCTGTTTCTGCGTGCCGCCCGGCTTGCCGGACATGTCTATAGCGAAGCGGTTACGTGGAGGAAAATGCCATGACAGTGTCACCAAATTCCGTGCCGGCGCTTGAACTTTCCGGTTTGGAAAAAAGCTTTGGCCCGATGAAAATCATTCGTGGCATTGATCTTGATATCCCATCGGGGGAACGCCATGCGGTGATTGGTCCGAACGGGGCCGGTAAATCCACACTTTTTCATCTGATTAGCGGCCATTACCGGCCAAGTGGCGGTACGGTTAAATTGCATGGTGATGATATCACCGGTTTGCAACCCGAACTGATCGCGCGTCGCGGGTTGTCGCGCAGTTTTCAGGTGACCAATATTTTCCCCCAGCTCAGTGTTTGGGAAAATGTTCGCTGCGCCACCCTGTGGGCGATGGGGTACAAATATTCGTTCTGGCGCAATGTCGAAAGTTTGACCGATGCGCGTGAACGCACCGAACAAATCCTGACCGAGATCAATATGCTTGACCGCTGGAACATGCCTGCCGGGGTGCTTGCCTATGCGGAACAGCGGGCGCTTGAAATCGGCCTTGCGATTGCCAGCAATGCCGACACGATTTTGCTTGATGAACCGATGGCCGGAATGAGCCACGGCGAAACTGAACATATGGTGGGCTTGATCCGACGGGTCAGTGAAAATCGGACCCTGTTGATGATTGAACACGATATGAGCGTGGTCTTTGATCTGGCTGATCGCATTTCGGTGCTGGTCTATGGCGAGGTGATTGCATCGGATACGCCAGAACGTATCAAGGCCAATCCTGCCGTACAGCAGGCATATCTTGGAACGGAGGTGGTTTGATGTTGGACGTACGCGATCTTCATGCCTATTACGGCAAAAGCCACATCCTTCAGGGCGTCAATATGCGGGTTGGCAATAATGAAATTGTCAGCATTCTCGGGCGGAATGGTGTTGGTCGGTCAACCACCCTAAAGGCAATTATGGGGAACCCATCCCCGCGCGGCGATATCGAATTCAGGCAAAAGCCGATTGCGGGTCGCAAACCGCATGATATTGCCCGCCTTGGTATCGGCTACGTTCCCGAAGAACGTGCCATCTTTCCGATGTTGACGGTCGAACAAAACCTGCTGCTGGGCATCAAGTCCGGCCAAAAGGACGCCCGCTGGAGCCTGGATGAAACCTGGCGGTTGTTTCCGCAACTTCTTGAACGCGCCAATGCCCCAGGTGGTGCGCTTTCGGGCGGCGAACAACAGATGTTGACCATTTGCCGCACGCTGATGGGCAATCCTGATCTGATCATGATTGATGAACCAACCGAAGGTCTGGCACCACAGATGGTTGAACGTATCGGTGAACTTCTGCAGGAAGTCGCCCGGCGCGGTATTTCCATTCTTCTGGTCGAACAGCGTCTGGCGATTGCGATGCGTATTTCGCATCGTGTTTACGTGATGGGGCACGGCCAGATGGTCTTTGAAGGAACCCCTGATGAATTGATGGCGAATACAGATGTCCGGCGCGAATGGCTTGAGGTCTAGGGCCCGCCATTAGCCAGTTCATTCTGCGGGCAGATATCAATATATCAAAAGGCCGGAACCCGATGGTTTCCGGCCTTTTGTCTTTCGGGGCGGGGGCTTGGAAAACCCTGTGCTAGCTATCGCTTTTATGTGACAGCCAGGTTTGCAATTCCAAAACCGTTTCCTGCAATACGCTCTTGTAAACGGGCCACAGGTTCCGCGCTGTATCCCAATCGCCTTCCCGTGCTTCCTGTTCCAGATGTCTACCCATCTTATGTGCCCGGTCGGCGGCTATTTGCGAAGCCGCCCCCTGTAAGGCATGTACAAGCGTTGCAAATTCCTGTTGGTCTGTCAGGGATTTGTCTATGTCTTCTGTCTTTTCGCTGACCATGTCGGGGAATAGTGACACAAGGGTACGCATAAGTTGCTTGTCCCCGCCTGCCAATTCCAGGGCCTTTTGCGCGTCCCACAGTGGATCGTCGCTGAAATCCTTGTTTTGTGGTGTTTCGGCGGCGTTTTGTTGCGGTTGCGGTTCGGTAATGTCCAATGTGCTCATTATTTTCTTAACAAGCGCATCAATTTCAAACGGCTTTCCGACGAAACCATTCATTCCGGCATCGGTGCATTTTTCACGTTCGCTATCCAGAACGCCTGCGGTAAGGGCCAAAACAGGGATGTTGGCAAAATTCGGATCGGCGCGGATTCTTCGGGTGGCTTCAATGCCGTCCATCGTGGGCATCTGGATATCCATCAACACGATATCGAATTGTTGCTGTTTCAGGCAAGACAGGGCTTCCAGCCCATTTTCGGCAATCGTAACCGTTGCCCCAACAGACTTCAGAAGCTCTTTTGCGACCTGTTGGTTCAGATGGTTGTCTTCTGCGACCAAAATCGAAATGCCTTCAAGCGAAGCATTATCAGACTGGGCACGATGCCGTCTGGGATCTGTTTTCAGGTCACTTGTTTCATGTGCCGCAGCCAATATTGCATTTAACATTGACGACGCGGTTACGGGTTTGGTCAAAACGCGAAGCTCTGTTGTGCCTGCGTCGGCGCCGCGTTGTTCAAGATATTCACGTTGATATGCGGTGACCATAACGACTGCGGGCATTTGATCTTTGTCGACGATGCTCTCGATTGCCCGGATGGTTTCCAGTCCATCAAGTTCTGGCATTTGCCAATCAATAAACAGAACATCAAACTTTTTGTTCTGTTCCTTGCGGGTTTTGATTTTGGCGATTGCCTCGGAACCTGACAGGGCGGTTTCAACAAACATGTTCAAACCCTGCGCCATCGACATCAATGCCTTTAATGTCGGCTGATGATCATCCACAAGAAGGACGTGGTATTTCTTGAATGTCGCTGACGGTCGCTCAAGGTTACTTCCGTCAACAGTTTCCAGTGGCAGGTCAACGGTAAAGGAACTTCCCTGACCCGGTTTGCTGTCGACGGAAATCGTTCCTTTCATGCGATCGACCAGCCGCTGTGTGATTGCCAATCCCAATCCGGTGCCACCATAACGTCTTACGGTGGTTTCATCGGCCTGTGTAAAGGGATCAAAAATCGTTTCAAGCTTGTCGGACGGAATGCCAATTCCGGTGTCCTGAACCGTGAACCGGATGGATTTGGGATGGTTGGCCAACTGCCCGTATCCAACCTGAAGCGTCACCGTACCGGCATGGGTAAACTTGATCGCGTTGCTTGCCAGATTAACCAAAACCTGTTGAATGCGCTGGGCATCGCCAAGAATGATTTTGGGTAATGTCGGGTCAACATCAATGATCACCTCAATCGGTTTCTCGCTAAGTGCGACCGACATGATAGAGCCGACATTATCGATGATATCGGCAAGTTCATAAGGTTCCTGTTCGACAGATAGCTGATCGGCTTCCATTTTGGAAAAAGTCAGAATTTCGTCAATAATTCCCAAAAGGAACTTTCCCGATAACCCGATTTGGCGCACATAATCCCTTTGAATATTGCTAAGGTTCGTGCGCTGCAAAAGCTGCGAAAGCCCGGTAATTGCATTCATCGGGGTGCGAATTTCATGGCTCATATTGGCCAGGAAATCATCCTTGATCCGGGCAAGCTTTTCAGCCTTTGCTTTTTGCTCGGTCACTTTTTGGTTCAAATCGCGCAGCAATTGGTTTCTTTCCTTTGCTGCGGTAAAGCGCAGGTTGATGAACCATAAAAGTGCTGCGACAAACATCAGCAAAAGTACCGAGGCAACAGAAGTCCAGATCGAGAAGACGTTCCAATATTCCATTGCCGCCGCATAGGGGCGCGACGAAACAATGATCAAATCGCCACCAAAGACTCGCTTCGCAGCACCCAGCCGCTTGTCGCCTGTAAACAGATTGCGATAAGTCGATGCGACATATCCGGTCTTGCTTGATGCCAAAGCTTGCAGGATTTCGGCATCTGCCAGCGACGTACCGGTTCTTTCGTCCTTGGCAGGTTTTCGGGCGATCAGAAGCATGTCGTGATCAAGCAAAGTAACGTAATCATCGGGCAGAGACGCCTTTGCGATCCGATCAATCATCAGCACCGGATCAATGACGCTTGTCGTAACCCCCAACAGAATGCCATAGGCATCTCGAACCGGTCGTGACATCGCTATTTGCCATTTGTTGTCGACAAGGTTGCGTACCGGCCCTGAAAGATACCGTTGGTTCAATCCGCCCTTCAGGAAATAATCGATATAATCCCTGCCGGCCAATGTCAGGTCAGGGGCCGGGAAAGCACGTGATGAACTGATAATCTTCCCTGTGTGATCGGTAAAGCCCAGAACCCGCACGATATCCAGGGATTCTTCGGTTTGTTTCAGCAACAGGTATTTTTCACGGTCGGTATATTTATCTGACGTACCGATGATGGCCAGGGCTGACAAAGCTGTGTCAACGCCAATCATCTGTTCTTCAACCTGTTGGGAATAGCTACTCAGCATCGCTTCAAGCGATCTTAGTTCGCGTTGTTCGACTTCTTTGAATAGAACCGTATGGACATAATAATTGAACCCTGCAACCACCAGCAGGAATGTCATAAATGCAAACACGAGCGGGAACAGGCTTTGATTGCCTTTTTTCGACGTTTCCTGCTCGATATCGGTCATAGGGGCCTCATCTAAAAGACGATGTTTGCATAAAAAGGTCATGTCTTCACATATGATATCAAATCATCGGAGGATTAACGTATCACATTAAATCGGGAATTTTTTCAAACCTGTTGCGGCGGATAAATAAAATCCGCGAACGTCCTGTAAAGCGGTTTCAGATTGATGCCCTCCGTCCCGTAAACAAAGCCGGTTCCCCCAATTTTGATCGACCGCCTGTAGTAATATTAGAATTGCGATGTAAAGATGCAATCTGTCGGGCGAAAAAGCATAATCGAACCAAGTGCCGCCTTTTGGTGTGCAAAGGTATTCGTGTAATTTCACCCAGCCTCCTAATCTGTTGTTTCCTGCTGTTATCGGAGTTGCCTTAATGCCTGTTTCTGAAAACCATATTCTTGTCGTATCGCCCATTCGTCCGCGTCATATGGATGAACTGGCAGCGAAATATATTCTGCATCGCTGGGATCAGGCGGCAGACAAGGATGCATTTCTGGCAAACATCGCGGATAGGATTACCGCCCTTGTCTCGACCGCCGGGGTTGGGGTTCCATCGGATTTGATCGGAAAACTGCCAAATCTTAAGGTCATCACCAGTTTCGGGGTTGGTTATGACGCGATTGATATTGCGGCCTGCACCGCGCGGGGCATTCGTGTGTCCAATACCCCGGATGTTTTAAATGACGATGTGGCTGACACCGCGATCATGTTGTTGTTGGCGACCTTGCGGAATTTGGTTGTCGGGGATCAATGGGCGCGCAGCGGCCAATGGTCGGAAAATGGTGCCATGGCGTTAACCACCTCGGCGCGGGGCAAGAAACTCGGTATTGTCGGGTTGGGCCGGATCGGACAGGCGATTGCATCACGCGCCGTGCCGATGGGGATGGAAATCGGGTATTTCGGGCGCAACCAAAAACCGGTCGACTATCATTACGACGCTGATTTGATTGGGCTTGCCGATTGGGCCGATGTCTTGATGATTTCCTGTCCGGGCGGGGCTGCGACCAAGGATATGATCAATGCTGATGTCCTAAAGGCACTTGGTCGACGGGGGTATGTGGTCAATATCGCGCGCGGATCGGTCATTGATGAACCAGCCTTGATTGCGGCATTGAAGGATGGCGTGATTGCAGGGGCCGGGCTTGACGTATTTCATAACGAACCGCATATGGACCGCGGCTTTGCAAAATGTGCCAATGTTGTGCTGTATCCCCATCACGCCAGCGGCACGGTCGAAACCCGCGATGCCATGGCCCAGATGGTGGTCGATAATCTGCAAAGCTGGTTTGCCAGTGGCAAATTGATTTCACCGGTTAACTGAACAGAAGGCTGGTTTGGGTGCGTTTGACGCTGGCGCGTTTTCGCCCCAGCAGCTAGATTATCGTCATGAGCAAAAATGACCTTAAAATCCGTCTGAAGATCGAGCTGCCTGATGGCGTGCGCCTTGGCTATGGCAAGATCGATCTGCTGCGTGCGGTTAATCGGGAACAGTCGATTTCCGCCGCCGCACGATCCATGGGCATGTCCTATCGCCGGGCTTGGCTTTTGCTTGAAGAACTCAACAGCAGCTTTACAGCCCCTGTGGTCGAAACCCGCATGGGCGGATCGGGGCGTGGCGGGGCCAGCCTGACCAAGATGGGGGCAAAGATTATCGCCCTTTATGAAAATGCCGAGGCCAAGGCCGATGCGGCACTTGGTGATGTGCTTGGCAAGATCGAGGCTGAATTGGCCACCTCCGCGACCGGGGAAAAAGACAGACCTAAGGACGGGGCCTAAGTTAACTAACGAACGAATAGTTGGTTTGGCTTTACCAATCTGGAATTTGGCAAGATCACAGACCGTCCTGGCGCATATGTCCGTCGACGGTGACCGATTTGATCACGGCAAAAACATCCTGACCAATCGCCAGTTTAAGCCGTGCAGCCGACCATGCCGTGATACGGGCGTGCAGGGTCCGGGGGTTTTCCCCGTCACCATCGCCATGTCCCAGTCCCAATGTAATATCAAGCGTATCGCCGCTATTCCCGGCAATATCCATAATCCGGGTCGGCAGGATATTATTGGCACTGATCCCCGGCGGGGCTGCACGTGCGATCATCACGTCACGCGCACGGATATGCAGGCGTACAAGGCTTCCCGATCTTTTGCCAAGAAACGGCACGACAAAACGTTGTCCTGAACATTCAAGGAAGCTGACAATGCTTTTGGGGTCACGGCTGACAACTTTGGCCGGAAGAACCGTGCCTGTATCAAACTGTCCGGCAAGCGGGCCAAGATCCGTCCGGCCCAGCATGTCAAATACCGACCCGCGGGCAAGAGTTTTGCCGTCTTCCATCACCACCATCTGATCGGCAAGTCGGGCAACCTCATCAATCGCGTGGCTGACATAAAGGATCGGCAGATTTTGCGAATCACGTAAATGTTCAAGATAGGGCAGGATTTCGTTTTTGCGCGCCTGATCCAGCGCCGAAAGTGGCTCATCCAAAAGCAGGATTTCCGGATTGGCCAGTAAAGCGCGGCCCAGCGATACACGTTGTTTTTCGCCACCAGATAACAGGTTTGGACGGCGCGATAACAGATCGCCAATGCCAAGCATGGCAATCACGTCATCGCAGGCTGATCGGCTCAGCGGGGGGGCGCTGCGTTTATGGCCGTAAAACAGGTTGGCTTTTACGCTTAGATGCGGGAACAGGCGTGCATCCTGAAACACATAGCCGACCCGGCGCTTGCGCGGGGCAAGGTTGATATGGCGTTCGCGGTCAAACACGGCGCGATCATGGATGACGATCCGGCCGTGATCAGGGCGAAGTAACCCGGCAATCGCATTGATGATGGTTGTCTTGCCACTGCCCGATGGGCCAAACAATGCGGTGATCCCCGGTTCGGCAATATCAAATGCGGCGTGAAGATCAAGCGTGCCGATCTTGTGGCGAATATCAATGGCGATGCTCATGCCCGTGCCCTCCGACGGATATGGCGCATGGCAAATTCAGACAGAATAAGCCCGATCAGGGCAAGCCCGATGGAAAGGGCTGCAAGTCGTGCCGCCGCCAATTCGCCGCCCGGTGTCTGGATCGCGGTATAGATCGCAAGTGGCAGGGTGCGGGTTTGGCCGGGAACGTTGGAAACGAATGTGATGATTGCGCCAAATTCGCCAAGACTGGCGGCAAAGGCGGTAATCGCCCCGGCGATGATGCCGGGCAATGCAAGTGGCAGGGTTAAACTAAAGAACCGGCCGATTGGCCCGGCCCCCAATGTTTCCGCAGCATCATAAAGACCGGGATCGATATTTTCCAGCGCCAGCCGGATCGCACGCACCTGAAACGGGAAACTGACGATGGCGGCGGCCAAAGCCGCCCCTGTCCAACTGAAAATCAGACGGATATCAAAGGTTTCCATCAGCCACGCACCAAGCGGGGCGCGTGTGCCAAAACTGATCAACAACAAATACCCCATTACAACCGGCGGCAGGATCAGCGGAAGATGCACCAGCGCATCAACCAAAATCCTGCCGGGAAATCGTGTTTGCGCCAAAAGCGCACCGGCCAGAATGGCAAAGGGCAGGGCGCAGACCACCGCCACGCTTGAAATGCGCAGGCTCAGCAGAAGGGCTTCGATCTCGGCGGGGGTCAGGGTGATCATTTTTGTTATTGTGTCTTTGGACTGGTTTCCGGGCGATTGAACCCATATTCGGCAAAAATCGCGCCCGCGTCATCCCCCAAAAGCCATGACAGCAATTTTACCGATGCCGGTTTGCTGCGATCTTGCGGGATTGCCATCGGATAGGTGATCGGCGGATGGCTGTTTTCGGGGAATGTTGCGATGATTTTGACATTTTGGGCAATGGCAGCATCGGTGGCATAAACAATGCCCAGTGGTGCTTCACCGCGTTCGACAAGTGCCAATGCGGCGCGCACATTATCCGCACGTGCCAAGCGGGGTTCGACTTTGGCCCACTGTCCAAGGCTTTCCAGCGCCTGTTTGGCATAAATACCGGCGGGAACATGATCGGGGTCGCCAACGGCAATGCGGTCCTGATCACCGATCAAAGACGTTAGATCCGTCTTGTCGGCAAGGTCGATATTGGCAAGGTCGCTGTCGGCAGGGGCAATCAGGACAAGGCCGTTCGCCAAAAGGTCATAACGGCTGTTGGTTGTAATCAGGCCCTGATCGGCCAGCCATGTCATCCATTTCTGATTGGCTGAAATATAAAGATCAGCGGGCGCACCAGCTGCGATCTGACGCGCAAGTGTTGATGAACTGGCAAATGAAAGCAAAAGGGTATCCCCCGTTGCCGTGGCATAGGTCTCGGAGATTTTTGTCATCGCATCGGTCAGGCTGGCGGCGGCAAAAACGGTGATGTCTTCGGCGCGCGCGGCGGTGGTCGCGAGAAGAAACGCGATGGAAACAAGACCGGCTCGGATCATAGGGCGCATGGGAAACCTGCTTTTGGTTGCGGGGTGGGCGGGGTGATGAATTCCCGCTATATTTCACGGAATATAGCGGGTGGTCAAGCAATGCCCGGCAAAAGGCAAGGGATTAGGGGATGAGGCGGGAAACCGGATGGAATTTCCGCAGTTTTTCATGGCCTGTATCGGGGCAGGGACGCAAAAGAAAAAGGACCGGCTTTACCGGTCCTTGATGGAAATGCTGATAGATGGGTTCTGATCGTATCGTATCTGGCCTAGTTGCAGACAGACCGCAGCGGATCGTCGTCTGCCATGGCAAACCATTCTTCGATTGTGACCGGGAACCCGTTGTCATCAAGTTTGGTTTGGGCGGTGATATAGCCGCGCTGTCCGGCATTACAATCGACCAGATGGTTCAGGGCCAGTGTTTCGATCCCTTTTTTCAAAAGCAATGTCGTGACGCGTTTTTGGCCCGGATTGTTCGGGTTGGGGATGATCTTGTCGCGGTCGATTGCGGTAAAGCGATCAACCGGGGCTGAAATCAGCGTCCAGGGGGCAAAGACACTTTCATCGGCAAAGGTCTGAACGATGTTGATGCTGTCGGGCAAGCGTGCCGCATAGCGGTCAAACCAGCTGTATTCGTCCCAGATCATGTAAACGAACATGCCGATTGCTGCGACAAAGGGGATGACATATTTCGGGACCTTGCGCCCCAAAAGGCGAAACAGCAGCATCACCACACCGGCACAGGCAAAACCGATGACGACGGTCGTGAAAATAAACACATACATCCGGCGCGAATTTCCTGACTTATTATTTTGAATTTATCGGTTTGACCGAAAATCCGTTTTCCTGATAACGGCTTAGCGCAGCACGCGACGAAGCTCAAGTTCGCCTTTCGGATCACGTTTGGCAATTTGGGCCAGAAACAATCCCGATGCTGCAATCGCATCCGAAAGCGCGTTATGCACCCGATAGGGCGGCAGGTTATGGATATGACGCTGCGATTCCAGTTTTAAGGCACCGGGTTTTATCGGTTGTCCCTGTCGGTACAGATCGCGAAGGGCCAGCACCAGCGTATCCACGGTCGGGATATGCAGTGGCGCGCCGAAATAGCGTTTGCAGGCTTGCCCCAGAAAACCAAGTTCAATCGGGGCGTGATGGGCAATCAGCACCCGGCCCGCCAGAATGGGCAGGATATGGGCCAGTGCAATTTCGATATCGGGTGCCTTTTCAACGTCGCTGTCAAAGATGCGATGAACGATGACCGAACTTTCGCTGAGCTCCTTTTGCGGGCGAACCAAAAGATGTTCGCAGCTTGAAAAATCAACTTCAAGCTGACGAATGATGACAAACCCGATGGATACGATTTCGTCCTTTTTGGGATCAAGGCCGGTGGTTTCCAGATCAAGGGCAACGAATTCGATATTACGGATCAGCGTATCGGGATGTGTCGCCGGGATGTCGTAATAGGCGCGTAACGGCCCGGTTGCCCGGCGTTGAACCCATTGGCGGTAAAAGTCACTGTCGGTGATTTTCTGAAGCAGGCCCATGGTTATGTTCCGCTTTTGCCAAAGGCGCTTTCAAGCGCGGTCTGTAAATTCTTGATGACCGAAAACGCATCTTTCAGGTGCGTGCGTTCGAATGCCGACAGGCTTTCAGGCTGAAGGAAGTTATCCGGGCGATCCCCGCGCCGGATTTGGCGGACCTGATGTTTCAGGCGGGTGATGCTGACAAACTCAAATGCATCCAAAAGGTCGGATGCCCCCTGTGTACTGATCGATGGGAAGGTCTTTGCCGCTTCCAGTCGGTCATAGGTGTTCACCGCATCAATGCCGTTGGCCAAGGCGTGAATACGCGCCAGATCGACGATTGGCACCACCCCGTTATGTTTCAGATCAAGGGTACGGTCATGGTCGCCACCGCGGATCATGACAAAGTTTTTAAAGAATCCCAGTGGCACATGATGGGTCAGGGCATTGCCAACCATATAGGCAAGGAAAATACGGTTTCCTTTGGCCTTGGTGATGATCATGCGGTGCAGATCATCAAAGATTGCCCGCGTGCCGTGGATCGGGCGCAAATCAAACCAGACCGAACACAGCATCAGGGCCTTGGGTTCGGGCTGTTCGATCCATTTGTTGAAATATTGCTGCCAGACGCGCACCGGTTGGCGCCACTGATCGATTTTCGCCATCATGTCGCCAGGACAATAGATATAGCCGACGGTATTTAAACCATCGCAGACAAAAGTGCTCAGTTCCTTGAAATAGTCGCCGTGCTGGTCGGGGTCATAGGCATCGTCAATGATCAGGCAGTTATCCTGATCCGAAAGGGCGGTCTGGTCCTGACGTCCTTGTGATCCACCGGCCATCCAGACATAGGGAACTGGCGGCGGGCCAAATTTATCCTCGGCAAGTTGCAACAGGCGCGCTGTGGCCGCATCTGAAAGCGTCGTTACGATATGGCCCGCATTGCGTGATGTGGCACCGGCCTCGATCAGGTTGGTCAGAAGTTCGGGAACCTGTGCGATGACTTTTGCCATATCGGCCGGTTGGTCCATCTTGCGGATTTTGCCGACCATATAGACGGCCGAAAGTGATTGGCGCGCCAGCAGGTTATTTGTGGTGATCATGCCAACCGGCTTGCCGTCTTTCATGACAGGCAGATGGCGGACATTGTGGCGCGTCATGGTTAGCAACGCATCAAAGGCATAATCATCTGGCCCGACAAAGGTCGGGTTCGGGGTCATGATGTTTGAAACCGGTTCGTCATAGGATCGGGCTTCGGCGACAACCCGGTTGCGAAGATCGCGGTCGGTCATGATGCCGGCAACTTCGCCCGCGCCTGCACCTTGTGTTACCAGCAGGCAGGAAACCCGCTCGCGGCACATCAGTTTTCCGGCTTCAAGGATCGATGCACCGATATCGATGCTGACCAGGTCGCGTGCAATCAGGTCGGAAACGCGCACCGACATCAGTTTCAACTGGTCATCATCGCGCTTTTCAAGCAATTGCATGCCGCTGCGCAGGCGGGCACCACCCATCTGTTCGAAAAAATAATTAAATTGTGGATATTTGCCTGCCAGATTGTGGAATTCCTTTTCCGGCAGCAAATAGACAAGGCTGTCTTCGAGCGTGGTGATGTTGTTAGCTGCCCGGCCGGCGCGGAACATGGCGCGCACCCCGAAACATTCGCCTTCGCCAAGACGGGCCAGAAGTTGCCCATCGGGATCGCGTGTCTCGATACCGCCGGTTCGGATGATATGCAGATGCTGGCATTGCTGTTCTGGCGATAAAACCTTTGTGCCCTTGCGGAAATAGCGCGCCGTCATACGCTTTGGCAGGGCCTCGATCACGTCATCGGGCAAAAGGTCGAATGGATGATGCAGTTTCAGGAAATCGCTGATTTCTTTTAGCTCAAGACTCATGTGACCGTTCCTCCCTGTCGTAATGCATTGTTGCCCGAGATGGCGGCAAAAGAAAAGGCCCCCGGAATAACTTCCGGGGGCCTGCAACAGGTTTTTGCAAACCCGTCGACCGAAATCAGTGATCGACGGCGGCACCGGCCCCTTTCGGAACGCGGATATCTTCGACAAGACGCTGGATATGCTCCGGCGGCTCGGCGGTTACTTTCGAAACGCTGAAAGCGACGATAAAGTTCAGCATCATCCCGACAACACCGATGCCTTCTGGCGAAATGCCAAACAGCCAGTTTTCCGGAACGTTTTCGATCAGCACCGGGATAAAGATGCCTTTGTAAGACATGATATAGCCCATGGTGAAGACCAGACCGACCAGCATACCGGCGACGGCACCTTCGCGGTTAACCTTCTTGGAGAAGATCCCCATGATGATAACCGGGAACAGGGACGCAGCGGCAAGACCAAAGGCAAAGGCCACCACCTGTGCCACAAAGCCCGGCGGGTTGTACCCCAGATAACCTGCAATCAGGATAGCGACAGCAGCACCAATACGGCCAGCCATCAGTTCCTGTTTTTCGGTCATATTCGGGGTAAAGGTGCCTTTCAAAAGGTCATGCGATACGCTTGAGGAAATCACAAGCAACAGACCGGCTGCCGTTGACAGGGCGGCGGCAATACCACCGGCTGCGACAAGGGCGATCACCCAGTTCGGAAGCTGTGCGATTTCCGGGTTGGCCAGAACCATGATATCCCGGTCAACACTCAGTTCGTTACCGGCCCAGCCATATTCGGCGGCTTTGGCGGCAAAGTCAGCATTGGCGTCGTTATAGTATTGGATGCGGCCGTCACCGTTCTTGTCTTCGAATTTTAGAAGACCAGTGCTTTCCCAGCGTTCCATCCAATCCGGACGATCTTCGAATTTAAGGTTGCCTTCCGGGTCACCAACGGCACCGATTTGCACGGTTTCGGTCAGATTAAGACGGGCCATCGCGCCAACTGCCGGGGCAGTGGTGTAAAGCAATGCGATAAAGACCAGTGCCCAACCCGCCGAAGAACGTGCATCACGAACTTTCGGGACGGTGAAGAAGCGAACGATAACGTGCGGAAGACCCGCCGTACCAACCATCAGGGCAAGCGTAATCGCAAAGATGTCGATCGTTGACTTGTTGGTTGTCGTATATTCAAGGAAGCCCAGTTCCGTCACGATATGGTTAAGGCGATCCAGCATGAATTCGCCGGTGCCATTAACCGTGGAACCAAATGCCAGCTGTGGAATAGGATTGCCGGTCAGCTGGAAGGCGATGAAGATTGCCGGAATGGTGTAGGCAACGATCAGCACGCAATACTGTGCAACCTGAGTATAGGTAACGCCCTTCATGCCGCCAAGAACGGCATAGATAAAGACGATGCCCATGCCGACAGCCAAACCAGTCAGAAGTTCGACTTCAAGGAAGCGCGAGAATACGATACCAACGCCGCGCATTTGACCCGCGACATAGGTAAAGGAAATAAAGATCAGGCAGATTACAGCGACAATACGTGCTGTTCTGGAATAGTAACGATCCCCGATGAATTCCGGCACAGTGAATTTGCCGTATTTACGAAGATACGGTGCCAGAAGCATCGCCAGCAGGCAGTAGCCGCCGGTCCAGCCCATCAGGTAAACCGAGCCGCCATAGCCAAGGAAGGCAATCAGGCCAGCCATTGAAATAAAGGATGCGGCAGACATCCAGTCTGCTGCGGTCGCCATGCCATTGATGACGGGATTAACGCCCTTGCCAGCGACATAGAATTCGCCGGTGGTGCTTGCCTTGGCCCAGATTGCGATGCCGATATACAGCGCAAAGCTAAGGCCGACGGCGATATAGGTAAGGGTAGTAAGATCCATCTTGTTTGTCTCCCCGGATCCAAAACTTTCGCGGACGTTAGTCGTCGTCTTCGCGAACGCCGAATTCACGATCCAATTTGTTCATCTTGGCTACATAGACAAAAATCAACGCAACAAAGACGTAAATAGATCCTTGTTGAGCAAACCAGAATCCGAGCTCAAAGCCCGCAAATTCGATGCTGTTGAGGGCATCGACAAACAAGATGCCAAAACCGTAGGAAACAACGAACCAAATGACCAACAGCGTGGCCACCAGCTTGACGTTTCGCTTCCAGTAGGCTGCGCTTTGTTCATCCATCGCGCGTCTCCTTCCTAGAATTTGAGAACTTCCCCTGCCGACCGGTTTTATTGAGTTCTTTTTGGCGCCGGTCTGCCTGCATTTGATGCAATGATGGTGTAATTCCAGACATTGCCTACATGCTCGATAACAGCTTTCCGAACGCGCCAGAAGATAATCATTAGTCGTATATATTCGTGTTGAAACGATCATCAAGGTGCTGGAATATTGGAAAAATCCCATGAAATCAGCCGTTTTTAGTGCTTGCTTTGGCGGCGCATCACACAGGCCCTGGCGGGGGTGCGCGGCACGTGCAAAGGGGCGTTTATTGCGTATCCGGGGTTGTTTTTAGGGGGCGCGGGCCAAATTTTATCGATATTTCAGGCCGCGTCGTTTTTTCCATGACACATTCTTGAATGCACGGCGTTGTTTGTCACGGATGGGGGGTGTCTGGCGTTGTTTGTCATTGTTTGTCCGGGGCCGGTCGGTTACAAACGGGCAAAGCTTTCGGATGGTCGCGCGGCGACGATCCATATGTCCCGGGACGCTCCGGGATGTCTCACATTTTGGATGGGGAATTTAATGGCATCCTACCAGTATATTTACGTCATGAAGGACCTGACCAAAGTCCTTCCGGGTGGTCGTGAACTTTTCAAGGGCATCACACTTTCCTTCCTGCCGGGTGTCAAAATCGGTGTTCTGGGGAACAACGGTGCAGGTAAATCGACGCTGCTTAAAATCATGGGCGGCATCGAAAAGGAATACACCGGTGAAGCATGGCCGGCCGAAGGTGTTCGGGTTGGCTATCTTGAACAGGAACCGCATCTTAACCCGGATAAGGATGTGCTTGGTAACGTGATGGAAGGCTGCGGTCAGATTGTTGACGATCTGGCGCGGTTTAACGAAATCAGCATGGCCTTCGCCGAGCCGATGACCGATGACGAGATGAACAATCTTCTCACCGAGCAGGGCGAATTGCAGGAACGCATTGATGCGGCCAATGGCTGGGATCTGGAGCGGACGCTCGATATCGCCATGGACGCCCTGCGTTGCCCGCCAAAAGATTCCGACGTCACCAAGCTTTCGGGTGGTGAACGCCGCCGTGTCGCGCTGTGCCGTCTGTTGCTGGCCAAGCCCGATATGCTGCTGCTTGACGAACCGACCAACCATCTGGATGCGGAATCGGTTGCATGGCTTGAACGTCATCTTGAAGATTACGAAGGCACTGTTGTGCTGGTCACGCACGATCGTTACTTCCTTGATAATGTCACCGGCTGGATCCTTGAACTTGATCGCGGACAGGGCATTCCATACGAGGGTAACTATTCGTCATGGCTTGAACAGAAACAGAAACGTCTTGCGCAGGAATCTCGTCAGGAAGGTGGTCGTCAGAAACAGCTGGCCACCGAACTTGACTGGATCCGTCAGAACCCCAAAGGCCGTCAGGCAAAATCCAAGGCCCGTATCCGTGCCTATGATGATCTTGTCGCCGAAGCAGCCAATGCGGTTCCTGATTCAACCAAGATCGTTATTCCGATTGGCGAACGCCTTGGTAATGAAGTCATCACCGCCGAAGGCCTGACCAAGGCATTTGGGGATAAGCTTCTGTTTGATGATTTGCATTTCCGCCTGCCACCGGGTGGGATCGTTGGGGTGATCGGGCCGAACGGTGCGGGTAAAACCACGCTGTTCCAGATGTTGACCGGTAACGACACCCCGGATTCCGGGACGCTTAAAATCGGTGAAACCGTCAAGATGGGCTATGTCGATCAGTCGCGTGATGCGCTTGATCCGAACAAGACCGTTTGGCAAGAAGTTTCCGATGGTCTGGACGAGATCCTGTTGGGCAAACGGCCGATGAACTCGCGGGCCTATGTGTCGCAATTCGCCTTTAAAGGTGCGGATCAGCAGAAAAAAGTTGGTCAGTTGTCCGGTGGTGAACGGAACCGTGTTCATCTTGCCAAGATGCTAAAATCCGGCAGCAACGTTCTGCTGCTCGATGAACCGACCAACGATCTTGACGTTGATACCTTGCGTGCCCTCGAAGAGGCGTTATTGGAATTTGCCGGTTGTGCTGTGGTTATTTCGCATGATCGCTTCTTCCTTGACCGTATCGCGACCCATATTCTGGCCTATGAGGGCAATTCGCATGTCGAATGGTTCGAAGGCAACTATCAGGAATACGAAGCGGATTACAAACGCCGCTTTGGCGATGCGGCAGACCGTCCGCATCGCATCAAATACAAGCCGCTGACCCGCGGTTGATCATTCAAGGTCGCCCGGTGGGCGGCCTTTTTTCTTGGGCAGCATGATGTTGATGTTCGCCCATAAAAAAAGCCACCGGCGATTTGCAGGTGGCTTTTTTATTGCGTCAGGACCGACAGATTATTTTCCGGTCTTCTCGTGAAGTGCCTTGGTCAAAGCGGCAACCTTGCCGCCATTCTGCTGGATCACGGTGGTGAATTCGTCGCGCTGGGTGATGCCCATGCTCAGACCTTCGACGGTGACGTCAATGATCTTGTACTTATCGCCAAATTCGCGAAGCCGCCAGATGATCGTGACTGGTGGTCCGTCCGGACGGACGAACTGAGAATTGACGAAGGTGTCTTTTTTCTGCTGGCTTTCATCGCCAACAACGAATTGCTCGCCATTGAAGCTTTTGAACTGGCTGGCATAATTAAGCGCCAGATATTCCTGCAAAAGAGAAGCGAATTCGTTCAGTTCATCTTCCGAGATCGAGCGCCAGTAACGCCCCAGCACGAAACGTGAAATAACATCCATCGCAAAATAACGATCCATCAATGCGACAAAATTCTGTCGGCGGATATCGTCACTAAGCGTTTCATCTGTCAGACCGGCAATTGCATCGCTGGCAAGAGTATGGATGACATTAATTGCGTTGTTCTCAGCCGCAACTTCAACGACCGAAGTGGGCGCCTGAAGCGGACTTTCGCCTGCAAAGGCGGGACCGGCGACAAGGCCGGTCGTGCCAATGATCGCTGCGGCTAAGGCAGAAGCCGTAAATTTGCTCTTCATTTTCGAACGAACCATTATTCTGCTGCTGCTTCGACCGCATCGTCAAAATCGAAAGACGCACTTTCGTCTTCGACATCAGGTGCAGTTGGTGCGGCACCGTTGCGAATGACAGCATTACGCTGCTGACGATACAGGCTACGCAATGCAGCGTAATAGTCAATCGAGGTCTGTTCGAGTTCGTTGAGCTGGTTCAGGGCGCGATAGCGCGCATCAAGCGCTGTAACCCCCAAAGAGCCAAGATAAAGATTATCTACGGTGTCGCTGTTTTTACCTGCCCAAGTCAGCGGGTTCATGACGTAGTCGGCAGCGATGCCGGCCGAGTCACGCAGGTTCGACGGACCTAGCAATGGAAGGACGATATAAGGACCGCCACCAATGCCGTAATGGCCAAGCGTTTGACCGAAATCTTCGCTGTGATAGGGGATGCCGAAATCCGCAGCCACATCGTTAAAGCCAAGGAAGCCGATGGTGCTGTTCATGATGAAACGCTGTGCAGATGCAGCGGCCTGTTCCGGCTCACCCTGAAACAGCGAGTTCAGTGCGTTTATCGGTTCGCCGATATTACGCACAAAGCTGCTTACAGCGGTTTTGACTTCTTCCGGGGCAATATCGCGGTACCACATGGCAGCCGGATAAAGGATCATAAAATCAACGGCCCCATTGACACCATGAACGATCCGGTTGACCGGTTCGATCGGGTCGTAATCACTCATGTCCTGTGCTGGCTGGGTGGATGCGCATGCGGTTAGCATGGACAAAGAAGCACCAGCGCACAGCGAAAGCAAAGTTCGAAGGTTCATTATTTTTTGCCAAACGATTTTCGATACAAACTTTCCCCGACCCGTGACGTTCTTGGAATCGGGATTCCAAAACAATACCACCCTGCTGCCCGCTAAGAAAACAGAACATAGCACTGCACACGCCTCAGATATCCATCTGGGTAGCATAGGCAAAGTTTAAACGCCAGCACACAAAATTGCGAGCCCGATCAATGGGATTTGGCGTGTGGCTTTTTTGCACTACCCCTTTTGGATGGGTAATTAGGTCTTGATTAAATATAAACATATCTTTATGTCTTTTCGTAGATTGGCGGAGGCACTGATATGGAACAGGTTCTTGCAAGATTGCGCGCAGCGGCAGAGGCGACACGGCTTCGTCTGCTGGCGATTTGTGCCGAATGTGAACTGACTGTCAGCGAGATCACCCAGATCATCGGACAGAGTCAGCCACGCGTTTCACGTCATCTGAAATTGCTGTGTGAAGCCGGTTTGCTTGTTCGATTCCGCGAAGGCACATGGGTGTTTTATCGGACTCCGAATACCGGCCCCGGTGCGGAACTGGTGCAGCCGGTTTTGCGGCTTTTACCCCAAGATGACGAAACCCTTGCCCTTGACCACGCCCGCCTTGAACAGGTGAAGGCACAGCGCGAACAGATTGCGACCGAATATTTCCGCGCCAATGCCGATGACTGGGATCGTATCCGGTCCCTTCACGTTGACGAAACGGTGGTTGAACAGGCGCTGGTTGATACGATTGGCGATCTTTCAGGCGGTCGTATTCTTGATATCGGCACCGGTACCGGTCGTGTTTTGGAACTGCTGGGGAAAACCGCCGAAGAAGGCGTTGGTGTTGATATGTCGCGCGAAATGCTGGCCGTCGCACGTGCGCGCTTGCAACGTGCTGATCTGTCAAACTGTCTGGTGCGACAGGCCGATATGTATCAATTGCCCTATCCGGCCGGGATGTTTGATGTCGTGACCCTGCATCAGGTTTTGCATTATGCCGAACGCCCCGAAGCGGCCATTGCCGAGGCTGCCCGTGTGCTGGCGCCCAATGGCCGGTTGCTGGTCGTTGATTTTGCCGCCCATGACCGCGAAGAATTGCGTGAAGAACACGCTCATCGCCGCCTTGGGTTCGATGATGGGGCGATCCATACGTGGTTTCGCGCATGTGAACTTGAACCTTGCGATGTCATAAGCCTGCCGGGCAAACCGTTAACGGTACGAATCTGGTCGGCATATGCATCCGCACAGGCGCAAAAGCCGGTTGCGGCAAACAGAAATAACCAGGCGGCCGAGTAATTACGACGGCCATCTGATGTGACGATATTAATGATACGTAACGAACCGTTCCGCTGGAACGACAAGACAGGATCAAAAAAATGACGGTTCACAACGACCAGACACCCCGCAGTACTTCCGATGACGGATTACGGGTTTCGTTCGAATTTTTCCCGCCGAAAACGGAGAAAATGGAAGAAACCATGTGGCGTTCGATCCATCGTCTGGCGCCGTTAAGCCCGTCTTTTGTGTCGGTGACCTATGGGGCAGGCGGATCAACCCGTGACCGCACGCACAGCAGCGTCACCCGCATTCAGGGCGAAACCGGCATTCCGGCGGCCGCCCATCTGACCTGTGTTGGCCACACCAAGGAAGAAATCGAAACCATTGCGCGCAAATATTGGGACGAAGGCATTCGATCCATTGTTGCCCTGCGCGGTGATTTGCCCGATGCCGGTGATAAATATGTCCCGACCCCGGGCGGCTATCCCTATGCGGTGGATCTGGTCGAAGGCCTGAAACGGATTGCTGATTTTGATATTTCGGTTTCGGCCTATCCGGAAACCCATCCCGATGCGCCCAATGCCGATTTTGAAATCGATTATCTGAAACACAAGATCGATGCTGGTGCGAACCGTGCGATTACGCAGTTTTTCTTTGATAATGATGTGTTCCTTCGGTTCCGCGATAAATGCGTTGCCGCCGGGATCACCGCCCCGATCGTGCCGGGTATCTTGCCGGTAACCAATTTCGGATCGCTTTTGAAATTTGCCAATATGTGCGGCGCATCGGTGCCCAAGCGTTGGCACTGGCGTTTTGAAGGTCTTGACGAAGATCCGGAAACGCGCCGCATGGTTGCTTTTCACGAAGCGATTTCTCAAGTTGAAGGTTTGATGAAGGAAGGCGTGACCGATTTTCACTTCTATACTCTCAACCGTGCCGAACTAACTTATGCCATTTGTCATGCGTTGGGGATTCGCGGGACTGCAAAGGCAGCAGCCTAAGCATTGCCCAACCGACCTCGCATGAATGAAACGACTGGATGATGATGATGAATGATCGCAAGGAACGCATTGCCCTGCTGCGCAAACGGGCCGAGACTAAAATCCTGATCCTTGATGGCGCCATGGGCACGATGATCCAGCGCCACAGGCTAAGCGAAGAAGATTATCGCGGGGAACGCTTTGCCGACTGGAAACAGGACGTAAAGGGCAATAACGATCTTTTGTCATTGACCCAGCCTGACATCATCAAAGGTATCCATCTGGAATATATCGCGGCGGGTGCAGATTTGCAGGGGACGAATACGTTCAGTGCGACAACCATCGCCCAGGCTGATTACGGTATGGAAAGTCTGGCCTACGAGATCAATTTCGAAAGTGCCAAAATCGCGCGTGCGGCCTGTGACGAATGGGAAGCCGCCCATCCCGGTGATGTGCGCTTTGTGAATGGTGCCGTTGGTCCGACCAACCGTACCGCATCCATTTCACCCGATGTGAATAATCCCGGTTTCCGCGGGGTTAATTTTGATCAACTACGCGAAGCTTATAAAGAAGCGGTCAATGGTTTGCTTGACGGTGGGGCAGATACGCTTTTGGTCGAAACCATTTTCGATACGCTGAACGCCAAGGCCGCTTTGTTTGCAATTGACGAAGTGCTTGAAGAACGCGGCGAAGATGTGCCGGTCATGATTTCGGGCACGATTACCGATGCATCGGGCCGGACCCTTTCGGGCCAAACGACCGAGGCATTTTATAATTCGGTTCGCCATGCCAAGCCGTTTTCAATCGGTCTTAACTGTGCGCTTGGTGCGGCACAGTTGCGTCCCTATGTACAGGAATTGTCGCGGATTGCCGAATGCCGGGTTTCGGTTTATCCCAATGCGGGCCTGCCGAATGAGTTCGGTGAATATGATCAGTCAGATGCCGAAATGGCGGAACTGGTCAAAGAATGGGCTGATACGGGGATGGTTAATCTGCTGGGCGGGTGCTGTGGCACAACGCCGCCCCATATCAAGGCAATTGCCGATGCGGTGGCCAAATCCGCCCCACGTAAATTGCCCAAGATTGAACCGAAAATGCGCCTTTCGGGCCTCGAGCCTTTTAACGCCGCCTGATGTTGATACGCAAAAAAGAGATCGAACAAAGCCATGAGTGACATTGCCAGATTTATCAATATCGGCGAACGTACGAACGTCGCAGGATCGATCAAGTTCAAAAACCTGATCGTTGACGAAAACTATGATGCGGCGCTTGAAGTGGCCCGCCAGCAGGTCGAAAACGGCGCACAGATCATCGACATCAACATGGATGATGCGATGCTTGATGCCGAAACGGCGATGGTTAAATTCGTCAACCTTTTGGCCGCCGAACCCGATATCGCGCGTGTGCCGATCATGATCGACAGTTCCAAATGGAACGTGATCGAGGCTGGCTTGAAATGCCTTCAGGGCAAAGGCATCGTCAATTCGATCAGTCTGAAAGAAGGCGAAGAGCCGTTTATCAAGCAGGCCCGTCTTTTGCGCCGTTATGGTGCGGCGGTCGTCGTCATGGCCTTTGATGAAAAAGGTCAGGCCGATACGGTTGATCGCAAAATCGATATTTGCGAACGCAGTTATCGCGTGCTGGTCGATAAAGTCGGCTTTCCGCCCGAAGATATTATTTTCGATCCGAACATCTTTGCCGTCGCCACCGGGATCGAGGAACACGACAATTACGCCGTCGATTTCATCGAAGCCTGCAAACTGATCAAGGCGCGTTTGCCCTATGCCAAGATTTCCGGCGGGGTTTCAAACGTTTCCTTCTCATTCCGGGGGAATAACCCAGTCCGCGAAGCCATGCATTCCGTATTCCTGTATTATGCAACACAGGCCGGTATGGACATGGGGATCGTTAATGCCGGTCAGCTGGTGGTTTACGAACAAATTCCGCCAGAACTGCGCGAACGGGTTGAGGATGTCATCCTGAACCGTCGTTCCGATGCGACCGACCGTTTGCTGGAAGTTGCTGAAAAATATCGCGGCACCGGCGGTCCGGAAAAGAAAGCCGATCTGGAATGGCGTAAAAAGCCGGTTAACGAACGTCTGGCCCATGCGCTGGTTAATGGCATTGCTGAATTCGTCGAAGAAGACACCGAAGAAGCCCGTTTGCAGGCCGACAAACCCCTTCATGTGATTGAAGGGCCGTTGATGGACGGTATGAATGTCGTCGGTGATCTGTTTGGCGAGGGCAAGATGTTCCTGCCACAGGTGGTAAAATCAGCCCGTGTGATGAAAAAGGCCGTTGCCTATTTGATCCCGTACATCGAAGAAGAAAAAAACGGTGTGCGTGAAACCAATGGTAAAATCCTGTTGGCGACGGTTAAGGGCGACGTTCATGACATCGGCAAGAACATCGTCGGCGTGGTTCTGCAATGTAACAATTTCGAGGTTCTCGATCTTGGCGTGATGGTTCCGACCCAAAAGATCATTGAAACCGCCAAGGCCGAAAAGGTCGATATGATCGGGCTTTCGGGCCTGATCACGCCGTCGCTTGAAGAAATGACCTATGTCGCGGCCGAAATGGAACGCGAAGGCCTTGATATTCCACTTTTGATTGGTGGCGCGACGACGTCAAAGGTTCATACGGCGGTCAAGATCGCACCGAATTATAACAAATCCGTGGTTTACGTGATTGATGCATCGCGTGCGGTGGGGGTCGCCAGTAAACTGGTTTCCGAAACCCACCGGCACCAGTTCGTCACAGACCTTCGGGCTGAATATATCGCGATGGCCGAAAAGCACGCCGCCCAGCAATTGCAGAAAAAGCGATTTGCAATTGGCGATGCGCGCGCCAACAAGGTCCAGCTTGACTGGGATGCCTATGATATTCCCGCCCCGAAAAAGCCCGGCATCACTCGGTTTGAAACCTTTGATCTGGCGGATCTGGTTGAACGGTTTGACTGGAAACCATTTTTCGAGACATGGGAACTGCATGGCCGTTTCCCCGATATCCTGAGCGATGAAAAAGTCGGCGAAACAGCACGTGGTCTTTTTGAAGATGCCAAGGCGATGCTCAAACGCATTGTCGATGAAAAATGGTTCAAGCCACGTGCGGTTGTTGGGATTTGGCCGGCCAATTCGGTCGGTGATGATATCGAAGTCACCCCGGCACCGGATCAGAATGAACCCGTGATGGTTCATACGTTGCGTCAACAGATGTTCCGTGAAAACAACAAGCGTCCAAATCGGGCCTTGGCCGATTACATCGCGCCCAAAGAATCCGGCAAGACCGATTATATCGGTGCCTTTGTCGTCACCGCCGGGCCGCAAGTCGAAGAAATCGCCAAAAAGTTTGAAGCCGATCACGATGATTACAACGCCATTCTGGTGAAAGCACTGGGTGACCGTTTCGCCGAGGCCTTTGCCGAACGTATGCATGAAAAGGTCCGCAAGGAACTTTGGGGCTATGCGGCGGATGAAAGCCTGCCCAATGCCGAACTGATTGCCGAAGGTTATCGCGGTATTCGCCCGGCACCGGGGTATCCGGCCTGCCCGGAACACACTGAAAAACGCACGCTGTGGCAATTGCTGGATGCGGATAACAATGTCGGTGTCAAACTGACCGAAAGCTGTGCCATGACACCGGCATCTTCGGTTAGCGGCTTCTATTTTGCCCATCCCGAAGCCAAATATTTCGGCCTTGGCAAGATCGAACGTGATCAGGTCGAAAGCTATGCCGAACGTAAAGGTATGACAATGGCCGAGGCTGAACGCTGGTTGGCGCCGAACCTGAATTACGATCCGCGCCGCGCGTGATCTGATTTGACCTGACCTGATCTCAAACAAAAAGCCCCGCAGGAAAATAGCTGCGGGGCTTTTTTCGATGTCATTTTCCCCGGCGGTTATGCCTGATGGGTTGTGTGGAAGAACTTGCCGCGCTCGGTAATGCCGATAATCGCAATCGCCAGGATCGCCAACACCAGATAGCCGCCAACCAGCGGGATAACCGTGCCGTTAAATTGCTGGCCGATAATACCGCCTGCAACGACACCAATCAGTGTGCTGTAAACCCCGATCACCGACGATGCCGTACCGGCAATTCGCCCGACCGGTTCCATCGCCAGCGAATTGAAATTCGGCATGGTCATGGAAAAACAAAACAGCGTGATCGTTAAACCGACGCCAAAGATCGGAAGCGGCGGTGCACCGTCAAACGCCCATGCAATGCACAGGTTGATCAGGCTGCTGATGGCCATGACAACAAGTCCACCCTGCGAAAGCTTGTGCATGCCGATCTTGCGGACAAGATGCGCATTGACAAAGGATGACACGCTCATACAGGCGGCAATCATCCCGAACACCAGCGGGAACCATACGCCAAGCCCGTAAACCTCGGTTTCGAAAATCTGCTGTGCCGACCCGATATAGGCCATCAAGCAGGCAAACATCAGGCCCATCGCGGTTGAATAACCCAATGTCTGGCGGGTTGTGATGGTGGTTTTGATATCGCGTGCAATGCGTTTGAGCGACAGTTTATGCCGATATTCCGGATGCAGGGTTTCGGGCATCCGCAGATAGAACCAAACCGCAATGGCAATTGCTAGGACCAGTGTGCTGACAAAAATCATATGCCAGTTGGCCAGCGCCAAAATCAGGCTGCCTGATGCCGGGGCAAAAACCGGCAGGATGATGAACACCATCATGACAAATGACATAACGCGTGCCATTTCGCGGCCTTCAAAACAATCACGTGTGATCGCAATGGTCAAAACGCGCGGGGCGGCGGCACCCAAACCTTGAACAAAACGGGCGATCAAAAGATGTTCATAACTATCGGCGAAAACCGCCATGATGGTGCCAATGGCATAGATCGACAGGCCCAGCATCAAAATAGGTTTGCGGCCAAAACTGTCGGCCAGCGGACCATAAACGATCTGCATCAGTGCAAAAGCGATCATGAAAACATAGATCAACAATTGCATGCGATTGCCGTCTTGGATGCCGTAATCAGCCGCAATCGGACCAAATGCAGGTAAAAGGTTGTCGATGGAAAGCGCGACCAGACCAATGGTAATGGCCATCAATACAACGAATTCGGTAAAACCCGGAAGCGGACGGGCGATGGTGGCGCCCGATTGTTGACGTTCAGTCATTTATCGGTGGTCCTGAAAAAAGGATTATTGTCATTTTGGTAAGCCCGGCAAGGTCTTGGACCGTAACTGGTTTTGACAATGCGTTATTTTCTGTTCGAAGATCAATGATGGTTTTTTTGAAAGCATCAACCAATCAGAAAACCGTTTTTACACGATCACGCGCCATCACTTGCGGTGGGGAATGGAGAAATATTGGCAAAAAACAATGGATTTTCCGACCTTTACGTTTTATTCGCAGGATATTGTGATCATATAACAACTTCCTGTTTCACCCGTTCCCGCCGGTAAACCATTATGGCTGAGAAGCTTTTTAAGTCCAACCAACTGCTGAGCCAACTCCGACGTGTCGTCAAAAGCGAACAACTTGTGCTGTCGGTATTGGCATTGGTGGTTGGCGCCATGGCCGGGGCTGGGACAATCGTGTTCCGCGAAGGCATTTTATTTGTTCAGACATTGACCTTTGGGTCGGGTGAAGAGGCCGTACATGAATATCTGCGTACCTTGCCGGCATGGCATTTGATTGCCGTGCCGACTTTGGGCGGTTTGTTTGTTGGCGTCTTTATCTATCGTTTCCTGCCGGAACGCCGCCCGCATGGTGTTGCTGACGTTGTTGATGCGGCGTTGTTTCATGATGCGCGCATGTCGTCACGATGCGGCATTAAATCGGCCTTTATCAGTGCGGTGTCGCTGGGCACGGGAGCATCGCTTGGCCGCGAGGGGCCGGTTGTTCATATGGGGGCCTCATTTGGCGCCTGGCTGGCGCGGATGCTTCATTTACGCCGCAGTACGGCGCGGACCTTGCTGGGCTGCGGGGTGGCGTCTGCGGTTGCCGCGTCGTTCAACGCACCTTTGGCCGGGGCGTTGTTTGCCCATGAAGTTGCCCTTGGACATTATGCGCTGACCGCCTTTGCGCCGATTGTTTTGGCATCGGTGACCGGGACGATCATCACGCGGCTGTATTTCGGGGCGGATGTGGCCTTTTTGTTGCCCACCAATGAAATTCAGTCGTTTCTTGAATTTCCCGCCTTTGCGCTTTTGGGGATTGCTGCCGGGATCACCGCAATCTGTGTGACGCGCGGTATTCCAGTGGTACAGAATGTCGCCCGTGCGGCGAAAATACCCATCTGGTTGCGTCCTGCGGTCGGGGGATTGGTGATCGGAGTTGTGGCGCTTGAGTTCCCGCAAATCGTCGGGGTTGGCTATGGCGCGATGAATGATGCGCTGTATGCGGCCTATGGCTGGTCATTGCTGGTACAGCTTTTGATCGTTAAGGCGGCGATGGTGACGATCTGTTTCGGGCTTGGCTATGCCGGTGGCATGTTCAGCCCGGCTCTTTTCCTTGGTGCTATGCTGGGCGGGGCGTTTGGTGTTGCCGCCACGGCTGTTTTCCCCGATCTGTCTTCGGGGTACGGCGCCTATACACTCGTTGGGATGGGGGCTGTGGCCGCAGCCATGCTGGGCGCGCCGATTTCCACCACCTTGATTATCTTTGAACTGTCCGGCGATTACGAATTGACCATTGCTGTCATGGTTGCATCGGTTCTGGCTTCGATCATCATGGATCAGTTCCAGGGCGGATCGTTCTTTACCTGGCAGCTTAAATGCCGGGGCCTGACGACCCGTTGGGGGCGCGAGGTTAATTTGCTGCGCATGATGAAAGTTGCTGACATCATGAAGCGCGAATACGAAGTTGTCGGATTGAACGAAGGATTGCCCGCCATTCAGGAAAAGCTGGTCAATGCGCCGTATTCCGAATTGTTTGTGGTTGATGAGGATGGCCGCCTGCATGGCACGATTACGCTGGCCGATTTGCGCCATGCCGCCTTTGATCGCGAACCTGGCGATGAAATTACCGCCGGGCATGTCGCGCGATCCAAACCCCCTGTTTTGTTGCGCACCGACAGCATCGAAAAGGCCGTCCGATTGATGGAACAAACTGGTGAAGAACATTTGCCGGTCATTGATGATGACGAAAGACGTCTAATGGTTGGTTTCGTCCATGAAAAGGACGCGATGATGGCCTATAATAACGCCCTGCTTGAACTGCAAAGCGAAGATCACGGTGGTGCACCGCCCAAGCTTTTCTGATGATGATAAGTAGATAAAAAAGAGCAGCGACAAATTGCGCTGCTCTTTATCACGGTCTTAGTTGCAAGGTCAGGCAGCCTGGGCCATAGCAACAGGTCTGGCAGAATTAGCGGCACCGGACATGATTTGTGCCGCAATGCGGCTATCCGTACCAGAGACACCGGATTTGATATCTGCCGAGATATTATCAATCTCTGCCGATATCTGTTGACGTTGGATCTCTGCGTTTTCCTGCTGTGTTTTCTTTGCTTCTTCGTCACTCAAGCCGGTATTTAATGCTGGTTTGAGTTCTGCATCACGCGGATCTTCGGCTTCAAATTGCTCGATACCCGGAGGTCCAGAAGACGAGGATTGGCTATTGGCTGTTGCATCATCGGAAGATGACGCTTGTTGGCTTTCTTCCTCAACAGACATCATGGCGGCAGCAAAGGCACCTTCGCCACCTCCTTCCTGCAGGGCCAACATTACCGATTGAAGGCTGTCAGCAAGATTGCTGCCCTGCGATCCAATAGCGGCCGTCGGAGATATAGGGTCGGTTATTGGTGCTGCGCTAAATGCGCTGCTTCGTTCGATACCTTCGGATTCACCAACAGAACTTCTGGAGCTAACAGGTATCGAAAACGACAAACCCTGGCCCAGAATTGAAATAGCACTCACGATGTAATGCTCCCTTCTGAGGTTCCACTTTAAAGCGCTTCTGACCGGGCACGGTAAAAATTACCGTTCCCGAATTCAGAAACGCTTCGCAGAGAGAAGGAAGCAAAAAATACGCCATTTAAAAGAGGATTGGAAATCTGCGCTTTCACCCGAGATCAATATGATATCATTGAACATCTTGGGCAAAATTTGCCGCCTGACAAAGGTCAAGCGATCGCGCATGTGATCTTAGATTTTTCCGGATCACAGAAGATTTCGTCTAAATCACATCTTTTATGACATCAATTGCGCCATCAGGCGGTTGTCAAACGGTGTTGCGCCATTGCCCGATGTGCTGGTCTGGCTGTCGGTATTGGCCTCGGCGCTGGCCGTTTCGGTGCTTTCCGGCGGGGCAGCGGCCATCAATTCGGCAAGGCTGACAATGCCATCTTCGTTGGTATCAAGCGGGTCATAGCTTTCAGTATCGCTGGATGCTGCGGCGCCGCCACCTGATGAACTGTCCGATGTACTGTCTGTTTCAGTCGATGTCGTGGATGTGGTGGCACCTGCTGGTGGTGACATCGCAGTCAGATAATCGTCTTCGGAAACGCTTTCTGCGTCACTTCCGGCCATCAGGGACCAAAGGTTTTCGGCCATTTCATCGCTGACATCATCTGGCTTGCCAGCAAGAAATTCGTCTTTGGTCAGGCTGCCATCGCCATCGGTATCCAGATCGTCAAAAAGCTGCTGTGCGTCAAAGCCGCCATCTGTTGCCGATGCATCGGTGCTTTCCTGCATTTCCAGCAACATGGTTTTGATCTGATCGGAAAGCTGATCAACACCGCTTTCGCCGCTGGCGGCAATTTCCGATACTGCATCAACCGCTTCGGTTGCTGCGGAACTGTCTTGCGCCGTGGCAAGGGCAAAGCCGCCAATGGCTGAAACATCATTGGTGCTTTGGCTGGATTGGCTGCTGCCAGATGACTGGGTTTGGCCAAATATCTGCGCAAGACTGGCACTAAGGCTTTCGATGCCGCTCATCGGGGGCTCCTGCGTGGTAATTGTTGCTATGATTATTCACGCAGGCGGGGCGAAAAACTGGCGGTAAAAAATGCAGTCAAAAATATTTTCGGGGAAAAAATTGGTCGACGTTCCCGATTTGTTGCACAATAAGCAACCCGAATTTAATGCCAATACTGGCCCCGTCACCACAGCATGTTATATATCCCGCCATGATGGATGATCCCTTTGAAATCGACGAATTCGCTGCAAGCCCGGAAATGCGTCTTGCCGACGCACCTGTATCTGCGCCCGATTACCTTGCCAATTTGAATGCAGAACAGCGCGAAGCGGTCGAAACGCTTGACGGGCCGTTGTTGGTGCTGGCCGGTGCCGGGACGGGGAAAACGCGGGTTTTGACCACGCGGCTGGCGCATTTGCTTCAGGTAAAGGCGCAGACCGAACACCTGCATCCGCAACAAATTCTGGCGGTGACCTTTACCAATCGTGCCGCCAAGGAAATGCAGGAACGTGTTGCGCATGCGTTGGGTCATCCGGTTGAAGGATGGTGGCTGGGAACGTTTCATTCGCTGGCCGCGCGCCTGTTGCGCCGCCATGCCGAATTGATCGGACTGCAATCTAATTTTTCGATCCTTGATAGCGACGATCAGGTCCGTTTGCTTAAGCAAATCATGGACGCCGAACAGATCGACCAGAAAAAATGGCCTGCCAAACAACTGATGGGCATTATCCAGCGTTGGAAGGACAAGGGGCTTTCACCCGATCGGGTTAATGAAAGTGTCGAGTTCGCCAATGGCGGGGCCAAATACTTGTATAAGGTCTATCAGCAACGGCTTTCGGTGCTTAACGCGGCCGATTTTGGCGATTTGTTGCTGCATTGCCTGACACTTTTCCAAAAGCACCCGGAAATCCTGCGCCGGTATCAGGAAACATTCCGCTATATTCTGGTCGATGAATATCAGGATACCAACGTCGCGCAGTACCTTTGGCTGCGCGCGCTGGCGATGGTTCATCGCAATATCTGCTGTGTCGGCGATGATGATCAGGCGATCTACAGCTGGCGCGGCGCCGAGGTCGGTAATATCTTGCGGTTTGAGTCTGATTTTCCCGGCGCCAAAGTGGTTAAACTGGAACAGAACTATCGTTCCACCCCGCATATTCTGGCCGCGGCATCGAAACTGATCACGTTTAACGACGGACGTCTGGGCAAAGAGCTTTGGACTGAACTTGATACCGGCGAAAAAGTCTTTGTCAAAGGCGTCTGGGATGGTCCGGCCGAGGCACGATTGGTTGGCGAAGATATCGAAGCCCTGCAAAGCAAGGGCATTGGTGCCGCCAAGATGGCGATTCTTGTTCGTGCTGGTTTCCAAACCCGCGAGTTCGAGGAACGGTTGATCACGCTGGGCATTCCATACCGGGTTATCGGCGGCCCGCGGTTCTATGAGCGTCATGAAATCCGCGATGCGCTGGCCTATGTTCGCATGGTCGCACAGCCTGATGACAGTCTTGCCTTTGAACGTATCATTAATGTGCCCAAGCGCGGGGTTGGCAAGGCAACGCTTCAAATCCTGCATCAATATTCACGGGATCAATCGGTATCGCTTCCGATGGCGGCGCGTGATTTGATCGGAACCGAAGAACTGAAACCCAAAATGCGTCAGGCGATTGGCGGATTGTTGGGGGATTTCACCCGTTGGCGCGAGATGTTGACCAACCGCTCTCATGTTGAAGTACTTGAAACGGTGCTTGATGAAAGTGGCTATACCGATATGTGGCGCGCATCCAAGGAAATAGAAGCAGCGGGTCGGTTGGAGAACTTAAAGGAACTGGTGTCGGCGATTGGCGAGTATGAAAACCTGACCACCTTCCTTGAGCATGTGTCGCTGGTCATGGAAAACGAACAGAATACCGATCAGGAAAAAGTCACCATCATGACCCTGCATGGGGCCAAGGGACTTGAATTTGATTATGTTTTCCTGCCCGGCTGGGAAGAAGGCGTTTTCCCCCATCAGCGTGCAATGGATGAAAGCGGCGTCAAGGGATTAGAGGAAGAACGCCGTCTGGCCTATGTTGGGATCACGCGGGCGCGCAAACGTGCGACGGTATCCTATGCGGCCAATCGGCGGATTTATAACCAGTGGCAATCGGCCCTGCCATCGCGCTTTGTTGATGAATTGCCAGATGAGCATATCGAACGTATCAGCGATACGGGGCTGGGCGGGCATGGTGGAAACCATTCGCCGGGGGCCTGGGGTTCAGATGACTGGATGAAAATGCCAAGCTGGGCGGATGAAACGCCGCGCCGTGACAGTTATGGCAGCGGTGGCAGCAAAACGGGATCGGGTGGTTCATCGACCGGGGGCGAGCGTCGCTTTGCCAGTGCCGGTTGGCAGGATCGCGTGCGCAAGAATGTTGTTGATGTAAAGCCGAACGGTGAAACCAGCTATTCCACCAATTCGAAATCATCGAAATACAAGGTCGGGGATGCGGTCCGTCATCGTAAATTCGGTCCGGGGACTGTGCGGGCGGTTGATGGCAACAAGCTTGAAATCGATTTTGAAGATGTCGGTACAAAGAAAGTGGTCGACAGTTTCATTCTGCCGGGCTAAGCCCCGGACACGTTATTTTTGGCGCGCCCGTTGGCCCGCCGCAATCTTGCGAGACGCGATATGATCGAAACCGTTCGTTGCTATAATTTCACCTTCGAGGTTGACGGCAAATTTGCCCCGGCCTTTGCCGAGGCGTTGTATGAGCATTGCGATGCCCTGTCGCATTTCGAACGGGCTGGCGATCCAACCGCCCCTTGGAAAGTCGAAGGGTTTTCGGGAAATCATCTTGATAAGACGGCGATTGAAACGGCGGTATCATTGATGGCGTCGGCGGTTGGTGTTGCGGTGCCGATGGTTGAGTTTGGGGCATACGAACCCAAAGACTGGGTCAGTGACAATCTGCGCAGTTTCAAACCGATTTCGGTCGGTCGGTTTTATGTACATGGCTCGCATTGGGACGAAGGCGTGCCGGTGGCAAAAACCGGGCTTCAGGTCGATGCCGGGCTGGCGTTCGGATCGGGCGAACATCAAACGACCAAAGGCTGTTTGGCCGCTATTGATTGGGTGGCCAAGCATTCACACTGTTACAATGCGCTTGATATGGGTTGTGGGTCGGGCATTTTGGGCATGGCCTGTGCCAAAACCTGGCGCAGTTCGGTGATGATGGCCGATATCGATGCTGCATCGGTGCGGGTTGCGCGTGAAAATGCCCGTATCAACCATATTGCCGATTTGGTCACCGCGATCCATTCCAACGGGTTTAGTGACGTGCGCATCCGCAATGCCGGGTATTTCGACATCGTTTGCGCCAATATCCTTGCGCGTCCGTTACGTCATATGGCGCGTGACCTGCGCGCGACACTTGCCGAAGACGGCGTTGTCATCCTGTCTGGCTTGCTGTCGCATCAGGAACAATTTGTCCTGTCGGCATATCGCGATGTTGGTTTGTCGCTGGTCAAGCGTTTCCCGGTCGAAGAATGGACAACACTGGTGGTTGGTTAAGCCACCAGTGCATTGACAAAGCGGTAAATACCAAGCCCGCCAAGGATGACGATCAGTGTTCCGACTGCGATCATCAAGGGTTTGCGCGGTATGATGCGGACAAGCACGGCGGCAAGCGGTGCGGCGGGCACACCGCCAATCACCAGTGCCAATGCCGCCATCCCAAAGCTTTCCAACCCGAAATGCCCGGCAAAAGTCACCGTGATCATCACGGTGACAAAGAATTCCGATGCTGCTGATGTTCCCAGCATCCGATGTGGTTCCGCATTGCCGCGATAGACCAGCGTACTTGATACAATCGGTCCCCATCCGCCGCCGCCCACCGCATCCAGAAAGCCGCCCACAAAGCCCAGCGGTGCCAGACCCTGCATGGCGGCTGGTGGCTGTACCTTGTGCATGGCTTTGACGATCACAAGTATGCCCAGTGCCGACAGATAAAATGCGACAAACGGCGCAAGATAATCACCAATACCCGATGACAGTAACGCCGCCCCGGCCGCCCCGCCAATTGATCCGGCAATGGCCAGTGTGCGCACCATTTTCCAATCGACGTTACGTGCAAAGTGGTGTGATGTTCCGGAAACGGCTGTGGTGAAAACCTCGGCGGCATGAACCGTGGCACTGGCTTGTGCCGGGGGCAGGCCGATGCTGATCAAAAGTGCTGTCGATGTCAGGCCATAGGCCATGCCAAGCGCGCCATCGACGAGCTGTGCTAGAAAACCGATCAGAACGATCCACCAAAAGAAGTCGTCCATTTTACGCTATTGCCTCGCATAAGAGACTAAAACGCGGTGATTGTATCTGTGTGGCGTGATTTCAAATATCGGGATTATGGATCGAAACGGAATATCGGCCATGCACAAATGCCACATGACTTTCGGTTAAAATCCGAATTTTCGTCAAACCAGCGGTTCCAGATTGTGAATTTCAGAGGTTTTTCGAGTCGTAAAACAGAAATCCTTTAATCACACGTTGATAAGTCGGTCGGTAATTGTGATCGCTAATATTGTCTTCGCTGTAATTTCAAATGTAACTATCTGAAATATAGTCATAAAAACTGAAAGAATATTTATTCTCAAATAAGCATATAACGCAAAGTTGTAAGGGCATCTTGTTGGTTACTGTACAAATGTATAGGTATCAACTAAGTCTTAAGGATGAGCCAAGCCTGAATAATAGCGAGTGCCGATGTGACAGAAACAGATCGCCAAATTCTGGTCGTTGATGACGAGCCAGTCATTCGAAAGCTGCTGGGGCGTGTGCTGGAACGATCAGGTTTTCAGGTTATCATGGCCGAAGACGGCCTCGATGCGCTTGAAAAGCTGCGCCATGATGCATCTGTGCGGCTTGTCGTATCTGATCTGCGCATGCCGAAATGTGGAGGTTTGGAATTTGTTGGCAAGGCAATTGATGAATTCAAACGCGAATTTGAATTTATTCTGCTGACCGGGGATGGCGACAAAACCGATGCCATCAAGGCATTGCGTCTTGGCGTGCGGGAATTTCTTGATAAACCGGTGGATCGGGCCGATCTCGAAGCGGCGGTTTCGAATGCGGTGGAACGTTTGCGCGACCGCGATCAGGAACATGAACGGGTTCGTCAGCTTGAACTTGAAAATGTAACCCAGTCCCGGAATTTGGATTCCATTATCCGCAAGCTTGGCGGCGCCGAGGAAGAACTTATCGATCGGCTTAGCCTGATTTCGCAATATCGCGATATTGAAACGGCAGAACATTGCGTGCGCGTCGGCCTTTATTCACAGGCGCTGGCCGAGATGGCGGGGCTGGGTGCCGATATTCAGCGAACCGTGCGCCTTGCTGGTATTCTTCATGATATTGGCAAGGTCGGTGTCCCTGACGAGGTTTTGCTTAAAGAAGGTCCGCTAAGCGAGGCCGAATTCAAAATCATGCAGCGTCATACCGAAATCGGCTATGCGATGTTGAACTCGTCGGAAAACCCTGTTTTGGCTCAGGCGGCGGTAATTGCACGCCACCATCATGAAAAATGGCGTGGCGAAGGTTATTGCTCTGGTTTAACCGGCGAAGACATTCCGCTGGTGGCGCGTCTTGTGTCTATTGCCGATGTTTATGACGCATTGCGCAGTGCGCGGCGTTACAAACCGGCCTTTGATCATGATGTGGCGGTGTCGATCATCGTAAAGGGTGATCAACGCACGACGCCCGATATGTTCGATCCCAATCTGCTTGGCTTGTTTGCGCAACATCATGATCGTTTTGATTGCATTTATAACAGTATGCCCGACAAGGCAGTCTGATTGGACGGGCGCGACCGATGACTTCCAAAATTGAATTGATCCTCGGCAAAACGCGCAACCGCATTGCCGACTTTATGCTGATGGTGATGGTGGCGGCCGGGTTCCCCGCCCTGCTTGGTGCGGTCTATCGTGATACCGCCGAGGCAGCCATCATTTCACAGCTGCCGCAGGTCGCAATTTTCGTGATCATGCTGGCGATGTTGATATTCCGCAGCAAGATGTCGGCCGTGGTTAAGTCGACGGTAATCGTCTCTGCGATGACCGTTCTGGGCGGGCTTTATCTTTCGCTTTTCACACCCGGAAGCGGCATGGCTCTGTTGATTGTCGGAACGGCAATTTTTGCGGTTTTCAATTCTTTCCGCAAAACATTGGTTTATGCCGTGCTTTGTATGTCGATTATCCTTGTTGTCGGGGCGTTGCGGGTTTCCGGACTATATCCCGAAATAATGTCAGACGGACATCATGTGCATCACACCATCCCGGTCTGGGCATCGACCTTTTTCGGTTATGCCTGGATGAGTGCCGCACTGGTTGTTGGCGTCGTCTGGATGCGCCAGGCCTTGCTGCAATCGGGGCTTGATCAGATGCGATCCCATAACGAGATCGCAATGGGCCATAACTTCCTTGAACAAATTCGGACAAGTGCGGCCGATGTTGCATCGTATTTTTCATCGCTTCAGCGGATCGAGGACGTCTCATTTCAGCCCACTTTGTTGAAATTCGTCGATATCTTGAATGTTGATCGCGCCAGCCTGTGGCTGCAGGATGAAAATGGTGATGTTTACTGTGTTGGTTTGGTCGATAAAACCGATCCCAATGTCAGTCACGAAGGGCTGGTGTTGCGTCGCTGTGACCTGCCGCGCTATTTCGCCGCTCTTCATACCGGTCAGGCGATTGATGCGGTTGACGCACAGGACGACCCCAGAACCTCGGAATTTACCGACAACTATTTGCGGCCACTTAACATCCGGGGGATGCTTGATGTTCCGCTTGTGACCGGTGCGGGAAGTTTTGGTGTCCTCTGTTTTGAATGCATCGGTCAGGTTCGTCACTGGCGACCAGATGAAATCGTTTTTGCCCATACCGCTGCTGGACTTTTGGCGGCGGCGGCGGGTATTAAAACGGCGATGGAAACCAGTGACAAATTGTCGCTGTCGCAACGAAAATTCGAAGCCGTTGCCAATTATACCTATGATTGGGAAAGTTGGATCGCGCCGGATGGTGGCGCATTATGGGTTAATCCGGCGATTGAACGCATTCTGGGTTATCGCCCCGAAGAATGCATCGCGATGGAACATTATCCATTACCCCTGGTGCTTCGCGAAGATCGCGACCGGGTGCGGCATTATCTTGAAGAAGGGTTTAGTGGCCTTTCAGGCAATGATCGTGAATTCACTGCCATTCATAAAAACGGCCAGCATGTCGGTATTGCCATGTCATGGCAGCCGATCCGCGATAGCCAAGGCCGATATCAGGGCATTCGCGTAAGTTGTCGTGATGCAACCGAGCGTATTGAAAGCCGTCGTGATCTTGAACAGGCCTTGTCGCAGCTTGAAGCCAATCAGCGGCGCCTGCGCGCGCATTTCAATAATACCAAGCTTGGCGTGATTTATTGGACGCCGGACCGCACGATCATCGAGATCAACGAAACGGCCGAACGCATGTTTGGCTTTGACGCAGGCGAACTTGTTGGCAAAAAAGTAGAAATTCTGGTGCCGCCAAGCGAACGTGGGCGCCTAAGCAGCCTTGTTCTGGATGTTACCAAGACCCGCACCAGCGTAAATACCCGGTTTCCCAATGTGACCAAGCAGGGCAAATATATCATCTGCGAATGGTATGAAAGCCCGATCTTTGACAATAACGGCGATCTTGATTGTGTCGCCAGCTTTGCATTGGATGTGACCGATCGCGAACGCTATCAGGAAACTCTGGACTCGATTTATCGCGGTATCAAATCCCAGGTCGGGACCGATTTCTTTGAAAACCTGACAAAGGTTCTGTGTGAAACACTCGACATGTCATTTTGCCATGTTGCGGAACTTCATGGGACACGTTTGAAATCGGTCGCGCTGTTTTCGCCCTTAAAATCAAGGGAGCTTATGGATTTCGATCTGGCCGGTTCCCCCGCCGAGGAAGTCATAAAGCGCGGCATCATGGTCTATGCCGATGGATTGGCCGATGATTTTGGCGGTGATGAACGTGTCAGCGAAGACCACGCACGCGGTTATGCCGGTGCTGCGCTTTATGATGACGATGGCAATGCCATCGGTGTGTTGGTCACGATTTCCGATAAGCCGCTGGCCGATCCGGAACTGGCAGTCTCAATGCTTGAAGTTTTTGCCGGACGGGCATCTGCGGAATTGCAGCGTCTGCGGTCCGAACGTAACCGTCAGAAACTTGAACATCAGTTGCAACATTCCCAGCGCATGGAAACCATCGGGGTTCTGGCCGGTGGTATCGCGCATGATTTTAATAACATTCTGCAACCGATCAGCGGTTACGCCGAACTGCTTTATACTGATCTGCCCGAAGACTCACCGCTGCGCGATGATGTGTCGGAAATACGGTCCGGCGCAGAACGCGCGCGCGATCTGGTCAAACAAATCTTGATGTTCAGCCGTAACACCGACGAAGAAACATCGGTGCTAAGTGTGGAAGCCATGGTTAAGGGCGCCGTGCGGTTTGCGCGCGGTTCAATCCCGTCTTCGGTCTTGCTTGAAACTGAAATCGCCCCGGATTTGCCAGGGATTTTGGGCAACGCGACCCAGATTGACCAGTGTTTGATGAACCTGATTACCAATGCCTATCACGCGGTCGGTGATCGCGGCGAAATCAGGATCGAGGTTGGGTTATTTGAACTGACCGAGGATATCGCCGCCGAACGGCCGTTGCTTGATCTGGGGGAATATATCCGCATCAGTGTCATTGATAATGGCTGCGGGATGGATGAGGAAACCGCCAAACGCATCTTTGATCCGTTCTTTACCACCAAGGAAACCGGCAAGGGAACCGGGCTTGGCCTGTCGACCGTGCATGGCATCATCACCGGTCATAAGGGCGTGATCGATGTTTACAGCCGTTTGGAACAGGGCACGCGGTTTTCGATCCTGTTGCCAGTATTTGACGAAGATATCACCGTCACGTCTCAGCGCGCGATAGAGCTGTCACCGGGCGTTGGCGGTCACATTGTTGTGGTCGATGACGAAGAAAAGAACTTGCGCCTGTGTCAGCGGATGCTGGGGCGTATGGGATACGAGGCAACCTGTTTTAACCGGGCAACAGATGCGCTGGCGGCACTTCGTGATCCAACACAGGAATTTTGTCTGCTTTTGACGGATCAAACCATGCCCGACATGAACGGGGTCCAATTGATTGCCAGCCTGCGTGACGAAGGCAATAATATTCCTGTTATCGTCATGACGGGTTACGCATCCGAAGGTGTCACCGAAAATTGGCGCCAGCTTGACGTTGCGATGATGCTGGCCAAGCCTTTTGATATTGTCGAACTTCATGATGGACTGGAAACCGTATTGGGATCAGGCAAGGCCGTCACCGCGCCGTCATCTGAGCCATCGGCAACAGAAAAATCCGGCGAGGCCTAGTCTGGGGGCAGGGCCTTTTGGCGCCAAGGCGTGATCCATCTTCCCGGCGACCAGGATGACTCGACCCAACGATCATGGTGCGAACTTAGCGACCGCCCGTGATATCCATCAGGGCGCCGGTAACGTATGACGCATCATCTGTCAGTAACCAGTAAATGGCATTGGCAACCTCGTTGGCCTTGCCCGGTCGGCCAAGCGGGCAGGACGGGCCAATTTCCGCAACCCGTTCGGGGCGGCCAACACTGCCATGGATTTCGGTATCGATAATGCCCGGTCGCACAGCATTGACGCGAATGCCTTTGGGGCCAAGTTCCTTGGCAAGACCGATGGTTAATGTGTCAATCGCGCCTTTTGATCCGGCATAATCGACATATTCCCCGGGTGATCCCAGTTTTGACGCCACAGAGGATACATTGACGATGGAACCACCTGATGTGGTCATGGTGCGTGCGGCCTCGCGTGCGACCAGATAGGCTCCCAGCACATTGGTATCAAAAACCGATTTCATCCGGGCCATATCCATATCGGCCAGATTGCTTCTGGGGGCAACGATCCCGGCATTATTGACAACCCCGTCAATGTCGCCAAACCGGTCGAGTGCCGTTTGAAACAGATGGATGACGTCATCCTCGTGACGCACATCGCATTTCTGCGCAAAGACATTTCCGGTCCGGCCCACCCGTTCACACATCGCACAGGTTTCTTCTGCACTGGCTTTGTTGCCAACATAGCTAAAGGCAATGTTCCAGTCATTTTGTGCGCATAGAACGGCGGTTGCGCGGCCAATGCCACGCGACCCACCGGTGATCAGAACGGTTTTTGTCATAGGATTTCCCGCATCCGGTTGCAAATGTTGGCGTCACTATGGAACGGCATCCGGGGTGAGGTCAAAAAGAAACGGCCCTGCTGTGGATAAGCAGGACCGTTTCAGAGGGAAAGACAAAAAAGACCGCAAGGATCGTGAACCTTCGATCCTGCGTTACGTCTTGTAGCATTGGCGACCTACGCGGGCGGGATTGATCCCTAATCCCTGTCCGTTGCTTCCATCGAAAGGGTCTGACCCCGATGATGGCTTTCAGCATCGTCTGCCAGATTGGCAGGGCCTATATCAAGGCCGAGCGCGGCTCGTTCCATAGTGGTGAGGCGCTCTAGACCGTTATAGGCCGTCTGACGACGACGCGATTGAACGGCGCTCTGGACAGTAATTGGAAAACGGATCACCGTTTTGGTCTCCTGCAAATTGACGTCCCGACGGGTCATCTTTTTGTCACGTGGATGTCATAGTTTAAAGTTTCCTTAATTTGCATTGCGAAGCTTGCAGGGCTTTCATACCCATGACGCATGTGGTGGTATAGGCTACTTACCGCTGTAGTTTATTTATGCCCTGATTTTAGTGGTTTGCGGGCTGAAAGCCGCCCGTAAACCGGGTGTATGGTCACACGTCATGGCATTCCATCTTGCATGTGTTCGGCGAAAACCCTTAGATAGCTTTGTTCAGATGCTGCCCCACGCATAGAAACGAGGATTTTGATGACCTTTCCCGGTAATGCCCAACTTGCTGCCATGTTGGAACGCGATGGTGTTAACAAGGATGTTATCGCCATCATCAGTTTGATTGATGGTGTTCTGGCAAGTGCCAATGGCGACACGCGCACCGACTGGCTTGACCTGATCGGTGGTAATCGCGGTGATGATCTTAACGCCGCCCTGCTTGCGCTTCGCGATGAACGCAAAACCGAATTCAGCTTTGCCAAGGATGGCTATGACGCCGTGGCACGGGTCGGGGCATTGCGAAAATATCTGGCATCCAAGGGCATTGATGGCTTTATCATTCCGCGTTCTGATGAACATCAGGGTGAAAATGTGCCCGCGCGCGCCGAGCGTCTGGCATGGCTGACCGGCTTTACCGGGTCGGCCGGGGCGGCGGTGGTGCTGGCGGACAAGGCGGCTGTTTTTGTCGATGGTCGTTATACCATTCAGGTGCGTCAGCAGGTTGATCGCAGCATTTATGAATATCGTCATCTGGTCGAAGATCCGGTTGTCGGCTGGATTCACGATAATCTGAAACCGGGCCAGAAATTGGCCTATGACCCGTGGTTGCATACCATTCAGCAGGCCGATCATCTGCGCGGCGCCTGCGACGGCATCGGTGCGGAACTGGTTGCGATTGATCCCAATCCGATTGATGCGCTTTGGCACAAACAACCGGCAATGCCGGTTGCACCGGTGCGACCGCAACTTTTGGAATATGCCGGTAAATCCAGTTTCGACAAACGCAATCAGATTGCGCAGGCGCTTTCGAAACTGGAATGTGACAGTGCCGTTTTGTCCGCGCCAGACAGCATTGCCTGGCTTTTGAATATTCGCGGGGGGGACGTGCCCCAGACGCCGCTAGCACTAAGCTATGCGATCATTTATGGCGATGCGTCGGTTGATCTGTTTATTGATGACCGCAAATTACCCGATGAAACGCGCCACTGGCTTTCCTGCGATGCCACTATTCGCCATCCGGGTGAACTGGAAGATGCGCTGGGCGCATTGGGCAATCAGTCGGTCCGTCTGGACGAGGCAACCGCTTCTGACTGGTTGCGGATGATGCTTTCCGATGCCGGTGCGACCTTGCGGATCGGGCGTGATCCGGTCGCCTTGCCCAAGGCATGTAAGAACGATGTCGAACTTGAAGGATCGCGCAAAGCACATCGGCGCGACGGCGAAAAGATCATTCGCTATTTTGCCTGGCTTGATGAAGCCGCCTCGGATGGCAGTATTGATGAACGCGCTGCCGCGGATAAATTGCTGTCACTGCGTGCCGAAGATCCGCTGTTTCGCGATTCCAGTTTCGAAACCATTCCCGGCAGCGGTCCGAACGGGGCGCTGTGCCATTATCGCAATACGCCCGAAAGCAATCGCAACCTGTCACCCGGCGAGATTTTTCTGATCGACAGTGGCGCGCAGTATATCGATGGTACCACTGATATTACTCGGACCACGGTCATCGGCACGCCGTCACAGGAACATCGCGACCGGTTTACCCGCGTGCTTAAGGGGCATATCGCGCTTGCCCGGGCAATTTTTCCGGTCGGCACCACCGGATCACAGCTTGATACGCTGGCGCGCGCGCCATTGTGGGACGCCGGGCTTGATTACGATCATGGCACCGGGCACGGGGTCGGCAGTTATCTTGGCGTTCATGAAGGCCCGCAACGGATTTCCAAGGCACCGAACAATATTGCGTTGAAACCGGGCATGATCCTGTCGAATGAGCCGGGTTTCTATAAAGAAGGCGAATACGGCATCCGGATTGAAAACCTGATTGCGGTAACTGAAATCGATGCACCTGCCGGTGCGGAGCGTCCGATGCTGGGGTTTGAAACGCTGACGTTTTCACCGATAGAACGCAAACTGATTGATCCGGAACTGATGACCCGCGACGAGTTGCAGTGGCTGAACGACTATCACGCACAGGTCTATGCCATGTATGCCGATGATCTGGACGAAGACCTTGTCGAATGGCTGCAAAAAGCAACCGCCCCGATTAAGAAACGTAGCACCTAGGCTACATACGAAGACCAATCACAGTTTAAAGCCGCCCCAATTTTCCGGGGCGGTTTTTTCTTGCCAACACAAATGACAGCGCTGTCATTTTGTCTTATGAATAGGGTATTGGATCGATTCAATTGCGGGCGAGACCCGCAAAGAAATAAGCAGGAGGAAGAAATGGCCGGAGTAGAAGAAAGCTGGATGGCCAATCCCGCACGTTATGACAATGCCACCTATAATCGCAGTGGTAAAAGCGGCCTGATGTTGCCGCAGATCACGCTGGGCCTGTGGCAGAATTTTGGCGGTGTTGACGTCTTCGATACCCAACGCGCCATGATCCGCCGTGCCTTTGATCGCGGTGTTATTCATTTTGACCTGGCCAATAACTATGGTCCGCCCCCCGGATCGGCTGAAGAAAACTTTGGTGCCGTTCTGGCCAAGGATTTGAAATCCCATCGCGATGAATTGGTGATTTCAACCAAGGCCGGATATCGCATGTGGCCGGGGCCGTTTGGTGAATGGGGATCGCGCAAATACCTGATTTCAAGTCTGGATCAAAGCCTGTCACGCATGGGCCTTGATTACGTTGATATCTTCTATTCGCACCGTGTTGATCCGAACACGCCGCTTGCCGAAACCATGGGCGCATTGGATCAGATCGTGCGTTCGGGCAAGGCGCTTTATGTCGGGATTTCGTCCTATTCGGCCGAAATGACTCGCAAAGCGCACGCGATCCTTAAGGAACTCGGCACGCCCTGTGTTATTCATCAGCCATCCTATTCGATGCTGAACCGCTGGGTCGAAGAAGAAGGTCTGCTTGATACCCTGTCCGAACTGGGCATTGGCTGTATTGCCTTTTCGCCGCTGGCACAGGGGCTTTTGACCAATAAATACCTGAATGGTGTGCCGGAAAATTCCCGTGCCGCGCTTGAAGGATCGTTCCAGTCTGGGATGTTGTCCGAAGAAAACCTGAACCGGGTGCGGGCATTGAACGAAATTGCCAAACGTCGCGGGCAGACATTGGCCCAGATGGCGATTGCCTGGGTGCTGCGCCGCCCTGAAATTACTTCGGCCCTGATTGGTGCGCGTCATGTCGAACAGCTTGATAACAGCCTTGATGCCCTGAACAATCTTGAATTCAGCGCAGAAGAACTGACTGAAATCGACAAATACGCTACCGATGGCGGTTTGAACCTGTGGCAGAAATCATCTGATTCCGAAGCACAGGTCTAAATCGGTTTAATCCTGACCGACAAAACCCCGGCATATTTGGTGTGCCGGGGTTTTTTGTGCTCAGTTATCGGCCATCGGCCATCAACCATCGATCATCGACCATAAGGCATTGTGCTCGACAGAACCGGCTATGTATCGGCCTCGATCACCGGGACCACGGGGCGCCAGCACGAAACGCGGATTGAATTAATTGGCCCTGACCCCCGGCGGACGGTGGATCAAATGTTCGCTTGGGAGAAAATATTCAAACGATTAATTTATATCAATTCACAAGTTCGTTCGAATGATCTATCTTTGTTTCGACAGATAAGGAACCGCACGCATGAATATCGCCTCACCGCCCGCGAATGGCCATAAAGCCCGAAGCAGTAAAACCCGTTCGCATTTGATCGAAGCGGCTATCGAGGTGATCGGTGCGGTTGGCTATGAAGGTGCGAGTACCCGGGCCTTGGCGAAGACCGCGAACACGACCCTTTCGGCCATCCCCTATCATTTCGGGGGAAAAAAGGAGTTGTATCTGGCCGCGGCCGATATGATCGCGGAGCATGTGGCAGGTCGCTTTGATAAAGCGCTCGACCCGCTTGATGATAATAGTATCGCGGACAAAACTGTCCGGTTGGAGCAGGCTCTTACAAATTTTCTTAATATCATTCTCGAGAATGCCGAGCCGTATTCCTGGACGTCGTTTGTTGCGCGTTGCACCTATGACAACGATGAGGCATTTACCGTGATTTACGAGCGGGCAATCGCCCCCATGCTTGAGCGTCTGGTCCAGACTGCAAGCGACGTTTCGGGCCGCGCCCCTGATGATGAAGCCCTGCGATTGCGCATCAGCGCGATCGTGACATCGATCATCAGCTTCAGGTTCTTGCGCGGCATCATATTGCGCGGGATGGCCTGGTCGGAGATCCAGTCAAGCAGCATCGGCCAGATTGAGGGGATGGTCCGCGATCTTTGCCGTAGCGACTTCCTCGCAGCCAATCGCACCAAATAACAATCCGAACAGAAAAGACCGCTGTTTGGACACCCTTGGCAATCAAAATTTCAAGCCGAAAAGGAAATGCACAATGCGCAAGAAAGCCTCAACACACGATGCGATCACGTGGGCAAAGCATCGTCTCGATGACGTGGATGCAATCATCTCCGAAGCGGAGAAAGCAACCGTCAAGCTAAAGGACGATACCCGCGCAGAAGCCGATGCCGCCCTTGCGCATCTCCGCGCGTCGCGGGCGAAGGTGTCCGCGTCCTATGATCAGTTGCGGGCGGAATCTGGAAGCAGCCTTGAGAAGGCACAGGAAGCACTTGAGGCAGAATGGATTGAAGTTGAAGCCGCCTTTCAGTCTTTCCTGACTGCGACAAAGGATCAGGCTGAAACGGCACGGGCCGTCGTCGTTGCCCGTGCGCAGGCCCAGCGTAATTCCTGGGAAGCAACATTGAAAGATTTGCGCGATAAGGTCGAAGAGACGGTAGAGAAGACCTGGGGCGGGTATCTTGAGGCCGCAAAGGTTGATCTGGCCACCCGGAAGTCAATTCTGGAAGCCGAACTTGAAGCACGTCAGGCGGCATGGCAACGATCGCTCGAAGAATTGCGCGCCGATGCTGCTAAGCTTGCCTCAAATCAGCGCGCGGCAATCGATGCACAGATTGCGGCTTTGAATGCTCAGATGGATGAGGCGAAAGCCCGATTGGGTCGCCTGCAGGATACTTCCACAGACGCGTGGAAGATAACAAAAAAGGGCCTTGCCGATACACAGCAAGTCTTCTTGAAAACATATGCTTCGATCCGCAGATCCATAGAGGACTCAATGAAATAGTCCCTATGGCCGGAGGCGGCGGCCTTTCCCCCAACCCCAACCCCGCCTCCGGAACTTCTTCGATAAGACATTTGATCAATCGATCCTGACCGACAAAACCCGGCATATTCGGTGTTCCGGGGTTTTTTGTGGTCAGTTATCGGCCGTCGGCCATGGGCATGGTGCCGGCCAAATCGCGCAGGGTATCAAGCACGGCCTTGGCCCCGGTGCTTAGCGGGCGGTCTTGTAACCATGACAACATCACCTTGCGTGACAGTTCCGGATTGATGATCCGCCGCGCCTTAAGCCGCCCGGTCGAAAGCTCCATCACCAGCGAACTTCGCGGCAATACCGTATGCCCGAGATCGCGGTGCACCAGATCGACCAGAACCCGCAAGGCATCGGCCTCGACCACCGGGGTTAGCGGACGACCGGCGCGAAACGCGGCTTCCTGCATTTTTGCGCGCAATCCGTGTTTGGGGGTCGGCATGATCAACGGCAGGGCCAGGACATCTTCATAGTCAATTTCGGTTTCATTTTCGTCCACCCGTGATGGATGGGAAATCAGAAACAGGTCTTCGCGCCATAACGGTTCGGCATGCAGGCTGCGTGAAATCATGCCGTCATGCAAGATGCCGATATCTAGACGACCTGACAGCAATCCTTCCTGCACATCACCGGTCAAATCCTCGGCGATTGAAATATTCAGATCGGGATAGCGGTCACGCAAGGCTTCGACCAATGCGCCGGTAATCACAATCCCCGCACTGGGCGGCACACCAATATGAACATGGCCGGTCACCTTGCTGCGACGTGCTGAAAGATCGGCTTCAAGACGCGCCAGATCGCCCAGAATAACCCGTGCCCGTTCCGCCAGCATCTGACCCGCTTCGGTCAGTTTGACCCCGCGCCCTGTACGTTCAAGCAACCGGGTATCAAGGGTTTCTTCAAGCAGATTTAACTGACGGCTCAGGGCTGGTTGCGACAGGTTAAGCCGTTCTGCCGCACGCGACAGACTGCCAAGTTCGGCAATATGTATAAAACTTCGAAGCTGTTTGAGGTCCATTTCTTGCATCCCGAAAACGGAAATAGGCGTGGCGTTGACGGTCAAGGTATAGCAAATGCTGATATCTGATAACATTTAATTCGAATTGAATAATGACTTGGGCGGGCGGATAGTAAACCCTAGAGAGAGTGGAGAACCCCCAATATGACAACGAAACCGCAGGGATCCGCCCTGACGCTTGTGCTGCTATCGACAGTGGCATTTGCGATGAAGGGGCTTCTGGCGAAATATGTCTATGCCACGGGTATGACTGTGGATGGTTTGTTGTTGTTGCGGTTTCTGATCGCACTGCCATTTTTCTGGATCGGTGTTTACCTGTTTGGCAAACATCGCCCGGGCGAACGCAAGATGATGCGGGTCGATATTCTTTGGGGGGCTCTTTACGGCGGGCTGTTTTTTGCCGCCGCCCTGTTTGATTTTACCGCCGTGTCGCTTATTGACGTCACCGTGTCGCGGATCGTGCTGTTTACATTCCCGGCCATCGTTTTGATCCTTGAATGCCTGCATAAGTGGCGGCTTCCTCCCTTGCGCCAGATTGTCTGCTTTATCGTCACTTATGTCGGGTTGGTGCTGGTTCTCGCCCCAACCGGGATTGGTGCTGTGTCGGATCAGCTTTGGCTGGGGGCCTCTTTGGCTTTTGCATCGGCTTTGACCTATGCGGTTTATCTGTATTTCGGACAACGCATGATCGCGGTCATCGGGTCGATGCATTTTGCCGCCCTGGTCAATACCATGGCCGGTGCATCGATGGTCCTATACGAACTGATTTTGACCAAGCCGCTGAACCTGAATGTTGATGGGGTTCTGTGGACGGCGGGCATTTCGATCTTTTGCACCGTGATCCCGTTTTTCCTGCTGTATGAAGGCATTCGCCGGATCGGGGCGACACAGGCCGCACTGATTTCCCTATCCGGACCGGCAATGACATTCTTTGCCGCATGGTTGCTATTGGACGAGGTTTTGACCGCCCCGCAGACCATCGGTTTTGCCGTGGTTATTGTCGGCGTGGCATCAATCAAGAATGGGGTGACCTTGGCCGGGCTGGGTCGTCTGTTGTCGCGCCCGTTGTTTTCGGCAACCGGGCGTCGATCCACCAGTGCGACGGCAAGCCCGACAGATATTCAGTCAGATGCGCCTGATGCTGCCGACGGCGCAGTGCAAACACCGGGCAAGGGGACTTAACCGGCTGGTTTGCAGGGCAGGGTGGTAAAGTGGTGATCGACGGGGGGATGTGATGTTTGATCGCCGATCCGCGCATTAATTGTGCTGTGGTTCCGCCGGATTGTTTGGTTTGGAAAATCCCACCCGTGAGCGTGGTTTACTCGTCGCGCTGCCAACGATGAATTTTAATTTGATGTTCCGGCAGGCGATCACCGCGACGCCATAACAACGGATCGATAAATTCACCGGCCCATGCCCCGGTACGGCTTTGTTTGGCCGAACTTTCGACCCTGGCATAGGATGGCATTTCATCGGTCCGCGCAACGGCCATGCCGCGCGCGATCATGGCCTGACCGATATCCATGCCGCTGGCATTGCGACAGATCGCCATATTGCGCTTATAGCGGTTCATGCCCTGTACCTTGCAAGTCACGTTGCCGGTACCGATAAGGTTGGTGATAACCTGCCATGCATCGGCGCCGCACGCTGTGGTCTGCCCGTTCAACACGCATCTTTGAAACCGTTCAAGCGCATCCGCGCCCCAAAGATCGACCCGCTTAAACCCGAATTCCAGTGTATCGCCATCAACCGGACGGACCTTGCCAAACAGCTCGTCATAGACGGGATCTGCGCAGGCAACAGTGGGTGCTGCCATAATAAACATCAGGGCCGTAATTGTTGCGCTTGTTCTCAGTGCAAACATGGGTTGCATTCTCTGGTGATTTTTGGTCATCTAATATATCATCAAAGGGCAACCTTGGGGGATGAAACATTATATTCTGCGTGCTTGAGGTAAATGACCATTGGTCAAAACGGTGATCTCGATTGGGGAGTTATTTGAAAGTTCAGTAAGCCTGGCCACCTGACAATTGATCCCCGATGTTGCATCATGAATTTGCACAAGGGGCAGAGGGATCAGCGCATTCTTAAATAGCGTCAGACTTTATCTTTTAAGATGAAGTCTAAGCTGTGAGATAGGGGATTATAATGAACAGAGCAATTCCGCATGAGCTACTGACCAGTATTCAGAAGTCAGGGTTGCATAAACCCGATCATTGCGCTTTTGTTCTGGACTTTTCCGGTGTTCCAGCCACCCGTAGCAGGACGGTTTTTTGTTCTTTCCTAAGGTATTTTGAATATGGGTGCGCACAGAATTTAACGTCCAGGTTGCTGTCTGATCATGCCATTTCGCTTTTGATGCCGCTTGATCAACGCGAAATAATGTCCGCTTTTATTGATCAGTTGAATTTTTTTCTTTTGTCACGCCGATACGGTGCCATGGATGTGCGGGTCTTCGATCTTAATCATGAGACCTCTGAATTTGCCATATGCTGTGTTGAGTATATGCGAGCAACGACCCGGGAAACCGCAGAAGATTTTCTGGATTTTTATCAGGCCCCTCCGAAGAGTGCGGAACAGTTGGGGCAGTTGGTCGAGATCGAAAGAATCGTAGGTCAGGCTGATATGTCGATGCATATTCGCATGCAACCGATCTGGCTTTTGCAATCAGGTCTTTCACCGGAATGGTTTGGTGAAGAATTTTGGGTTTCCATGGCGGCGATGGAAGAAATCACGGGCAAAGATATTCTTCGCGATGACTGGATGTTTGCCCGCTTTACCGAGCTTCTTGATAATCGGGTTTTATCCCATATCACCAAAGAACCGTATTCAGGCGATGCTGCGCAATTTCTTAATCTCAACCCGGTTGCGGTTGTAAGTGCGAATTTCCGGCGCATGGTGAAGACATTGCCGGCACGACAACTGCGGAAACTGACGGTGGAAATTTCTCATTTGATGTGGCGCAACAATCCGAAGGTTCGCAAAGGAATCCAGAATTCGTTTGATCGCTATGGCATCAAGTTGGCCTTCGATCAAATATCTATTCAAAAATTGCCGGTGGTTTCTCCTGCCGAAATCGATATTGCCAATTATCTTAAATTGAATGTTTTTGATTTGGGCGGAGAAGAAATAGAAGCCATCTTGCGCGATTGCTCCGAGGAATTGATCCGCAAAATTGTGTTCTGCCGATGCGAAACAATGGAACAGATCCAGGCAGGTGTTAATGCCGGGGTTAAGTATTTCCAAGGATACGGTATGGCTAAGTTTTTGAATAACCCAGATGCAATAGAAAGCGTGCTGGGGCGGGGCGCGGCAAATAATATTGCGCCGATGCGTTTTTCGCGCAAACGTCTTTAATAAAGGTCGCTGTAACGAATTTCGTCAAGCTGGGCAAAAAGGATCTTCCATGTCTCGTCTTGCTTAAGCAGGGCAAAGGCATAATCGCAGTCAAAGATCAGATTGTTATCCGAATTGCCAAACCGGAAAGACACAATCGCCCGTGACCCACCCGGAAGGGCGGAATGCTGTTCAACCAGTATCGATTTGGCCAGCGCCAGATCGGCATTTTTCAGTTCGTCAAAAAAACTTTCATTATATTTGTGAAGGTCCTCGACCGATCCAATGGCGTGCACCCCCATCAGATCGTTGATCAGGCAGGGAAAATGATAAAATTCGTCAAGGACACCGGCTTCGAATTTAAGATGTGCATCGGCATAGCGGCGAAAAAAGTTGCCTAGGTCTTCCATCTGATATTTTCCCTTACGCTATGCCAATCTGATCACTCCGCAATCAGATCAAGCCACCCCTGTTCATCCAAGACAGTAACACCTAATTCTTCTGCTTTCTTTAATTTGGAGCCCGCCCCCGGTCCTGCAACCAGGTAATCAGTCTTTGCCGATATCGAACCGGCAACTTTGGCCCCCAGACTTTCGGCTTTGACCTTGGCCTCGTTGCGCGAAAACAGTTCCAGTTTGCCGGTAAAGACAACGGTTTTGCCACTCACCGGGCTGTCGGATACCTGCGGGGCTTCGACATCCTCGACGGTCAGGACCGTTTCAAGATCGTCCAGAACATCGCGGTTATGTTCTTCGGCCATGAATTCGATCAAATCATGGGCAACCCCCGGTCCGATTTGATCGATATTGATCAAATCGCGCAGGGCGTCGCTATCAGGCGTCCCGGCATTATTCATCGCCATGCGCCATTCGGTCAATGATCCGTAATGACGGGCCAAAAGTTTGGCTATTGCCTGTCCGATCTGGCGAATACCCAGTGCATAGATGAACCGGTCAAGTGGTACATTGCGGCGTTGATTGATGCTGGCAAACAGCTTTTCAGCCGATTTGTCGCCCCAGCCTTCAAGCTTGCGCAGTGTTTCGCCGTGGGTTTCTTCGATCCGGAAAATATCGGCCGGGGATTTGATCCAGCCGAGTTCAAAAAACGCCTCGATGTTTTTCGCCCCCATGCCGTCGATGTCAAAAGCATTGCGCGATACAAAATGTTTAAGCCGTTCAACCGCCTGTGCCGGGCAGATCAAGCCCCCACTGCACCGCGTGATGGCTTCGCCTTCTTCGCGCATGGCGTGGCTGCCGCATTTCGGGCAGGTGTCCGGGAAGGCATAGGGCAATGTATCGTCGGGGCGTTCGTCCAGGATGACTTCAACCACCTGTGGGATAACGTCTCCCGCGCGCTGAATAACCACCAGATCGTTGACCCGAACACCCAACCGTTCAATTTCATCGCGGTTATGAAGTGTCGCGTTCGAGACGACGACACCACCCACCGTCACCGGCTCAAGCCGGGCAACCGGGGTTAATGCGCCGGTGCGCCCAACCTGAATATCAATTGCCTTAACCCGTGTTCTGGCCTTTTCGGCCGGGAATTTGTGGGCAATCGCCCAGCGCGGTGACCGGCTGACAAAGCCAAGGCGCAACTGCAATTCGAAATCGTTGACCTTATAGACAATGCCATCGATATCGTAATCAAGGGTCGGGCGCTGATTGCCGATTTCCGCGTAGAACGCCATGATGTCATCGGCATCATGTAACAGTCGGGTAAACGGATTGGTGATAAAGCCCCAGTTTTTGATCCGCGCGATGAATTCCCAATGCGTCTGGGCCAGACTTTCGGATAATTCGCCAAAACTATAGGCAAAGAAGCGAAGCGGGCGTTTGGCGCTGATCGTCGGGTCAAGCTGGCGTAATGACCCGGCGGCGGCATTGCGCGGATTGGCAAATGGTTTGCCGCCGGTTTCTGCCTGCGTTTCGTTCAACTTGTGAAAATCGGACCGCGCCATATAGACCTCGCCGCGGATTTCAACCACATCTTCGGGCGCGTCTTCGGGCAGGATATTGGGGATGTCTTTGATATGGGCGACATTGGCGGTGACGTCTTCGCCCTCGGTGCCATCGCCCCGTGTCGCTGCTGTCACCAATTGCCGGTTTTCATAGCGCAGTGACAGCGATAATCCATCGATCTTGGGTTCGCCCACTACCTCGACCGGGCTATGCGCGGTCAGGTTCAGGAAACGGCGAATACGGGCCAGAAAATCAACCACATCATCGCGCGAAAACGCATTGGCCAGCGACAGCATGGGCCGCGCATGTTTGATCTTGGCAAACCCATCGGCCGGTGCCGCACCGACTTCTTGTGTCGGGCTGTTTTTCTTGAGTGTCGGATAGCGCGCTTCCAGTTCAATCAGGCGATTGAACAGCGCGTCATATTCCGCATCGGGCACAAGCGGTTCGTCATTAATGTAATAGGCTTGGTTGAAACCACGAATGCGGTCGGCGATTTCACCATGCTGGTGCTCGGCCTCGGCGCGGGTTTCAGGCATTTCGGGGACAATGGGCGAAGTTGACCCTTGTTCGGCGCTCATATTTCTTTTTATCCGTCATCAGTGGCCAGAACGAGAAGGAAAATTCCCGCCCATCGGCGTATTAGCAAGGTTTGTCCAAAAGACTGTCAGCCGCCGCGCGGGCCTCGGCCGTGATCGAATGACCGGCCAGCATGCGGGCGATTTCTTCGCGCCGGGCACCGTCGATCAATTCATTGACGCGGGTAACCATGCTGCCGCCATCTTCAGTTTTGGCGATGTTGAAATGGGTGCGTCCGCGTGCGGCGACCTGTGGGCTATGGGTGATTACAAGGATCTGACGTTCTTCGGCCAACAGATGTAACCGTTCGCCAATCGCGGCCGCTGTGGCACCGCCAACGCCGCTATCGACTTCGTCAAAGACAAGGCTTGGTACGGCTGAAACCCGCGCCAGAACGACCTTAAGGGCCAGTAAAAAGCGCGAAAGTTCGCCGCCGGATGCGATCTTGTTTAACGGGCCAGCTGGGCTGCCGGGGTTGGTCGCGACCATGAACTGGATGCGGTCAATCCCGTCGGTGCCCCATTCACTTTCTTCAAGGGCGATAATCTCAGTGACAAAGCGCGCCTTTTCCATGCGAAGCGGCGGCAATTCGCCGTTGATGGCGGCATCAAGCTTGGCAGCAGCAGCCTTGCGCGCGGTATGAAGTTTCTGCGCGACATCAACAAAAGCAGCGCGATGTTGGGCAACGGCGACTGTCAGGCGCGAAAGTTCTTTTTCGCCAAATTCCAGCTGATCAATCTGGCTGCGATAATCTTTCATCAGGGCGCGAAGCCCATCAACCGGCACATTGTATTTGCGTGCAGCGGCGCGGAGCGCAAAAAGCCGTTCCTCGACCGTTTCCTGTTGGCCGGTATCGATATTTAAATCGGTCAGTGTCGATGAAATGGCCCGCGATGCTTCTTCAAGTTCGATGGCGGCACGATCCAATGCCTCGATGATCGGTTCAAACCGGCCTTCGGCCTTTTGCAACTCGCGTTCAAGATGGCGCTGGGCACTGCGCAATGCGCTTTCAGCACCTTTGCCGCGCGATAATTCATTTCCGGCATCGTTCAGGGCGGCGACCAGTTTTTCACCATGCATCAAGAACTGGCGTTCCTCGGCAAGGCGTTCTTCCTCGCCTTCTTCGGGGCCAAGCTTTTCCAGCTCGTCCACGGCATGATGCAGCCATTCTTCTTCTTCGCGCGCCTTGTTGATGCGGGTTTTGGTCGCGGTTAGCTCTTTTTGTGTGTCGCGCCAATTGCGCCACTGATCCCGCACGGCGAGGGCGAGGCTGCCAAGATTACCATGCGCATCAAGGGTCGAACGATGCGTGGTTGGATCCAGCAAGCCATGCTGATCAAACTGTCCCTGAATTTCGACACAATAATCGCCGACATCGCGCAAAAGCCCGACCGAGACCGACTGATCATTGACATAGGCACGGGATCGGCCATCGGCGGTGACCACACGCCGGACCACCAGATCATCGTCCTGGATGTGGACATCCTGTTTGGCCAATAGACCAAATACCGGATGACCGGCGGGCAGGGTAAAGGTCGCCGTGACGCTGCATTTGTCGCAGCCATGGCGGACAAGGCCGCTATCGGCGCGGGCGCCAAGCGCCAGCCCAAGCGAATCCAGCAGGATCGATTTCCCCGCACCGGTTTCCCCGGTAAGCACACTAAGCCCGTCGCGGAAATCAAGGTCCAGCTTGTCGATCAGAACAACATTTCGGATGCTAAGACGTCGAAGCATGGCGTGGTACTGACATTGTTAAAACAGGTGCGATTGCGCCCAAGAGGCGACGCCGCGTCAAGCAGAGTGCCCAATCGCAACGCAGCTTGCAAGCTTTGGCAGCGGGCAATTTTACCCCGATTGCTGCGCACCGCAGGAATGAGCGGAAAATGTTGAAAAACAAATGATAAGAAACAAGTGTTCTTGGTATGTTCTGGTTGTGAGTGACGGTCAAAATCGTCGCGACGCGGGACGATTCACATCGGGTAATGTCGCGTCAAATCGCATTAGAACCAGTCAGAAAATGCTGTCGTGGTTGAATCCCACCACGATTGTCCCTCGCGGGTGTTCAAACCATCCCCCACCAGCAGGTCATAGGAATCTTCGTACCACTTGCTGCCCGGAAAGTTGTGACCCAGTACGGATGCCGTGCGTTTGGCTTCGTCGGTCAGGCCAAGTGCCAGATAGCTTTCGGTCAAGCGCGACAAAGCTTCGGGGACGTGGGTGGTGGTCTGGTACTTGTCGAGAACCGATTTGAACCGGTTGATGGCGGCCAGATATTCGCCGCGATCCTGATAGTAGCGTCCGACGCTCATTTCCTTGCCAGCAAGGTGATCAACCGTCAGGTCTTTTTTCAGTTTCGCGTCACGCGAATATTGGCTGTCGGGGAAACGGCGGATAACGTCGTCAAGCGAATCCATCGCGTGCTGGGTCATCTGCTGATCGCGGCCGACATCGGAAATCTGTTCGTAATAGGACAGCGCCTTAAGGTAATAGGCATATGGCACATCCGGGTTGGCCGGATGAAGCGAAATAAAGCGATCAAGGGCGCTGATCGCATCATCATACTTGTTGTCCTGATAATAGGCATAGGCCGACATCAGGGTCGCCTTGGTTGCCCATACCGAATAGGGATGCTGGCGTTCGACTTCGTCAAAGGCCTCGGCGGCCTTTTTGTATTCCTTGGCGTCCAGCAAATCCTGCGCGCTGTTATAAAGCTCGGAAACCGGGCGTTCGACATATTCCGGTTTTTCATTGCCAGAGCAGGCTGCAAGAAGCAGAACCATACCACAAGCAGCAAAAACGTTCTTTGCGGAAGCCTTACGAAGCACTGTGACGTTTCCTTAAGCTTTGTGACGCATTCAGTCGAAAATCCGCCGGACTATATCATGGCCCTATGGGCATTGGGCAAGTAGTTGTATGCCCCTTTATGCACTTTTCTGCCGGTTATGCCGGTGGTCTTGATTTGTCAGGCGGCAATCAGGCCGCGATCAGATTGTGATCAAACGAAAAAAGCGACCCGAACGGGCCGCCTTGATCAGTTTATCTTTGACCCGGTAAAAGGCTTAAGCCATTGCCAGTTCTTGCGTTTCAACCGAATGCAGGGCGGATTTGCGCATCGGAACAAGGCGCCATGCACTGGCATCGGCCAGCAATGCCTTCAAAAGCAGGTTATTGACGTGATGACCGGATTTATATGCGGTCACTTTGCCCTGAAGTTGTTTGCCAGCGGTGTAAAGATCGCCAAGTGCGTCCAGAATTTTGTGACGGACGAATTCGTCGTCATAACGAAGGCCTTCTTCGTTCATGACCTCATCGCCTGACAGGACAACGGCGTTATCGAGCGAACCACCGCGCGCCAGCCCCATGGACCGCATGGCTTCAACTTCATGCAGGAAGCCAAAAGTCCGGGCGCGTGAAATATCGGCAACAAATACGCCGTCGTCGAATTTAACCGACATGCGTTGATTTTTGATGGCCTTGCTGGCGAAATCGATTTCAAAATCAATTTCAAATCCATGGGCCGGGTCAACCCGTGCGGTGCAGCCTTTATATTCAACTTCAACCGATTTAAGGACTTCAATCACTTGGCGCGGGGCGTTCTGTTCCGTGATCCCGACGCAATCGATCAGGAAATTGAACGGGGCAGAACTGCCATCCATCACCGGGACTTCGTCGGCATCGATATCGATCAGAACGTTGTCGATGCGGCTTCCGGCAAGGGCGGCCATCAGATGTTCGATGGTGCCAATCTTGATCCCGGCATCGCGGTCGCCAAGGCAGGTGCAAAGCTGGGTATCAATCACCCCATCGTAACGTGCCGGAAACAACGGCTGGCTTGCCAGATCCGTGCGGCGAAATACAATGCCGTGATTTTCAGATGCAGGATGCAGGGTAATGCGGATTTTGTGACCCGAATGAAGCCCGACACCGGCACAGCCGATCGATGCTTTAAGGGTGCGCTGGCGTACGACATCATGATCAGATGTGCCCGAATGTGCCAGGGCAGCGCTGAGGTCAGCAATCTTGTTCACAGGAACCCCCAAAGGTCAGGTCAGTCAGTTTTATAAACAAATACGCCATGTTGGGCGCCATCGGGATGTTTCCCCGATTTCTTAGCATCAGACCCTACAGGCGCTGTGACAATAGAACAAATCACTCTTTGTTACGCTTTGTAAATGGTTTAACATATTGAAAAATATGATAATTATCTCAGAATATCACCAAATTGAAATTTTCAGTTCGATGATTGTCCCGATCTAAAAAAAGGGGAAGGCCAAAGCCTTCCCCTTTTTCGCGCGGAGAATGTCGTCAGTTGGCCTGACGACGCAGGAAGGCTGGGATTTCCAGAAGATCGTCAGACGTATTCGATGTCTTGACGCGGGAAGCTGGATCCGCCTTCAAGGAAAGGCCACTATCATCACCAAGCGGCATTTCAGTCTGGCGCGGTGATGGCGCCTGTGGCTGCGGGTGCGCCGAGCGCGGTGCCGGGTGATGGGGCTGTTGTTCTGCATGGTCGTCGTGACCGCTCTTGTTCTTGCCAAACAGGGTCCGCAGGCCAAAGCGCGGCGGGGTTGCGTTCTGGGCATCGGCGGCTTCGAACACATCCGGGCGGTGGTTTTGTTCTGCGTCGCTCGGACGGGCCGGCCGCGGCGGAATAAAGGCCATGTCACCATTTTCCTTCGGCTTTTCGGCCGGGGTAAAATGCTGTGCGGGCCGCGAAATCGGTTTCGGTTTCAGAACCGTCTGACCCATTTCGATGGACCCGGTTTGGGGTGCTGTCGGCTGATTGCTCAGTTCTGGCTGCTGTGCGGTGCCGGTGGCGGCAAAACGATCAGCCGGGATTTCACCGATTGATGCCCCGCCGTTGTAACCGGTCTGTGCGGCATTGTCCGACCCATGTGCAACCGCGGCGGCAACGCCGTGCTGACCAAAGGATGGGGTTGCCATTTTGGCAGGCTGTTCAACCGGTTTCGATGTGACTGAAACGGTGGTTGGCTGCGGACGGCGGACGTCTTCGGCATCGATGCCGGTGGCAACGACGGAAACGCGAAGCGCGCCTTCGATGGTCGGATCAAAGGTCGACCCAAAGATGATATTGGCTTCGGAAGCAACTTCTTCGCGAATACGGTTCGCGGCTTCGTCGACTTCGTAAAGGGCCATATCCATGCCGCCGGTGATGTTGATAAGGACCGCACGTGCGCCCTTCATCGATGCATCTTCCAAAAGCGGATTTGCAATGGCGGCCTCGGCGGCCTCAAGGGCGCGTTTTTCGCCGGTGGCTTCGCCGGTGCCCATCATGGCTTTGCCCATCTCGCCCATCACGGTGCGAATATCGGCAAAGTCAAGGTTCACAAGGCCCGGAACCATCATAAGGTCGGTGATGGATCGGACGCCATTGCGCAGAACATCATCGGCCATCTGGAAGGCATCTGCGAATGTGGTTTTTTCATTCGCGACCCGGAACAAATTCTGGTTCGGAATGATGATCAGCGTATCAACATATTGTTGAAGCTGTTCAATACCCTGTTCGGCGGTGCGCATGCGGCGCGTGCCTTCGAAATGGAACGGTTTGGTAACAACGCCAACCGTCAGGATGCCCGCTTCCTTGGCGGCACGTGCGATGACCGGGGCAGCACCGGTACCCGTACCGCCACCCATGCCCGCGGTGATAAACACCATGTGGCAGCCTTCAAGCTGGGCTTGAATGTCTTCGATCGATTCTTCGGCGGCGGCACTGCCCGCATCGGGACGTGCGCCTGCACCCAACCCTTGCGTGATCTTGCGACCAAGCTGCATCTTGCGTGCGGCTTTGCTTTGGCTAAGGGCCTGTGAATCCGTGTTGGCAACGATAAAATCGCAACCTTCAAGTTCGGATGCGATCATATTGTTGACAGCATTACCCCCGGCGCCACCGACGCCGATAACGGTAATCTTCGGTTTTAGGTTTTCTTCCGTTTCTGGAACGGAAAAATTGATTGTACTCATTGTTTGCTCTTCCTCTCCGCGCTTTAGAGCTTAAGGTCAGCGCGGCCTTCCCTTTGCCACGCCATGACGGAGATGCCTCCGTCATTAGACCTTGGCATTCGTTTTAGCGGGCAAAGAGTTATTGCCGTATTAATAACACTGGAAGATTTCGAAAAATTATCAGGTTTTTTGTCAGATTAGATTATTCTAATGCGTCTACCTGTGTAATTAACAGGTTCGGACCCTAGAAGTTTTCCTTGAACCACGATCCCAACCGACCCCAGCGACCACCCGATTGGCGGATTTGCGCCATGGCTTCGCTTAGCGGATCGTTTTGTTGTTCAATGGACCGCAAAAGCAGGCCCGCAGCGGCGGAAAAAGCCGGTCCGGCGGTGGCATCGGCAAGGCCCGAAACCCCGTGCGGGGTGGCAATGGTTGCCGGGCGTTCAAACATCTGACTGGCCAGATCGGCAATCGCGTTAAGCTGGCTGGCCCCGCCGGTCAGAACGATGGATCGACCGCCAATCTGCGATAACCCGTGTTCGTCAAGCTGATCCCGGATCAGTTCGAATGTTTCTTCAAGGCGCGGTTTGATGATGTTGATCAACATCGACCGCGGCACATGGTTGACGTTGTTTTCGTCTTCGTCCCCAATTACCGGCACGGCCAGAATTTCCTGATCATCGGATGGCGATGTCAGCGCACTGCCATGCAGCGTCTTCATCCGTTCGGCATGGTTAAGCGACGTATTTAAACCATAGGCAATATCGCGCGTCACATGTGCCCCGCCGACCGGCACGGTTGCGGTATATATCACCTGACCACCATGGAAAACAGCGACACTGGTGGTGCCCGCCCCCATATCGATGACGGTTGCGCCAAGATCGCGCTGATCGACGGTTAATGCCGACAGACCCGATGCCAATGGCGTCACCACCGTTTCCTCGATGGCAAGATGGCAGCGCCCCAAAAGGGTTTCCAAATTGCGAAGCGGGGCGGTTTGGGTGCGCACGAAATGCAGATCAAGTCCGACGACCGAGCCATACATGCCGCGCGGGTCCCGCAATCCGGTGGCGGAATCAACCCGAAAGCCAAGCGGTACGGTGTGGATCAGCTCATCGCCAGCCTGACGCAGCATGGCTTCTTTCTGATCATTCAGCTTGCGGATTTCCAGATTGCCAATCGGACGCGAGCCCAGCGGCAGCTCAACCGTATGGGTTTCGGATTCGGGGCGGCCGCCGGATAAATTGACGATAACGGACTCAATGGTATGGCCCGCCATTTTTTCAGCCGCATTCACCGCCGCAAGGACAACTTCCTGTGCAGCGTCAAGATTGGCGATTGATCCACTTTGCAGCCCCTTGGACATATTATGTCCAATGCCGACGACTTTCGGGGGCTGGCCCTTTTCACGACGGGCAATAAAGCAACATACCTTGGACGTGCCGATGTCCAAGGCAGCGATCAAGCCTGATCTGGTTTTGTTGCGTGCCAATTGTTTGCTCTGAACTTTTTAAAAATATAGTCGGGCTTTTTGCTGCCTGATCTTATGCCGGTTTTCGCCCATAAGCGGTTGCAAATTGGTTAAGGCAGCGAACGTTATGGCCATATTTCCGGTCTTATATCGTTTGTGTAACAAACAGCCGGGGTATTCGTTGCCCAATCTATCTGGATGGGACGATCGATTGAGCGGCTTCGACGACAAGGGGGGCGATTTCTGCTTCTGCCCGTTCGGTTGTCCATCGGATAGAGGGCAGAGAGCAATGAATGGCGCCAATCGGCGTCCCCTCGATCGAGCAAATTGCCGCTGCGATGTTGATTTCATCGGGCAGGACTTGCTTTTGTGTCAGGCAATATCCTTTTTCCCGGGCCATCAGGATATTGTCGAGTATGGCTTCGCGGTCGGTCGTGGTTTTGGGGGTGTATTGGGTGATTGGCCAGTCACGGACGCATTCGCGAATAACTGTTTCGGGTTTGCGGCTCAATATGACCCGCCCGGATGATGCGACAAGGGCCGGAACACGTCGACCAACTGCCGATGCACCAAAGTTCGTCCGATGGTTGGGCATGCGGACAACATATATAATATCGGTTCCGATTGGCTCGGCCATATTGATCGTCTGTGCGGTCTGGCGGCTAAGGTCAATAAGACGCGGCATCGCCAACTGGGCCAGATAATCAGACCACAGATAGCTATATGCCATTTCCAGATATTTGACCGATGGTTTGAACCGCCGTGTTTCGGCATTTTTTTCAAGATAGCCAAGTTCATGTAGCGTATTGGCATATCGTTGCGCCGCACTTTTTTCGAGCCCGGTGACCTTTACGATATCAGACAGCCCAAGTTCTGATCTGTCCTCGGAAAAGGCTTCGAGAACCAGCATGCCTTTTTCCAGAGATGTTACGAAAAGGGTATCCTGGCGCAACTTTTTCCCATCCGGCATGGTTTCATTTCCTCATGATTTCTTTTTTGTCCACATTATCATCGTTGACATGCAGCTTTTTGTTATCTTATCGTGGTGATATACAGTACGCTGTATTGCAATATAATACAAAGTGTTTTCTATAAGACAAAGAAAAACACAAACATATATCAGGAGGCTATCATGAAACAGATCCTTAAGGGGGCTGGTGTATTTGCCCTTGTATTGGCCGCGTCTGGCGCGGCCCAGGCCGACAAGGCCAGCGATACACTTAATATTGCATTCACCAAAGAACTTGAAAATGTCGACAGTTTCTATAATTCGGCCCGCGAAGGGGTGATCTTGCAGCGATCCATCTGGGATGGATTGATTTATCGCGATCCCTATAGCGGCGAATACACAGGAAACCTTGCTACGGATTGGACCTGGGTTGACGATGTGACCCTGGATTTGAATTTGCGCGAGGGGGTTACATTCCATAATGGCGAACCCTTCGATGCTGATGACGTTGTCGCAACGGTTAACTGGGTTGCCGATGAAAAGAACGGGGTGAAAACCCAGCGTAACGTCAACTGGATGAAAAGTGCTGAGAAGCTCGAACAATTCAAAGTTCGTATACATCTGAAGGATCCGTTCCCGGCGGCGATTGAATATCTTGCCGGTCCGGTATCGATCTATCCCAATGAATATTATGCCAAGGTCGGCCCAACAGGTATGGGGCTTAACCCGGTGGGGACAGGTCCATACAAGGTTGTTTCTGTCGAACCGGGTAAGCATTTCGTTCTGGAAAAATACGAAAACTATCACAAGGATAGCCCAAAGGGGCAGCCGAAGATCGGGCATCTTGATATTCGGACCATCCCCGATTTCAATACCCAGGCGGCTGAATTGTTTAGCGGCGGGCTGGACTGGATTTGGCAGGTGCCGCCAGATCAGGCCGAAAGCCTCGGTGCGATGGGCAGTTTCACCGTTGCCAATGAAAGCACCATGCGGATTGGCTATCTGACATTTGACGGGGCCGGGCGCACCGGTGCGGGTAATCCGCTGACCAAAAAACTTGTCCGTCAGGCGATCTCCCATGCGATTGACCGCAAGACAATTGTTGCGGCATTGCTCAAAGGCAACTCGCGTGTCGTTAATTCTTTCTGCTTCCCGTCACAATTTGGCTGCGAGCAGGACGTCACCACCTATGATTATGATCCGCAAAAAGCCAAAGAACTGCTTGCAGAAGCCGGATACCCCGATGGTTTGGAAATTGATTTCTATGCCTATCGCAATCGTGAATATGCCGAAGCCATGCTGGGCTATCTCGAAGCCGTTGGGATCAAAACCAACTTCAAGTTGTTGCAATATTCCGCATTGCGTGAACTGACAATGAAGGAAGGCGTTCCGATGTCGTTCCAGACTTGGGGTTCGTATTCAATCAATGATGCATCGGCCAGTGTCAGCCAGTATTTCAAGTTCGGTTCGCTCGATACCACGCAAGACCAACAGATCAAGGACTGGCTTGATGTTGCTGATAGCTCGGTGGATCCCGAAAAACGCAAGGAATACTATTCCAAGGCGTTGAAGCGGATTGCCGACGAAGCATTCTGGCTGCCGTTGTTCTCCTATAACGCCAACTATGTCTTCACTCAGGATCTGGATTATGCGCCGACGACGGATGCTATTCCGCGTTTCTTCCAGATGAGCTGGAAATAATCCTCCGAATCAGGGGTTCAGAACGGTGTTGGTATATACTTTAAAAAGGCTTGGCTTGGCCTTGTTGGTGACGCTTGCGGTTTCCATGCTCAGTTTCGCGCTTCTCTATCTTTCAGGGGATCCCGCGGCGGCCATTGCAGGTGAAACCGCATCTGCATCTGACATTGAAGCCGTAAGGCACTATTACGGTTTTGATCGGCCATGGGTCGTGCAGTATGGCGAATGGATGTTTAATGCGATCAGGGGGGATTTCGGCGAAAGTTATTACTTTAAATTGCCGGTATCGCAACTGGTCAGTGAACGTCTTTCCGTAACGATGATACTCGGTGTTTGCGGAATATCATTTGCCCTTCTGACGGCTGTACCTTTGGGGGTTGCCGCCGCCGTTCGCCCCAACAGCTTTATTGACCGGATTGCCTTGTTTATCTCGGTCATGGGGCAAGCCATGCCAAGTTTCTGGTTTGGCTTGGTCCTGATTGTTATCTTCAGCATCAAATTCAGAATTCTGCCGCCGTCCGGCTCGGACGGCTGGCAGAACTTTGTGATGCCGACCGTGGTGTTGGGGTATTACGCGATGCCCGCCATCATGCGGTTGACCCGTGCCGGTATGCTTGATGTGCTGGGGGCGGATTATGTTCGCACCGCGCGCGCCAAAGGGGCCGGTGAATTTCGGGTCATGTTCAAACACGCTTTGCGCAATGCGATTATCCCGGTTGTCAGCCTGGCCGCTGTCCAGATGGGCTTTATGCTGGGCGGTTCAATCGTGGTTGAATCGATTTTTGCCTTGCATGGGGCGGGTTACCTTGCGTGGGAATCAATTGGCCGGAACGATTTGCCGACTGTGCAGGCATTGATCCTTATCTTTTCGCTTTTCTATATCGTCTTCACGTTTTTGTCTGATTTGTTGAATGCATGGCTCGACCCACGCATGAGGGTAGGTTGATATGACAAATACGACTGAAACCATGAATAATGATGTGACGGGCCCAACCCCCGGTCAGATTCTTTGGTCAAAAATATTGGGTCATCGCGGCCTGATGTTTGGATCGATTGTTCTTCTGATCATCATCGTAATGGCAATCTTTGCCCCGCTTCTGTCGCCTCATGACCCTTATCATCAGGATTTGATGGCGCGGATTATTCCGCCGGTTTGGGACGCAAGGGGAAGTTGGGATCATATCCTTGGAACCGATCATCTGGGGCGCGATTATCTGTCGCGATTGCTTTATGGTGCGCGTATTTCGCTGGCGATTGGTGGCGTGGCGGCGATCATTTCGGGGGTCATCGGGACCTGTATGGGGGTTGCTGCCGGGTATTTCGGTGGTCGTGTTGATAACTGCGTGACGTTTCTGATCAATGTCCGTCTTGCGATGCCGGTGGTGCTGGTTGCACTGGCGGTGGTTGCGGTATTTGGCGGGTCACTGCAAGTCGTGATCGTCGTGCTTGGGTTATTGCTGTGGGATCGGTTTGCCGTTGTGATGCGGTCTGCGACATTGCAGTTGCGATCCATGGAATATGTGACAGCGGCCAAGGCGATCGGCTGTTCGACCAAGCGCATTATCTTTAGCGAAATCATGCCCAATATCGCCAACAATCTTATCGTGATTGTAACGCTTGAAATGGCGCATGCCATTCTTCTTGAAGCAGCCCTGTCGTTTTTGGGGCTTGGCGTGCAACCACCAACGCCGTCCTGGGGACTGATGGTTTCCGAAGGCAAACAGATGCTTCTGTTCGAGCCATGGATGATCTCGATACCCGGTGTTGCGCTTTTCATTCTTGTTCTTGCAATCAATTTGCTGGGCGATGGTTTGCGTGATGTTTCTGCACCCGAGAACCGCAACTAGGGGCAAAGAAAATGGAAAATATCCTTTCTGTGCGCGGGCTGAAGGTTGATATTCCGCTGGCTGCGGGAACCCTCCATGCTGTTCGCGGTATTGATTTTGAAGTACGGCGTGGGGAAACCCTGTGTGTTGTTGGTGAATCCGGAAGCGGCAAATCACTGACGTCGCTTGCGATTATGGGATTGTTGCCCAAACAGGCACAACGATCCGCAGATCGCCTTGATTTCGCGGGTGTTGATTTGCAACACGCCAGCAATCGCGACATGCGCAAACTGCGTGGCGATCGGATTTCGATGATCTTTCAGGAACCGATGACGTCGCTTAATCCCGCTTATACCATCGGCGATCAATTGACCGAGGCATTGCTGCTTCATCGCAAGGTTGGCAAAGCCGCGGCACGTAACCGTGCGATTGAACTGCTTGAAAAAGTAGGGATTACCGCCGCTGCCAGCCGTATGAAACAGTATCCGCATCAATTGTCCGGCGGTTTGCGCCAAAGGGTGATGATTGCGATGGCCCTGATGTGCGAGCCGGATCTGATCATTGCCGATGAACCGACAACTGCCCTTGATGTCACCATTCAGGCGCAGATCCTGCGATTGCTTAAGGATCTGCAACGTGAATTGAATATGGCAATGATCCTGATCACCCATGATCTTGGTGTGGTGGCGCGTGTCGCGGATAAAGTTGCCATCATGTATGCGGGGGAAATGGTCGAAGCCGGAACCGTAAACGAGGTGTTCACAGAACCACGGCATCCCTATACCCGCGGGTTGCTGCGCTGTATTCCGGTGCCGGGCCGTACCAAAGCCGGTGAACATCTTGGGTCTATTCCCGGGATTGTGCCGTCGCTGATCGGGAACATGCCCGGATGTGCGTTTCGCAGTCGCTGTGACGAAGCCATCCCGGCCTGTGCCGCAGATATTCCAAAACGGTTGTCATCTTCGGGGCATCTTTATCGCTGTGTTCACGACTATGGCCCGTTGTCTTCATTATCCTCATCATCTGGGCTTCAGGCAAAGTCGGGGGAAGCGTGATGTCAGTTCCGGTTCTTGAACTTGAAAACGTATCCAAAACCTTCTCGATCAAGCAGGGTATCTTTGGCAAACGTAAGGAACTCAAAGCGGTTGATCATCTTAACCTGAGCCTTGAAAAGGGCGAGGTTCTTGGTCTGGTTGGCGAATCTGGATGTGGTAAAAGTACACTTGCCCGTATTCTTTTAGGACTTGAATCCCCGACGCAGGGACGGGTTCTTGTCGATGGCGAGGATATCACCACCCGCGATCGATCCTATCTTGCACGTCGTATTCAGCCGATTTTTCAGGACCCGTATTCGTCCTTGAACCCGCGCAAAACCATTGCCGACATTATTTCATTACCCTTGCGGGTTCATAAAGTCGGTGCATCGCGTGATTGGGATAAACAGACAAGCGATATTCTTGATGTTGTTGGTTTGCCTCAGCGGGTTTTGCGCAGTTATCCAAGTCAGCTTTCCGGCGGGCAGCGCCAGCGTGTCGCGATTGCGCGTGCGCTGATCATGAAGCCCGAAATCGTGATTTGCGATGAACCGACATCGGCACTCGATGTGTCGGTTCAGTCGCAAATTCTCAATCTTTTGTCGGATTTACGTGATGAATTGGGACTGACCTATTTGTTCATCAGTCACAATTTGGCGGTGGTTGAACATCTCGCGACCCGGGTTGCGGTGATGTACCTTGGCCGTATCGTCGAAGAGGCAAAGGCTTCGGCACTTTTCGCCGGGCCAGATCATCCATATACCTCGGCCTTGCTGGAATCTGTGTTAACCCCGGATCCGTCACTTGGCGTTCCTGATACGCAATTGGGCGCGGTGTTTCCCAATCCGATTAACCCGCCCAGCGGGTGTCATTTTCATCCCCGTTGTCCCAAAGTAATGGATATTTGTTCGCAAAAAGCACCTGAAATGGTGCTGCGCGATGGCAAGCGGATTGAATGTCACCTGTTCGCGCCAGAGGCCGTATCCGCATGACCACCGATAATTTTTCCAATTCCCAATCAACCCGGAAAACCGTTGTAACGGCAGTGGATGGCGGTGTTGTTGCCGCACAGCATAAACGCGGGGCGCAAATCGGTGCCGAAATCCTGTCAGCAGGCGGCGATGCCATTGATGCCGCGATTGCGACCTCTTTTGCGATGGGGGTTCTTGAACCATGGATGAGTGGCCCGGCAGGCGGGGGGGCGATGATGATTTATCGCGCTGACGAAGACCGGACTTATACCATCAATTTCGGCATGCGTTCACCCGCAGGGCTTGATCTGGCGGATTATCCGCTTTCAGGCGCGGGGGTTGCCGGGGATTTGTTCCCTTGGGCGCGGGTTGTGGGCGACCGCAATCAGATCGGTGGCGGTGCGATTGCGGTGCCTGGTACGGTGGCCGGGATGGAATTGGCCTTTAACCGTTTTGGCACGATGGCGTGGCGTGACCTTGTATCGCCTGCGGCAAAGCTGGCGGGGGATGGATTGCCTGTCGATTGGTATGCGGCCCTTCTGATCGCGGCAAGTACCCGCGAACTGGCCAAAAATCCGACGGCGGCGGAAACCTTCCTTGAAGACGGGAAATGGCCAACCATTGCAGGCTGGACCGCCCTTTCAGACAAGCGCATCAACCTTGATAAGATGGCTGTCACCTTGCAGCGAATTGCCGATAAGGGCGCCCGCGAATTTTACGAAGGCGAACTGGCCGCGGAAATTGTTGCCGATGTTCAGGCCGTTGGCGGGTCGTTGTCTCTGGACGATATGAAATCCTATCAGGCAACGGTGTCTGATCCGCTTGCCACATCCTATCGCGGCGGAACGGTCTATACCCCTGCGTCGATGACGGCCGGGGAAAACCTGGCGGAATGTCTGGGGCTGCTGGAACAACAAAGCTTTGACGGGGCGATGCCGGGGGCTGATGCCTATGGGGCGTATGTTACGGCTTTAAAGGCGACGTATGAGCGCCGTTTGCGTGACATGGGCGATGTCGATGATAGTCGCGCCCCGACCTGTACCACCCATTTCAGTGTGACCGACCGGCATGGAAATATGGTTGCCGTTACCCAAACGTTGCTGTCAATTTTTGGGTCAAAAGTCGTGCTGCCGGGCAGTGGACTTTTGATGAATAACGGTATTTTGTGGTTTGACCCGGAACAGGGAAAACCGAATTCCCTTGCGCCGTCAAAGCGTTGTTTGATGAATGTATGCCCGCTTATCGGGCATCACAAAGATCAAAGATTTGCGATTGGTGCATCGGGCGGGCGCAAGATTTTGCCCGCTGTCTTGCAACTGACATCCTTCCTGATGGATTTCGACATGGGGTTTGAGGACGCCTTTCATCAGGCGCGGCTTGATTACAGCGGCGGTGATGCGGTGATCATCGATCAAAGCCTTTCGGATGAAATCGTGCGCGCCATAAGTGACCGGCATCATTGTGTCACCACGCGCCGGACTGTTTTCCCCTATGCCTTTGCCTGTCCTGCGGGCGTTCTTAATCGCGGAAATATCAATCAGGGCATGACGGAAATTATGTCGCCTTGGGGCGATGCCGTGGCTGAAACACACACTCCCATTGCAGATAAATAAAAAGGATCAATCAATGTCAACGCGTGCTGATGCAATCGAAAATGTGACCCGATATTTTGATGATGGGCGTTTCCTTGGTGAATTGGGCCAGATGGTTGAACGGCAAACCGAAAGCCAGAAACCCGAAAGCATTGATGCGCTTTATGGCTATTTGAACGATCTGATGATCCCGATGCTTGGCAATATGGGCTTTAAAACCCGTATAATTGAAAACCCAAAGCCGGGATTTGGACCGTTTTTGTTTGCCGAGCGTCACGAAGGGGCTGATTTGCCAACCATTTTGACCTATGGGCATGGCGATGTCATCCGTGCCCAGCATGGCGAATGGCGTGATGGGCTTGATCCCTTCAAGCTGGTTGTCGAAGGTGACAAGGTTTACGGGCGGGGTACGGCTGATAACAAGGCCCAGCATTGCATCAATCTGGCAGGGTTGCGTGCGGTGATTGAAACCCGTGGATCGTTGGGATTTAATTGCAAGGTCATTCTTGAGATGGGCGAAGAAACCGGCTCGCCGGGGCTGGCCGAATTGTTTGCCGCCCATCGCGATCTGTTTGCGGCGGATGTTTTAATTGCCTCGGATGGGCCGCGCCTGAATGCCAAACGCCCGACCATGTTTATGGGATCGCGCGGCGCGATTAATTTTGCCCTGTCGGTCAAATATCGTGAAGGTGGCCATCATTCCGGCAATTGGGGTGGTTTGTTAAAGGACCCGACAATTGTTCTGTCCCATGCCATTGCCTCGATCGTTGACCATCGCGGCCAGATCAAGATACCCGAATGGCGCCCGGATAGTTTGACCGATGAGATTAAAGAAGCGCTAAAAGACTGCGCGATCACGCCATCAGATAGCGGCCCGCAAATTGCCCCGGACTGGGGGGAAGAGGGGCTGACGTTTTCTGAAAAAGTGTATGGCTGGAACAGCTTTGCCGTTCTGGCAATGAAGACGGAAAATGCCAGCAAGCCGGTTAATGCGATCGCGCCGGAAACCGTTGCGCATTGCCAATTGCGTTATGTTGTTGGTACGGACCCGGATGATATTTTACCCGCCTTGCGCCGTCATCTGGATCAGCATGGTTTCCAGGATGTTGATATTACGCCCGCTGACAAGGGGTTTTTCCGTGCAACCCGGCTTGATCCGACCCATCCGTGGGTGTTGCGGGTAAAGGAATCGATCACTAAAACAACCGGTGAAAAGCCTGCCGTTCTGCCAAATCTTGGCGGGTCGCTGCCTAATGATACATTTGCTTATATCCTTGAAATGCCAACAGTTTGGGTGCCGCATTCCTATCCGGCCTGTTCACAGCACGCACCGAACGAACATATTTTGCAAAGCCTCAGTCGTCAGGCCCTGCAAATGATGGCGGGTGTTTTCTGGGATATCGGCGATAACGCCAAATAGTCCGGCAAAAATTTGGTAAGGCCCGTATTTATTAAAGGGCTTGGGCTTCTGTGGGTCCGGATGGGGCTTTGATTTGATCCCTCCGGGCCTGCTTCTTTTGTATGTGACTTATCGCGTTGGGATGCCGTTGTGGGGGCAGGTCCCAAAGCGGCCCTAATGAAGTTCTGTTCTGATCTTATGCCGGTTTCCGCGCTTAAGTGGCGGCCAATTGGTTAAGGCAGGGTGGAGTCTTCTGCATTGCAGGTCTTTGACCGGTATATCATCGATATTGCGGTGCAAAATAGAAACTCAATCAACCACCGGTTTCTCTCCTGTTTGTCAATTGCTGTACTGCAACGTTACAGGTCTCGCTTGACTATCACCTGTAACGTTGCAGTAATTAGTCGCCAAATCAAAAAACCAACAGGGAGGAAACAATATGTTTCTTGGCAAAATGACACGTGCCGGGATCGGTATGATCGCGGCATTGGGGCTTTCGACCAGCATTGCAACGGCACAGGAAAGTGTTGAAGTCCTGCACTGGTGGACGGCGGGCGGCGAAGCCAAAGCGCTTCAGGTTCTGAAAAAGGACCTCGAAAGCCAGGGCGTTTCATGGAACGACATGCCGGTTGCTGGCGGTGGTGGCGAACAGGCGATGACTGTTTTGCGCGCACGCGTCACATCGGGAAATGCCCCAACTGCGGTTCAGATGCTTGGCTTTGATATCAAGGATTGGGCCGGCGAAGATATTCTGGCCAATCTTGATGAGCTGGCCGCCAAGGAAGGCTGGGACGATGTTGTTCCTGATGCGCTGAAAGACTTTTCAAAACATGATGGTCATTGGATTGCCGCCCCGGTCAACGTGCATTCGACCAACTGGGTCTGGGCCAACAAGGCCATCTTTGACGAGCTTGGGATAAGCCAGCCGACCGATTGGAATGAACTGATCGCCGCCCTTGATAAAATCAAGGCCGCTGGTTACACCGCCGTTGCCCACGGTGGTCAGGCATGGCAGGACGCGACCATCTTTGACGCGGTGGTCATGGCAACCGGTGGTCCGGATTTCTATCAGGCATCAATGATCGATACCGATCCCGATGCGCTGGGGTCTGACACCATGAAAACCGTGTTTGATCGCATGGCACAACTGCGTGGTTATGTTGATGATAACTTCTCGGGCCGCGATTGGAACCTTGCAACTGCGATGGTGATCAACAAAGAAGCCGGTGTGCAGTTCATGGGCGACTGGGCCAAGGGTGAATTCCTCAATGCCGGTAAAGTCCCGGATACTGATTTCCTGTGCTTCCGTTTCCCGGGAACGCAGGATGCGGTAACGTTCAACTCTGACCAGTTTGTCATGTTCAAGGTCGGTGAAGACCGTCAGGACGCTCAGATGAAGCTGGCATCCGCCGTTATGTCGCCAACCTTCCAGTCAGCTTTTAACGTGGTCAAGGGATCGGTTCCGGCACGGACAGACGTTCCGAATGATGCCTTTGATGCCTGTGGTAAAAAAGGCATGGCTGAACTGGCTGCGGCCAATAAAAAAGGCACGCTGTTTGGATCAATGGCACATGGCCATTCGGTTCCGGCCGGGGTTAAAAATGCGATGTATGACGTGATCACCGCGCATTTCAACGGCGAATATGACAGTGCTACGGCAGTTGAAGAACTCGTCAACGCCGTCGAATCCGCTCAATAAGACCAAAAAACAAACCGGCGGCCGGATCAGCATTCCGGCCGCCGGATAAAGTGCGGAGCATTCCTTATGCAACCATCCTTGCCCAGCAAGGCTCAGGCAACCCTGCGCGAGGTTCTGCCCCGTCTGGTGCTAAGCCCAAGCCTGTTTTTGATCCTGTTATTTGTTTATGGATTTATCATTTACACCGGCTATCTGTCGTTGACCGACAGCCGGATGCTGCCAAGCTATGAGCTTGACGGTTTTGGCAATTATACCAAGCTGTGGGGGCAGCGTAACTGGCTGATCGCGCTTCAGAATCTGGCGATTTTCGGCATTCTTTACATCGCGATATGTTCGGTTCTTGGGTTGGTTCTGGCGATCCTGCTCGATCAGAAAATCCGCGGTGAAGGCATCTTGCGCCCGATTTATCTGTATCCGATGGCGCTGTCTTTCATTGTGACCGGTACGGCATGGAAATGGTTTCTGGATCCGGGGCTGGGGTTGGAAAACACCATGCATCTGTGGGGCTGGGAAAGTTTCACTTTTAACTGGATCAAGGATCGCAACATGGCGATCTATACCGTGGTCATTGCCGCTGTCTGGCAATCATCGGGCTTTGTCATGGCAATGTTTTTGGCCGGTTTGCGCGGGATCGATAGCGAAATCATGAAGGCCGCCCAGATGGATGGCGCAAGTCGTTGGTCGCTTTATACCCGCATCGTCATTCCGCAACTCCGTCCGGTTTTCCTGTCGGCGTTTGTGGTTTTGGCCCATCTGGCGATCAAGGCTTATGACCTTGTTATTGCCTTGACCAATGGCGGGCCGGGGCGGGCGACCGAATTGCCGGCAACCTTTATGTATTCATACACATTCACCCGCAATCAGATGGGGGTTGGCGCATCATCGGCGGTGATCATGCTGGCGATGATTGCCTCGATCATTGTGCCCTATCTTTATTCCGAACTCAGGGAGCGTCGCTAATGTCGCGTTCAAGGCAACCCTCCTTTGGGATCGAAAAATTGCTGCGGGCAGCGCTTTATTCGGTTCTGATCCTGTTTGCAGTTTATTACCTGTTGCCGCTGTTTGTCATGCTGGTCAACTCGGTCAAGACGCTGGATGAAATCCGCGGCGGCAACATGATGTCGCTGCCCGAAGTCTTCACCTTTGAACCTTGGCTGGTGGCGTGGTCCAAGGCCCAGATCGGGGTCGAACCCACCGGGTTAAGCCCGTATTTCATCAATAGCATCATGATGGTCGTACCGGCGGTGACGATATCAACCGCCCTTGGTGCGTTGAACGGTTATGTCCTGACCAAATGGCGGTTTCCCGGTGACAAGATCATTTTCGGTTTGATGCTGTTTGCCTGCTTTATCCCGTTTCAGATTGTTCTGATCCCGATGGCACGTGTGCTGGGAATTATTGGAATGGCCGGGACGACAAGCGGTCTGGTTTTGGTGCATGTGGTTTACGGGCTTGGCTTTACCACGTTGTTTTTCCGCAATTATTACGCGGCCTTCCCGGACGAGCTGATCAAGGCGGCCAAGATGGACGGGGCCGGGTTCTGGCGGACTTTTACCCGTATTCTGTTGCCCAGTTCCGGGCCGATCATTGTGGTGACCGTGATCTGGCAGTTTACCAATATCTGGAATGACTTCCTGTTTGGCGCGTCGTTTGCCGATTTTGATTCGATGCCGATGACAGTGGCGCTGAACAACCTTGTGTCGTCGTCGACCGGGGTCAAGGAATACAACGTGCACTTTGCCGGTGCGGTGCTTGCCGCCCTTCCGACATTGGTCGTTTACGTCGTTTCCGGGCGCTATTTCGTCCGTGGATTGATGGCCGGTGCGGTTAAGGGTTAGGCCAAAGAGGCCAAAAAAGAAAAGAATGACAAGGAAGCTATGATGTCCTTTCTACAAATCGACAAGGTCTGCAAAAGTTTCGGCACAATCAAGGTTTTGCGCGATATCTCGCTTGATGTTGAAGAGGGCGGTTTTCTCGTCCTTGTCGGCCCGTCGGGCTGTGGCAAATCAACCTTGCTCAACACGATTGCCGGGCTGGAAAAACTGACCACCGGTGAAATCCGCATTGATGGCAATGTTATTGATGATCTGCCGCCGTCGGAACGCAATATCGCGATGGTCTTTCAAAGCTATGCGCTTTATCCGAATATGAATGTCGGACAGAACATTGCCTTTGGCCTTGAAATGCGCGGCATGCCCAAGGATGAGCGCGACGTCAAGGTGCGCGATGTCGCAAAAACGCTTCAGATCGAACATCTTTTGGATCGCAAACCCGGCCAGCTTTCCGGCGGTCAGCGCCAGCGCGTTGCGATGGGCCGTGCGCTTGTGCGTAATCCGCAATTGTTCCTGTTTGATGAACCGTTATCAAACCTTGATGCCAAGTTGCGCGTCGATATGCGGACTGAAATCAAACGGATGCATCAAACCTTGGGCACGACGATTGTTTATGTCACCCATGATCAGATCGAAGCCATGACTTTGGGCACGCGTATTGCGGTTCTTAAGGATGGCATTGTGCAGCAATACGGTACCCCGGCCGAGATTTATAACGATCCGTCCAATTTGTTTGTTGCAGATTTTATGGGGTCACCGGCGATGAACCTGATCCCGGCGGTGGTGCGCGGTAATGCGGTTGAAATGGTACGTGCGGGCGAAAATCCGCTTGTGCTTGATTTCAAACAATTGCCCGGCGATGTGGCAGCCTATGATGGGCGCAACATCATTGTTGGCATTCGGCCCGAAGCCATCACCGATGCCGATAACCGCGCCTTGGTGCGTGTCGGGCAACAAGCCGTTACGGCATCGTGTCTGATTGATGTGGTTGAACCGGCCGGGGCGGATATTTTTGCCATTACCTCACTGGGCGGCAAGGAAGTCGTTACCCGCCTGCATCAGGATTGGTCCGGTCAGGCCAATCAACATGCCGAACTGGTGTTTAACCTTGAAAAGGTTGTGTTTTTTGATCCTGAAAGCGGCATAAGATTGCGCTAGATATCAACTGCTCTTGCAAAGCATATTCCCGGGAACGGAGGCGAAAACTACTGTCCGATCATGATCTTGCCGGTCCGCCGGGGCGCCCCGATGCTCCGGCCCGGCCGACGCTTAAAACCATTGCGGAAATGACCGGCCTTGGCGTGACAACCGTGTCGCGGGCGTTAAAGGACGCGCATGATATTAGCGCCAAAACCAAATTGCGGGTGCGCAAGGTGGCGGACGCGATTGGCTATCACCCGGACCGGGCCGGGGTGCGGTTGCGCACCGGCAAAACCAATGTCATCAGCCTGATTTTGGATCAGACCGACAAGGTGCCGGAATTCGCCCGGCGGTTGATTGTCGGGATATCGGATGTTATTCGCGGCACCCCCTATCACCTTGTTGTCACACCACAATCGCGCAGCGACGACCCGATGGATCCGGTGCGTTATATCCTCAATACCCGCGCCGCCGACGGGGTGATCATTACCCATATTCGCCCCGATGACGAACGGGTACATGCCCTGCAAAAAAGCGGATTGCCGTTTGTCGCGCATGGTCGGTGTCTGAGCGCGCCGGATCATGCCTATCATGATTTTGATAACCGTGCCTTTTGCGAAATGGCGGCGAAACGCCTGATCTCGCGCGGGCGCAAACGCTTGGCATTGTTATCGCCGCCATCGGAATTTTCCTATTATCAAGAAACACTTGCCGGGCTTGCGGCGGCGGCGCAAGAGGCTGGTGTACCATTCGAGGTGCTGCGCGGGATTGACCTTGATAGCAGCAGCGAAGTGCTGCGTCAGGCGGGTATGGCGCTGCGTCATCAGGATTACGTGCCCGATGGTGTGATTTGCGGCAGTGAATTATGCGCCATGGCCCTGATTGACGGCATGATCCAATCGGGGTTGGATGTTGGCCGTGATATCGATGTGATTGCCAAGGAAACGTCGGATTTGCTGAACTTTACCCGGCCGCGCATTGATAGTTTGCGCGAAGATTTGATCGTTGCCGGGCAGCAATTGGCGACCCATTTGCTTGATGTGATCGAAGGGCGTGATCAGGCCAATTTGCAATCACTGAGTGCCCCGATCCCGGTCTGGCGCAACGATATTTAAGGGGCCTGTTTCCGGGGTTTATTATTCACTTAAAATAAAAAATACAGTCAATTATTCATTTTTGGTTGTTAATCGGTTTTCGGGCGCGAATCTTTGGCCCGGCGAAGCGTAAAAATAGCGTTTTTATTTGTATGATGAATTGATTTTCGAGAACGGTATTTCAGGCAGGTTTTGAGCCCCGGCCTGCCAGATAAATCCCGGAAATCCGCCATTAATATGATTTGTATGAGTTTATAAGGTGTTGCCTTTTGGTGCTCCTTACTGTGATAATTACCATGTCTTGAAATTCAGGGCAGTTATGTGCGTTATGGTTGTCATTCTTGTGGAGCCCCGCTGGGATGTATAAATTAGTATTTTAGATTGTTCTTGGGGAATTGGTTTAATGAGTTTTGTCCCAGTAAATCTTATGCTTGGCCGGCTTAGCCGTAACGGTGAAGATTCAGACCCTGTACTGTTCAACGAGTTGCTCTACACAGGCGAGTTTATTCTGAAATTTACTACTGCTGCTTTTGTTGCAGCAATTGAGGATGACCGCCAGCAGAATCGGTATAGACTCTTACATGGCCTTATACGTGCTAACGGTGTTGGTGATTGGTCTCGCGCACTGGATGAGACATTATCTGGGCTGGCGTCTCAAGAACTAGCAAGCGATTTTTCTGACCTGAGAAGAGTCTTTACAGAGCGGGTGGGTAAAGGAAGCTGGCAGCACGAAGTCGTTCGAGACATTCAGGCAGTACTGGACCTTGTCTATGATGGAAGCCAGCCTTTAGGTGAGAAGGTATCCTTGCGTACATGGTTCCAAAGTTTTGTTGAACTACGCAACAAAACACGGGGGCATGGAGCTCCAACTCCAGGAACTTGCGCTAAAATTGTGCCGAAATTGAAAGATTCAATCTCTCTACTAGTAGAAAACAACCCAATATTCAAACTGCCTTGGGCCTATTTGCATCGTAACCTGTCAGGAAAATATAGGGTTGTTGAACTTGGTGGTGGCTGCAATGTATTTGCTAAATTAAAAGCTGGATCAGCAATAAATGGTGAGAATTACCCAGACGGCATCTATTTATCAGCAGGGGGGCACAGGCGAGTAGAACTTGTCCATACAGATCTTGATATATCTGATTTCTTCTTTCCGAATGGTGCCTACACGGGAGAAACATATGAGCTTCACTCACTCATCACGGATAGCAGACTCAAGGGCGATGCAACGCCTTATATGGCAGTGCCTTCCGACCGCCCCCCGAGTGAAACCGAAGGTAGGGGCGAGCTTGATGTAGTCGGTCATGTGTTTACCAATTTGCCTACAGTTCGGCCCGACTATGTGCCGCGTCCGGAACTTGAAGCTGAGATACGGAAGGTCATAATTAACGACCGCCACCCAATCGTAACGCTCGTTGGGCGTGGAGGTATAGGTAAAACATCGCTTGCACTTGCTACTCTGCGCGAAATAGCAGACACAGATCGATACGATGTTATCGTTTGGTTTAGTGCTCGTGATATCGACTTGCTAACATCTGGGGCCAAACCGGTGCAGCCAGAGGTGCTTACGGATCGAGAGATCGCGGGGAAATATTTAGCGTTGATTGGTCACCAACCCACCGAAGGTGGCAAGAAAATTAATCCAACTGCAATTATGGCTAAGCACCTTCATGAAAGTCCTCAAGGACCCACACTGTTTGTGTTTGATAATTTCGAGACGATACGTAGTCCAATTGATCTGTTTAACTGGATTGATGCCAATATAAGGTTGCCAAATAAGGCGGTTATTACTACAAGATTCAGAGATTTCAAAGCTGACTATCCAATCGAGGTGTCTGGAATGGAGCCAGAAGAAGCTGAATCACTTGTTGTGCAAACAGCTATTTCTCTTGGGATAGACTATCTAATTGGAAGTAAGGAGCGTGATACTATCATAAATGATGCGAACGCTCATCCCTACGTGATAAAAATCATGCTTGGTGAAATAGCAAATACTGGACATTTTTCCAAACCTGTTAATCTGATTGCTCGTAAAGAAGAAATACTTGATGCTCTCTTTGAGAGAACTTACGCTAATTTATCGCCAATAGCTTCTCGAATTTTTCTCACTTTATGCGGATGGCGGTCTTTAGTGCCTCAAATCGCTGTTGAGGCAGTTCTACTACGTCACGGCGGCGAGATAATAGACCCTGAGGGGGGGATTGATCAGCTGACGCGTATGTCACTTGTCGAGCGTATTCCAGCTGCTGACGGGGCTGACTTCTTGGAGGTTCCTTTTACGGCAGGCATATTTGGCAAGCGTAAGTTGGAGGTCAGTCCGATTCGAGCTTTGATCGAGAGTGATATTCGTTTTTTGCAGGATATTGGGCCTACGGCAGTGTCGGGGTTGAAAGATGGTATAGGGCCTCGTGTCCAAATTTTTTTCCGAAAAGCAGCGCGAAGAATTAGTGAGAAAAGTTCAAGTATAGAAGAAATGAGATCCGTACTTGAGTTCCTTGCACGACGGCATCCACCTGCGTGGCTTTTGCTTTCGGAGCTTGAGCAAGAAGTTGCTCACCAGGATAGTAACGCAAATGCTATGGAATATATTCGTAGATATCTAGAAACTCGGCCATCTGGAGTTGAAGCTCAGACCGCGTGGCGACGTTTGTTTATATTGTACAAGAAGACAGGCGATGTAATCGCGAGTTGTGGTGCATTTTTAAAGCTAGCTGAGACCGCTGAGCCATCAATTGACGAATTGAGTACCATGGCGAACTGGCTCAACACAGATCAAGAAGTTAAACAGGTTATGGATGCGAGTGAGAGAAGTAGTTTATTTAAGCCGCTAGCATCTCTAATGGAGGTGCGCCTTTCAGAGTTATCTGCAAATGATATTTCGCGGTTAGCTTGGCTATATCTGCATTCTGGAGATGATATTCGTGCTCTTGATTTAGCCGAACGGGGGCTTAAACGTGAGGTTGGCAATATGCATTGCCAGAAGTTAGTCGAGAAACTTGCTAATTATAACTGAGTTTGTTCGCTGCAGTGTTTTGTAGATAGTGGTGGAGTACTATAATTCGATTTTTTCATTTTAACGCCCTTAGGCCGCGTTACCCTTCTTTGGCGGGTTGCGGCGTTGTTCGGCGGCGCCGGGTGTCAGGCGGACGAAGGTTCGGTCAGGCAGGCGGAGGTCGACGATTAATACGTCGCGTGACAGGATGTTGTGAGCCTGATCAAGTTGATCAAGGCGCGCCCAGGCTTTAGCCATGTTTTCTTCGGGCAGGCGGATGAACATGCCGTTGGCAAGCTGGATGTTCCAGCGGCGGTTGCCGATGCGTTGGGCGCCGGTGACCATGTCAAACAGGCGCGGGATGGTTTTAAGCGTGGTTAGCATTTCGTTGGCATGTTCGCGGGCGTCGGTTCCGACCAGAACCGGCAGGTTCAGATAATCACCAAGTTCATAATCCTGAAGCTGGGTGCCATCGGCATCGATCAGGACATGGCCGGTTTCGGTTTGCCAAAGGGCCAGTGGTTGACGTTCGGCAATCGAGACAACCAGGGTGTTGGGCAATTGGCGTTCGACAATCGCATCGCGGACCCAGGAAAGCTGTTCGATGCGTTCGCGCGCGGCATCAACATCAAAGGTAATGATCGGCGTGCCGGGCTTTTGGCCGATGGCGGCCAGAAGGGCGGCGGGATCGGTTTTTTCGCGTCCGGTGACTTCAATGTTTTTAACCGTCATGCCGACTTCTGCGGACAGCCGGATGGCTTCGACTTCGGCGGCCGCCAGCCATTTTCCGGTTTTGCCAGTGTACCAAAGCGCAAACGGCCCGGCGATAAGAAGGGCTGTCAGGCTTGACCACCAGAACACGCGGACAATCTTTTTCAGATTGGCACCGACACTGTGCTGTTTTTCATGCTTCTCGCGGCGTTCGCGGGCTTGTTCTTGCAGTGTCCCTAGCGCTCGCATGAAGCATCCTCGACCATCCAGGAAACGATATCGCCAAAGCTGTATCCGTCGTATCGCGCGGCATCGGGGACAAGCGAGGTTGGCGTCATGCCCGGCTGGGTATTGATTTCAAGGATCGCAACCCGATCCTGTGCCGGGTCATAGCGAAAATCAGCCCGTGCAATGCCGCGACAGCCCAGCGCGCGATAGGCCTTTTCGGCGCAGTCCTGAAGCTTGGCGCGCAGATCGGCGGGGATATCAGCCGGGATGATATGTTCGGAACCGCCGGCGACGTATTTTGATTCAAAATCGTAAAACGCGTGATTGCCGGTCAGGATTTCGATGATTTCCATTGCCTTGCCATCCTTGACCGCAAGGGTCATTTCGCGGCCGGGAATGAATTCTTCCTGCATCACGCCGTCGCCATGGGTCCATTCGCGGGCCAGCATGTTTTGTTCTTCTTCGGCGGTCAGGACGATTTCGACCCCGACAGAGGAGCCTTCGTTATTGGGTTTAAGCACATAGGGCGGCGGCAGGGCGGTGCCATTGGCAATTTCATCGCGCGAGACCCAGACATGACGCGCACAGGGAATGTCATATTCGGCAAATATCGCCTTGGCCGACATTTTATCCATCGCAATCGAGGATGCCCGAACGCCGGAATGGGTATAGGGAAGTCCCATGATTTCAAGCAGGCCCTGAACCGCACCGTCTTCGCCCCAGCGCCCATGCAGGGCGTTGAATACAACATCGGGTTTGGGATTAATCGCGGCAAGCTGGGCGGCAAGGTCGCGGGTCGCGTCAATCTCGGTCACCTTGTACCCCTTTTCGCGCAATGCCTTGATGCATTCGACGCCCGAGGACAGGGAAACTTCGCGTTCTGCGGACCAACCGCCAAAAATTACTGCGACATGTTTGCTCATGCGTCTTTTCCTATGATCGAATGTCCCAGCCGGTCGCCGATGCGCCGGATTTCCCAGCGCAGATCAACGCCACTATGTTTTTTAACCCGCTCGCGCACGGTCTCGCCGAGTTCTTCAAGATCACGGGCGGTGGCATTGCCCAGATTGATCATGAAATTGCAATGTTGTTCTGACATTTGCGCGCCGCCAATCGTCAAGCCCCGGCACCCGGCGGCATCGATAACTTCCCATGCCCGGTCGGGCAGCGGATTGGCGAAGGTCGAGCCACCGGTGCGTGATTTGATCGGTTGTGATCCGGCACGGGCATCCTGAATTTCGGCCATGCGATTGGCAATTTCGGCCGGGTCGCCCGGCGTGCCGCGCAGGATGGCGGATGTGAAAATCCAGTCTTCGGGCAGGCCGCAATGGCGATATGTCAGGTCCATTTCCCGGGGCGTGACGGTATGCAGATCACCCCGCCCGTCAATCGCATTGGCATGGATCAACACATCCTTGATTTCGCGGCCATAGGCCCCGGCATTCATGCGAAGCGCACCGCCAATCGTGCCGGGAATACCCGATAAAAACTCAAGCCCGGCAATACCGGCCTGTTGCGCCATTTGCGCGACATTGAGGTCAAGCGCCCCGGCCCCGGCATGGATATCGCCGTCTTTCAGGATCGCATCGGTAAACGGACGTCCCAAACGAATGACGACACCGCGAATGCCGCCATCGCGCACCAAAAGGTTCGAGCCGACCCCGATCACCGTGATGGGCAAATCGGCCGGGCGGTTTTTGATGAAATCGGCCAGATCCATTTCATCAGCCGGGCGGAACATCACATCCGCCGGGCCGCCAACCTGAAACCAGGTGACTTTGGACAATTGCGCGCCTTCGCGCAGCTTGCCCCGTACCTTTGGCAGGCGATCAATCAGCGGTGTGTGGTGTCCCGGCGTGCTCATGACGAACTCAGTTTTTCCGATTGCAGGGGGTTAAAAATCAGTTTTTCAGGGCTTCAAGCTGTGCAGGCAGGGCGTTGGCCCATGCGCTGATCGAACCCGCGCCAAGGCAAACCACCAGATCGCCCGGTTTGGCCTGTTCGCTAATCACGCCTGCCAATGCTTCGGGGCTTTCTAGCGCGGTAACATTGCGATGGCCGCGGGTACGCAAACCTTCGACCAGGGCATCGCGTGATGCACCGTCAATCGGGGTTTCACCGGCTTCGTATACATCGGCGACAATCACGCTATCGGCGTCGTTAAAGCAGGTGCAGAATTCTTCGAACAGATCATGCAGACGCGAATAGCGGTGTGGTTGGACCACGGCGATGACATTGTTTTGCGTTGCCTTGCGGGCCGCTTTGAGCACGGCCTTGATTTCGACCGGGTGGTGGCCGTAATCATCAATGATGGTCACACCATCGACTTCGCCGGTTTTGGTAAAGCGGCGTTTGACCCCGGTAAAGCCATCAAAGGCAGATACGATTTTATCATCAGGAATGCCAAGTTCAAGGGCGACCGTGATGGCCGCCAAAGAATTCGACACATTGTGATCGCCCACCATTGGCAGGCGGACATCCTTGATCACGCGTTCTTCGCTATCGACACGTTCGCGGATGACAACATCAAACACGCTGTCGCCGATATTGGTGCGCACATTGACCGCACGGACATCGGCCTGCGGGGAAAAGCCAAAGGTGAAAATGCGACGGTCGGTGACTTTGCCAATCAGGGCCTGAACTTCGGGATGGTCGATGCACAGAACGGCAAAGCCATAGAACGGGATGTTTTGAACAAAGTTTTTAAATGCTTCGCGCAGGTGATCGAAGCTTTTCCAATGATCAAGATGTTCGGGATCAATATTGGTGACGACCGAAATGGTCGAGGGGACTTTGATAAATGTACCATCCGACTCATCGGCTTCGACCACCATCCAGTCGCCATCGCCAAGACGGGCATTGGTGCCATATGAATTGATGATGCCGCCATTGATCACTGTTGGGTCCAACCCGGCGGCGTCGAGCATGGTGGCGACCAGCGATGTGGTGGTGGTTTTGCCATGTGTGCCGCCAACCGCAATTGCGGCCTTAAGCCGCATCAGTTCGGCCAGCATTTCTGCGCGGCGCACAACCGGGATCATATCGGCCCGTGCGGCAACGACTTCGGGGTTATCGGGTTTGACTGCGGTGGAAATCACGACGACTTTGGCATCGGCAACATTTTCGGCCCTGTGGCCGACAAAAACCGAAATGCCAAGGCCGCGCAGGCGCTGGACATTGGCATTATCGGAAATATCCGATCCCTGAACCGTGTAGCCGAGGTTATGGAGAATTTCGGCAATACCGGACATGCCGATGCCACCAATACCGACAAAATGGATGGTGCCGATGTTTAGCGGCAGGGTGTTCATAGAGAGTCTCCTCGGGTTTTCTGGGCGTCTTTTGTATTTATGTTTTCAAGGTCGGGGGTGCCTGCCGGGTTAAGGCCCAGCAGATCAAGCACCATATCGGCCAGCCGTTCGGCGGCATTGGGGCGACCGGTGCTTTTGGCGGCCTTTGCCGCGCGGGTCAGGGCAGATGGATTTTGCAAAAGTTTGGTCAGGCGTTCGCTGAGCACATCGACCGTGAAACGATCTTGCGGCAACAACCATGCGCCACCGGCATCTTCGACCTGTTGGGCGTTAAACCGTTGATGATCATCAATCGCGTGGGGCAGGGGGACCAGAATCGATGGCCGCCCGGCGGCGGTCAACTCGGCCACGGTGGAGGCGCCGGATCGGGCAATCACCAGATGGCAATCGCGCAGACGATCGGGAATATCATCGATAAAGGATGCCAGCGTCACATCAATGCCCGACCCGTCATAGGTTTTGCGCACGGCGTCGAGGTCCTCAGCGCGGGCCTGTTGGGTGACGACAAGACGATTGCGCAAATCACGCGGCAGGGCGACCAAGGCAGCAGGCAGAATTTCAGACAGAACGCGCGCGCCCTGTGATCCGCCGGTAATCAGCAGGCGCACCGGGCCATCCGTTGTCGGGACGTCGTAATCGGTATTGGCAAGGGCGGCGACTTCGTGGCGGATCGGGTTGCCGGTCCAGATGACTTTGGCTTCGTCATCGGCGGCAATCATTGTTACCGTCGGGAAAGAGGTTGCAATGCGTTTGGCCGCCCCGGCGACCATCCGGTTGGCCCGGCCCAGAACCGCATTTTGTTCGTGAATGGCAAACGGAATGCCCAACCATTTGGCCGAGAGGGTGGCCGGGATCGAGGCATAGCCGCCAAAGCCGATGACGACCGCCGGTTTGGCCTTTTTCAAAAGCGACCGGGCTTTCATCGTGCCAAGGCCAAGGCGAAGTGCGCCGGTGATCCGGCCCTTGATACCCTTGCCCGCAATGCCGCCAGCCGGCAGGATGATGGTTTCAACCCCGTCAACATCGTCGGTATAGCGCGCGGCACGGGCATCGGTGAAAAACAGCACCTTTGCCCCGCGACGCACAAGCGCACGTGCGAGTGCAACGGCGGGGAACATATGCCCGCCGGTTCCGCCCGATGTCAGGGCGATGACCTGCCCGGCCAGGGGATGTTCCGCCACATCCGCCACCGGCGAAATGGCAGGGGAAATAGCGGGCGCATTGGCCGGGGATGTGGCCGGGGAATTTTCAATATTCTGGCTGTCGGTCATCAGATCCACATATGCAACGACGGTTTGCCCCTATCAGAACCCGAGAAAGGTTAACATCCCTTCAAGCGGGGGCGTTTATAGGGGCGGATTTTGTCGTTTTAATGCAGAAAGTTTTGCGGGATTATTCGCACATTGAGAGCTTGATTAAAAATGAATCTGTCCCCTTTTTTTGCAGAATAGTGTTATTGGCAACTTGGTTGTGTGTGTGGAGCTTCTGGTTAATAAAAGTTGATTAAGTTAATTCTGTATATCTAATGTTTATTGTCGCCCACGAGAATTTGTCAAGGAATGGTCAATGGCTTCGATTTCCGCTGAATATCAAAGATTTCTGGTTGCACTAGCGAGAATGCCTGTGCCGGAGAATGTGCGGCGGATGGCAAATCTTGTTTTCAATAATCTCGAGGACTTAGCGGAGTTTGGTACTGCCCGCCGTGCTAGGTCAGTTCGGTTGGCTCCGATGGCAGTCGCGGACCTGTTGACAACATCCGCCCAGATCAATGAAGAAGTTTTTCCAGATCAAGACTATCAGTATGACGGGCGATTGCACGAGCTTACTGTAGGGCCTTTCCGCGGATTTATGAGTGAGGAAGTATTCGATATCAGTCGAGAGATAACACTGGTTTATGGTGCAAATGGAACTGGCAAAAGTAGTTTTTGCGAAGCACTGGAGAGTGCAATGCTTGGCTCTATCAACGAGGCAAGAGCCAAGCGCGTAGATCATTACGCCTATTGCAATAATCTGCGTATTGGAAGTCATGTGTCTCCGGTCGTTACTTTGCAGGTAGATCAAGATGCACCGGTGCAAATGGAACCCAACGAAGAAGCTTACCGTTTTTGTTTCATTGAAAAGAACCGTTTGGATGACTTTGCGCGGATTGCTGCCCGAACTCCCGGTGACCAAAGGCAGTTGATTGCTACTCTGTTCGGAGTGGATCAGTTCAGCGAGTTTGTTAGAGGCTTCAATTCCACGCTTGATGAAAACCTTAATATTCAAGGCGAAAAGGCTTCTGCATTAGAGCAGCACCGAGTGCAGCTTGCAGCTCATCAAAAGATCATCAGAGATAATCCGGAAAGGCTGGCAAAACTCGCGCAAGACGAGGCCAATTTAGCTAACCGATTCTTTCCGGGTAGATCGTTTTCGGGGGTTTGCGATTGGCTATTTGGAATCGAGGGGCAGCAGGGGCGGCTTAGCTATATTCAAGGATTACTCGACGCACTGCCGCCTCGGGTTTTCGACGTTTCCAAGGAAAATCTTACCGCTCTGTTGGCAGAATGCTATCGTGTTGATGGGGTTTGGCAGGAAATCCGGAAACAGCTAGCTGCTCGTGCAGGGGATGTCTCATTTACGCAGCTATATGAGGCTGTGCTGCAATTGAGCGAAAATGCGGAAACTTGTCCCGCGTGCAAAACAGACCTTCGAAACGTTGCCGAAAATCCTTTTGATCGTGCTCAGGCTGGTTTGCAAGAACTGGCAGAACTATCCGCGATGCAAAAACAAGAGCGTTTGCATCAGCAGGAGTTGGAAAGAGAATTCCAGAAGCTTTTGACTGCAATGTCCTCGGCTGTTCAAGCGGTCAACGTGGTCTGTCCAGATGAGTTCAATGCAGCTAATTTGCCGGACCTGCCCGATATCGCGACTGGCCATTGGCTCCAAGGTTGGATGGACAACGATAAACAAGCTTGGGACATTTTATTGAGTCTTGTTGCCAGAGTAGAGGCACATAATGCAGCAAGTCATGGAATTCTAAATCAACGCGCGGACCTAACTGAGGAGCGTAATCGCTTACAAGAGCTGAAGACCGAAATTGAACGTTGTGGAAATATCCGGGCTACTGGAGACGAAGCTTTTGTTAAAGCTCAAAGAGAGGTGGAACAATTTGACGAAGCCAATCGTCAATTGATAGACGAAGTCGCGGTCGAAGCGGATGAAGTCGCGCATCATCTTGAGATTAAAGCCAGTTATGATGGTTTTCTTGTTGCGCTAAAACAGTATTTAGAAGCTTTGCCAGCTTTACTTCTTCAAGGGTTGGGGCAGCGAGCCTGCGACCTATACAACGCGTTTAACAGGGATGATCCTCCCGCAGATTTACTGCATGCCCTTACACTTCCCGTTGCAGAGAATAACAAAATTACAATTGAGTTCGCAGGTGAACCCGGGGTTCCACGAGACGCGCTTGTTATTTTGAGTGAGGGGCATATCAAGTGCCTAGGGCTCGCAATATTGTTAGCAAAAAATATCGAGCAAGGTTGCCCGTTTGTGATCTTCGACGACGTAGTGAATGCCATAGACGACGACCATCGAAATGGCATCCTTAGAACCTTGTTTGAGGATGATCTGCTTGAGGGAAAGCAAATTATTTTGACCTCGCATGCAGAGGAGTTCTTGCATCGTATTCAGCAAGAATTGGGTAGAGAGCGATTGTCGAACCTAAAGGTGTATAAGTTTTTACCTCATGAAGGAGAACATCATTTACGTATCGATACAGATCCACCGACAAAAAATTACGTTTCGCTAGCGAATATTGCTCTTGATGGTGACGAAAAACGAGATGCCTTACGTCATTCAAGGCCTGCTATTGAGAGCTTAACTGACCGTTTGTGGAGGTGGATGGAAAGGCAGGGGCACGGTGGTTTGGAGTTGAAGCTTGGTGGCCCCAGAGCAAAATGGGAACTTCACAACAAATGCATCAAGTTACGTAAGGCTCTTGAACGTGTGCAAAACCCATCTCCTGCTATCCCGGTAATATTGGCGGCGCTTGACGAACTTTTGGGGATTGATGGTGCATCGATTGAGTGGGGATGTCTCAATAGCGGGACACATGACTCCGAGCGTTTGCATGAGTTTGATCGGGCAATTGTCCGTGGAGTTGTTAGAGCGGTTAATGCTTTGGATGCCGCTCTGGCAGAATTGCAGCGCGGGCGTTGAGACTTCTGTTGAAGGCTTTCTTTGTTCTGACGCGGCGAGATGGACTCCCGCCTTCGCGGGAGTGACGGTATTTTGGGGATGATGATGGTTCCATCGGCGTCATTTCCGCGCCGGGTCGATTTATGGTTCTGGGGCCGGGGTCTAGACCGTATCAATCTTATACAGCACCGAATTATCCCGTTTAGCCAGCCGGTCATAAAGGCGTTGGGCGCCGTGGTTATCGGTGCCGGTGAGCCAGTAAAGGCGGGCCCAGTCGTTTTGTTTGGCTTGGGTTTGCAGGGCGTCCATCATCAGGCCGCCGATGCCCCGGCCGCGTTGATCGGGTGATACCCAGAAATCTTCGAGATAGGCGACATTGCGCAGCGAAAAGCTATGCGGGTGGATGATGAGATGGGCCAGTCCAATGACGGTTTGATCGTCGTCGATTTTGCTGTCGGGTTGGGCGGAATCAAGTGCCAGCCAAGCCTGCATCGGGTGATCGGGGTTAAGGATGCGCTGCCACAGGCCATCAATCACATCATCGGGCATATCGGGGGCTCCAAACTGGATGATGTTTTGGCGCCAAAGGCGTTCCCAACCGATGCGGTGGCGGGGGGCGGCGTGCTGGATGTCGATCATGGTGGGGCCTTGGGTTGGGGCGTTGCGCAATTATGCGGGTATCAGGGCCTTATGCGTAAGGTGGATGTTACTGTTTCAAAGGTGTCAAGCCAAGTGGCGGTTCGCGGGCGTCGTCACGATATGAGGCGACGGGCACGGTCCTGATCATTATCGAGATTTCGCGCAAATATCGGTTCGTGATGGGCGAGGCGGTTACGCAAGCGCCTTGAAACATTAAGGTCGCGATAAATCTGTGCGCGTGCCTGTGCGATGGTGTGTGTTGTGTTATCGAGTGGTTTTAAGGAATTTCAGAGAGCGAATTTTGCAGATTATCCAGTATAATCTGCCCCATCAGTTCGCTTTGACCATGATACGCCTCGATTGAAGCTCTTATCATCTGTTCCTGGTTGGTTTTCGTCCAGTTAATGAAATAACCGGCCTGATAGGCGAGTTGCCCGATGAATTCACGTAATGTCCGACCATTTCCCTCGCGAAAGGGGTGAAGGACATTCCATTCTCCCAGATAATATCCTGCCCGTTCGGCAAACTCTTTTCGGTCCAGACCTTGAAGGAAGTTCTCACTGGCCAGTTGTATAGAGAGTTTTTCTGCTTCTCTTTCAATAAACGTCCAGTTGGCAAAGCGCGTGGTACCTTTGGATATATCTATTGTGCGCAGATCACCAGCCCATTCGTATATATCGCCAAACAAGTGTTTGTGTATGCGTTGCATATGAGGAAGGTCGAAGGTTTTATCCCGATTTTCCAGAGGAATTTCTGCAAGTTGCGATGTGCGAACTGCAACAAGACCCCCTTCAAATGCCTCAAGATCGGCTTGATTGTCAAAGCCGAGCTTGTTCTTCATTACGCCCGTTTTAGCGTCCAGATAATCGTCGTTTGAGCTATACTTTTCCACTCGCAATACGATCTTTCAGGCGAGCCAGTACGTTTTCAATATCTAGTAAACCAGCAGAATAGCGCTGCAAATCAGCGAGGGTGGTGGGGTCAACTTTCAGCCCTTCCAGACTCTGACTTGCCACGGCGTTGGCTACGTGACGTTGCCGGTCAAAAAGTTGCTCTTTAGTTGTCATTCCAGAACACCTTAAGGTTAACTTTGGATGAGGCAATTATAGCTGAAATCATCACATGTGAACAGCAATAGGTCCTGACCTTAATCAATGCCTTAAGGGGCGGTCAGAATCCGCGATGTTCGTGGCGCTTGAGCGCCGTTCTATTCGCCCGGACGTTTTCGGGTTAACGCCAATACAAAGCCCATGCCAATCGCGATGCCGATGGTGGCCGAACCGCCGTAAGAAATGAATGGCAGGGTCATGCCCTTTGGCGGGACGAGTTGCAGGGTGGAGGCCATATTGATCACCGCTTGCAAACCAAATTGCACCAGAATGCCGGTAACGGCCAAAACGACAAACAGATTGCGTTCACCCATCAAACGCGACAGGCCGCGCATGATGACAAAGCAAAACACCCCGACGACCAGCACACAGAACAGTAGGCCGAATTCTTCGCCCGCGACGGCAAAGATAAAATCGGAATGGGCATCGGGCAGGAAGTTTTTGACCGATCCTTCGCCGGGGCCTTTGCCCATCAGGCCGCCATTCATAAAGGCCTCCATCGAGCGGTCGATCTGATAGTTATCGCCCGAGGCCGGATCAAGGAAGCGATCCACACGTGATTGCACATGCGGCAGGATCAGATAGGCACCAACCGCCAAGCCGACCACCCCCATGCCCAGACCAAACACCAAAACCATCGGCAGGCCGGCCAGGAAAATCTGGGTGGACCAGATGGCGGTGATCACGACGGTTTGGCCAAAGTCGGGCTGGATCATCAACAAGATGATACAGGTCGCCAGCAACAGGCAGGAAACGATATAGCCGGGGAAATTCGGGTTCAGCCGACCTTCGGAAAACATCCATGCGACGACGACGGCAAAGGATGGTTTGAGGAATTCGGATGGTTGAATGGTTAGCCCGGCCAAGTGAATCCAGCGCACCGCGCCTTTGATTTCCGATCCGACAAACGGCGTGATGATCAAAAGACCGATCACGCCAAGGAACATGACAGAGGCCAAGCGCCGCACCCATTTGATCGGCAGCAAGGATATGCCAAAGGCGCAGAGGGTCGCCAGACCGAGAAAGACAAACTGACGCCGGACGAAATGGAAGCTATCGACATTGATGCGGTCCGCGACCGGCGGGCTTGCCGACATGACCAAAAGCGCACCGATGGCCATCAACAAGATGACAGCGGCCAGCATCCAGCGATCAATCGTCCACCACCAGATGCCCAGCACCGATGTATCGGCGCGGGAAAAGGCGATGTTGTCGCCGTTATTGTTTTTGCCAAACAGGGGCTTCATGCGGGTTCCTGTGCGGCTTTTGCAAGCTGGGTGTAAATATCGCGAAAGGCATCGCCGCGGGCTTCGAAACTTTTAAACTGATCAAATGACGCGCAGGCCGGTGATAGCAAGATAACCGGGTTATCAAGCCCGGCGGATTTGGCATCGGCAAAGGCGGCCTTGGTCGCACGATCAAGGGTTTCGCATTTCTGCCAGGGCAGGTCATCACCAAGGCTATCGGCAAAGGCATCGGCCGCTGCGCCGATCAGATAGGCCTTTTTGATTTGCGGATAAAAGACGTCCAGCCCGGCAATGCCGCCTTCTTTGGGTTTGCCGCCCAAAATCCAGTAAATATCGCGATAGGCCGACAGGGCCTTGGCCGTGGCCTCGGCATTGGTGGCTTTGCTGTCATTGACGAAGGTGACGCCATTAACATCGCCAAGGCGTTCCTGTCGATGGGCAAGGCCGGGGAAGGTCATGATACCGTCGATGATGCGGGTGGCATCAACACCGCGTGCGCGGCACAGGGCATAGGCAAAGGCGATGTTTTGCCAGTTATGAATGCCGGGCATATGAGAAGCGGTGACCAAATCCATGATGCGGGTTTGCGCGCCGGAAAGATCATCAATCAACCAGCCATTATCAACATAGATACCGTGCGGGGCCGGTTTATGGACCGAGACTTCGATCACGCGGCGACCGCCTTCGCGCGCCAGTTCTTCGGCCATGCGGGCACAGATATCATCATCAACCGATATGATCGCCCATTTCGGGCCTTTGTTGCGGGCAAATATCAGGCGTTTGGCGCCGATATAACCATCCATGCCGCCGTGACGATCCAGATGATCGGGGGTGATGTTTAACAGTGCCGAGGCATCAAAACTGGCATCACGCAGCAATTCCAACTGATAAGACGACAGTTCCAGAACAAGGCAATCATCGACCGTGGCCGGATCAAACCCCAAGGCCGGATAGCCCAGATTGCCGCCCGCCTGTGCCTTAATGCCAGCACGGTCAAGGATATGGGCAGTCAGGGCCGTGGTGGTGGATTTGCCATTGGTGCCGGTGATGGCAAGGCTTGGCACATCGGGCAAGGCCGTACAGAGCAATTCAACATCGCAAATGATCGGTGTGCCAGCACGCCGGGCCTTTTCAGCCGCGGGATGCGGGGTTGGAAAGGTGGATGGGATGCCGGGGCTTATGACCAGCATATCGGGTTCGGACCAGTCACATTGCGCCAGATTGATCGGGGCAAGGCCAAGCGGTTCAAGCAGGCCACGGCCATCGGGATTATCATCCCAGGCCCAGACAATCGCACCGGCATTGATCAGGGCCTTTACACTGGCCAGTCCGGATTTCCCCAGACCGAGAACCGCAATGGTTTTACCGCGCAAATGAGACAGGTCGATCAATGCCCGATGTCCTTAACGAAGTTTAAGAGTTGCCAGCCCGACAAGGGCCAGAATGACTGCAATGATCCAGAACCGGATAACAATGGTGGCTTCTTGCCAGCCCTTTTTTTCGTAATGGTGATGCAGCGGCGCCATGCGGAAAACCCGCTTGCCGGTCATTTTAAAGGATGCGACCTGAATGATCACCGACAGGGTTTCCAAAACAAACAGCCCGCCGATAATCGCCAGAACCAATTCATGTTTGGTAACGACCGAAACAGCCCCCAGCGCACCGCCCAAGGCAAGCGATCCGGTATCGCCCATAAACACCATGGCAGGCGGGGCGTTGTACCACAGGAAGCCCAGACCCGCCCCGACCAGCGCACCAAGGAAGATGGTCAGCTCACCCGATCCGGCGACATAGTGGACTTGCAGATATTCGGCAAACTGGATGTTACCGATCAGATAGGCAATCAGCGCAAAGCTGGCGGCGGCAATCATCACCGGCACGATGGCCAAGCCATCCAGCCCGTCGGTCAAATTGACCGAATTGGACGCACCGACCATGACAAACATCGCAAACGGAATAAAGAACCAGCCGAGATCCAGCAGGTAGTTTTTAAAGAACGGAAAGGCCAGCGTTGTTGCCAGCGGATCGGCGGTATTGGTTGAAATCCACCATGCGGCGGCGGCGGCGATTGAAAACTGACCCAGCAGTTTGATCTTGCCCGGCAGGCCCTTGGTGTTTTTCTTGGATACTTTCAGGAAGTCATCGAGGAAACCCAAAAAGCCATAACCGATGGTGACCAGCAACACCGCCCAGACATAGGCATTGGACAAATCAGCCCATAAAAGCGTTGCGATGGATGTTGATAATAACAACAAAAGGCCGCCCATGGTTGGCGTGCCCTTTTTGGTCAAAAGGTGGCTTTCGGGGCCGTCTTCGCGGATTGGCTGGCCTTCGCTTTGTTTGGAGCGCAGCCAGTTGATCAGCGATGGGCCGAGCACAAAGGCCAGAATAAGCGATGTTATAATCGCCCCGCCGGTCCGAAACGTGATGTAGCGGAACAGGTTGAAGATCGGAAACTGGTCGGCCAGCGGATAAAGCAGATTATAGAGCATTGCCCCAAGGGTCCTTCCGGGTGTTAATTTTTTGATGTCGCGGGTGCGGATGCGACATCACCCGATGATTTTAAGGCCAAGACAATTTTAGAAACGTAAATGCCGAGCGATCCTTTGATTAAAACCACGTCACCGGCCTGTATTGCCGATGAAATCGGGGCAATCGCGTCTTCGGCGGTCTCGAAATGGCCAGCATGGAGGTCGCCGGGCAGGGTATCTTTTAACGCCGCCATCAATGGCCCGACGGTATAAACCCGTTCAATGCCCAGGGCGGTTAACGGGTGATGCAGATCGGCGTGCAGTTTGACCGCGTCATCGCCGAGTTCGCGCATATCGCCCAGAACCGCGATCTTGCGACCCGCCCCATCGGGTTTGCTTTGCGATAAGACACTAAGGCCCGCCATCATCGAGGTCGGATTGGCGTTATAGGCATCGTCGATCAGGGTGTAGGTGCCATCGCCCGACGGAACCGGAAGAATGTGGGTTTCACCGCGCCCGGCAGGCGGGGTGAAATCGGCCAAATCCTGTGCGGCGCGGAGCACATCACCACCGATCGCATCAACACAGGCCAGAACCGCCAGCGAATTTAGCACCCAATGTTCACCCGGACAGCCGATGAAATATTCAATATCACGACCCCCGACACGGGCGCGCACCGCAGAGCCATTGGCGACAATATTGGCCTCGAACAAACGGTAATCAGCCATGGCATCGGTGCCAAAGCATTTGATGTTTTTAATGCCGAGTTCCTTGGCACGGCGCGCCAATGCAAAGTAATGCAGGTTGTCGCGGTTCAGGATCACGGTGCCATCGGGATCAACGCCATCGAAAATTTCGGATTTGGCGGTGGCGATTTCGGCTTCGTCTTTGAAAAATTCGGTATGCGCCCCCACCACATTGGTGATCAGGGCAACCGACGGACGGACCATTTTGACAAGCGGGCTGATTTCACCGGGATGGTTCATGCCGATCTCGAACACACCGTATTGCGCGCCGGGCGCCAAGGTGGCGAGGCTCATGGGCACACCCCAGTGATTGTTGAAGCTTGCCGGGCTGGCGTGGGTTTCGCCCTGTTCGTTCAGAACGTATTTCAACGCTTCCTTGGTGCCGGTTTTGCCAACACTGCCGGTGATCGCGATGATTTTGGCATTGCTGCGTTCGCGCCCGGCAAGACCAAGACGGACCATGGCATCAAGCGTATCTTCCACGACCAAGGACGGCGCGCCATCGCTCAGCGATTTCGGATCGGACACCATTGCGGCGGCACAGCCAGACTCAAGTGCGGTCTGGGCGAATTTATGACCATCGAAATTCGGGCCCTTTAGCGCGATGAACAGATCGCCTTTGGTGGCCTTGCGGCTGTCAATCGACACGCCCGACGCCTGCCAATTACCGGTAGCCTTGCCGCCGGTGGCTTTTGCGGCGTCTTTTGCCGTCCATAAAACAGCCTTGGTCATTGCGTTGCTTTCTTTCGTATCCGCATCCATCACGGTCTTTGGTGCCGTGATTGGTTTATGTTTAATCAGTTGCCGCCCAAAAGGATGTTGCGTGCAATCGCGGCATCATCAAATGGCAGAACCGTATCGCCGATAATTTGGCCTCTTTCGTGGCCTTTTCCGGCAATAATAAGAATATCGTTACGCTGCAAAATGCCGATGCCGCGTTTGATTGCCTCGGCACGATCCCCGATTTCAACCGCCCCGTCGCAGGCTTTTTTGATCGCGGCACGGATTGTTGCCGGGTCTTCGCTGCGCGGATTGTCATCGGTGATGATGGCAATATCGGCATTTTGATGCACGATGCGACCCATTTCCGGGCGTTTGCCGGTGTCACGGTCGCCACCCGCGCCAAAGACGCAAATGATGCGGCCTTTGCAATGCGGACGGACGGCCTTGATCACGGTTTCAAGCGCATCGGGGGTATGGGCATAATCGACAAAGACCGGGCTGCCAAAGCTGGTTGAGCCAACCAGTTCCATACGGCCGCGCACACCTTCAAGTTTTTCAAGCGCGGCAACCGCATCATCAATATCGGCACCCGATGCGATGACAATGCCAAGGGCGGCCAGTGCGTTCATCACCTGAAATTCGCCCATAAGCGGCAGGTGAACACCGTATTCGCCCTTGTCGATGGCGAGTTTAAGCTTGGTGCCGGTCGCGGTTGGTTTGGCATCGATCAGTTTGATGTCATCGGCATCATGGCCATAGGACATAATCGTAACACCGCGCCCCTGACACATGGAGCGCAGGACTTTGAACTGCGGCACATCGGCATTCAAAACAGCGGTGCCGTTTTCAACCAAAAGATCGGAAAACAGGCGGGCCTTGGCGGCAAAGTATTTTTCGAAATTGCCGTGGTAATCAAGGTGATCGCGCGTGAGGTTGGTGAACGCCGCGACGGAAACCTTGACCCCGTCGAGACGATATTGGTCCAGCCCGTGCGAGCTTGCCTCCATCGTGACATGGGTGACGCCGATTTCAACCATTTCATTCAGGCTTTGATGCAGGGCAACCGGATCAGGGGTTGTCAGCGCGCCGGGGATTTTGGTCCCGGCGGCACGAATGCCCAGCGTTCCGATGGATCCCGATGTATTGCCAAGAAGAGTCCAAAGTTGTTCGGTGAAAACGGCGGTGGAGGTTTTGCCGTTTGTCCCGGTAATGGCCGCGATATTGGCCGGTTGCTGCCCATAAAAACGGGCGGCAAGCTGTGCGTAACGCAGGCGCGGGTTTTCCACCGGGATCAGGGGAACCGTTGCAGCGATTGGTTTGGGCGTGCCATCCTTCGTAAGGATAGCGGCGGCACCCAGACGGATCGCGTCTTCGATGTATTTTGATCCGTCAGTTTTCGCACCGGAAAGGGCGGCAAACAGATAGCCGTCCTTCACAGTACGTGAGTCTGCTGTCAGGCCCGTAATATTCGGGTCCTGTCCGTCGGCATGTTTAAGTGCCGCTTGATCACCTGCCATGAGTTCAGAAAGACGCAAGCTTGCGCTCCCCCTTGCGAAGTTCGATCTGCAGCGCTTGCTCTATCTCCGGCGCCTTCGCATTCGCCGGTTCAATTCCCAAAATGGGCGCAATACGTGTCACAACCTTGCCAACAGCCGGGGCGGACACCCAACCAGCCGTGGCAAATCCATACGTTTCTTTTGTTCCTTTGGGCTCGTCCAACGTCACCAGAACCACATATTTCGGGTCCTGCATCGGGAAGGCGGCGACAAAGGTCGACATGCGGGCGTTCTTTACGTAGCGCCCGTTCACGAGTTTTTCCGAAGTGCCGGTTTTGCCACCAAGATAGTAGCCCGGTACTTCGGCCTTCTTGCCCGACCCATCGGTTACGACAAGACGCATCAAGCGCCTGATCTTGTCCGATGTTTGTCGGGAAATAATCCGTTCACCTGCTGGTGCGCCGTCCTGTTTCAGGATCGTTGATGGACGCAAAATGCCGCCGTTTGCCAGAGCGGAAATGCCGCTGACGACCTGAAGCGGTGTCACGGCAATGCCATGGCCAAACGAAATGGTCATGGTGTTCACTTCGCGCCATGGTTTGGGCACAAGCGGGGAACCAACTTCGGGGAGCTCGATTTTGGGTGTATCGAGAAGTCCGAATTTCTTAAGGAATTTTTGCTGAACATCGGTCCCGAAGGTTAGCGCCATTCGGGCCGAGCCGATATTCGAGCTGTATTTGATGATTTCAGCCACCGACAGCCAGCGGTTTTCACCGCGATAGTCATTGATCGCGAAACGGCCAACCCGGATCGGCTGGGACGCATCAAACATGCTGTCGAGGTGGGCGATGCCAGTTTCAAGCGCAATCGCGGTGTTAAACAGTTTAAACACCGAGCCCATTTCATAAACGCCAAGCGTCGCACGGTTAAAGCGCGCATCGGACGGGGCCTGACCGGGGCGGTGCGGATCAAAATCGGGCAGCGACATCATGGCCAGCACTTCGCCGGTGTAGATATCCATGACCATGCCCGCCGCACCGATTGCGTCATAGGTCTTCATCGCGCTTTCGACTTCTTCTTCAAGCGCGTATTGCACACGGGTATCGACCGATAACTGAAGCGGGCCGTTATTGATGCGCAATTCATTGTCGAATTTGCGTTCGACGCCGGCAATGCCGTTATTGTCGATATCGGTAAAGCCAAGCACATGGGCAAACAGACGGCCATGCGGATAGACGCGGCGTTCTTCGCGCTGGAAATTCAGGCCGGGAATGCCAAGCGAGTTAACCGCATATTGTTTTTCCGGGGTCAGGTTGCGGCGCAGCCAGACAAATGCCTTTTGCGAGCTGAGATGGCGGATCAGGGTATCGCGATCCAGATCGGGCAGGGCGGTTAGCAACAGATCAGCCGAACCGACCGGGTCTTTGATCACGCGCGCATCGGCATAGAGCGAATTGGTCGGAAGATCGGTTGCCAGCAACAGACCATTGCGATCGACAATATTGGCGCGTTCGGTTTTAAGTTCGCGGGTGTCAGACCCTGATGCCATTTCAGGTTCATTGCCTTGGCGCAGTACAGTGGCATCGACCAGACCGGCCGTGATCCAGATAAAGCCAACGGCAAACATCGCACCGGTAATGATGATGCGGTTGCGTGCGGTTTCAATCGCATGGCGTTCGCGCTGATCCGGGCTTAGTTCCGGGCGGTCACCGCGCAGCCAGTATGAGAAACGGTAAATGCTCATTGCCCGTCCCCCTGTGAAAGGCTGGAAAGGGACGGCGAATTAATGATCATGGCTTCGGCGGCTTCGTCGGCGGCCAAGTCACCCGGACGGGGGCGCGGCACGGGTAGAAAGGCGACGGCTTCGCCGAATTTATCCAGACGATACTGATGCAGGTCGGCATCTTCGGACAGGTCGTCGATGCTGGCCATCTGAATCGTGGCGATCTGATCAAGTTTCAGATAGGTTTTTGCCAGTGTTTCAATCCGCTGTGGATTGTTCAGGTAGCTCCATTCCGCGTCCAGAACATGGATGCTTTCCTGTTCGGTCAGGATTTCCGACTGAATGGCAGCATATTGTTTTTCAAGGCGTTCGACTTCGTGGGAAACCCAATAGGTGCCTGCCCCGATAACGATGGTCAAAAACAGCCCGATAAAGGTCATCGCACGGGTCATTTTTTGGCCCCTTGCGGTGTTGCAGGCTGTTCATTGCGGGCAACGGCCCGCAGTTTGGCCGAACGCGCCCGCGGATTGGCGCGCAATTCGTCTTTTTGCGCGGTCACGGCCTTGCGGGTCAGGGTGGTGAAGGTCGGAATGGTGATTTCGGGCTCACCCGGCAGGCGGCGCGACATTTTCGATGGATCGCCGGACCGTTCCTTCATGAAGGTTTTGACACTGCGATCTTCAAGCGAGTGGAAGGTCACAACCACCAGACGTCCGCCCGGCTTTAAAAGGCGTTCAGCAGCCTGCATGGCGCGTTCAAGTTCGCCGAGTTCGTCATTGACGTAAATGCGCAGCCCCTGAAAGGTGCGGGTCGCCGGATCAATGCCATCCTTGGATTTGCGGACGACGGCGCGCACCGCACGGGCGAGCTGCAGGGTGGTTTCAAACGGGGTTTCAGCGCGCATTTCGATGATTTTATGCGCGACCTTGCGCGATGCGCGTTCTTCGCCATAGCGATAGATGACATTGGCGATGTCTTCTTCGTCGGCGGTATTGATGAAATCAGCCGCCGATGGGCCCGACATCGACATGCGCATGTCAAGCGGGCCGTCGGCGCGGAAGGAAAAGCCGCGATCTGCCTGATCAAGCTGCATGGATGACACGCCGATATCAAGAACGATGCCGTCAACCTGGTGCACGCCAGCCGCCGGGATCAACGCCCCCATGTTGCCAAAGCATCCTTCGACCATGTGGAAACGATTGTCGTAATCGGCTTCCATGGCTTTGCCGGTGGCAACGGCGGTCGGATCGCGGTCAATCGCATAAAGTTCGCAGGGCGCATGATCGAGAATGGCGCGGGAATAACCGCCCGCGCCAAATGTTCCGTCAACCATGATCTCGCCTGCTTTTGGGGACAGGGCTTCGAGAACTTCGCGCAACAGCACCGGTTTATGCGGGCTGTTGTCTGTGGCGAAACGGATGTCGGTGTCGGTCATCCTGTTGCCCCCTCGTCATCCGGTCCGGCGGTGCCTGTTGCGGCAGCGGGGCGGCTGCTTGCAGGCGTGTCGGACAGGGGTTTGAGTTTGAGGGTCGAGCCGCGATTAAGCGTGCGGGTCCGGCTGGCGTCTTGCAGGGGTTTGAAGACATCCGGGTTCCAGATGCGGAACGTGCGGCCACGGCCAACAAAGGCGACCTGATCGTCAATGCCAGCGAATTCAATCAATTCCGGCGGCAAGATGATGCGGCCTTCGCCGTCAAACGGCAGCATATGCGACGCGCCAAGAATGGTATCGGCAAGGTCATCTGCCTCGTCCGAGAACATCGCCAGATCGTCCAATGACGCGGCAATGCGTTCCATGTGGCTTTCGCCACAGCCTTCAAGCGCGTTTTCTTTGTGGGATTGGTACAGATAGATGCCGGCAAAGGTTTCATGATCAAGGGTCGCACGGAACCGTTTAGGCACGGAGACGCGCCCTTTTCGGTCCAGCTTGTGAATGTGCGTTCCTGTGAACAGCACTTCGCCATTCCCCTGATCAAAAATTCCAAATCGACAGCGCGATATTGATCAATTGCCGCGTCGAATTGGATATGCCCCGCATGACACCGTAAATGTGCCTAGTTATGGGGTACCATGGGATTTGATGGGGGTCAATGGGAATTGATGGGATTATATAGAGTCGTAATGCAGTTTCCTGCCGCTTTGCGGGCGATTGGATGGGGTGGGAAATGGGGGCGAAATATCGTTTTTTTGTATGGTTTTAGGGTCTTGCCCATTCAAACCCATGCCGCACCCATGCGCGCCCCATTCAAACCCGCCTGAACCATTTTTTTGGTCTGTTTGGGATTTCATGGATTGCAGGATTTGATTTCGATGCGACATACCGGTGATCCGATTTGCGGGGATTGGCATTTGATCGTTTATCGGTTTTGATGGCGCGGGCTTATCCGACCTGATCCGGGCCGGTGTGGTCGAGATGTGTTACAATAATGTCCTGATCCTAAAGCGGGGCGGCCTTAAGAGGGGCGAAGGAAGCGAGTGTTGCGGAAAAAAGCTGCCATATTGTTAATGCATTGCGTCTGTTTGATGGTTTTTGCCGCAATGGGCGGTTCGGCATATGGGCAAGGCCTTAAACTTGACAAGGGCGGGGCGACGATTTCGCCGGAAGTCACATCGCCGGAAATGCGCCAGCTGTTGCCGTTGATCATGAAGCAATTGCAAAGCAACCCGCAATTGATGGGGCAATTTGGCCTTGGTGGATTGGGGGCGCTTGGCGGGCTTAATGGTCTGGGCGGCGATGGTGATGCAGGCGGTTTTGGCGGTGTAGGTGCTGGTGGTGTTGGCGGTGTAAATGGTGCCGGGTCGATCCCCGGACTGGAAGCCGCGATTGCCAAGGCAATTGCCAATCAGAATGCGGCTGCGACGGCTGCAACCGGTATTCCCGAACAGGTGACGATTTATCGGCAACAATATCATCCGATCGACATGGATCATGATGCGCGGATCAGTGCCGATGAGGCCGCGGCCTATACCAGTTGGATGTTCCGCCGTCGTGACATCAATGGTGACAGTGTTTTGGTGGTGCGCGAATTTGCCGCGGTTGAAGCCCTGCCGGGCACGGCGGACGCCAATCGGCAACGGTTGCGCACCGAAAGCCGCCGTCTTGAATTGTTGTTTGGTACGGTGGATGGCAATGCCGATAAAATGATCGCCAAGGATGAATTCCTTGGCTATGCCAAGGCGCAATTTGATGAAAAGCGCGGCGAGGCCCCCGATATTGATCCGTTCGCCTTTCAGACGGTTTTGCCGTTCCAATAGGGATAATAACAGGATTGCGGTGACGCGATTTGGCGCATTTAACCGTTTTGTCATGGCAGATTGCGTGACAAATCATGCCTGCCAGGCCTATGACAGGGGACGCATAAGCACAAAATAGACCGGTATCTGGCGTAATGCTGCAAATCGGCGCGGATGGAGAGTGATGATGGACAGCAACGAATTCTTTGCCCCGGCCCGGCCACCTGTTGATGATAATCTCGATGATAATCCCGATGGAAATGTCGCCGGAAATAGTGACGAAAGTGCTGGCGGTGGTTCTGTGGCTGTAGTTGTCGCGGCTGAAGAGGATGGCGTTGCTGTTGATCGTGCAACGAGCGATGCCGCCCCGGCGGAACCACGCCCGGCCAAAACACCCAAATCAGATCGCACGCCGGTCTGGGTTGATTTGCTAAACCCGTCATCCGATGAAATTCACGAGATTGAAAAACGGTTTGCCATCGAGGTGCCGACGCGTGAAGAAATGCAGGAGATCGAGCTTTCATCGCGGTTGTATGACGAAGACGGTGTGCTTTTCATGACGGTGTCGGTCTTAAACAAGGCCAATACCGACGAGCCGGAAACGACCGCAATCACGTTTATTCTGGTCAAAAAGACCCTGATCACACTGCGTTATGCCGACCCGATCCCGTTCAAGACCTTTATCCGCCGGGTTAACCGGACGGCCGCATTGGCATCAAGTGCGGAAACGGTGTTGTTTGGCCTGTTAGAACAGATTGTGGATCGTCTTGCTGATATCATGGAGCAATCCACCGCCGATCTTGAGGGGCTTTCAAATATCGTCTTTTCCAGCCCCGATGACCCCGAATATGAAGGCGATCACCGGGCGGTGCTGCGCCGGATCGGGCGGGCCGGGAACCTTTCGGGCAAGGCTAAGGACAGTTTGCTGAACCTGCATCGTCTTGGACTTTTCCTGTCAACACAACCACGACTTAAAAAAGATACCAAAACGCGGCTTAAAACCATTTCGCGCGATATTGTCTCGATCACCGAACATGCCAATTTTATTGCCAATAAAGTGACCTTCCTGCTCGATGCGACGCTGGGCATGATCAATCTTGAACAGAACAATATCATCAAGATTTTCTCGGTCGCGGCGGCGGCGTTTTTGCCGCCAACCCTGATTGCCAGCATCTATGGCATGAACTTTGACGTCATGCCCGAACTTGACTGGCAATTTGGTTATCCGCTGGCGATTGGCTTGATGGTTCTGTCGGCGGTGCTGCCGCTTTGGTATTTTAAGCGGAAGGGTTGGCTTTAAGTCCCGGACCTGAAACGTTCGCGATAGTCACTTGGTGCAACGCCAAGATGTTTGATGAAGCAGCGACGCAGGCGTTCATCATCGCCAAAACCGCATGTGATGGCGATTTGGCTGATGCGGTTTTCGGTCACTTCAAGGGCATGACGGGCCGCTTCGAGGCGCATCAATTCAACCGCCTTTGCCGGGCTGATACCGGTGGCGGATTTGTAATTGCGTGAAAAGTTGCGCGGGCTCATATGGGCCTGTTTTGCCAGATCTTCGACCGAAAGGCGGGTTTCAAGGTTTTGCGCCATCCAGCCATGCAGGGCGTCAAAGCGGCCGGTGCTGTCGCTGGCCTGATGTTCAAGTGGCAGGCTGAATTGTGATTGCCCGCCGGGGCGGCGAATAAAGACAATCAAACTGCGCGCCACGGCAAGGGCAGCATCGCGGCCCAAATCCTGTTCGATCATCGCAATTGCCATATCGATCCCGGTGGTCACCCCGGCTGATGTCCAGATCGGGCCATCATGGACAAAGATCGGATCGGGGGCGACGCGGCTTTGCGGGAACATATCCTGTAACTGCGGGCACCAGCGCCAGTGGGTGACGCAGGTCCGGCCATCCAGCATTCCGGCGGCCCCAAGAATAAACGCGCCAATGCACACCGATCCGATGCGCGGGATTTGAGGGCCGTGGGCCTTTAGCCAGCCGATCAGGTGGCGGTCGTTAAGCGCGTCAAGCGCTTCATCCGATCCGGCGGCAATCAAGGTATGGATTTTCGCGGGATCAAGACCGGCAATCGGCACGGTATCAAGGGGGATGCCGGTATCGGTTGTGATGGGGCCGCCGTGGCTTGAGGCCAGAACCATGCGATAGGCCGGTGTGCCGTCTTTCAGATTGCGGGCTTCGTGAAAGGCTTGCAAGGGGCCGGTGATATCAAGCATCTCGGATTGGGGTGTCAGGATCAAAACGATCAGGTGCGGCATCGGTTGGGCCTTGGAAGCAATATGGCGTAAAACGAGGGATTGTTGTCATTTATGACATTGAGTCATCAGGTAATCTAGGGGCAACATTAAGATGAACCGGAGATGCCGAAAATGACGCAGACCAATAATGCCGCCCTGATCCTGATTGATTGGCAAAAGGGGTTTTCCGATCTTGCCTATTGGGGCAATCGCAACAATCCGGCGGCCGAGGAAAACAGTGCGAAGCTTTTGGCGCATTGGCGCGAAAACGGCTGGCCGGTTATTCATGTGCGCCATAACAGCACCACAGAGGGATCGCGCCTGCATCCCAATCATCCCGGTCATGGCTTTGTTGATTTTGCTGTGCCAGGCGATGGAGAACCGGTTTATGGCAAGGATGTCAATTCAGCGTTTATCGGCACCAAGCTTGAAGAGGACTTGCGCGCCAGCGGGATCAACCGGATTGTTTTATGCGGGGTTTCGACCGATCATTGTGTGAATACCTCGGCGCGTATGGGGGGCAATCTTGGCTTTGACGTTACGATTGTCGGGGATGCTTGCCATACATTTGATCGGAGCTTGTCCGATGGGCGAGTGTTTGCCGCCGAACTGGTGCATGATGTGGCGTTGGCCAGTTTGAATGAAGAGTTTGCGGCGGTGAAAATGACCGGGCAGGTCATTACCGGGTGATCGGCAATTGACTTGCGTTTGCAGCTGACGCAATTTCGCGATCCGATTCCCGCAAAAGGTGCCCCATGACCAAGATCGAGACCGAAGAACAACTGCGCGCCATTTATGGCCCACCGATTGAAATTGCCGTTGCCAAATGCCTTGTCGCCCTTGACCCGCATTGCAAGCGGTTCATTGAATTTGCACCGTTTGCGGTGATTTCATCGGCGAATGCAAACGGGGATGCGGATGTTAGCCCGCGCGGGGATGGCCCGGGCTTTGTGAAGGTTTTGGATGACAAAACCATCCTGATGCCGGATCGGCCGGGGAATAAGCGGGTGGATACGCTTTCGAACGTTCTTGAAAATCCCAAGGTCGGGATGTTGTTTTTTGTGCCCGGCATGAATGAAACATTGCGGATTAACGGGACAGCCGAAATCCATACGGTCACGGAATTCATGGATCTGTTTGCCGATACGCCTAAGCCGCCGATTACGGTGATCAAGGTTCGGATCGATGAGGTTTTCCTGCATTGCGCGAAATCGCTGATGCGGTCCAGGCTTTGGGATGTGAATGCGCAGATCGACCGCAAAATGTTGCCGACGCTAGGCAAGATGGTCAAGGACCAGACCGCGGTTAATATCGAGGTCGGCACCCAGGAAGAAACCGATCAGTATTTTGCCGCATCGATTGCCGAGCGGGGCTGATCGGGGGCGGGGTTGCTGCTTTGGGCAGGTGCTTTTGTAAGCGCCGTCGTTGTTCAGGAATGTTTGGGGCATCATGGGTTACCGACTTCGCGAGAATGATGACTACGACCCTGTTGATGGTAATGTAGGGCGGACAAAATGTTGCCCGTCGTCTGCAAGGCGATGACCCTGTGTCATCGCCTTTGTCGTATCCCGAGTATAAAAATAAGACCAGATGGCCTGTAAGCCGGGTTCTGTCCCTGCGGCAAGCCGCATTGGATGGCCATTCATCTGGGACGCCCGTCGCCGGACGCCTCCTGCAACCAACCCGAATGGTGACGCGGAAACCGCCTGCCGACAATGCCGAAACATCCGGCCGACCATTCCTATTAGGTTTTGCTCCCGGTGGGGTTTACCATGCGTCCCGCATTGCTGAAGGACCGGTGCGCTCTTACCGCACCCTTTCACCCTTTCCTGATGGCTTGCGCGATCAGGAGGTTTGCTTTCTGTGGCACTTTCCCTAGGGTCGCCCCCGCCAGCCGTTAACTGGCACCGTATTTCCATGGAGCCCGGACTTTCCTCCCCCGTTTGCAAGCAAACAGGAGCGGCCATCCGGCCATCTGGTGGGCGTGATTTAGGTTAGATTGTCCAAGGCGTCAAGAAAAAGCAGCAAGCACAAATGCTTATACCAAAGGGTGAATATCTATGCGGTAAACGCATAGAAGCGCAGAAGTCTAAGGGTTTGACATGCCATCCTTAAGGGTAGTATTGCCCAATATGCTTCATTTTTATGAATGAAATTGATGATAAGGGAATGGCTATGCGCGCGGCGCCTTGGATATTAAGTGCGGTTTTGATTCTGTGTGCGGTGCCTTTGCGCGCACAGGCCAAGGATGTGCGTTTGTGTTATGATAACTGGTCGCCTTATGCCTATGAGGATCATGGTGTGGCCCGCGGATTAGCGGTTGAGATCGCCACCGAGTTCCTGTCGGATGCCGGGTATTCGGTGACTTTTGTGCAAATGCCGTTGGCGCGGTGCCATTTCTCGGTCCATTACGGGGCGATGGATGGTGTGTTGCTGGATGATCAGATGGCATCCGAGGATGGCGACCTTTTGACATCGGCAGTGTCATTGGCCAGTCGGGTGACAGTTGCCGTTGTCCGGACGAGTTCCAAGCTTGAGAGCTATCAGGGGGCGCATAGTCTTGACAATACCAACTGGCTTAAGGTGATCGGCCGGACCTATCCCCCCGAAATTCTTGCCAATGAAACCATGCATCCGGTCAGAGTTGCCGAATATGCCAAGGGTTTCGAGATGCTGAAGCGCGCCTATGTCGATGTGCTGTTTACCGATCTTGCCCATTTGCGGTTTGAGAATACCGATCAAGCCAGTCTGAGCGGTTCCAAGGTTTTGCTGCCCGCGATCAATGTATCGGAACGGTATCTTAGTCTGCGGGTTGGTTTGGATCCGATCATGGAGGATTTTGACCGGGAAATGTCGCGGGGGCTTTTGACCGGTGTGGTCGACGAAATCTATCATCGTCATCTTGGTTTCAGCCGGGTCGGCTTTGCGCGCTATGTCAGTATGTCCGACGTTGCGATTGCCAATCCGGCGGGCTTGATCGTTCAATAATCGAGCGGGTGTTGCCCGATGGGGGATGCCGTGGATTGCCGATATGGTCTAGCGCCCGGTTTGGGCCAAAAGTGCGCGGGCGATGGCCATGCACGGCGGATCAATTTCACCTGAAATATCATCCGGGCGCCAATGGCGCTGGAACGCGATGCGGCGTTTAAGTCGGTCATTGGCGGCATAACCCAACCGATCCAGCATGGCGTCAAACTCGGCGGGGTCAAAGGGAGCATCTGTGGCAGTGTCAATGTCAGGGGGCGTGCGCGTTATGGTCGGCCAAAGGCCAATGCCGTTTGCTGCCAAGCTGTCCCATGGGAAAAGCTCGCCGGGGTCTTCTTTGCGATCCGGGGCCATGTCGGAATGGCCGATGATGCGATCCGCCGGGATGGTGTGACGGCTCAGAATATCGCGGCATAGCGTGATGACGGCATCGATTTGAACATCGGGAAACGGGCGATAGCCAAATTCATGGCCGGGATTGACGATTTCAATGCCGATGGAATTTGAATTTATGTCCGAACATTCCTGCCACTGGCCGCGCCCGGCATGCCAAGCGCGCTTATCCTCGGCCACCAGACGGAAAATCCGCCCGTCTTCTTCAATCAGGTAATGGCTTGAAACCGATGCATCGGGATCGCACAGACGATCCAACGCCGCCCGGCCACTTTGCATGCCGGTATAATGCAGGACCAAAATATCGATCTGACTGCCATCGGGCCGATCACCGCAATTGGGCGAAGGATGATCAATGATGCGGTCCTGCAGGTCTTTTTCCGGCAATGCCATGGTGGCCTAGTCCATTCCCTGTTCTTGTTGCTGGGGCGGTTTGCGCAGCATGATAACGGTCACCCCGGCCAGTACGGTTATGCCGCCAATGATTTTCAGGGTGCTGATCGGTTCGTTAAATATAAGGAACGAACCGGTGACGCTGATGACCGGGGCTAGCAAGGACCAGGGCACTACGGCGTTCACATCCTGTGTCTTTAGCAAATGATACCAAAAGCCATAGGCAACAATCGATGACATCACGACCGTAAAGCTGATATTGGCCCAAGCAGCCCAGCTGGCATCAAAGACGCGGTCAAGTGCGGCCGGTTCAAGGATCATCGACAGCAACAGCAATTGCGGGGCGGCCATCAAGGCCATCCAGCCGTTAAGCTGGAAGGTATCGATATTACCAAGTTTTTTGATCATCACATTGGCAACCGCCCACATGAAGGCGGCAAACACCACCAGCAATAACGGCAGCTGCACATCCGTCATGGTTGGGTCCCAGAACATGGTCGTGACCCCGACAAAGGCCAGCGTCATCCCCGTAAGTCGTTTCCAGCCAAGGCGGTCGTTAAAGAAATAGGTTGCCAGCATCGATGAAAACGGTACGCCCAGCAGCACAATAATCGCCACCGGTCCGGCATCCAGCATCGACAGGGCCAAAAACAGCACCCCGAAATGGCCGGTGCCAAAAACCACCGACAGGATGGCAAGTTTTCCAAAGCGCCCGTGGGGGATTTTGGTGAACGGCAACAGCAGAACCGCAACAGCGGCAAAGCGAATGGTGGTCAGCATCAGGGGCGGAATTTCAGCAACCGCGCCTTTGACCGTCAGCATATTAATGCCCCAGATTACGGCAACGGACAGGGCCATCAGGACGGATTTCAGGGGCATTCTACGGACTTTCGGCAGGCGCATTGACGCTGGTGGCGTATGCGCGGTGATCGCAATACCCTTTCATCGGATGGATCGGACCACCCGACAAGTGAATTGTTTTCAATTGTTGCCTAAAGTGTGACGGATCCAGTTTGCGCCGTAAAGCCTTGGATGGATTGCCTTGACCGTGATCAGACGGTCAAGGCAGGGGGCTTATGACAGCCCGAGTTCTTCGCGCAGCATTTCCAGTTCAAGCCAGCGTTCTTCGCCGGTTTCAAGTTGACCGCGTGCGGCGGTCAGGCGATCAACTTTTTTCTGAAAGGCTGCCGGGTCGGTGGTGAACAGGGTGCCGTCGGAAAGATCGGCTTCAAGGGCGGCGATTTCGGCTTCGAGCTTGGCATTTTTTTCAGGCAGGATGTCGTATTCGCGCTGATCCTTATAGCTCATCTTGCCGGTTGGCTTGGGCTTGTCCGCCGTTGGCTGTGCCGCTTTTTTCGATCCCTTGCCGGTCGGGCTGCCGAATTTTTCATCGGCAAGAACCGGGGCGGCGGATAATTTGCGCTGGGCGATGTAATCGGAATAGCCACCGGGATATTCGGTGGCGGTGCCGTCGCCTTCCATGACGATGGAGGATGTGACAACCCGATCGAGGAAGTCACGATCATGACTGACCAGCAAAAGCGTGCCTTCGTAATCGGCCAGCATTTCCTGCAACAGATCAAGCGTATCCATATCAAGATCGTTGGTCGGTTCATCCATGATCAGAAGGTTGGTCGGCTTGGCCAACTGTTTGGCCAGAAGCAAACGGTTACGTTCGCCGCCTGACAGCGCGCCAACCGGGCTTCGGGCCTGTTTTTCATCAAACAGGAAATCGCGCAGGTAACTGACAACATGGCGCGGATTGCCGCGTACCATGACCTGATCGCCGCCGATATCACACAGCGTATCCCAAAGGGTCATGCTGTCATCAAGGGCGATGCGTTTCTGATCGAAATAGCTGGCATTCAGGTTGGTGCCGATTTTGATCGTGCCGTGATCGGGTTCAATCTGGCCGGTCAGCATTTTCAAAAGCGTGGTTTTACCTGCCCCGTTCGGGCCGATAATGCCAACTTTGTCGCCGCGCAGAATACGGGTGGAAAAGTCGCTGATGATAAGGCGGTCGCCAAATGACTTGGCGATATCGGTGGCCTCGATCACGACCTTGCCCGATGTGCTTCCGGCGTCGGCGGCAAGCGACACATTGCCAATGCGGTCGATCTGCTGGGAGCGGTTTTCGCGCATATCATACAGACGCCGCAAGCGGCCCTGGTTCCGTTTGCGGCGGGCCGAAATCCCCTGAACCGACCAGACGGTTTCCTGGGCAATCAGTTTATCAAGCTTGGCGCGTTCTTCGGCTTCCTTGCGGAAAACTTCTTCGGACCATTCTTCGAATTTTGAGAAATTCTGGTCGGTGCGGTGCATGACGCCGCGATCAATCCACAAGATGCCGGTCGATACCGCATTCAGGAAGGCCCGGTCATGCGAGATGACCACAACAGCCCCGCGGAAACTTTTAATCTCGCCCTCAAGCCATTCAATCGTTGGCAGGTCAAGGTGGTTGGTCGGCTCATCCAGCAGCAAGACCTGTGGATCGGCAATCAGCGCACGTGCAATTGCCGCACGGCGGCCTTCACCACCAGATAATTTGCTGGGGTCGGCCTGTGGATCGATATTGACTGAATCAAGCAGCATATAGACGCGGTACGCGTAATCGATTTCATGTTCGTCGAGTGCTGACAGAACATAATCTTCGACCGTGGCATAACCATCGAATTTTGGTTCCTGATTAAGATAGGCGACTTTGCAGCCCGGCTGAACAAAGCGTTCGCCGCCATCGGCCTCGATCTCGCCAGCGATGATTTTAAGCAGGGTCGATTTCCCGCCGCCATTACGCCCGACAAGACACAGACGATCCCGTTCGCCGATGGCAAAGGAGACATCGGAAAACAGATCGTTGCCGCCAAAAGTCAGGCGAATGTCATTAATATTAATCAGCGGTGGCGCCATGGGAAAACCGATAAGCTTGGGGTCAAAGAAACAGGCCCCTTGAAAACCGCAAATTGGGCGATCTTGCAAGGGAAATCATTGAAGGCCGGGCTGCTATGCGTGGGAAAGCTGCGCATACATCAGCGAATGTTGCGTTCCTTGCGGATTTGATCCCATGCGGCATTGATGCGTGCCATCTTGTCATTGGCCTGTTCGACAAATTCGGGCGGCATGCCCTTGGCGATCAGGGTGTCGGGATGGTTTTCACGCGACAATTGGCGATGGGCGGATTTCAAATCGTCGTCACTGGCGTCGCGCGTCAGGCCAAGCTGTTCATAGGGATCAGCGCCGGGGCTGGTAAAGGCATGATGCACGCGATCAAAATCAACATCGGCAAAGCCGAATATGGTCGCGACCTTGTGCAGGAATTTCTTTTCAGCCGGGTGCAATTGCCCATCGGCCATGGCGATTTGATACAGCGCTTCAAGGATGCCTTCGAGGATCGCGCGTTCGCCGCGAAACAAAAGAGCAATCTGTTGGGCATAGGGTTCAAACCCGTCAGATGATTTGCGCGCCATGTTAAACAGGCGGCCGACATTTTTTTCTTCGCCCGGCGGAATATGAAAGACGCGCTTGAAAGCGTCGATTTCATCGCGCGAGACAACACCATCGACCTTGGCCATTTTGGCCGACAGCACGACAACGGCGGTGGCAAAGGCGATCTGGCGGGAGTCTTGCCCCCCCGCAAAGCTGCCCTGACCGGTTCCGCCGTAGGCACCGAACTGGGCGTTACGGGCGCCCTGTTTGATTTTGTCGACCACATGGCCAGCAGCGGTGCCAAGAATGGCGCCCAGCGGCCCGCCAAGGGCAAAGCCCGCCGTGCCGCCGATGATTTTACCCCAAATGCTCATATTTCTGATCGGGCTCTTTGGTTGGGAAATTGACGAAAACCTGTGTGCCTGTTGATCCCGGTTGCCCCGGATAGGTCCCTGCAGACCGAAAGACGCACGAGTGCGGTGCATTAAATAGAGTGGAATGGCCAAGGATACTAGGCCTCGGCGCAATGAAACAGGATTTTTGCAATATTTAGCTGGAATATTACATAGTTCGTTACGATTTTAATCTTAAGGTTGGGTAAGCCGTGAAAAATATCGTATGGGGGGAATTATGCATTTCTTGTCGCGGATAAGGCTGGTTTACCAGATTTCACTGGTTGGGCTGGTTGCGTTGTTGCTTTTTATCTTGGTTGCGGTCGTCTTGTTTATCAGCGATCAAAAACGCAAAACTGCCGAATATGATGCGGCGGATGCCATTGCCGGGCAGCTTCTTGTTGATCGGGTATCGCGCGAATTTTTAAATGCCAGACGGCACGAAAAGGATTTCCTGTTACGTCTTGATGAGAATTTCCTTGTGGGGCATGGCGAAGCGGTTGCCGCAATCCATAGCGGCCTTGAAACCCTTGCCAATGATCCGCTGATGGGGGAACTGCGTGGAAACATTGATCAGGTTATCGAGGCGGTTAACGGTTACGCGCTTGAATTTGACAATGTTGTCGCCCATCAGCGCGAAATTGGTCTGGACGGGCAAAGCGGTTTGTTGGGGCGGCTGAAAACAGCCGCGACCAATATCGAAACCGCTTTGGGTGAGGTCGCGAAGTTCGAGGCGATGCTGGGGCTTAGCCAGACCAAGGACATGTCGATGGTCATGTTGGTGATGCGCGGCCTTGAAAAGGATTTTCTGGCCTATCCCGATCCTGAACTTGTCACCCAGATGGAAGACCGACTGGCCGAGTTTTTAAAAGCACTTGAGGCTGCGAACAGCATCAAGGACGATAAAAAGGCATCGATGTCGGATCTTATGAAATCCTATGTCGATGATTTCAAAACGCTGTCGGCAACCATGCTGCAACGGGAAGAAACGCTGGACAGGCTTGGCACCCAATACGGTCTGGCCGAACCGGTTCTGGAACAGTTGGCTGCCGATATCGGTGATAATGTCGCACGCATTCAAAAACAGGCAGAACAGATCGCGCAATCGGCGTTGATAACAACAATTGCGATCTTTGTGGTTGGGGCGGTGTTGCTGGTTGTTTTCTCGGTCATTTTGTCGCGGGCAATTGTGCATGCGATTGGCGGGTTGACGACGAAAATGACGCGCCTTGCCGGCAACGATTTCGAGGTTGATCTGGGCGAGGTTGACCGCCGGGATGAAATTGGTGAAATGGCCCGGGCGGTTCTGGTTTTTCGCGAAAACGGTGTTGAACGCCAGAAATTGGAAGCCGATCAGCACGCCGCCGAGGAAGCCCAGCATAAACGTTTTGAAACGCAGGAAACCTATATCCGCGAATTTGATACCGAAGCCGTTGCAATGATGACGGCGGTTGGTGCGGCGGTTGAACAGCTTCATTCGGTTTCCGAGGTGTTGCGCAACAGTGCCAATACCGCGACCGAGCAATCAAGTGCGGTATCGGCCGGGACCGAGGAGGCATCGTCGAATGTGCAGTTGGTTGCGACCGCGGCAACGGAACTGTCGGCATCGATCCATGAAATTGCCAATCAGGTTACCGAAACATCAAACATGGCGCATTCGGCCAGCACGCGGGCGCAAAGTACCAACGACGAAATCCAAGGGTTGAACGATGCGGCGCTTCGCATTGGCGAGGTTGTTGGCCTGATCAATGATATTGCCGGTCAGACCAATCTTTTGGCGCTGAACGCGACGATAGAGGCCGCGCGCGCCGGGGATGCGGGCAAAGGGTTTGCCGTGGTGGCAAATGAGGTCAAAAACCTTGCCAGTCAAACCGCCAAGGCGACCGAGGATATTTCAGCCCAGATCAATGGCATTCAGCAGGCAACAAAATCGGCAGTTGATGCGATTGATGAAATCGTTCGGATGATTTCCGATATCAGTGAACGGGCATCGGCAGTGGCCGCCGCAGTTGAAGAGCAAACCGTTGCGACGGCGGAAATTTCGCAGAATGTTGAACAGGCCGCCGCCGCCACCGGCGAGATTTCAGCCGCCATGCAGGGTGTTTCAGCCGCGGTATCTGAAACCAATGCCGCGGCAACAGATGTTCGAGGCTCGGCGGAAAATCTGGGGGATCAGAGCAGCGGTCTGCGAAGCCAGATTGATACTTTCCTGGAACGGATGCGATCACTTTGATAACAAATTGTCGGTAATGATGTGCAGTCCGGGCCTGGTCCGGGCTGCTTTTTTGCGATAAATTCATGGTAAAGTGTATAAGTGATCCGATAAACAGGACCGCAAACAGGGATCCAAGGGACGCATATTTATCCATTGGATATTGGCCAAGAAAGACTGGAGCACGGCATGACCGACAAACCCCGCATTGTTTCTTCATCACATCTTGTTTCGGATCGGGCTGTGGAATTGTCCGAACTTGAATTTGCCCTGATCCTGTCGGGCAATGCGTTTAATCGCTGGGTCGTGCGGTGTATGCGTGCGGCGGGGATGCCGGACCTTTCGGTTCTGGATATTCTGGTTTTGCATAACGTCAATTCGCGCGAACGCGAAAAAAGTCTGTCGGAAGTTTGCTTTGTTTTAAATGTCGAAGACAGCCATCTGGTAAATTATGCGCTTAAAAAACTGCGCAAGCTGGGGCTGGTGGACGGGGCCAAGCGGGGCAAGGAAGTGCTTTATAGCACCTCTGTTGAAGGCCGCGAGATGTGCCAGAAATACCGCGATGTGCGCGAGGCCTGCCTGATTGAAACCTTTGAACGGCTTGGGGTTAGCCTGGACGAGGTCGGTGATGTTGCCAAGACGCTGCGGGCCCTCTCGGGTGTTTATGATCAGGCATCGCGCGCGGCGAGTTCGATGTAAAACGCAATTTGCGATCATAACAAATAGTCCGGGAATCCCGCCCGGGACGGGTATGATCACGCAGGAAACCAGACATGATCAAGGCAGCAGGATGGTGACATCTTTGCTGCCTTTGGCATTTCAAAGGGCAAAGAGCCTGTGTTCTGTATTTTGGTTTTATCAATATAGATCAGTTCGTTAATGCCGAATTGGTATGTGAGACGCCCCAAAAATTGTCATCGTTTCCCGCCTTGTGCATGGCTGCTATGAAATAACATTGACAATTTATCAGTAAAATGTGACCGTTCTGTCGGGAGGCTACTTCGGAGTCACGGTGCATGTGCAAAATACGCATCGGCTCATCATCATATAAGGGAGATTTGACGGATGCTTAAAAAGGCTCTTTCGACCGTTGCTGTTGCAGCGATGACAATGTCGGCCGGTATTGCGATGGCGGCAGAAAAATGGGATATGGCGACCCCGTATCCGGATGCGACATTCCACACCCAGAATATCATCGAATTTGCCAAGGACGTGAAAGAGGCGACCGGTGGCGAGCTTGAAATTACGGTTCATTCCGGTGGTTCGCTGTTTAAGCATGCCGATATCAAACGTTCGGTTCAGCGCGGTCTGGTGCCGGCCGGTGAAACCCTGATTTCGCTGCTGGCCAACGAAGACCCGGTATATGGCGTTGACGCAATTCCGTTCCTTGCCACCAGCTATGACGAAGCCAAAAAACTTTGGGCGGCTTCGCGTTCTGCGGTTGAAGAAAAGCTTGCGGGCGATGGCCTGAAAGTCCTGTATGCGGTCGCGTGGCCGGCACAGGGCCTTTATACCGCCAAGCCGGTTAATTCGGTTGAGGACCTTAACGGGCTTAGCTTCCGGGCTTATAATGCTGCGACGTCCAAACTGGCGGATTTGACCGGCATGGTTGCGACCCAGGTTGAAGTTCCGGAAATCCCGACAGCCTTTGCCACGGGTATTGTCGAAGCGATGATGACGTCTTCGTCAACCGGTGCGAATTCCAAAGCCTGGGATTTCGTTCAGAATTTCTATGACGTTCAGGCATGGCTTCCGAAAAACATGGTGATCGTGAATGCCAAAGCATTCGATAGCCTGTCACCGGACGTTCAGAAAGCTGTGATGGATGCCGCTGCCAAGGCGGAAACCCGCGGCTGGGACATGAGCATGGCCGAAACCGATGCGAAGAAGAAAATTCTGGTCGATAACGGTATGAATGTTGCGGCCCCAAGTGCCGAACTGAAATCCGGTCTTGCCAAAGTTGGCGAACAGATGGTTGCCGATTGGCTGAGCGAAGCCGGTGACGAAGGCCAAGCCATCATCGACGCGTTCAAGAAATAAGACCATTTTTTACCGACCCGGGCATGTTTGTCCGGGTCGGGACGCCCCGCCAAAATTCATGATATGACTGTCCGAAGGGTCCTGACCCTAGCAAGCCACCACTGGGAAATCCCGCGGGCGGAAAGGGGACTGCTGTGCGCAGATCGTTAGATTATTTGTTTAAAGTCAGTGCGGTTCTGGCGGCCATTTTTTTGGTCACCATCGCATTGCTGATCCTGGCGCAATCGTTGGGCCGGGTTATGGGAATTGCCGTGCATGATGCCAATGAACTGGCCGGTTTTTGCCTTGCGGCGGGCACGTTTTTGGCCCTTGGTCCGACCCTTCGGGCGGGTACGCATATCCGGGTTTTGATTGTGCTGAGCCACCTTAAAAGCGGGCCGCGCCGGATCATGGAAGGCATCACCTTGGCCGCGGCAAGTTTTCTGGGCGGTTATTTCGCCTATTGGATGGCGGTTCTGGCCGAGGAAAGCTTTTCCTATGGCGATACGTCGCCCGGTGTTTTGGCCTTTCCACTGTGGATTCCGCAAAGTGCGATGGCCTTTGGCCTGATTGTATTTTCCGTGGCCATGCTTGAAGCCTTGTTTGATATTTTGCGCGGTCGTCAGCCCGGCTTTGCGTCACTTGAAGCCAGCGAATTGACGGAATAGGGGACGGTCATGGATGTACTTGAAATCGGCCTGATCCTGATGGGGCTTTTGTTCCTGTTCCTTGGGGCGGGTCTTTGGGTGGCGCTGTCGCTTTTTGCTGTCGGGGTTATCGGACTTGAATTCTTTACCAGCGCGCAGACCGGCCCGATCATTGCGACGACCGCATGGGCGGGCTTGGCAAGCTGGTCCTTGGCGCCGCTGCCGTTGTTTATCTGGATGGGGGAAATCCTGTTTCGGTCGCGCCTGTCCGAAGACATGTTTACCGGGCTGGCACCGTGGCTAAACAAAATCCCCGGTCGGTTGTTGCATGTGAATATTCTGGGCTGCGGGATTTTTGCCGCTGTGTCCGGGTCATCGGCGGCGACGGCGGCGACCATTGGCCGCATGTCGATCCCGGAACTTCGCAAACAGGGCTATGCCGATAAACTTATCCTTGGCACGCTGGCAGGGTCGGGCACGCTGGGGCTTTTGATCCCGCCGTCGATTATTTTGATTGTTTACGGCGTGTCGGCCGAGCTTTCGATTGCGCGGTTGTTTATTGCCGGGATTTTGCCCGGTGCGATGCTGATTATCCTGTTCATGGGCTTTGTCATGATCTGGGCAACGGCCAATAAAGACAAGATGCCACCCGCCGGGCCGGATATGGCGTTTATGGAAAAAGTCCGGGCATCGGGGCGTTTGATCCCGGTGATTGCCCTGATTGCCGGTGTAATCGGCTCGATCTATGGCGGGATTGCCACCCCGACCGAGGCCGCGGCCTATGGCGTGGTTGGCGCGTTGATCCTGTCGGCGATCAGCGGGTCTTTGACCTGGACGAACTTTGTTGATGGCCTGATGGGGGCGACGCGCACATCGTGCATGATCGGCTTTATTCTGGCCGGGGCGGCGGTTTTGACCGTCACCATGGGCTTTACCGGTATTCCGCGTGAATTGGCGGCATGGATTGCGCAAATGAACCTGTCGCCCTATGCGCTTTTGGCGGCATTGACGGTGTTCTTTATCGTGCTGGGCTGTTTCCTTGACGGGATTTCGGTCGTGGTTTTAACCACATCGGTGATCCTGCCGATGGTGCAGGCCGCCGGGATCGACCTTTTGTGGTTTGGCATCTATGTCGTGCTGGTGGTTGAAATGTCGCAGATCACCCCGCCGGTCGGGTTTAACCTTTTTGTTTTGCAGGGGCTGACGGGGAAAAACCTGTTTTCCATCGCGCGTGCGTCCCTGCCGTTTTTCTTCCTGCTGTTGCTGGCGGTGGCGATGATTACGGTGTTCCCGGAAATCGCCACATGGTTGCCGCAGAAAATGAGTGGCCGGTGACGGCTGCTGCTTAATCAATACGACGTCGCATATTTGTTTGAATGACGATGCTAAGGAGTAGGCATCATGGCCTCGCATGACCAAAATTCGATGAACGCACAAACCGATGGCCCCGCCAAATGGCAGTTCTGGGTCGATCGTGGCGGCACATTCACCGATATTGTCGCCCGCAAGCCCGATGGCAGTCTTTTGACGCATAAATTGTTGTCGGAAAATCCGGAACGTTATGCTGATGCCGCCATTCAGGGCATTCGCGAATTGCTGAACATGCCCGCTGGTGAAAAAATCCAGGCGGAGATGATCGAAGCGGTCAAGATGGGCACCACGGTTGCCACCAATGCGTTGCTGGAACGCAAAGGCGACCGCACGGTTTTGGTCACCACGACCGGTTTCCGTGATGCATTGCGCATTGCCTATCAAAACCGGCCGAAGCTTTTTGATCGCAATGTCAGATTGCCAGAATTGCTGTATGAGCGCGTGATTGAGGCCGATGGCCGTTTTGATGCGCAAGGCACCGAGTTGACCGCGCTTAACCGCGATAACCTGCGCCGCGATTTGCAGTTGGCCTTTGATGACGGCATTCGGGCCTGCGCCATCGTGTTTATGCATGGTTATCGCTATACGGGCCACGAAAATGCGGCGGCTGAAATTGCACGCGAGATCGGCTTTACCCAGGTTTCGGTCAGCAATCAGGTCAGCCCGTTGATGAAGCTGGTATCGCGCGGCGATACCACGGTGGTCGATGCCTATTTGTCGCCGATCCTGCGCCGCTATGTTGATCAGGTTGCGGCCGAGCTTGGCGGTGTGAAACTGATGTTCATGCAGTCCAATGGCGGGCTTACCGATGCCGCGAAGTTCCAGGGCAAGGACGCGATCCTGTCCGGGCCTGCGGGCGGGGTTGTCGGCATGGTGCGAACCGCCGAAATGGACGGGTTCAGCCAGGTTATCGGGTTCGATATGGGCGGCACATCAACCGATGTTTCGCATTATGACGGCGAATATGAACGCGATTTTGAAACCCAGGTTGCCGGTGTGCGGATGCGCGCCCCGATGATGAAAATCCATACCGTCGCGGCGGGCGGCGGGTCGATCCTGCATTTCGATGGCGCACGTTTCCGCGTGGGGCCAGACAGTGCCGGTGCCAATCCCGGCCCGGCGGCCTATCGTCGTGGTGGGCCGCTTGCGGTGACGGATATCAATGTCATGCTGGGCAAGGTTCAGCCGGACTTCTTCCCGAACCTGTTTGGCCCCGAAGGCAACGAGCCGCTTGATGCCGATGCGGTCACGGCCGGTTTTGCCGATATGGCGATTAAGATCAAAGACGCCACCGGTCAGGTGCGTACGCCCGAAGAAGTTGCCGAAGGGTTCTTGCGCATTGCTGTTGAAAACATGGCCAATGCGATCAAACAAATCTCGGTCCAGCGCGGCTATGACGTGACCGATTATATCTTGCAATGCTTTGGCGGAGCCGGTGGGCAACATGCCTGTCAGGTGGCCGATACGCTGGGCATGACGCGGGTGTTTGTCCATCCGTTTGCCGGGGTTTTATCGGCCTATGGCATGGGGCTTGCCGATATTCGCGCCATGCGTGAAAAGGCGGTCGAGGCGACGCTTGCAGCATCGGCGCTGGGCGGGCTTGATGAACAGCTTGACGCGCTTGCGGTTGAAGCACGCGGTGAGTTGCACGAACAGGGCATTACGGATGCCAAGATCAGCCTGCTGAAAAAGCTGCATCTGCGCTATGACGGGACGGATAATCCGTTGATCGTTGATTTTGGCGATGTGGCGTCGATCAAGACCCAATTCGAAGACCAGCACAAGCAACGCTATGGCTTTGTGATGGATGAAAAGCCACTGGTGGTCGAAGCGGTTGCGGTTGAGGCGATTGGCGAAACCCAAGGATTGCCCGATACCGAGGAAGAAATTGCCAAGGACGGCGTTACCCCAAATGTCCTTGCCACCCGCAAGGTGGTGTTTGATGGCACATCCCAAGATACGCCGTTCTATAAACGCGAAGACATGAAACCGGGGGCCACGGTGCGCGGCCCGGCGGTGATTATCGAGCCGGTTGGAACGACGGTGATTGATCCGGGCTGGGAAGCCAAGGTCAATGGCCGGGATCATTTGGTCCTGACCCGTGTGGTGGCGCTTAAACGCATGGAAGCGATTGGCACACAGGCCGATCCGGTGATGCTTGAAGTGTTCAACAATTTGTTCATGAATATCGCCGAGCAGATGGGGGTGACGCTGGCCAATACGTCGTACTCGGTCAACATCAAGGAACGGCTTGATTTTTCCTGTGCGCTATTTGATCAGGAAGGCCTTTTGATTGCCAATGCGCCGCATATGCCGGTGCATTTGGGATCAATGGGGGAATCGGTTCAGGCGGTGATGGAAAAGAACGCCGGGAAAATGAAATCCGGCGATGTTTATATGCTGAACGATCCCTATAACGGCGGCACGCATTTGCCCGATATTACCTTGATCACGCCGGTGTTTGGTGATGATGGCAAGGATATCCTGTTCTATGTTGCATCGCGTGGTCACCATGCCGATGTTGGCGGGATCACGCCGGGCTCCATGGCACCAAATTCGCGTGTGCTGGAGGAAGAAGGCGTTCTGATCGACAACTTCAAATTGGTGGATCAGGGCAAGTTTGACGAGGTTGGGTTAACCGGCTTGCTCGAAGGGGCGAAATATCCGGCGCGCAATCCGTATCAAAATATAGCCGATTTGCGGGCTCAGATTGCCGCGAATGAAAAGGGCGTGCAGGAACTGCGCAAGATGGTCGATCACTTTGGTCTTGATGTTGTTCATGCCTATATGGGCCATGTGCAGGACAATGCCGAAGAAAGCGTGCGCCGTGTGATTGACGTGCTGAAAGACGGCGAGTTTTCCTATGAAATGGATAATGGCGCGGTGGTTAAAGCCAAGGTCACGATCCATAAGGAAACCCGATCCGCCACGGTTGATTTCACCGGCACATCCGATCAGCTTGATAACAACTTCAACGCACCATCGGCGGTAACACGGGCTGCTGTGCTTTATGTCTTCCGCACCTTGGTCGATGACGATATTCCGCTGAATGCCGGGTGCCTGAAACCGGTTGATTTGATCGTGCCGGAAGGATCAATGCTGAACCCGCGTTATCCCGCCGCGGTTGTCGCCGGGAATGTTGAAACATCGCAGCATGTTACCGATACACTTTACGCCGCCCTTGGCGTGATGTCGGGCGCGCAGGGCACGATGAACAACTTCACCTGGGGCAATGATACGCATCAGTATTACGAAACCATCTGTGGCGGGACCGGTGCCGGGCCGGATTATGACGGCACATCGGGCGTGCATTCGCATATGACGAACTCACGCCTGACCGACCCGGAAGTGCTTGAATGGCGCTTCCCGGTGATGCTTGAAAGCTTTGGCATCCGTCAAGGTTCCGGTGGTGCGGGCAAACACAAGGGCGGCGATGGCACGACGCGCCGGGTGCGCTTCCTTGAAGAAATGACCGCATCGATCCTGTCCAACCATCGTCGCGTGCCGGTTCAGGCCGTTGCAGGCGGGCAGCCGGGCAAGCTTGGCCGCAATGCGATTGAACGTGCCGATGGCACGGTCGAGGAACTTAAAGGCACCGATGGGGCGACCATGCATCCGGGCGATGTCTTCATCATCGAAACACCGGGGGGCGGCGGTTACGGTAAGGCCTGATCGCGCCGCCATTTCATCAAAATGCCGGACAGGACATCCGGGAACACCCGCCCCTGATCATGGGGTCTTCCCGACAGGATGCTTTCTGTCAGACTTGCAGCCGCCGGGAAACCGGCGGCTTTTTTGTTTTAATCTGAAATGGTTGTTGCTTGCGGAAATCATCTATAAGAAAAGTATAAATGGTTTTTTGCAGCTAAAAGGTGTGGGTATGTCTTTCTTGAAGATAATTTTTGCTTCGGCAATTCTGTTGATTTCATCCGCTGGTGCTTTCGCTCAGAACGGTCAAGCCCAAAAAGTTCCTACGGAAATTCGCAATCTTTGCTTTGTATATGCACATACTCGGGGGCCTGTTCATGGAAGCCGGTTGACGCTTCTCATGACGACGGAAGCCTTTCGAGTACAGGAGAATGGGAAGCAAAAGACCTATAGTTTCGGTGGAGAACTTATTGGTGAAGAGAGAGGGCGAAGCATACGTACATATGTGAATATAGATTGTACGTTCAAAGAATATGACGAGAAGAATATGGTGTTCAGTGAATTGCTCGTTCACCCTATGCCTTTCCCAAAAGAGTTATTTTCTCAATAAGTTGTCCCTCAATCATTGCTGATGCGTGAACGTCACCAGATTGCGCCGGATGCCTTTGTGGGAGTGCGGATCTGGTGGGTGCCGCAGGCGGTGCGGGGATCAGGGCATATGTATAAATATGCCTTGGCCTATGTCGTCGTCGGGGATTGTGTTCTTCGTTATGACAACGAAGCAGGCAAGGGCGATCACAGGCATATCGGCGATGTTGAAACATCCTATGAATTCTCGACACCGGCGCAATTGCTGCGTGATTTTTGGGCCGATGTCGATGGATGGAGGCGTGAATGACCACCAATGCCAACACCGATAGTAATACGGTGACCCTTTCTGTTGCGTCGCGTGATGATGTGACCAAGCGTGCGCTGTCTGCGTTTGATGGCTCCGCACAAGGGGCGCATATCTCTTTCGCGTCGGTCGAGTTGTTGTGGCAGACCATGACGGCCAAACGTTGGGAGTTGCTTAAGGCAATGACCGGGCAGGGGGCGATGAGCATGCGCGAAGCCGCCCGGCGGGTTGGGCGTGATGTTAAAAGTGTTCATGGCGATATTCATGCCTTGCTGGATGCCGGTGTTTTGGACCGCGAGGAAGATGGCCGGATCGTTTTTCCCTTTGATGCGGTGCATGTCGATTTCACCCTGACGGCGGCGGCGTAAGCGGTTCGATTATGTCAGTTATACTGCCCATGAGTGAAAAGCCGTCGGAAAACCGGCGGCTTTTTTTATGCTCAAACTTGAAATAGGCCAATTTTTGGCCTATTTTGAAAGGGAGAGATAAGGGGACGGCATGCCGACGATTGAGGATTTCGGCAGTTTTAAAATCTACATGTATTTTGGGGATCATAATCCACCCCATATACATGTGATTGGTCCCGATTTTTCGGCCAAGATAAGGATTGACGATGCCGACATCTTTGCAGGTGATTTGCCCGGAAAAATCGCACGGCAGGCCAGCAATTATGTTGCGGATCATAAGGATCATCTGATCGCACTTTGGCAGGAATACAACGGATGACGGGGATTGTGATGAAACGTCTTGTTGATGTTGGTGCAACCGATACGCCGTTCACCTTGCAACTTCGCTGGGACGATGGGGTTGAACAGCGCGCTGATTTGTCTGGTGTGATTGCGCTGTCGCGTCATTTTGCGGTGTTTTCCGATGATCCGGATGCCTTTTCCAAGGTGCGTATCATCAATTGGGGGCATGGTATCGCATGGGAAAACGGGCTGGATTACAGTGCGGAAAACCTTGCGCGGATCGCGGACGAGCAAGCCGAAGAGGATGGCCGCGCCCTGATTGAGGATTTCCAGAAGCGGTTCAAATTGACCAATGCACAAGTGGGTCAGGCGCTGGGGTATAAGCTTAGTCAGATCAAGAACTTCAAATCCGGCCATACGGCGGTTTCCCCGGCGGTACGGATTGCAATTCATGCCATGAAACAGGAACCGACCGTGCTTTACGCCCGTATGGGGCGTGATGTTTCGTCTGGAAAACTTAATAACCTGCGGCACATATCTTCGCGTATCAAGAATTCTGCTTAATAAACGCCATTAAACACGCTCCGCATTATTATATGGGATAGGGTCACAGTGAAATTCCTGATCTTGAATCAACGTTACGCGGTTCTCGCCGGTGTGACGGTTTTGACGATTGCATCGTTGATTTGCGCAAGTCTGGTGGATGTCTGGTTTTGGGTGCCAGCCGTCATTTTCGGGTCATTGATGCTGGTCGGCTGGCGCGATATGCGCCAGTTCAGGCATGCGATCCTGCGCAATTATCCGGTTAGCGGGCATATCCGGTTTATCCTTGAAAACTTTCGCCCGGAAATCCGGCAATATATGATCGAAAGCGATCAGGATAAATTGCCGTTCAGCCGTCAGGATCGCGGTCTGGTTTATCAGCGGGCCAAAGGCGTTGAAGACAAGCGCCCGTTTGGCACAATTGAGGATGTTTATGCTTCGGGCTATGCCTGGCTGACCCATTCCGTGACCCCGGCCACGATCACCGATAGCGATTTTCGTGTGCGCGTCGGCGGGCCACAGTGCAAGCAGCCCTATGACGCCAGCCTTTATAATATTTCCGCCATGAGCTTTGGCTCGTTATCGGGCAATGCCATTCTGGCGCTGAATACCGGGGCGAAAAAGGGTGGTTTTGCTCATGATACCGGCGAAGGCAGCATTAGCCGCTATCACCGTGAAGGCGGTGGTGATCTGATTTATCAGGTGGCGTCGGGGTATTTCGGGTGCCGTAATGAGGATGGCAGTTTTTCGGGCGAGAAATTCGCCGAAACCGCCGCAGACCCGCAGGTTAAAATGATCGAGGTCAAGCTAAGCCAAGGGGCCAAGCCTGGCCATGGCGGCATGTTGCCCGCCGCCAAGATCACCCAGGAAATTTCCGACGCGCGCGGCATTCCGATGGGGGTTGATTGTATTTCACCCGCAGCCCATAGCACGTTTTCAACCCCGATTGGCCTGATGGAATTCATTGCGAAATTGCGTGATCTTTCAGGCGGCAAGCCGGTTGGCTTTAAACTGTGCATCGGGCATCGCCGCGAATTTATGTGCATGGTCAAGGCGATGCTGCAAACCGGTATCTTGCCCGATTTCATCGTTGTTGATGGCAAGGAAGGCGGCACCGGTGCGGCCCCGGTTGAATTTGCCAATAGTGTCGGCATGCCGATGCTTGAAGGACTGACATTTGTCCATAATGCCCTACGCGGGGCGGGTGTGCGCGATCAGATCAAAATCGGGGCGGCGGGCAAGATCGTTTCGGCCTTTGATATTGCGCGTACGCTGGCGTTGGGGGCGGATTGGTGTAATGCGGCGCGTGGGTTTATGTTTGCGCTGGGCTGTATTCAGGCCCAGTCATGCCATACCAACTGTTGCCCGGTCGGCATCGCGACGCAGGACCCAATGCGCCAGCGCGCGATTGATACCGGCGATAAAAGCGACCGGGTGGCGCGGTTCCATCACAATACGATGCATGCGCTGGGCGAGATTACCGGCGCGGCGGGGCTTCATGATCCGCGCAATTTCATGCCCTATCACTTCATGTTCCGCAAAAAGGACAATGAATTTACCGATGGCAATGAAGCCTATCCGTATTTGCCAGAAGGTTTCCTTGTTTCGGCCGGGCCAGAGATCGAAGGACTGCATGATTGGTATTCGCGCTGGGAACGGGCATCGGCGGAGACCTTTGCGCCATCCGAAATCCCGCATGGGCCTTTTGTGCGGCGTAAGGAGATGGCGGGTGAAAAAGCCGCCCAGTAGGAAGACATTCCATGTCCGTCAAATCGGATTGACAGGCTATTGAGTGTTCTGCGTCACGCGTAATGTGAAAAACCCGACCGCTAATCCGGTCGGGTTTTGATTTGTGAGGCGTTGAAATATTTTTGCACGGATTAGGCCGCGCGTTGCATTTCCACAGTTGGGATGTCTCGCCCCGGGATTGGGCCGGTGACGAGGAAGCCGAATTTGCGGTAAAACGCCTTGGCGCGTTCATTATGGGCGACAACCGAAAGACGCACGTTTGCATGCGGTTTGAGGTCGGCCAATGTATCAAGGGCGGCAATCATCAAGGCCTTGCCTGCGCCAAGCCCATGGGCGGCCGGATCAACCATGATCCAGTCGATTTCCGGTGCATCATGGATGACAATCACATAGCCCAGAAGATCATCATTCTGGGTGGCGACGATGACGCTGTGATTGTCGCTGGCAAGGGCGGTTTCAAACACATTGGTCGACATGTCGACATAGCGGGCAACGGTGGCGGTGGCGGCATCACCCATACCTTCGATGAAATAGGTTGAATCCGTGGCGCGCTTGGTTAAATCGCGGATCAGGGGAAGGTCGTCGGCGGTGCCTTTGCGGATCTGCATCTTGTCGCTCGTGTCTTTTTATTGTTGGGGCCTGGTTATCCGATGGGACTACCATTGCGTCTTAGATTTTCGAGGGCCTCATACCATTGAGCTGAACGGATGTCATCCCCCTGCTTTGGTGTGTAATTTCGGGGTAATGCACGCGTTAATAGTGAAGGTCTTGAGGGTAAACAATAAAAGGTGCATTGCCGGAAAACCGGCGTGAAAATTATTTAGCGTTTCCGATTTTTATCGCGATACATTTCCCGGTCCGCCTGATCCATCATGGCTTCAAGGCTTTCACGGACGGGTTCGAAAAACACCGATGCCCCGGCACTTATTTTGGGGGTTTCATGGATCGGCTTTTTCGAAGCAGGAACCGAAATCTTGGCCGCGCTCAGGGCATTGTGAATGCGGGTGATGATGGTGGTCAAATCGCCGCGATTGCGCACATAGCCCAGAATGGCAAATTCATCGCCGCCGATCCGCCCGCAAATATCAACTTCGCGGATGCTGTCGGTGATGGCGGTGCCAAGGGCCTTAAGGGCGGCATCCCCCGCCGCATGACCGTAATCGTCATTCCAGTGTTTCATATCGTCAAGATCGATGAAAATAAGGCCGATATGATGGTGATAGCGCCGTGCGATGCGGATTTTTTGTCGGGCCAGTAATTCAAACCCGGCGCGGTTGTTCAATCCGGTTAATTGGTCAGACAACGAAACGTTGCGCATGGTCTGATAGTGTTCATACAGGCGCAAATCGGTTTCGATCAGATCGCGCAGCGTTTCGATCAGGCGTTGGAAGCTTTCGGGATAATTGGTTGGCTGATTGTCAAAAACGCAAATCGTGCCAAAAAGCGTTCCGTCCGACCAGGTCAGTGGCACCCCGTAATAGGACCGAAAGCCATCCTTGGTCAGTTCGGGATTATCGGCCCATTCGGGTTTGTTTTGGGCATCGGGTTCATAAAAGGCGGCCTTTTCATCAATAACCTTGCGGCAATAGATATTGCTTTGCGGTGGGTTGGTGCGCAGGGCAGGCGGCGGGGATGTGGTATCGGCAGTGTCGGAGGTGTTGCCCGAAACGCTGCTGATTGCGGCCCGATAGCCCAGTTTTTCGTTATATTCGACAACAAAACCGGCCGAAGCGCCCAGAAGTTCGGTCATCAGGTCAACTGCGCGCTGCCATTTTTCAAGGGACGGCGCGATGGCGTCATCATCGGCAAGCCAGTCCCGTGTTTTGATTTTTACCATATTCTGACTTTCCCCAGTCCCACCTTGTCCGGCCGTCGCGATGTGACGAAACGTTTCAGGGTTCCGCTTCTTTTATGTTTGGTCGTTCCGCGCTGAGAACAAGCTGTCATTGATCCCCAAAACCATGACATCGCGATCCGCGCCGGTATTATCGACCCTGCATTGCAAAAGGTATCACTGTGAAAATTAATGACACCATAACGCCCGCGCCAATATCGCCATGGCCGGGATGGAAAAATTGCGTCAGAACAATGGATTGGGATTTGGGACGGTGATGGGGCAAGATTACGAGCCAGAGCTGAGCCGTTTTTGCGGCTTTGGGTTCTGCTTTGATCAAAAGGCCGGAATTTCGCCCCTTTTGGTTGCGATCACGGGCCGGTCGTGCTGAACTTGGCGGCAACAATATATGACTTTTAACAAAGCCCAAAGATGGAGACGCCCCGATGGCAGACGTGATCGATTACAAGATCCATGGCGAGGAAATGCAACTGGTCGAGATCGAACTTGATCCGGGCGAGGGGGTGCGTGCTGAAGCCGGTGCGATGATGTTTATGTCTGATGGCATCAATATGCAGACCGGCACGGGGGGCGGGCTTTTTTCAGGCTTCAAGCGGATGTTGACCGGGGAAGGGTTCTTTATCACAAGCTTTGTCCATGAAGGATCGGGCAAGGGGCATGTCGGCTTTGCTGCCCCTTATCCGGGCAAGGTCGTGCCGATGAACCTCTCGGAGTTTGGTGGCGAGATTATTTGCCAGAAAGACGCATTTTTATGCGCGGCATCGGGCATTGATATTGATATCGCCTTTTCCAAGAAACTCGGTGCGGGTTTGTTTGGTGGCGAAGGGTTTATCCTGCAACGTCTAAGCGGCGATGGCCTGGCATTTGTTCATGCGGGCGGCACGATTATTCGCAAGGATCTACAAGCTGGTCAGACGCTTCGCGTGGATACCGGTGCGCTGGTGGCGATGACGCCAACAATTGATTATTCGATCAAGTTTATCGGCGGTTTTAAAAACGCGCTGTTTGGGGGCGAGGGGCTTTTTGTCACCACCCTTGAAGGGCCGGGAACGGTTTGGTTGCAGACATTGCCGTTTGCGCGCCTTGCCGACCGTGTCGCCGCCGCCCTGCCCAAGGATCGCAACAAGGGATAGGGGCAGGTATTTTATATCCGGTTCTGGGCCGGGGTTTGCGCAACCATATCCGCAGCCCATTCCAGAAAGGCATCGATTTGTTCCTGCCGGTGGGTGATCGACCGGCAGGACAGAATATATCCCCGGTCCGAGCCCAGTGTGACATCGCCAAGTGCGATCAACTGCCCGGATTTCAGGTGTTGCTGCAATAACGCGGTCCAGCCGAGTGCTACGCCCTGCCCTGACAGGGTGGCCGAAAGAACCAGCAGATAGGTATTGAACCGGTGGCCATAAAGCGGGCCGGTATCTTCGACCCCGGCAGTACGCAGCCAACTTTCCCAGTTAAACCAGCTATGGTCGATTTCACTATCAAGATGGATCAGCGGATAATCGCGAAGGTCAGCGATATCGCCCGGTTGGCCATGGGTTTTCAGGAAGTCCGGGCTGCAAACCGGGGTGACCTGTTCGGGCAGAAGCATCACGTCTTCGGGGCCGCAAACCCCAAATGAAATTTCGATATCGATGTTCTGGTCTGTGGCAAATCGGCCGGTCTGATTGGTGACGACATTGACTTCGATATCGGGGTGACGCGCGATAAATTCCGGTAGATGCGGCATCAAGATAAAGGAGGCAAAGGCAAAATCAGTCCCGACGCTAAGCCTTGTGGAACGGCGGGTTTTAATCTGTTCGACGGTGCGGTCAATCTGACCAAAGGCGACAGAGATGCAATCAAACAATTCCTGCCCGGCGCGCGTCAGGGAAACACCGCGATGCTGACGGCGAAATAGCGGATGGCCAAGTTGTTCTTCCAATACTGTGATCTGGTGGCTGACAGCGGGTTGGCCAACGCCCAATTCACGGGCAGCAGCGGTGAAACTGGCGCATCGGGCGGCGGCTTCGAACGCGATCAGGGCATGCGGGGACGGGATATGATCATATTTCATAGTATCAATATTATTGATGTTATGGATCGATGCAAGCGGCCTTCACAGGCGATGTACAAACATGAAACAAAGCGTTTCCCAAGATTTCCCCATGCTGCAGTTTGGCGAAAGCCATCATGTTTGTGAATGCCAGAAAGGATAAGCGGTGCCGAAGGCCTCGAAACCGATGAATATTTTATTTGTCATGGCCGATCAGTTGGCGGCGCGTTGCCTGCCGGTTTATGGTCATGATGTGGTCAAGACGCCCAATATTGATGCGCTGTGTGAAAATGCCGTGGTCTTTGATTCTGCCTATACCAACAGCCCGCTATGCGCGCCGTCGCGTTTTTGCCTGATGACCGGGCAATTGCCCGACCGGATCAAGGCCTATGACAATGCATCGGATTTGCCATCCGATATTCCGACTGTGGCGCATTATCTGCGGCGCGCGGGATATCGCACCGCTCTTTCGGGCAAGATGCATTTTTGCGGCGCCGATCAGTTGCATGGCTATGAAGATCGCCTGACAGCCGACATTTATCCGGCGGATTACGGCTGGTACTGTGATTGGGATAATTTCGACGACCGCCCGACCTGGTATCACAATATGGGATCGGTGACGCAGGCCGGGCCGGTTTACCGGTCAAACCAGCTTGATTTCGATGATGAAACCGCGTTCGAGGCAAAGCGGTATCTTTATGATGTGGCGCGTCAGAAAAAACACGATGATCGTCCGTTCTTCCTGACGGTTTCGTTTACCCATCCGCATGATCCGTATAATGCGCGCCCGGAATTCTGGCACATGTATGACGGGGTTGATATTGATCCGGTGCGGGTCAAAATCCCCAAGGATGACCTTGACCCGCATTCACAGCGGTTGCGCCATGTTTACAATCTGGATCAACAGCCGGTCACCGATGATGAAATTCTGCAGGCGCGCCGGGCCTATTATGCATCGATCAGTTATGTCGACAGTCTGGTCGGATCGTTGATGCAGACGTTGCGCGAAACCGGCATGGATGAAAATACCCTTGTGGTATTTAGCGGTGATCACGGCGATATGCTGGGCGAACGCGGCATGTGGTACAAAATGTCGTGGTTTGAACCCAGCGCACGGGTGCCGATGTTTTTTGCCTTTCCCGGCGCCAAGGGCCAGAAACGGGTTTCGCAGTCGGTGTCGCTGATTGATATATTGCCAACCCTTCGTGATTTGGCCGGTGATACCGGTTCTGATCCGGCCGATCCGATTGATGGACGCAGCCTTGTGCCGCATTTGCAGGGTACGGGCGGCCATGACGAGGTGATTGGCGAATATTGCGGCGAAGGCGCGCTGTCGCCGATCATCATGATCCGGCGCGGGGCCTATAAATACATCGCATCCGGGGTTGATCCCGACATGCTTTATGATTTGAGGAACGATCCCGATGAACTGCGCGATCTGATCAATGATCCGGCGCATCGCGAAACCCGTGATGCGTTTCGTGCCGAACTTTCGGAAAACTGGGATCTTGAGGCATTTCGCGAGCGGGTCATCCATAGCCAGAAACGCCGCAAGCTGGTGTATGAGGCCTTGACGCAGGGCCACATCACGTCGTGGGATCATCAGCCAAAACGCGATACTTCGACCATGTATATGCGCAATCATCTTGATCTTGATGATGTTGAAATGGATGCGCGTCTGACGGTGCCAAGGGCAGGTGCCGCAGGGACAAAGACAGATACGAAGATCAATTAATCAGGAACCATGGAGGCAAAAATGAAAAAATCAGGACTTATGAAGATCATGGCAATCGGTGTTGTTGCGGCCGGTTTTTGCGGCGCGACCCCGGCAATGGCGGCAGATGCGGCATGTGATACGGTGGTGTTTTCCGATCCGCAATGGACCGATATTACATCGACCAATGCGCTGACCGGTGTGGTGCTTGAGGCACTTGGTTATGAGCAGAAGGTTGAAACCATTTCCGTACCGGTGACGTTTGAAATGCTGGGTGCGGGCGAAGTCGACGTGTTTCAGGGTAACTGGATGCCGGCACAGCAGAAATTTGTTACCGCGGCCGATGAAAAGGGCGGGATCAACAATCTGGGTGTCAACCTGAAAGGGGCCAAGTTCACGTTGGCGGTGCCGGAATATGTGGCGGCTGCCGGGATCAAAAGCTTTGCCGATCTGGGCACGCATGGCGACGAATTTGATCACAAGATTTATGGCATTGAACCGGGTTCCCCGGCCAACCAGCTGATCCAGAAAATGATCGATGACGGTGATTTCGGCCTTAAGGGCTGGGAACTGGTGGAAAGCAGTGAACAGGCGATGCTGGCACAGGCCAAGCGTCTGGAACGCGATCAGGACTGGATTGTTTTTCTGGCATGGGCACCGCATCCGATGAACAACCAGTTTGACCTGACTTATCTTGATGGCGGGGATGATTATTTCGGCCCGAATTATGGCGGGGCGGATGTCTATACGCTGGTGCGTGATGGCTTTGCCGATGCCTGCCCGAATGTTGGCAAGCTGCTTGACAATGTCAGTTTCAGCCTTGAAATGGAAAACACCATGATGGGTATGATCATTGATGATGGCATGGCGCCCAATGATGCCGCGACCAAGCTATTGAAACAGGACCCATCGGTTCTGGATGCATGGCTTGACGGGGTGATGACCAAGGACGGCAAGGACGGCCTTGCCGCGGTTAAAGGCGCGCTTGGGCTCTGAAACAGACGCGATAATTGATCTGCAAGAACGAAACCGCCCGTGGTGTCATGGGCGGTTTTTTGCGTCTAAGGGTTAAAAGGTAATACCAATTTTGCGTCTGGCGGATTAGGGTGGGCAGAACATTACAAGGCAGCCCGCCGGTCCCCACATTCGTATTGTCGGTCGGCTTGCCGGAACGCCACCCAAGGGTATTGCCCCGTCGGGGCTGGCAAGGCCCCGGGATCAAGACCCGGAACGAAGAGGAAACCCATGTCGGATCGTCAGTATCAACGTATTGAAACCCCCACAGACCTGATTGCGCGATTGCGCGAGATGCTGGGGGATCGGCTGTCGACGGCGGCGGCCGTGCTTGAACAGCATGGCAAGGATGAAAGCTGGCACGCATCATCGCCGCCCGATGCGGTGGTGTTTGCAACCTCGACCGAAGAAGTCGCCGAGGTTGTTAAGCTGTGTGCGGCCCAGAATGTGCCGATTGTGCCGTTTGGTACCGGGTCGTCGCTTGAAGGGCATGTTGCCGCCCTTCGCGGCGGGATTTGTATTGATCTGTCGCGGATGGATGCGATCCTTGAGGTTCACAACGAAGACCTTGATTGCCGGGTACAGGCCGGGGTGACGCGCGAACAGTTAAATGATCATCTGCGCGATACCGGTTTGTTTTTCCCGATTGATCCGGGGGCGAATGCATCCATTGGTGGCATGACCGCAACACGGGCATCGGGGACCAATGCGGTGCGTTATGGCACCATGCGCGAAAATGTTTTGAACCTGACGGTGGTGACGCCGGATGGCAAAATCATCAAGACTGCCAACCGGGCGCGCAAATCATCGGCGGGTTATGATTTGACCCGGTTGTTTGTCGGTTCCGAAGGCACGCTTGGCGTGATTACGGAAATCGGGTTGAAGCTGTATGGCATCCCCGAAGCCATGTCGGCCGCCGTTTGCGTATTTCCATCTGTTGATGCCGCCGTTGATACCGTGATCCTGACCATTCAGGCCGGTATTCCGGTGGCGCGGATTGAATTTTTGGATGAAATGCAAATTCGCGCGATCAACAATTATTCCAAAACCGATCACAAGGAAGCGCCGACGCTGTTCTTTGAATTCCATGGCACCGACGCCGGGGTCAAGGAACAGGCAGAATTCGTGCAATCGGTGGCCGAGGAATTTGGCGCCGAGGAATTTCAGTGGGCGACCCGTCAGGAAGACCGCAATAAATTATGGGCCGCACGGCACAAGGCATATTACGCATCGCTTCAGCTTGAACCGGGCAAGGCGGGTATGCCGACCGATGTCTGCGTGCCGATTTCCAAACTGGCCGAAGCAATCCGTGAAACGCGGGCTGATTGCGATGCCAGCCCGTTGACCTGCACGATTGTTGGTCATGTTGGCGATGGCAATTTCCATACCTTGATCCTGCTGGACCCGAATGATGCCGGTCAGATGGCAGAAGCCAAACGCCTGCACGATCGCATGGTCGAACGCGCGCTGAAACTGGGCGGGACATGCACCGGGGAGCACGGCATCGGCTATGGCAAGCTTGACTTCATGGAAGCCGAACATGGCCCGGATACGATTGCATTGATGCGTACCATCAAATCAGCAATTGATCCCAAGGGCCTGATGAACCCGGGAAAACTGATCCCGGGTCTTTGATCGGTCAGATTGCTTTGATGATCGTGTCTTGGTGATACAAAAATGAATAACGGGTCCCGGTGGGGCCCGTTTTCATTGCAGGAATGTATCGCCGGGTTTTAACAGGTTTTCAGGATCAGAACCGGACGGAAAGCGATAGCGATCCGAATTGGTCGCCCTTATCCTGGCCTTCAAATTCGGCAGTACGATAAACGTGGGTGTAGGTAAAGCGCGCCTGCCCGACGATGACGGCAAAACCGATTTGCAGATCACCGACCAACGGTTCCTTGTCAATCGAATGGCTGTTGGCGAAGGTGTTGCCATCAAGGGTTATGTCGCGCAGCACCCATCGGCCAGCAACACCGGCAAACAAATAGCCACCAACCGGGAAACTTTGGGTGTTGGGGGCAAAGAAATCCGATCCTGGCAGGCTGGGCCGGATGCGCGGCGGGCCGTAATCGGCAGGCAGATCAAAGCCAAGCCGGAACATGGTGCCGAGTTCAGCATTGGTAAAGGCATTGCCCAGCATGAAACCGCCGTGCGGCGTGGCATCATATTCAAGGCCCAGAACATCGCCTTCGAACCAACTGCGATATTTACGTTCATAGGTCAGACCGACGATCGGTTCGTTTTTAATCTGATTGTCCCAGCCTTTGGGATCCGGGCTGTCGATATATTCGTGCACGAATTTCTGGGTATCTTCGGCAAGGGATGCGGGGCCGACCACGCCAAGGGTTAGTTCCAGCGTGTCGATCCGGGAATAATTTCCTTCGTCTTCGCGCTGTAACCCGGTATCGGACAGAAGCCCGACACTGCCATACAGCAATCCGGCCCATGGGCGGTCATTGGGCTGATTTTCGGCAATGGTGATGTCGTTGGGGGTATACATGCTTTGCCCCAGCGCATAGCTGGTGCGGATCCGCCCGTTCGAGGCGAAGAACGGCACCGCTTTGGCCGCACTGAGAACCGGCTCGGGGGCGCTGTCTTCGGGGGAGATAAAGGCCAGTCTTACGCCATTGGTGTAGTGCTGGTCCTGATTGTTTTTGGTGAACAGATCGTTTTCAACCGACAGTGACACCCCCCATTTATCATCCGGGGTCCGCATGGATTGTGGGCCTTTGGCCGTATCCTGCTGGGCATGGGCAAGCGTGTCGCCAAGGGTCACAAGGCCAAGCATGGCCAGCGACAGCGGGCGAAGGACCGGAAAACGGGGCAGAATGGTTTTGGGCGATATGGGCGATGTCATTGGATGTTCTGTTCGTTATTTGACCGTAATTTTTGGACCATGAAATCAATCACGGTTCTTATCTTACGCAGTTTATGACGTTGCGGTGCACATACCGCGAAAAGACCAAGCGCGCGCGGGGCGAAATTGTCAAGCACGCTGACAAGTCGGCCATCGGCAAGCAAATCTTCGACCACCAGTCGCGGTGTTAAGGTTATCCCGCAACCTTGCAGCAGTGCATCGCGTTTCGCAAGGCTGCTGTTGACGTAAAAGCGGCCTTTGACCTGAACGCTGCGATCCGTTTCACCATCGGAAAAGGCCCAAAGCCCCGGTCGGCGATCATTGGTGTAGATAAGACAATTATGGTTCAACAGATCCTCGGGGGTTTCAAGCGGGGCGGATTTGGCAAGATAGGCGGGACTTGCACATAAGACTCTGGAATAACCGCATAATCGCCGGGCAATGAGGCTTGAATTAGGCAAGGATTCACGCACCCGAAGGGCAATGTCGAACCCTTTGTCGACGATGTCGACCATCTTGTCATTCAGTTCAAGTTCAATTGACAGGTCAGGATAGGTATCAATCATTTCGGCAATCATCGGTGATAGTTGCATCAAGCCAAAGCCCATCGGGGCAGCAATACGAACGCGCCCGCGCGGACCATCATTTAAGTCGCGCACGGTTTCGTCGGCATCGGTCATGTCATCAAGAATGCCGGTAATGCGCGCAAGATAGGTTTCGCCAGCTTCAGTCAAACTCATACGGCGCGTGGTGCGTGCAATCAATTGAACGCCAAGCTGATCTTCAAGTTCGTTGATATGTTTGGTGATCGTGCCGGGCGTCATGTTGAGTTCACGGGCGGCGGCGGCAAATGTGCCACGTTCGGCGATCTTGCGAAAACATTCCAATGCGCGCAGGCGGTCCATGATGAGTTCCTTTTAGATCGCGTCATAATTTCCAATTTGGAAACAAACTACGATCAAATACCGGCAAGATCGACTGGTAATCTTGTGCTACGGTCGGGAAAATCGTTATTGCCTGCGGGGTGATATCGCAGGCCAGAGGAAGGACTACATCAATGCGCCCCACTTGGGTTAAGCCCGTTTTATTGCTAATTGGTGCCGGTTTTATGGGCGGCAGTTCGATCCTGCTTGCCAAAATCGGCGCACAGGAAGGTATTCCGCCCCTGTCGTATTTGTTCTGGCAATGTCTTGGTGCCGGATTGGTGTTGGGCATGCTTGCTGCACTGCGCGGTGGATTGCCGCCGCTGCGGTGGGTTTATATCCGCTATTACTTTTTGGCGGGGTTGGTCAGTCTGGCATTCCCGATGGGGCTTGGGTATTTCATGGTCCCTATTATCGGGGCATCAATGGCCGGTGTGTTTACAGCATTGCCACCGTTGATGACTTATTTGATTTCGATGGGGATCGGAATTGAAACGGCACAGTTCAAACGTCTGATGGGATTGATGGTCGGCTTTTGCGGGGTGTTGTTCCTTTATCTTCCGCAGATCACAGCACCTGACAGTACCCTTTTGGGCTATCTTTTGGTTGCGGCCCTGATCCCGGTCAGTCTGGCGATTGGCAATGTTTATCGCACGGTTGCCTGGCCCAAAGGGGCGTCGCCATTGACGCTGGCATCGGGGATGATGTTGGCCAGTGCGGTTTTGTGCCTGATGTTTGAAACCGGCCGCGATCAATTGCATGTGCCCGATATCGATAGCGGGGCGGCGTGGTTGATCATTGCGGTGCAGATGGCGGTCGGCAGCCTGATGTATATTTGTCATTTCGAATTGCAGCGTGTGGCCGGCCCGGTGTTCCTAAGCCAGATTGGTTATGTGATGGCCCTGACAAGTCTTGCCGGGGGAACATTGTTGTTGGGCGAAACATTGCGTTTGGAATTGATTGTGACATTGGGGTGTGTTGTTGCCGGGACTTTTCTTGTCCGTCCGGCTTCTGGTCCGGCCCAGTCCGCGAAGGCGCAAGGGGCGGCAACGCGGTAATTTTGCCATTATGATTTTCCCCACGAAAAACGCCGCCCCGGACAGGGCGGCGTTTTGTGTTGGGTTGCGGATCGTTTGGCGGTGATTATGGAACCGCGCGTCGCAACCGGCGTGCTTCGGCGTTTTCGGTATCGATCAGCCCGCGATAGGCATGCCAGCTTGAATAGCCCAAAAGCGGCATCATAATTGCCAGACCCAATAAAAAGACCACCATGCCGCATGCGGCCATCACGGCAATCATTGCCGCCCAGCCGGTCAAAACCCGCCAGTTTTTACGGAATGCCGCAACGCTTATAATCAGGGCGGTGATGACATCGATATCGCGATCCACCAAAAGCGGGATCGATACCACCGTGATGGCAAACACGATGACGGCCAAAACGCCGCCAAGAATGGTGCCGGTGATCAGGAAACTGATGGCATCGCGCGAGAAGAAGGTTTCCCAGACCAGCACATCAAGGGATGGCATCGACCCGTTATAAAACAGGGCAAACAGCAACATCGCAATGCGCGTCCATGCCAGGAAAAACAGCATCAGGACAACGCCAATGGTGCCAAGTTGGCCGGGGTTGCGGCGAAACCCGTTCAAACTGTGCCAAAGGGTGACATTTTCGCCCATTTCAAGGCGGCGGCTGGTTTCATATAGTCCGACGGCGATCACCGGGGCGAGTAGCATGAAGCCCGCCCCAAGTGGCAGCGTCAGATAGGGTTGCCCCGATTGAAACAGACTAAGCAGGATAAGGTAACCTGCCACGACGCAAAGCCCGCCATAGGCCAGCCCGATTGCCGGGGTCCGTTTAAAATCCCGCCAGCCTGCTTCCAGCCATTTTCCCGATTGGTCGCTGGTTACGTTGCGGATGGTAATGCCTTGTGGCAGTCCGTTGACGGGACTGGTTGGTTGTTTTGTTGTGGTCTCGGTCATTTGCATCCTCTCCCTGCACCTTGTTTTGAAGGTGGCCTTCGCGCAGCCTTTAAAGTCCTGATTGTATTTTTATTTTTAATAACTCTATCATTCTCCGCGATAATTGCCAGCATCTGCTGTGTTAAATGTGATCCTGAATTTTGATCTGTATTTTATATATTCAATCTGAAGGTGGACTTTCCACCGGAGACTGGTTGATTACAAATGCATTGGACCCAAATGGATATGATGACCTGCTTAATCGGGGGCAATGCGCGTAAATGGTCATAACAACCAATTTATTGCCATTTTCTGTTGCGAGTAGCGGTACGAACCATATGCTGTTGGAATCAAATCATAACATTGCACCGTGCGGAACGACGTGTTCCCCGGGTGCCAAGTAAAAAGCGGAGCCGGATTGTTGAAAAAGATCATTGCTGTGATTGGTGCCATTCTGGTCGTGGTCATTGCGGCGCTATTGGTCATTCCATCGCTGATTGACTGGAATGGTTATAAGCCGCAAATCACCCAGGCGGTGCATGATGCAACCGGTCGTAATCTTGACATTAACGGCGATCTTTCGATGTCGTTGTTGCCGTTCCCGGCCTTGTCGGTTGAAAAGGTCGCGCTGAGCAATCTGGCAGGCGCACAGGACGCGGAAATGGTCACGGTCGAAGAAGTCCGTGTTGCGGTCGCCCTGATGCCGCTTTTGACCGGCAATGTGCAGGTGACGAAAATCAGCCTGATCGATCCGGTGATTTCCATCGAAAGCTTTACCGACGGCAGCAACAATCTGGTGTTTGATCCGGCACAGGCAACCCGTTCCGGCCCGGATGCCGGCACCATTGCCAATCCTCAATCTGGCACAGATAGCGAACCGGCTGCATCGGAAACCGCTCCCCCGGCAGAACCGGCAGGCGATACCGGATCATCGGATTTGGCCAGCACGATCCAGATTGATCGTCTGGAAATCGAAAATGCCACCATCGTGTATCATGCACCGGGCAGCACGGAACGGATCGAAGGATTGACCCTTGGTGTTTCGGCTGACAGCCTGAATGGTCCGGCGGACGGCGAAGGCTATGTGTTTTATCGCGGCATTCCACTGACGTTTAATTTCAATGTTGGCCAGATCAGTCAGACCGGACCGTTTCCGATTGGCCTGAGACTTGGCATCGACAAGGTTGATGGCGGTATCAGCCTCAGCGGTCAGGTCGATCTTTCGGCGGAGTATCCGGGCTTTAACGGCCAGATTGATGGCAATTTCAACGATCTGCGCGAAGCCGCAATGCGCATTGCAGGCGAAGGGGCGGATATCCCCGATATTGCCGCCAAGCCGTTTAATCTGGGCGGGCAGATTGCCGCCAATGCCAAATCAGTGACGATCAATGATTTGTCGATCCGGTTTGGTGAAACACGCGGTTCTGGCGCGATTGCGATTGATCAGGAACCGAAAATGCGGGCTGATGTGGCGCTGCGTTTCAACCAGCTTGATCTTGATTCAATTCTGGTCCTGACCCATATGGGCGAGGGCGCTGCGGCACCAACCGGTGGTAATGACGCAACGACGAACAACGGTGATGGCAACGCTACATCGGCACCGGAAAATGGTGATAGCGGGCAGTCGATCCCGTCACAGGGTGGCACAAAATCCGTCGCCAATGGGCCGATGATCCCGGCTGATCTGACAGCGGCGATTGATTTCGAAGTTGAAACCCTGATTTACAATCAGACCCCGATCCATAATGCGCGCGTTAATGCGGCGATTGCCAATAGCAAGATCACCTTAAACGAAGTCTCGGCCGATCTTCCGGGCGGGACCGATGTTTCGGTATTTGGCAGCATTTCAGGCAGTGGCCCAAAACCCAGTGCCGCGCTTTCATACGAAGTGGCATCGGATAACATCCGGGCGGTTGCGCGGTGGCTTGGCGTTGATGTTGATGGCATCCGTGCAGACCGTTTGCGCCGGTTCTCGCTGACCGGCGGGATCAAGGGCACGCAGGACAAGCTTGATATTTCCGATTTGGATCTGCGCATTGATGATACCGCCATTCGCGGTGCCATTGTCGCCAATCTGAGCGGTGATGGGCTTCCGGCACTTGGTATTGGTTTGAAGCTGGATCGTATCAATCTGGATCAATATATCCCGACGGCACCGGTTGCTGCGAATGGGGATGGGGCTTCGTCCACATCAGGTGGTGGTTCTGCGACCACAGGTTCGGGCACAGCGCCGGGTGGTTCGGATGCGGGCAAAGCGGCATCGGGTCCGGCATCGGGCAGCGATGCAATGATCAAAACGATCAAGGATGCGTTGGCACCGCTTGACGGGCTGGCGGCGAATTATCGGTTGGCGGCCGATGAAATCATTTCGTCGGGTGTGTCGATCAAGGGCATCGCCATTGATGGCAGCCTGAACGGCGCGCAGATCAAACTAAATAACTTTGCCGTTGCCAATGCGGCCGGGCTTTCGGCCAGTGCCAGTGGTGTGTTCCGCGGCGATGCCAAAATTCCGGCATTCGAAGGGGTGAAACTGAAAGTTACGGCTCAGACGCTGGAACCTTTGGCGAAACTGACGGGCATGACGCTTCCGGCACCGGCCAGCCAATATAAAAGCATTCAGGCCAATGTCGGTCTGAACGGCCCGATTACCGGTCCGAAACTTGATCTCGACGTTTCCAACCCGTTGATGCAATTGGCCATAAACGGTGTGTTGCAGGACTTGTTGGGCGCGGCGCCGGGGATTGATGGCAAACTTGTAATGCAGGCATCCAGCCTGAACCGTTTGTTGCCATTGGTCGCCCCGGCCTACGAGCCGTCGGGCAACCTTGGGCGTTTGGCAATTGACAGTACGATCAAGGGCAATGCGACAAACATCGCGCTTGGTATCGCCAAGTTTGGTGTTGGTCCGTTTGAAACCAAGGGCAATGTTGATTTTAACGCCAGTGGCGCACAGCCAAAACTGGCGGTGTCGCTTTCGGGTGGGACACTTGACGTTGATCCGTTTGTGCCAGCGGCCAAACGTGCCGGTTTGATGCCGCAAGGTGGCAGCGGATTGCGCCGGGCGGCGTTTAATATGCCAAAAACCATGAAGGTGACCACGGTTGATGCCCGTGACGGCACGCCGTGGGACGATACGGTGATTGATGTATCGGCCCTTCGGTCGATTGATGCCACTATTTCGGTGGTGCTGGATCAGCTTGATTTTGATGCCTATAGCCTGATGAAGCCGGATTTGAAGGCAACATTGGTGACCGGGCTTCTGACCATTGAAAAATTCACCGGTCTTTTGGGCGATGGTAATCTGGCGATTGATGGTACGTTTGATGCGCGCAATTCAGATACGCCGAAACTGGCCCTTAAAGGCAATCTGGATGGGGCCGATATTCAAAAACTGGCGCCGATCAAGATTGCCAATGACATGGTGATTGGCGGGGCGGCGACGAAGTTTAATGTTACCGCATCGGGCAATACATCGCGCAAGCTGGTCAGTGCGTTAAGCGGCACGGCTAATTTGATGCTAAGCAATGTTCGGTTCAGCAATGCCGATAAACGATCCGCCGATCCGAAATTGAACCTGCAGGCATTGTTGCAACAAGGCCCGCAGGCGATGGTGGTTGAAGGGGTTGGTAATAACGATCTGCTTCAGTCGCTTGAGGCCGATATGACGATCACCAACGGGATTGCCAAAACAACCCGGGTTGATGCCGTATCGCGCGTCGGGACGGCCGATGCCAATGCGACGCTTGATTTGCCGAAATGGTTGATGGATGCGCAGGCTGATTTTGATTTTTCCAAGAAAATCGAAGAACTGCCCGCGTTCAGTGTTTATGCCAAAGGCAAGATCGATAGCCCCGCTGTTAGCGGCAAGATGGACAAGGTCGCGATCAAGATTTTGGACAACATTCTTGATAAGGCATTGGGCGGCAGCGGGTCATCCAGCGACAGTTCCGGTTCAGGAACTTCGGGCAAGGATGCGGCCAAGGGGCTTCTAAAAGGTCTTTTGAATCAACTGGGTCGCTGATTTCGCGACAAGGTTTGGACTTTGTAAACGGCCCTGCATTGCGGGGCCGTTTTCTTTTGTGCGCGGCGAGGTGTGAACCAGACTGTCATAAAAAGTCAAAAAAACCTTAACAAACGGGCTGCGCTTCGACATGATCCGCGCGTCGATTCCCTTTATGAGTAACGGTTGATCATGGTCGCAAAGAAAACGGCTCTGGATAAGGATCTTAAATGGCAACGCCGCATGGATGCGGGTGTCGTTGAGGCCGCGTCCCTGAGTGCTAAGCTCGGACTTGCGCTTGTCTTTCTTTTTGCCTGCAGTGCGTTTGTCGCCCTTTATATGGGCGGACTGCCGCAAAGCGGGTTCCTGATTGCCGCGGCGGTAATCGGTGGGTATATGGCGCTGAATATCGGCGCAAATGATGTGGCCAACAATGTTGGCCCCGCTGTTGGTTCAAAGGCGCTAACCATGGTTGGCGCCCTTTTTATTGCGGCTATTTTCGAAGCCGCCGGTGCGATTATCGCCGGGGGTGACGTTGTTAGCACGATCAAGAACGGCATTATTGATCCCAATCAGATGCCCGATCCCCAGACCTTTGTCTGGGCGATGATGGCGGCTCTTTTGGCGGCGGCCCTTTGGCTTAACCTTGCAACCTGGTTGGGGGCGCCGGTTTCGACCACGCATTCGATTGTTGGTGGTGTGATGGGGGCGGGCATGGCGGCCGTGGGCATTGAGGCGGTCAATTGGCCGACCATGGGCACGATTGCCGCAAGCTGGGTGATTTCACCGGTTCTGGGCGGTTTGATTGCCGCAGGCTTCCTTGCCTTTATCAAATTCAAGATCCTTTACACCGAAAACCGGGTTGCGGCGGCGCGCAAATGGGTGCCGATTTTGGTCGGTGTGATGGTATCGGCCTTCACCATGTATCTGATGATGAAGGGGATCAAAAAGATCTGGAAAGCCGATGTTTCAGTCGTGATTGCGATTGGCGTTGCCGCGTTCTTCCTGACCTTGTTCCCGGTGCGCAAGGCGGTTTTTCATGCGTCGCGCGACATGACCGGACGGCGCAAGGAAATTGCGTCGCTGTTTCGTCTTCCGCTGATTGTGTCGGCCGCCCTTTTGTCATTCGCCCATGGGTCAAACGATGTTGCCAATGCGATTGGGCCGTTGGCGGCCATCGTTTCGGGCGTTGATAGCGGTGAAATCGTTACATCGGCGCCGATCCCGATCTGGGTGATGGTGATTGGCGCGATTGGTATTTCGGCCGGTCTTATCCTGTTTGGTCCGAAATTGATCAAAACGGTCGGGTCGAAGATTACCAAGCTTGATCCGATCCGGGCCTATACCGTGGCACTTTCCGCCGCGCTTACGGTGATTGTCGCATCTGCATTGGGGCTTCCGGTCAGTTCGACGCATATTGCGGTCGGTGCGGTGTTTGGCGTCGGGTTCCTGCGCGAAACGCTAAGCCATCGTCGCCGGATTGAAACTGCGCCGATGCTGGTCGGTGATAATGTTGAAACCGACGTGCAAAAGCAGCATATCGAAGCCCTGCGTCAGCTTGACCCGTTCGAGGCCGAACGTGCGGAAAACAAATTGCACAAACGGTTGCTGGTGCGCCGTCGCTATGCGGTGACGATTGCAACCGCCTGGGTGGTTACGGTCCCGGCGGGTGCGTTTCTTGGCGCGCTTTTGTTTTTCACCATTCGCGGGATCATGCTTTAAATCCGGATGGTTTAAGCGCAATATTAAAGTTTCGCGGCACGGTGTTCCTCTTTTTCCCCGGAGCATCTTGTGGCGATCTGCAGCGGCGGTCAGGCATGCCTGACCGCCGTTTTTCCTTGACGGGCGGGATGCATACCCGTAAATACCCCGGCACATAATTGCATCGAACCCGTGTCAAATCGTCGCCCAGTCAAAGTGGGCCGCGAGATTTTCTATGCGTGCGTTCTGCGTTGGATTAAGGAAAAGACGATGAAAGCCACCCTTTTTGGCATTCTGGCGATGGCCGTAACGGTTGTTGCATCGAACATTCTGGTTGAATATCCGTTGCCGGGTGTTCTTGCCGATTGGCTGACCTATGGGGCGTTTACCTATCCGGTGGCGTTTTTGGTAACCGATCTGACCAACCGTGCCCGCGGGGCGCAGGCCGCGCGTGTTGTGGTTCTGGCCGGGTTTGCGATTGCGGTTGTTTTGTCACTGATCTTTGCTGATACGCGCATTGCCCTTGCATCGGGGACGGCGTTTCTGATTGCGCAGTTGCTTGACGTGACGGTGTTTGACAAATTGCGTCAGGCCAGCTGGTGGAAAGCGCCGCTGGTGTCATCGGGGATCGGGTCGCTGGTTGATACGACGTTGTTCTTTTCGATTGCATTCGCGGGAACGGGCCTTCCGTGGGACACATGGGCGATGGGTGATTTTAGCGCCAAGATTATTATGGCGCTTACCTGTCTGGCACCGTTCCGCCTGTTGATGGCGGTGGTGACACCGCGTGCAAATGCGGAACCGGCACAGGGCTGATTTTTCGCTCCGACGCTATAAGATGTTGCAAAGGGGGGCGGTATAAAGCGCTCCTCTGATTTTTTGTTCTGATAAGTGCAGGTTCTGTATTTCCGATGAAAGTCGATCTGTTCGATTTTGAATTGCCGCGCGACTGTATTGCCGAACATCCGGCAAATCCGCGCGATAGTGCCCGTATGCTTGATCTGACGGGTGGGGAAACCCCCGCCGGTATGATGGATCGCATCGTGCGTGAATTGCCCGATATCCTGCGCCCCGGTGATCTTTTGATTTCAAACGATACCCGCGTGATACCCGCACGCCTGTTTGGCAAGCGCGGAGATGCGGGGATTGAAGTCACCCTGCATAAACAGGAAGGCTTGGCCCAGTGGCGTGCCTTTGCCAAACCGGCCAGAAAGCTGCGCATTGGCGAGATTTTCAAGGTCGCCGATGATTTTGAAGCCGAGGTTATCGAAAAGAAAGATGGCGGCGAAGTTTTGCTGCGTTTTAACGTCGCAGGTGCCGAGCTTATTGCCGGGCTTGAAAAATATGGCGTGATGCCGTTGCCGCCCTATATCCGGCGTGACAAGGGCGGGGATAATCAGGACCGATCCGATTATCAGACGATCTTTGCCCGGCATGATGGTGCGGTTGCCGCGCCGACGGCGGGGTTGCATTTCACGCCTGAATTGCTGGCGAACCTTGACGCGCGCGGGATCAAACGGCGCACGATTACGCTGCATGTTGGTGCGGGAACGTTTTTGCCGGTGAAGGTAGATGACACCAATGACCACAAAATGCATGCCGAATGGGGCAGCATTTCGCCGGAAATCGCCAGCCTGATCAATCAAACGCGGGCGAATGGCGGGCGGGTGATTGCGGTCGGGACGACGTCGCTTCGTTTGCTTGAAAGTGCGGCGCGCGCGGATGGTGTGGTTGAACCGTTCGAGAACGACACCGACATCTTTATCACGCCGGGTTATAAATTCCGCGCGGTCGATATGTTGTTGACTAATTTTCATCTGCCGCGGTCGACGTTGTTCATGCTGGTATCGGCCTTTGCCGGGTATGATCGCATGAAGGCGGCCTATGGCCACGCGATTGAAAACAAATACCGTTTCTATTCCTATGGCGATTGCAGCCTGCTTGAATGCGCCAACAAGATTGAAAAAGCTGATGACTGAATTTCGTTATGAACTTTTAGCCACCGATGGCAAAGCCCGTTTGGGGCGCATCCATACCGCGCATGGCGTGATTGATACCCCGGCGTTTATGCCGGTTGGAACGGCGGCGACGGTCAAGGGCATGTTGCCCGAAAACGTGGCCGATACCGGCGCGCAAATCCTTTTGGGCAATACCTATCATTTGATGCTGCGGCCCGGGGCAGAACGCATTGCGCGCCTTGGCGGCCTGCATAAATTCATGAATTGGGACAAACCGATCCTGACCGATAGCGGCGGGTATCAGGTGATGTCACTGTCGAAACTGCGCAAGATCACCGAAGATGGCGTGACGTTCAAAAGCCATATCGATGGCCGCAAATTTGCGCTGTCGCCGGAACGGTCGATGGAAATCCAGCATTTGCTGGGATCGACGATCACCATGGCCTTTGACGAATGCACCCCGTTCCCCGCGACCGAGCAACAGGCCGCAGACAGCATGCGGATGTCGATGCGCTGGGCCAAGCGATCCAAGGATGCGTTTGTTAACCGCGAGGGTTACGCGCTTTATGGCATTCAGCAGGGCAGCGTGTTTGAAAACCTGCGTCGGGAAAGTTCCGAAAAGCTGACCGAGCTTGATCTTCCGGGGCATTCGGTTGGCGGGTTGGCGGTTGGCGAAGGCCAGCAGATCATGTTTGATACGCTTGATTTCTGTGTCGATATGTTGCCCGCCAACAAGCCCCGTTACCTTATGGGGGTTGGCAAGCCATCGGACCTTGTCGGGGCTGTCATGCGCGGGATTGATCAGTTTGACTGTGTATTGCCGACCCGGTCGGGGCGCAATGCACAGGGCTTTACCCATCGCGGGACGCTGAACCTTAAAAACGGCCGTCATCGCGATGATGACCGTCCGCTGGATGACCAATGTAATTGCCCGGCCTGCACGAAATATTCGCGCGCCTATCTGCATCACTTGATCAAAGCCGGTGAAATTCTGGGCGCGGTCCTGCTGACCTGGCATAACCTGGCCTATTATCAGGATTTGATGGCCGACATGCGCGAAGCCATTGCCGAAGGCCGGATGGACGCGTTTGCACGCGATTTCCATGCCGCACAGGAAGGCGGGGATATTGATCCCATGCCGATCATCGAGGATTAATCTGATGGCGGATCAAACCATTTACGACAATCTGACCATGCTGGGCGGTGCGACCGAACAGCCCGCAAGCCCGGAGGAAGCCGTTCTGGAACGGGTGCAAAACCCGCAGGCAGGTACGGATTACTGTGTGCGGTTTGTCGCCCCGGAATTTACGTCGCTTTGTCCGATCACCGGCCAGCCGGATTTTGCCCACCTGGTGATTGATTATGTGCCCGGTGACTGGCTGGTTGAAAGCAAGTCGCTGAAACTGTTTTTGACGTCATTTCGCAATCATGGCTCGTTCCACGAGGATTGCACGGTCAAAGTTGGCAAACGGATTGCGGAAACGATTGATCCGAAATGGTTGCGCATTGGCGGGTACTGGTATCCGCGTGGCGGCATTCCGATTGATGTGTTTTACCAAACCGGCCCGGCCCCCGATGGTGTCTGGATCCCCGATCAAGGCGTTGCGCCGTACCGCGGGCGTGGCTAGGGCGGTCTGAGCCGGTGCAAACCGGACTAAACGGATCCAAATTAAAAGACCGTCGTTGGGGAAACCTGCGGCGGTTTTTTTGTGGGGTTTGGGGATTACCAAGATGTATGGATATTAACAATGCGAATTATTCTCATTGTTTTGATGGGGACTTCTTGCTAAGACAGCCGCACAGCAGGGTGAGCTGTAGTGCTTTGGCAATTGTGTGTTTGGGAAGATCATGGCGCGCAACGGCGCATCGGTTCTGATCGCAAGTTTTCAGGAAAATTACGAACAGCTTTTCCGGTTTCTGACCCGAAAGTTGAACGGTGATTGTGAACGCGCGGCCGATGTGGTTCAGGATACTTATATCCGTCTTGCCGATACGCCCGACCCGGGCGAGGTGATCGATAATCCGCGTGCCTATATCTATCGGGTTGCCGGGAACCTTGCGATTGACTGGTTGCGGCGTGAAAAGCGCATCACGGCCAATCATGATGCCAGCGAAGATGCCTACACCATCCACGACCCCAAACCCGGCCCTGAACACATCATTTTGGGACGTGAACAGATTTTGTTGCTTGATAAGGCACTGCAAAAGCTGCCAGAAAAGCCCCGTGCTGCATTGTTGATGTTTCGGGTGGATGGATTGTCCCACAGCGAAATCGCACAGCGGTTGGGCGTGTCAAACAGCATGGTTGCCAAATATATCGCCCGTGCCTTGCAGCATTGCCGCGATGAACTTTTACGCGGGGGTGAAAAATAATGACAAAATTTGTTGTGGAATTACCCTGCGCCAAACGTCTTAAAGATAGGAAGCCTGCGGCACGGGCAAACAGGAACGCGTTTCGGGGTATCGGGTGTTGACGACCGGCTTATCGGATCAACAATCAGGCAGAATGCCAGTGGCGACTGATCTTGGCGATCAGGCGATTGAATGGCTGGTGATGCTGCAATCAGGCGACGCAACGGCGCGGGATCATGCGGGCTTTGCCGATTGGTGCGCCCAAAGCCCCGATCATGCCCGCGCGGTTGCCGAAGCCAGAAGCCTGTTGGCCGGGATTGATGAAACTAAAACTGCGCAGCAATGGCGCGATAATCGCGACATCGGCGCGGCGGTTGGCGCGATGGCATCGCCGGCATCCGCGCCGATAACAGGGCACCGAAAGTCTTTCCCCAAATCCCGCCCCAAATCACACATGCGCCGGGCAGGCAAAGCCGCAATTTGGGCCGCGACGGTATGTATCTTGACGGTTGCGATTTTGGGTGGGGTGGAAGCCATCGGTCCAATTGCGCGCTGGACCGCAGATTACAGTACCGCCACCGGGCAACAGCGCACGGTCGTGCTGGGGGATGGATCGATGGCGCATATGAATACGGCATCGGCCTTTTCGGTGGATTTTTCCGGGCCGCGCCGCGAAATCCATCTTGAAGCCGGGGAAGTGATATTTGACGTTGCCAAGGATGCCAGCCATCCCTTTGTCGTTTCCGCCAACGGGGGCGAAGCGCGTGCCGTGGGCACCATTTATGGCGTGCGCATGGATGGGGATGTGACCGATGTTACCGTGCGCGAAGGCAGTGTTGATGTGTCCAATGGTGATCATGAAACCCGGCGCATTACCGTCGGGCAGCAAGCCCGTTATCGCGGGGATGGCAAGGTGGAATACATCGAAAATGCCGATCTTGCGGCCTATGGCAGTTGGCAGCGCGGCAAGCTGATTTTTAATCAGCGCAGACTGGGGGATGTGATCGGCGAAGTTGCGCGTTATCAGCGTGGCCAGATCGTGATCGCCCGGGAAGCCCTTCGTGATCTTAAGGTCACCGGGGTGTTTGCGATCGATGATCTGAATGCGTTGCTGGCATCGATTGAACAAACAACATCGGCGCGCGTTACCCATCTGCCGCTTTTGACCGTCATTTATTAGGCATGTTTCATTGCCCGAACGCCGGTGATGCGCCTTCATTTTCGGTTGTTTTCCGGTGTGTTCGACGGACATCCAATTTTTTTTAAAAGTTTTTGGTGCAAATCGCATTGGCCGGTTTCGTCTTACTGATAACAGCGAATGATTTCGGTTCTTAATTTCATTCGCAAGGGGTTATCAAACGAAAAGGCTTATCGTATGGAATTGAGTGCTTGTGGCGTTCGGGGAACTTCCGGGAATGCTGGTGTAGGGAAATCAACGGGCGGCGGGAATAACGGCATCACCATGATGCGCCGTCTTGCGGCGACCACCGTGATTTCCGGTTTTGTTGCCGTGACACCGGTTTCGGTTTTTGCCGCCAATGTGGACTTGAATGTTGCGGATGGTCCAACCCAGGTTGCGCAATCGACAATGGTCGATTTTAACATCCCGGCACAGGGGCTTGACCGGGCACTGACCAGCTTTGCCGATCAGGCCAATCTGCGTTTGTTTTTTCCGTCCGAAGGGCTGGAAAACCTGACAGCGCCCGCAATCAAAGGCGTGTTTGGTGTTGATGCCGCCCTTGGCCAGCTTTTAAGCGGATCGGGTTATACTTGGCGCTTTACCGAAGACGACACCATCACCATCGAAAAAGTCATCAGCGACGGTGAAACGGTTCTTGATCCGGTCCGGATTGAAGCCAATGCGGTGAAAGAACGGGCGGATGGCCCGGTTGTGGGCTATGTTGCGACCCAGTCACAGGCGGCGACCAAAACCAGCACGCCGATCCTTGAAACAGCACAGTCGATTTCAGCCGTGACCGCCGATCAGATCAAGGATCAGGGATCGCAATCGGTTATGGAAGCGGTGCGATATACCCCCGGTGTGTTCACCGGACAGGTCGGGGCATCCAATCGTTATGACTATATCATCATGCGGGGTTTGTCCGAAAACAGCATCGATAATATCTATCTCGATGGTATGAAAATGATGGGGGATAATTCGACCTATAGCTCGATGCAGGTCGATCCCTATTTCATTGAACGGGCAGATGTTGTTAAGGGGCCAGCATCGGTTCTTTATGGTCGCAGTTCGCCGGGCGGCCTTGTTGCACTTTCAAGCAAGGCACCGGAATTTGAACAAAAGGCCGAGGCCGAAGTTTCCTATGGCAATCGCAACCAGCGGGCATTCGCCTTTGACGTGACCGGACCATTGACCGAGGGGGACAGGCTTGCCTATCGCGTGGTTGGCAAGGTTGATGCGCAAGATACGCAATTTAAATATGCCGAAGAAGAACGCTATGTTTTTGCCCCGTCGCTAACGGCTAATTTTACTGATGATACCCGTTTGACCGTGCAGGCATATCTGCAACGTGACCCCGAAGGGGGCTGGCATAACGGATCACCAGCCGAAGGCACGCTTTATCCCCGAAACGGACAATATATTTCGCGGGATTTCTTTGACGGTGCGCCCGATCTTGAAAAATTTGATCGTGTTCAGAATATGATCGGATACGAATTCGAACATGATTTCGATCAGGACTGGACGATACGTCACAAGCTTAGATATCTCAGTTCCAGTGTCGATATCGATCAGGTCTATCAGACCGGTTGGTCAGGGACATCCAACGAGCTTAAGCGTTCGTATTATGGCGGTGATGAAACCCTGCGTGCGTTGGCCTCTGATAACCAGCTTGAAGGCGCTTTTTCAAGCGGGGTGGTTGATCATACGATCTTGGCCGGGCTTGATTATCAGCACCGCCGGGCACGGACCAATCACTGGTATCAGACGGCATCCAATATTGATGCCTTTAACCCGGTTTACAGTGGTTCCGGGGTGACTTTCGGGGCGCCGTATCGCAAAAATACCAAGGAACTCGACCAGACGGGGGTCTATGTTCAGGATCAATTGGCCTATGAAAACTGGCGTTTGTCACTTGGCCTGCGTCAGGATTGGCTGGAAACAACAAACCTGAACCGTCTGACCAATACCAGCACAGGGCAGGATCGCGACAAGCTGACAAAGCGTGCGGGCTTGCTTTATCTTTTTGATAATGGCATTGCGCCCTATATCAACTATTCAGAATCCTTTGATCCCAGCCTGTATAACGATGCGAACGGGGATCCGATTGAACCGACCGAGGGCCGCCAATACGAGGCGGGGATTAAATTCCAGCCGAACGGCAGCGAGACGATATTGAGTGCGGCGGTCTTTAATATCAATCAGGACAATGTCGCGCTTTATAACTCTGGCACCCTTGCCTATGACCCGGCGGGATCGATTGAAAGCCGCGGGCTTGAACTTGAAGCACGCGGGAAAATCAGCGAAAACATCAATGTGATTGCAAGCTATACCTTTACCGATGCGCAATATGATGCACCGGGCGACAGCAAGGATGGCAAGCAGCCGATGCAGGTTCCCGAACACATGGCGTCATTGTGGGGCCATTATCAGTTCATGTCAGGTGCGCTGAACGGGCTTGGACTGGGGGCTGGCGTGCGTTATGTCGGCGAAACCTGGGCCAATGCGGTGAATACGCAAAAAGTTCCCGATTATGCGGTTCTTGATTTTGCGCTGAATTATGATCTGGCGCATGTCGGGTTGGAAAACCTTGATTTCCGTTTGAATGTGAACAACCTGCTGGACGAAGAATACATCGCATCCTGCTATACGCTGGCGAACTGTTACTATGGGGCGGAACGGTCGATCCTTGGCACGTTGCGTTACAAGTTCTAAATTTTGGCAATTGCGTCAAAAGGCCGTGGCATTGCGCCACGGCCTTTTGCGTTTCGGCGACAAACCTATATAAGGCAGCACAGAGAGAGAACAAATTGAACCAGAAATTCCGCCATGACGGTTGTTGCTGCCATCACCTTTGAAGACCTTCAAGCCAAAGCCCGTGAAATCGGCTTTGATGTTTGTGGTGTGGCGCGCCCGCAGATTGACGAACGCAATCAGCGACGGTTGGATGAATTCGTCGCCGGGGCCGAATACGGCACCATGGACTGGATGAATGATCCGGAACGCTTGCCGCGCCGCCGTGACCCCAAGATGCTGTGGCCCGAGGTCAAATCTGTGATTGTTCTGGGGTCCAACTATGGCCCGGCGGAAAATCCGTTAACTCTTTTGGATCACCCGGACCGGGCGATGATTTCGGTCTATGCCAAGAACCGTGATTATCACGATTTGATCAAAAAACGCCTGAAACAACTGGCGCGCTGGATGATCGAACAGGCGCAGAAATCAGGCGTGGGCGGCGAACAGGTTAAGGTATTTGTCGACACGGCACCGGTTCTGGAAAAACCATTGGGGCAGGCGGCGGGCATTGGCTGGCAGGGTAAGCATACCAATCTGGTATCGCGTGAATATGGTAGTTGGCTTTTTCTGGGCGAGGTTTTTACCACCCTTGAATTTGATCTGGCGGAACCGGAAATCGATCATTGCGGGTCTTGTTCCAATTGTTTGTCGGCTTGTCCTACCGATGCTTTTCCCGCCCCCTACAAGCTTGATGCGCGCAAATGCATTTCGTATCTGACGATCGAACATGATGGCCTGATCCCGATCGAGTTCCGTCGTGCGATGGGCAATCGGATTTATGGCTGTGACGATTGTCTGGCGGTGTGCCCGTGGAACAAATTCGCCAGCCGAACACAGGAATTGGCGTTTATCCCGCGCGCTGAACTGACCGCGCCAAGGCTGGCTGATTTTCTTGATCTTGATGATGCGGCATTTCGGACTTTCTTTACCGGATCACCGATCAAACGGATCGGGCGGGCCAAATTCTTGCGCAATGTTTTAACCGCGGTTGGCAACAGTGCGGTGATCTCGCTGGTGCCACGTGTGGAAAACCTGCTGACGGACGAAAGCCCGCTTGTGCGCGGATCCGCGGTTTGGGCGCTGGCGCAATTGACAGATGCGGATGCGTTTGACGAGCTGCGTGCGCGGCATGAACAGATCGAAAGCGATCCGGTCGTTCTGGCGGAATGGGCGCGTCCGGCGGCCGTTAATTAATCGAATTGCACCGTTTCATAGTGATAGCGCACATTGCCCGCCGGATCGGTCAGGACAATGCCAAACATCGGTTTTAAGGGCGTGCGATCTTCCAGGTCTTCTTCCTTTTCGTGGCGCATATCAAACGGTTCGCCCTTTTGACTGCTGCCACCAACGACAAAGGGAATACCCTGCCAAACACCGGTGCTGGGCCGGTGCAAATGGCCCATGAACATGTGTTTGATTTGTGGATTGTCTTGGACGATGGCGGCCAGTTCGGCATCGGCATCCATCCGGATCGAGTCTAGAAACGGCAACCCCATTTCAAGTGGCGGATGATGCATGAACAAAAACGTCGGCAGGTCACGATGGCTGGCAAGTTCGTTTTTCAACCAATTCAGCCGGGGCTGACACATCGTGCCGTGATGCGCGCCGGGGACGATGGTATCAAGCATCACAAAGCGGATGCCGCCAATTGTGTGACCGTGATTGATGAAACCGTTGTCATCATGCGGGGTATCGGGAAAGGCATCCAGCAATGGCGCGCGACTATCGTGGTTGCCCGGAATCATGATGAACGGCATTGCAAGGGTCGCAAACAGCTCGACTGCATGATCAAACTGTTCGGGCCGTCCATGATGGGTGATGTCGCCGGTAATGACGCAAATCTCGGCATCGCCATGATATTCATTGATCTCGTCAATGACGGTACGCAGCGTATCACCCGCATGGGGCGGGCGCGAAAGATCACCGCGGGCCAGCAGATGCGTGTCGGAAAGATGTATGAATTTCATAAGCATGCCTTATCATAAGCCTGTGATGCCACCGGCATGATGATCAAATTTCCGCCGATTGGGAAGATATACAGGCGATGAGTACTGACGTTCGCAAAAGATCTGTGACAATTGCCGGACACCGGACCAGTTTCTCGCTTGAAGATGCTTTCTGGACCGAGTTGCAGGGCATAGCCACACGACGCGATATGGCGATTGCCGAACTGGTGGCCGAGGTTGATGAAGGCCGCGATGGCAACCTTTCAAGCGCGCTTCGGCTTTATGTGCTGGGTGATTTGCAGGAACGCCTTGAAATGGCAGGCGACGCCGGAAAACTGATAACAGGGGATATCGTAAATGACTGAGACGGCCTGCATTGCTGTGACCGGCGCAAATGGTTTTGTAGGGCGGGCTGTCTGCAAATCCCTTTTGGGCAAGGGCTATAAAGTGCGTGCCTTGTTGCGTCGCGCCGATGTTGCCCCTGAATTTAACGATGTTGTCGGTCTGGACGTGCGTGTTGTTGGCGAAATTAACGGAACAACCGATTGGGCAGGGCATTTGACGGATGTGCAGGGCGTTATTCATCTGGCCGCGCGGGTGCATGTAATGAACGACCAGTCGGATGATCCGTTGTCTGCATTTCGAGCGGTCAATGTGGATGGCACGGCGCGCCTTGCCCGTGCCGCAAGGGCCGCCGGGGTTGATCGATTTGTCTTTATGAGTTCGATTAAGGTCAATGGCGAGGCAACGATAGACAGTGCTTTTGACGAAAGCAGTCCTGCTGCGCCAGAAGACCCATACGGGAAATCCAAGGCAGAAGCCGAAGGCATCCTTTGGGAAATTGCCGGGGAAACCGGACTTGAAGTCGTGATCTTGCGGCCGCCATTGGTTTATGGACCAAATGTCGGCGCAAATTTTGCCGCACTTATAAAGCTGGTCGGGCGGGGAATTCCCTTGCCTTTTGGGGCGATTGGCAATCATCGGTCGCTTGTTCATGTTGATAATCTTGCCGATGCCTGTGTGACGGCGGTCGGGCATGGGGCTGCGGCCAACAAAACCTTCCTTGTGTCGGACGGTGTTGATCACTCGATTGGTCAAATGGTTCGACTGTTGGGCGAGGGGATGGGTAAAAAGCCGATATTAGTACCGGTTCCGGAAGGTGTTTTGACCCTGTTGGGAAGATTGACGGGCAAAACTGCGCAAATTTCGCGTTTGACCGGTTCTTTGCAAATAGACAGTCGGGCCATTCGGCGAACATTGAACTGGCAGCCGCCAGTGGATGCGTTTGACGGATTGCGTCGCACCGGTGCCTGGTTTGCCGCGAAAAACAGTTAGACCTTCGCAAGGAGAAATCTGATGTGCGGCTTGGCAGGGGCGACGGCGATTGAAGATCGCGATCGCGTTGTTGCGAGCACAGGTGCGCTTGCCCATCGTGGCCCGGATGGCGTGGGGATATGGTGTGACCCGGATGACGGGATCACGTTTGGTGTGCGGCGTCTGATCACGACTGATCCGGGGGTGACGGCGGGGCAGCCGTTGATTTCCCAAGATGGCCGGTTTGTGTTGGCATTTAATGGCTATATTGCCGGACATCGGCGATGGATTGCTGATTTGTGGGCAAGGGGTGTTGAGTTTCGAAGCGATAGCGATGCCGAACTTTTTCTCAGCCTGCTGGCAACGACGATAAGCGAAGATGGTGATCCTGCGACCGTCCTTTGGGGAATTTCCGGGCAATATGCTTTTGCGCTGTGGGATTGCCATGAACGCATGCTTTGGCTGGGGCGTGATCCGGTTGGGATTAAACCGCTATATTTTGTGGAATATAGCGGCGGTCAATTGGCCTTTGCGTCCGAAATTCCGGCATTGCGCAAAATTGTTCCAGACCGACCTGATCCGGACATCTTTCAGAACTATCTGGCGCATCTTTTTGTGCCTGCACCGGCAACCGGTTTTGCCGCAATCAGACAGGTTCAGCCCGGGGAGTTGATCTGTTGGCTGGGCGGGAAGATGGATCGCCGGATGATCTGTGCGGTGGGATCAAGTCTTGCAAGTCCTCAAGGCTGTGATGAACTTGCTATCAATGATCCTGTTGTGGCTTTGCGCCGTGCTGTTCGTCAATCGGTGGCCGATGCGATGGATGCGGACCGGGATGTTGGAGCGTTGGTGTCGGGCGGGATGGATAGTAGCGGGATTGCCGCGATGGCCTGTGATATTGCGCGTGAGCGTGGCCAAAAACCGCCGCCCGGATTTGTTATGCAGTTTGACGGTGCGGCGATGGATGAAACGCCGCGAGCACGGCAACTGGCCGATTATCTGGGGATGGAGTTGCATGTTGTGCCAGCACCCCAGACGGGCGACGAAATTCTGGCCCATTTGCAAGAGGCCCTGGCGGGGTTTGGGGCGCCTTTTGGTAATCCGTCGGTGGTTTTGATGCAGGCATTGGGGCGTGGTGTATCGCGGCATGTGCCGATCTGTTTGGCTGGGGACGGCGGGGACGAGCTTTTTGGTGGCTATCCGCGCTATCAGGCGGCGCGGTTGTTTCAGTTATGGCTCTATGTGCCCGCCTTTGCCCGGCGTATGGTGGCAAAGCATCTTGGCGCGCATTTGCCACGCGGGGCTTCGCGGTTTGTGTACGGGGCAACGGCGGATGATGATCAGGCTTTTAAGTATTGGAATGACCGTTGTGGTGTGCCGGAGCTTGGGGCGGCATTGCAGATACCCGAGTGGGACCCGAACGGTGGTGCGTACGGTGGCAAATATGGTGATCTGTATGGAGATTTACCGGGCCAGATGATGGCGTTTGATCAAAGGGTGACATTGCCCGGTAATCAGTTGGCAATGTCGGATCGATGCGGGATGGCCCATGGTGTGGAATATCGGGTGCCGTTATTGGCCCGTGATGTGATCGACATTGCCCGGCGTATCGCGCCCAAGATGCATCTGCGTGGTGGTGGGAAATCTGTGTGGCGGGCGGCGATAGAACCGATGTTACCCGATGGATATTTGCGTGCGCCCAAGGTTGGCTTTAACCCGCCGGCCGCGATGTGGCTGGCAAAGGTTGGGCCGTTGTTATGGGGAAGCGGGCCGCAGATATGTGACGGGCTGTTTGCCGATTTGCCGGTTACGGGCACCCGGCGGGCGGCATATTGGCAGGCTGCCATAAGTGGCAAGGCGCCGGATATGGCCCTGTGTCTTTGGGCGTTAATGGTTTGGCGCCTTTGGCCGGGGCAGGGGGCGGATGCATCTACGGCTGCGAAGGATATAAAAGCGGGTATCTTTTAGGCGCCGGTTCGGGCCCATTCGCGGGAACGACGATAAAGATTAAGGGCTTTCAGTGCCTTGGGGGCCAGTTGCACGACCTGTTGGGACGTTGCCAGAATGCGGTCTTCGTTGATGTCATCATCTTCAAAGAAGTTTTGTGTGATTTCGCACAGTTCTGAAAGTTGACGCAGACCAAAGGTGCCCGAGGTGCTTTTGAGGACATGGACCTCGTCGCGCACGGTCGCCAGATCATCTTCGGACAGGGCGTTGTCAATTTTGACCAACCGAGTTTCGGTTTCATTGATGAACAGTTCAATCCCGCAAGACGCGCCTTCGTCCCCGGCATCGACATAGAGTTGTTCGAGGGCTTTGATATCAAGTACCGCCCTGGAGGGCAGATCGAGGCGTGCGGGGCGGCTGATGCGTGCCCCCCTGGGCCGCAGGACCGGTGGCGGGGAAAGATGTGTGCCGTTGGTTGATCCGGTTGCGGATTTGTCGGGCGCACGGTTGATCAATTCGCGAATGGTATCAAGCAGTTTGGTGCGTTGGATCGGTTTGTTGATGAATTCATCAACACCGGATTGTCGGGCAATCACATTCCAATCGCGTGACTGATGGGCCGAAAGGGCGATGATTGGGGTTTGGGCGACGGGGCCGGGCATATGGCGAATGCGGCGCGTGGTGTGCAGCCCATCCATATCAGGCATTTCGATATCCATCAGGATCAGATCGGCCGTTACACCGCGACGCAGCATATTCAAAACGGATTGACCGTTGCTGGCTTCGACAATGCCATATCCCTCGGATTGGAGGATGCGGCGTGCGACCATACGGTTGCTTTCGCTGTCATCGGCAATGATCACGGTGCCGATTTTGGCATCATTGGCCGATGCCGGAAGCGCAATCGGATGTGCGACTTCAGCCTGTGTTTTGATAAAGCATACGGAAATCATGCCGCCGTCTTTCAGCTCTGTCTCGCAGAACTGAAGGTCTTCTTCCGCAATGCCGGTGATCAGCTGTTCCCATGCCGGGTTCGCGTAAATGATCCGTTCATTGCTGTCAAAAAGAGCGATGCCCGCAGTCGTCTGCGCCAAAGCATCGATGAGTAGATTATTCATTGGCCACCTTATCAATAGGTGCCCAGTCCCAATCGCGGGTGCATTTTTTGAATTTATATGAAACGTAAAAGTTCCTGCCGCGATGCAGGTATTGTTACAGTTTTTTCGTACAAGTCCATGTTTTTTCCCAATTGCAGGCCAAAGTATTGAACGCAATTTCGACTTTGCGGGGGTTGGTCCGCGATGTGCCAGATTATTCTGGGCGGGTGCCATCAATTGCGGGGATGCAGGAAATGACCCAGTTGCGAAAGGCGACAATCGGGGCATATACGGCACCGACACAGGTTTCTGTCGTCGCCGATTAACCAGACGGGCGGCTTTTCCTGGTGCCCTGAACATTGCATCATGCCGGGGAAGATAAAGCATTTTATATCCTGCATCCTCGGAATATCAGCGCCATATTTCAGGGCCGATTCGTTGTTGAATGAAATTATGGCGCGATTGAAGATTGGGATAATGAAACAAAGCGGGTCATTTTTGGAAAGGAGAAATCCTTGGAAAACGTCATGTGAATGACTGTTTTTCAGAGATTTTAACTGTCAAAACGGACGGTAAGATGAAACGATAACGGAAACAAATGTTTCATTTTTTAGTTTGTTGAAACATTTGTTGTTTCATACGGCTTTCTATGGCGTAATTTTGCAAAGAAGACAGGGAGTTTAGAAGCCGATGGGGGCTTATACTGACTTGCGGGAAAGGTTGATCGCCGAATATGGCGCGATGAGCCCGCAATTGCAGCGGGCGGCGCGTTATATGCTTGATCACCCCGATGACGTGGCCCTGAAATCGATGCGTGCCCTTGCCCTATCAGCGGATGTGCCGCCCAGTACCATTGTTCGGCTTATGAAAACCATTGGGATCGACGGGTATCAGGAATTTCGCCTTGGGTATCAAAACCGGCTGCGAGACATGCCCGCAAGTTATGCTGGGCGCGCCCGCCAGTTGCAGCACCGCGGTGTTGCCGGTGAAATGACAATGAACCACGGCGATGTGGTTTCGGGTGATGAAAATGCGCTGATTGACGAAATTCTGGATCAGGAACATGGCAATCTTGCGCGGTCATACAGCCCGGAAATGCGCGCGGCCCTGATTGCGGCCTGTGCCCATATCGAAGGCGCGCGCCGGGTTTTTGTGCTGGGTCGGCGCGGGGCATTTCCTGCGGCATTCCAGTTTGCCTATGCCTATCGGCTGTTTGGGGACAATTTGACCCTGGTTGATGGTGCTGCGGGCACATTTGGCGACCAGTTGCGTGGCATGGGACGGCGTGATGTCATGCTGGCGGTTTGCCTTAGTCCTTATACCAACGACACGTTGCAGATGGTTGACTATGCGCTGGCGCAAAAATCCACGATCATTAATGTCACGGATTCAGATGTGTCGCCGATTGCGCGTCATGCCAGCGTCAATCTGGTGGTCTCGGATGCATCCCCGTCCTTCTTTCAAAGTTTTACTGCTGCGGTTTCAGTCATGCAGGCGTTGGTAACACTGTTGGTGGCGCGTGGTGGTGAGACGGCCCTGCAACAGATCGCAGTCGCCGAAAAGCAGCTTTCAGTTTTTGACACTTACTGGCAGGACTCCGGTCCCAAACGGAACAATCGATCATGAAGTCACATGTTTTACATCGCAACAGTCTGACCCAGCCACCGCGTGCCGTATCGGGCGATGGCATTTACATTACCGACGCGCAGGGCAAACGTTACCTTGATGCCTGTGGCGGGGCGGCGGTGTCGTGCCTTGGGCATTCCGATCCGGCGGTGCGTGCGGCCATGCATGCCCAGATTGATCAGATTGCCTATGCGCATTCGGGATTCTTATCATCCGATGCGATGGAAGAATTGGCCGATGACCTTGTGGCCCATGCGCCAGAAGGCATTGCCAAGGCGTATTTCGTATCAGGTGGGTCCGAGGCGATTGAGGCATCGCTTAAAATGGCGCGGCAATATTTCCTGGAGATCAGGCAGCCGGATCGCAAATACGTTATCGCACGCCGCCAGTCCTATCATGGCAATACGCTGGGCGCGTTGTCAGTTGGGGGCAATATGTGGCGCCGTCAACAGTTTGAACCGTTATTGATTAACGCAAGCCATATCGCGCCGTGTTACGCGTATCGTGATCAGTTGCCGGGCGAAACTGACGTGGCATATGGGCTTCGCGTTGCCAACGAGTTGGAAGCTGCGATCCTTGAACTTGGCGCAGGCAGCGTTGCCGCCTTTGTCGCCGAGCCGGTGGTCGGTGCGACATCCGGGGCGGTGGCACCGGTGCCGGGATATTTCAAACGTATCCGCGAGATTTGCGACCAGTATGGCGTGCTTCTGATTTTGGATGAAGTCATGTGCGGCATGGGCCGGACAGGCACCCTGCATGCAATCGAACAGGAAGGCATTTCGGGCGATCTGCAAACTATCGCCAAGGGGCTTGGTGCCGGGTATCAGCCGATCGGTGCCGTTTTGGTATCACAGAAAATCGATGATGCAATTGCCAGTGGATCAGGCTTTTTCCAGCATGGCCATACCTATCAGGGGCATGCAACCGCCTGTGCGGCCGCCCTTGCGGCCCAGCGGACCATTCGTGAACGTGACCTTTTGACCAATGTCGTCAAACAGGGGGAATTGTTGGCCGATGGATTGCACGACCGGTTCGGACAGCACCCGTTTGTGGGTGATATTCGCGGGCGGGGCCTGTTCCGTGGGATCGAACTGGTGGCGGACCGCGAAACCAAAGAGGTTTTCGATCCGGCGCGCAAGATCAACGCCAAGATCAAAAAGGCCGCCTTTGCCCGCGGATTGATGGCCTATCCGATGGGCGGAACGATTGACGGGGTGCGCGGTGATCATGTGCTGTTTGCGCCACCGTTTATCGTAACCGAGGATGACGTTGCAAAGATCATTGATCTGTTTGAATTGGCGATGAACGACGTGTTTACCGCCGAGGGGCTTTCATAATGTCATATGGCGACACCCCGTTTTTGATCGCATCGGCCCCCAATGGTGCGCGCAAGACCAAGGCCGATCTGCCCAATATTCCGATCACCCCGGCCGAATTGGCGCGCGAGGCCGCCAAATGCCAAGCGGCGGGTGCGGCAATGATGCATTTGCATGTCCGTGATGAGGATCAGAAGCACAGCATCGATGTTGGTCGATATCGTGAAATGCTGTCTGAGGTTCGTAATGCGGTTGGTGATGACATGGTGTTGCAGGTCACCAGCGAAGCCGTCGGCATGTTTAGCGCCCAAGACCAGATGGCGATGATCCGGGGGCTGGTGCCCGAAGCCGTTTCAATTGCGGTACGTGAAATCGCACCAGATAATGCCAATATGAATGAATTGCAGAAATTCTTTGCCTTTATGCGTGAAGCAAAAATTGCACCGCAATTCATTTTGTATGCGCCGGAAGACGTCACCCGGTTCAATCAACTGGTGAGTGATGGCGTTATCCCGGGGGAAAAATTGCCGGTTCTTTATGTTCTGGGCCGATATACTGCGGGGCAGGTGTCTGATCCCAAAGATCTTTTGCCCTATCTTGATACATCACCGTTTGTGTCGGAATGGATGTTGTGTGCGTTTGGTGCATTTGAAAATGCCTGTGTCCTGACCGGGGCCGGATTGGGCGGCCATGCGCGTATTGGGTTTGAGAATAATCATCTTTTGGTTGACCGTTCGTGTGCGGTCGATAATGCTGCTTTGATCGTTCAGGCGCGCGAGGGTGCGCATCTTATGGGTCGTTCAATTGCGACCGGCGATCAGGCACGAAAGATCATGCAACCGCAGTGGTAAGCTGTGGCGTGCCAATGAAAACAGACCGTTTACTTTTGGGGCAAGCCCAAAAAAAGTAGTGGGAGGTTTCGGGGTTATAGGGTTCCAATTCATGGTGTCCATCAGTATAATCCCATCGCCGAAGCATCTGGTTTATCTGATGTTTCCATATTTTTCTGCTGCGCCTTTCCGGTGCAGTTGAAAACTCTATAACAGGGTGTAAAGGGAGCTAATCCTTATGAAGAAACTTATTGCTGTAGCGGGTGCCATTGTCACGCTGGCAGGTGCGTCGCTGTTCGCCGGTCAGGCGTCGGCACAGGAAAACCGTTTTATCACCATCGGTACCGGTGGCGTAACGGGCGTTTACTATCCGACGGGTGGCGCAATTTGCCGTCTGGTCAACAAAGACCGTAAAACGCATGGTATTCGTTGCTCGGTCGAATCCACGGGTGGTTCGTCTTACAACATCAACACCATCCGTTCGGGCGAGCTGGATCTGGGCGTTGCCCAGTCTGACGTTCAGTATTATGCGCTGCATGGTGAGAAAGCATTTAAGGAAGTCGGTCCGTTCCCTGAATTGCGCGCCGTCTTTTCGATCCATCCTGAACCGTTCACCGTTGTTGCCCGTGCAGATTCCGGCATCAAAACCTTTGATGACCTTAAAGGCAAACGCGTGAATATCGGTAACCCGGGTTCGGGTCAGCGCGATACCATGGACATCGTGATGAACGCCAAGGGTTGGACCCTGGATGATTTCGCACTGGCATCCGAACTGAAGCCAGCCGAACAGTCCCAGGCACTTTGCGATAATAAAATCGATGCCATGATCTATACCGTTGGCCATCCGTCCGGTTCGATCCAGGAAGCCACCACGGCCTGTGATTCGGTTCTGGTCGAAGTTTCCGGTCCTGAAATCGACAAACTGGTTGCTGATAATCCGTATTACCGTGTAGCCACCATTCCGGGCGGCATGTATCGCGGCAATCCGGACGATGTCAAAACCTTTGGTGTTGGTGCGACTTTTGTATCATCGACCAAAACCGATGCGGACGTCGTTTATAACGTTGTGAAAGCAGTGTTTGAAAACTTCGACGATTTCAAAAAGCTGCATCCGGCTTTTGCGAACCTCGTCAAAGAAGAAATGGTCAAAGATGGCCTTTCCGCACCGCTGCATGACGGTGCCGCGAAATACTACAAAGAAGCCGGCCTGATGTAATACGGGCTGAAACGGGGGGCTTTGCAGCCTCCCGTTTTGTTTTCTTGCGCCTTGGGGCATCTAAAAATTTGATAAAATGGCACACAATGATGTGTCAAAATATGCTCCGTAGGTGACCGGGTAAGTGTCTGCGGAGGTTTTTTGTTTCTGGGCAGTCCGAAACAAAGGCTCCGTTTAGACCGGGAGTTTACAATGACCGACGATAAAAGCGCGATACAAGGTCCATCGGACCAGGATCTTCAGGATCTGATTGCGGAAAATGATACCGGTGCGCGCCAGCCGACCGGCACGACAGCGCGTATTTTGCTGTATGTTGCTGTTGCCTGGTCGCTGTTCCAGCTTTGGCTGGCTTCACCGCTGCCTTATGTCGTTAATTTTGCTGTTTTCAATTCGACCGAAGCACGGTCTATCCACCTGGCGTTTGCCATATTCCTGGCGTTTATGGCCTATCCGGCCTTTAAGAGTTCGCCACGGAACTCTGTCCCGATTATTGATTGGGTCCTGGCGTCGATTGGTGCATTTTGTGCGCTTTATATTTATATCTTTTACCGTGATCTTGCATCGCGTCCTGGTCTGCCGATTACGCAGGATCTGGCGGTTGCGGGTCTCGGTCTTGTCCTTTTGCTAGAAGCAACGCGCCGTGCGCTTGGCCCGCCTTTGATGGTGGTGGCGATGTTGTTCCTGGCCTATGTGTTCTTTGGCAATGCCCCCTGGGTACCCGAGGTTCTGCAATGGGCCGGGGCCAGTTTTTCCAAGGCAATGTCGCATCAGTGGATCACGACCGAAGGCGTATTCGGGATCGCACTGGGCGTTTCGACAAGCTTTGTCTTCCTGTTTGTTCTGTTTGGCTCGTTGCTTGATAAAGCCGGGGCAGGCAATTATTTCATCAAGGTGGCGTTTGCCGCCCTTGGCCACATGCGGGGCGGCCCGGCAAAGGCTGCTGTTTTGTCATCGGCGATGACCGGGCTTATTTCCGGTTCGTCGATTGCCAATGTGGTGACCACCGGGACTTTCACCATTCCGTTGATGAAGCGTGTCGGTTTCTCGGGCGAGAAGGCCGGGGCGGTGGAAGTTGCTTCCTCGGTCAATGGTCAGATCATGCCACCGGTCATGGGGGCTGCGGCCTTTTTGATGGTTGAATATGTCGGCATTCCATATCCGGAAGTCATCAAGCATGCCTTTTTGCCTGCGACTATTTCCTATATTGCGCTGATCTATATCGTCCATCTTGAGGCGCTGAAAGCCAATATGCAGGGGCTGCCAAAGCTTCATCAATCGACGCTTGGCCAGACCTTGATGCGGTCGTTGCTATTCGTTCTGTCGCTGGTGGTTTTGTCGGGTGTGATCTATTACGCCATCATCTTCCAGAAACAATTGTTTGGAAATGCGGTTGGCTGGATCGTCGCCATTGAATGTGCGCTGGTGTATATTGCCGGTCTTTATTATGGGGCGAAATTCCCCGATCTGGAATTGGACGACCCCAATCAGCCGGTGGTGAAACTGCCGGAATTGGGTGAAACGGCCAAGGCCGGTTTGCATTTCCTGTTGCCGGTTGTTGTGCTGGTCTGGTTCTTGATGATCGAGTTGAAATCACCGGGGCTTTCGGCCTTTTGGGCGACGGTTTTGATGATCTTTATCATGCTGACCCAGCGCCCGATCAAGGCGTTCTTCCGCAAGCAGCCCGATTATATGAGCGAGCTTCGCGGTGGTGTGGCCGATGTGATTGACGGTTTTGCGACCGGGGCACGCAACATGATCGGTATTGGTGTGGCAACGGCTGCGGCCGGGATCATTGTTGGTACTGTATCGCTGACCGGTATCGGTCAGGTGATGGTTGAATTCGTCGAACTGATTTCGGGCGGCAATCTTATGCTGATCCTGATCTTTACCGCCGTAATCAGCCTGATCCTTGGTATGGGGCTTCCGACGACGGCGAACTATATCGTGGTGTCGAGCCTGATGGCGCCGGTGATTGTTGAACTTGGTGCCGAAAACGGCCTGATTGTACCGTTGATCGCGGTGCATCTGTTTGTGTTCTATTTCGGGATCATGGCCGATGTCACCCCGCCGGTGGGGCTTGCATCCTTTGCCGCGGCAGCGATATCGGGGGCCGATCCGATGAAGACCGGTTTTGTCGCATTCTTCTATTCGATGCGGACCGCCGTTCTGCCGTTCCTGTTCCTGTTTAATACTCAGCTTCTGATGATTGGTCTGGATCATCCGATAGACGTGGTGGTGGTGATCACAATATCGATTATCGCCATGCTGATCTTTGCCGCAGCGACACAGGGCTATTTCTTTGCCCGGTCAAAATTGTGGGAAAGTGCGGCACTTTTGTTGATCGCGTTTACGCTGTTCCGTCCGGGTTTCTGGCTCGACATGATCGAGCCGCCTTATGAAAACCTGCCAGCGACCGCCATCGTTGAAAAAGCGGCAGCCATGCCAGCAGACACCAGCATTCTTTTGGATGTTGAAGGCATGAACCTGGAGGGCGAGGATATTGCCAAATCGGTGATGTTGCCTTTGGGGCCGGCTGCATCGGGTGATGATCGTCTGTATAACGCGGGCATCGTCATTCGTAATGAAGACGGCAAGGTCTTTATTGATGATCTGGTGTTTGGCGGCCCGGCCGAGAAAGCGGGGCTTGATTTTGATTTTGAAATCACCGCGATCAAAGTTGCCGCCGACCGTATGCCCAAAGAGGTGTTCTATATCCCGGCATTCATTTTGCTGGGGGCGATCATCGTGTTGCAACGCCGACGTCGCCGTGCTGAACCGGCTTAAGGAGGGCCAAGTCCATGTTTAAGGATATTCTGGTTACAGTGGATCTTGATCATGAATCGTCTTGGAAAAAGGCGATTCCGGTTGCGGTCAAGGAAGCCCAGACATTTGGCGCGCGTCTTCATGTTTTAACCGTGGTTCCTACGGTTGGGATGTCGATGGTCGGGCAGTTTTTTCCCAAAGGTTACGAGAAAAAGATTCTTGAGGCCTATAATGAAAAACTGCACGCCTTTGTGACCGAACATATTCCGTCTGACATTAAGGTTCAGCATATCATCGGCCAGGGAACGGTTTATGAAGTGATCCTGAAAATGGCAAAAAAGACTGGATGCGATCTGATCGTTATCGGGGCACATCGCCCGGAATTGAAGGATTACCTTTTGGGGCCGAATGCGGCACGTGTTGTCCGGCATGCCGATTGTTCGGTGATGGTGGTGCGCGACTGATCCCGGTTAAGGCCAACTGATAAATTCAGACGGGCCAAGACAGACAAATGAAAATGGGCAGTGCCGAATGGCACTGCCCATTTTGTTTGACGCAATAATTTGATGTGACGGGTTATTTGGCCGCACAGGGGTTTGCAGCACATGGGTTTGCCGCGCAAGGATTGGCCGCAGCACAAGGATTTGCGGCGCATGGGCTGCATGGATTGACGATTTTTTTCGCCGCACAAGGATTTGCAGCACATGGGTTTGCCGCGCACGGGTTTGCCGCACAGGGATTTGCCGTACAGGTGGCGACTTCGGCAGTTGGCGATGGCAGCGGTGCGGCCATTGCCATCGGGGCAGCCATGGCAAGCCCTGCGCCAATGGCAATCGCGGGGATCAGGGATTTATGCATGAAGGTAGCTGATTTTTTAGACATTGGTTGCCTCACTGAAAAACTGTTTATGTCGATCCGATTGCCCGGACGTTTGTTAATTTGTCGTCCGACCGGAGGCCAATATGCGCCAAATCATTTGCCCTGGTACGTCACATGGTTTCACTGTTGTGTGAGACCGCCGTGTGAAGCGGTTGATGAAAAGATTGTGACGGCAAACGATATTTGAATTTGGTTGTTCGTGAATTTTTGTGCTTTGTTAGCAAAGCAATTGAAAAACCGTTCAAATTTGCACATTTAAAAAATCAGGGACAAAGGTATCGGGGCAAGGCGCGGGGTTGAATAAACCGTGAGAACCGCCACCACAGAGACCAGGGAAGGCAATGATAAAACAGCACTGGCAAATGATGGAAAGAGGCGTTGCGGGCGTTCTTATTGCAATGTCGTTGCAATATTCCGCGATGGCCCAAACAGAAAATGTGCCGATCCCCGATGTGGCAGAGGTTCCAGGGGGCTGGTTTTTCCAAGGATCGGACAGTGTCGAGCGGCAATATGCCTATCAGATCGACGAACATGTCTATGGTCATGATATCAGTCGTCGCAATCGTTGGTACGATGTTGAAATTGATAAATGGCATATCTATTTGCCGACCTATTTTATAATGACCACCCCGGTTACCAATGACCAATACGCAGCATTTATCCGCGATACCGGGTATGCATCGCCTGATATCACCTCGGAAGATTGGGAAAGCCTTGGTCTGATATACGGATATGACGCAACGCGCCCGTTTGCGTGGAAAGGCGATACGCCGCCGCGCGGCAAGGGAAACTATCCTGTGGTGCTGGTGTCCTGGCGTGATGCACAGGCATATGCCCGATGGCTTCGCGAGAAAACCGGTATGAGGTGGCGCCTGCCGCCGGAACATTATTGGGAAAAGGCCGTGCGGGGTCCGGATGGGACATTTTACCCGTGGGGCAATATCTATGATCCCAATCAGCTTAACAGTGCAGATCGCGGACCGTTTGAAACCATGCCGGTTGGCCAGTTCAAGGCGGGCCCCTATGGGCTTTATGACGGTGCGGGTCAGGTGTTTGAATGGACATCAAGCAGTTCGCAACCGGGATACCGGATTGTAAAGGGTGGATCGTGGGATGATCGGGGATGCGGTGTTTGTCGCCCGGCGGCGCGTCATGGACGTGCTGAGCACACACAGCATATCCTGATCGGTTTCAGGTTGATGTACGAAGCTCCTTTCCATTGATGGGCGATGCTTGCACATTTTGACTAAATCACTAATTCTTGATCGGGCCTGATTGGCTGGACTCTGAGGATGGGGTATTTTGCCTTTGTGGGAAGGTTCTGAATCGCACGATAACTGGTATTGGAATGACCGAATTTACAATTGACTGGACATCGTATCCGACAGGACGGCTTGAACGCATGCTTGCCGCAGGGCGCGATGTTATGGAATGCCACCGGGTACTGACGCTTACCGGCGACAATATTGTCGGTGAACTGATCAAGACGGGCGGTTCCTTTTTCGAATGGTCTCATTATCCCGAAGGGGATGTGTATGACCGTAATTCGCATGCCCAGTTTTATTATCACGCCCACCCCAAGGACGAGCAGCGAGACTGGAAAGAGCATGGTCATTTCCATACTTTTCTGCGTCCGCGTGGCATGCCCGAAGGTTCCAAGCCCCTGCCCATAGATGGGTTTGAATTCCCCGAGGGCCCCAATGATGCGCTGTCGCATTTGATTGCGGTTTCCATGGATGAATTTGGTTTTGCCCAGCGTTTGTTTACGACAAATCGCTGGGTCACAGGCGAGGTCTGGTATGACGGCGATACCGTGATCCGGATGCTGGAAAACTTCATCATTGATCACGCACAGCCTTCCTGGCCGGTTAATCGGTGGATTTCCGGAATAATCATGCTGTATCGCCCGATGATCGAATTTCTGGTGCGCGAACGCGACGTGGCGATTACGGCCTGGCAGGAAAAATATCCTGATCGTGATGTTTATGAAGACCGGGAACTGGAAGTGACATCGACCATCGATATCCGGGTCGAAGATCAGATACGCGCCTTGACCGAGGAACTCGGACGGCGGCGTGTGCGCGCCTGAGGTCTCATTTGTAATTGCGTAAAATGAAACGGCCGATGCATTCGCACCGGCCGTTTTGATATGATATCGCGCCTGAAAGGGGGATTAGTTTGCTTTCAGGTATTCGATAACATCAGCAATTTGGTCGTCCTTTTTCAGCTTGAAGGACATTTTCGAGCGTTCTTTGGAGCCTGCGATTTCGCTGAGTTTAGCTGATGGATCCTGAAGATATTCGGTCAGGAAAGCTTCATCAATTGTGAAGCCTTTTTCGCAAGCAGCCTGATAGCCTTTGCCGTATTTGAAGTCTTCGACATGGCCACAGTTTTTGCCGATGACACCGGCAAGCGATGGGCCAACTTTGTTTTTGCCAGCCTCGATGCTGTGGCAGGCAGCGCATTTTTTGAAGACTTTTTCGCCTTTTTCAGCATCACCAGCCATTGCGGGAGCAATAGCGATCATGGCAATGGTTGCGGCGAGGGTAAGCGTTTTGGTTAAATTCATATCGCGGGCCTCTCTTGGTCTGTCGTGGTGGTCCCCACTGCATTGTGTCGTTGGTTGCTCATCAAGTGAACTGAAAAACACAAACAGGACCGAAAATTCGCTTTTCGTTAAAAAATATGGGCTTACTGTTGAGTTTCCCGAATTCGACACGACATCTAGCACATGCAGGCTTATAATAATTTGCGTTTAGTCAATCGGGTCTACAGTGTATAAAGATATACGAATGGTTGGCAGCCGATTGCTTAGCGTGCCGGGAGAGCTCCATTGCCGCGTATAACCAAAGAAGATCTTAGCAATCTGATTCAGGATCCGTCCGGGAAGAATCGTGCTGAAACGGCTGATAAAATCAGTCGTGAATTTACCGCTGATACTCTCAGCGACAGTGAGCGTATTCTTGCGGAGGATATCTTTCGCCTGATGGTGCGTGACGCCGAAGTGCGTGTGCGCAAGGCGTTGGCCAAGAACTTGAAACAAACACCTTTGGTGCCACATGACGTTGCCGCCACTTTGGCGCGCGATGTTGATGATGTGGCCCTGCCGGTCCTGAAGTTTTCAGAAGTTCTGAATGACGAGGATCTGGTTGATATCATCGGCGACAATGCCGACAGTGTTGAGAAACAGCGTGCAATTGCATCACGCCCGCATGTGTCGGAAATTGTTTCTGCGACCCTGGTGGATATCGGTCATGAAGATGTCATGGTCGATTTGATATCAAATGACGGTGCCGAACTCAGCGAACATTTATTGCAAAAAGTCGTCGATGATTTCGGCGAGAACGAACGCATTCAAAAACCGATGATTGAACGCAATCATCTGCCAATCACGATTGCCGAACGGCTGGTGACCCTGGTATCGGATCGCATGCGGTCCGAACTGATTTCGCGCGGTCATATCCCCGAAGGGATCGTCAATGCGGTGATGACCCAGTCACAGGAAAGTGCCACGATCGGCCTTTTGGGGGAGGGGGCGGAAGAACGCGACGTTGAAGTGCTGGTCGAGCATCTTCATACCAATAATCGTTTGACCAGTGGCTTGATCTTGCGCGCGCTTTGCATGGGCGATGTTGCGTTCTTTGAAGCGGCATTGGCGCGACGTGCGGGGGTGTCGCTGATCAATACCCGTATTCTGATCCATGACAGTGGTCCGTTCGGGTTTGAGGCGATTTACAACAAAGCTGAAATGCCTGCCCATTTCTTCCCGGGGGTCCGGGCGGCAGTGGAAGTTGCGCATGAAACCGATTTGGATGGCGGCGAACGTGATCGTGAACGTTATTCGCGCCGGATGATTGAGCGGGTCTTGACGCAGTATGGTGATCTTGGAGTTGAATTTGATTCCGATGATGTCGATTACCTGATGGGCCGCATGTTGCAATTACCCAGCGAGCGGAATTTGCCGCACTAATTACCGCGCATGATCGTTTGGATATTTTAAAAACCGCCCGTTTTTCGGGCGGTTTTGTTTTGCGGCATCATCGGATCAACCCGCGGGGCGAGGATGGCCATCAAAAAAGGCGCCGTTTGCACGGCGCCTTTGATATGGGGATCAGGTGATCCTATTCAAGTAAAGTGTTTGGCATCCAAAGAGCCAGTTCCGGGAAATACATCACCAGCAACAGCCCAATCACCTGCAGGATCACGAAGGGGATAATGCCTTTGTAAATCTGCTGGATGGAGATCGATTTTGGCGCAACACCTTTGAGATAGAATAGCGCAAAGCCAAAGGGTGGTGTCAGGAAGCTGGTTTGCAGATTGACCGCAACCATCACCGCGAACCACGTCAGGATTTGGGATTCTGTTGCCCCGATACCGGCAACCATCAGATGATCACCAAAATCAAGCTGGGCAATGACCGGTGCAAAGATCGGCAGGACGATCAGGGTGATTTCCACCCAGTCAAAGAAGAAGCCGAGGATGAACACGATCAGCATCAGCAGGAACAGAATACCCCATGCGCCAAGACCGGCACTGTTGACCAGATCAATGACCAGATCGTCACCGCCTAGTGAACGGAAGACATAGGAGAATACAGTTGCCCCGGCAAACAGGAAGAACAGCATCGCACCGGTAAGGGCGGACCGTTCACAGACGTCTTTAAGCACATCCCATTTCAGACGGCCTTTGACGATTGCCAGGAAGGTTGCGCCAACCGCACCAACGCCTGCGGCCTCGGTCGGGGTGGCAAAACCGGCAAAAATAGATCCCAGAACCAGAACGATCAGGAAAACCGGCGGGATGAAGCTGCGCACCATCATACGCACCAAATCCATGCCGTGGACGGCTTCGTCGTCGGGCAGGGGTGGGGCCAGATGCGGCTGCATCTGGCAGCGGACGAAGATATAGATGGTGTAAAGCGATGCCAGCAACAGGCCCGGAATGATCGAGGCCAGGAACAGATTGCCGACCGATATTGACAGGAGGTCGGACATCAGAACCAGCATGATGCTTGGCGGGATCAGAATGCCCAATGTCCCCGATGCGGCAATCGTTCCGGTCGCAAGCGACGGATCGTAATTGCGGCGCAGCATGACAGGCAGGGCCAGAAGGGTCATCATGACAACCGATGCACCGATAATACCGGTGGTCGCGGCCATGATCGTTCCCATCAGGGTAACGGAAAGTGCCAGACCGCCCGGAACCTTGCGCATCAGCATGTTCAGGCATTCAAGAAGGTCTTCGGCGACCCCGCTTTTTTCAAGCATCGTTCCCATGTAAATGAACATCGGCACGGCAACCATCACCATATTTTCGGCAATGCCGCCCCAGATGCGGGACACGATGTTGAAGAATTCAATGAATGAGAAGACGTCAAAGGCCATGCCGAGAAGGCCGAACGCAATCCCGATGCCTGAAATGACAAATGCAACCGGAAGACCCGAGAACACCAGAATGCCCAGTGAGGCAAACATGATCAGCGGAAACCAGTCTTCGATATAGAAGTTTTCCATTTGGAATTATCCCCGTTCCGCGATCAGTCTTTGAGCCTGGCGGCTTCGTTGCCAAGGTCTGCGTGATGTGTGGCGCCAACATAGTGACCGGCGTGATTACGCAGGTTGGTCGGGCCGAACACAAAGACATAGCATTTAAGAAAGACCGAAAGACCGGCCATGGCGAGAAGGCCGAAGCCGATGGGAATGGTCGATTTGATGATCCAGCGATGGGTCAGACCAGTGGTTGCAGCCGAAACTTCGTTGTTTTCGAAGGACCGAAGCACAAAGTCATAACCAAAATAAAGTACCAGCCCGCAAAATGGTAAAATACACAGAATTGCACCGATCATTTCGATGATGGCACGTGTGCGCGGGCGAAGGTTGTCACGGATTAGTTCGATACGGACATGTGAGTCACGAATATAGCCAAAACCGAAACACAGCATGAACAGGCCGGTATGGAGATGCCATTCCAGTTCCTGCAGCTTGATTGATCCCTGACCGCCAAATTTACGCTGTATCACATCGTATACGATGGTCAGCATCAGCGGGATTGCGAGCAGGGCAGCCCATTTCCCGACACGGGAAACGATGGCATCAATGCCGTCACTCAGTTTTAGTAGCGCTTCCATTAAAGAGCCTCCCGGGGTCTTTTCTTTTCGCGGTCAAGGCCGGGGCCATTTGGCACCCGGCCTTGCCGAGACTTTTCTTGTGGTCTGATGCAAGTCGCCTCAGACTCAGGACAGATTAATCGAGATATCCGATATCTTTCCAGATTTTGTAGTCTGCGCGGAAGCTCTGCAGGTTTTCATATGCTTCTTTGAAAGGCGCATCCTGTGCAGAAAGTTCGCCGGCGACTTCTTCCCAAGCGCCACGCATGGCGTCGAGCATTTCAGGCGACCATTTCTTGATGTTCACACCTTTTTCCTGAAGTTCTTTCAGGGCTGCGAACTGAATTGCTTCACCTTCGGCAAAACCATAGGCCAGATTGTCGTTACAGACGCTTTCGATCTGTGCCTGCTGGGTTTTGTCCAAACCGTCCCACTTCTCTTTGTTGATCATAAGATCGAAGAAGGTGGACTGCTGATGCCAGCCTGGGAAGTAGTAGTATTTGGCAACCTGGTAGAAGCCGAGCTTGAGATCAATCGCAGGCATCGAGAATTCGGTCGCATCAATGGTGCCGAGTTCAAGTGCCGGATAGATGTCGCCAGCCGAAAGAAGCTGCGTTGAAACGCCAAGCTTCTCCATGACTTTCGCGCCAAGACCAAAGAAGCGCATTTTCAGGCCTTTAAGGTCATCAACACTGTTGATTTCCTTGGAAAACCAGCCAGAAGCTTCTGGTGCGATCAGGCCGCAGAACAGCGACTTGATACCGTGTTCGGCATACAGCTTGTCAAAGATTTCCTGACCGCCGCCAAATTTAACCCATGCCAGATATTCACCGGCCTGCGGACCGAATGGAACGGAACCAAATAGTTGCAGTGCGGGAACTTTACCAGCCCAGTAACCCGGGGTCGAGAAAGCAGCATCGATGGAACCGGTTGAAACCGCATCGAAGACTTCAAGTGCCGGAACAAGTGCGCCCGGCTCATAGAATTTAATGTTGATATTGCCGCCAGAAACAGCGTCAATTCTTTCATCAACGCGTTTGCCAAGCGTCCCAAGCTGGGTCAGGCTGCCAGAATAGGTCGAACCCATTTTCCAGCGAACACGTTCTGAGGCATCGGCATTAGAAGCAACCGAAGTAAGTGCAGCCGCTGCAAGGACAGCCACACAGGTTGCTGATTTCAGAATATTAGAAAATTTCATTCGTATCTTCCTCCCTAAAGAAGTCCGAAATTGGTATTACCACATCGGAACGACAACCGCCTGTTGCTTTTATTATTACCGGCGGAATCTTTCCGATCCTCTTGTTGCGGGGCGAAGCTTAAGCGTATTTGGCAAGTATGGGCAAGTTTGTTTCGCCCGCGGCGCAAGAAAATATCTTCGCTAGCGCACAAATATTGCTTGATTTTACCGGAAAAGCGGGATTTCCGCATGGAAATGCGTATTTCCACCAAGTGGATCATATTGCATAGCTCTCATTCAAAATTGTTATAGGTGAAGCGTGTGCGACCTATCCTTTGGAGCGAATCGGTGTCCCCCGAAATTTGCCGTCAAAGGTCGGAAACAGAAGTTTTGATGTGGATGGAAAGCCGTGCAGGAACCCGCGTCAGAAACCGGATAGCGCAATATCGCCATTGCAGGTGCAAACCGGAAGGATCAAACCGGTGCGGTTCTGCGTGATTATGGCGATGTGGTGGTTTTGACCATTTGGAGGTCTTTTGGGGCGCAATGATTTGGCGCCGGAGATTTCGCCGATCCGGGGCGTCATGTGCAAGCCGGGGCAATGAATGCGATCTGGGAATAAAGGGTCTGAAATGAAAACGGGAAGCCTTTGAAAAGGCTTCCCGACTGATGGTCGGAGCGAGAGGAATCGAACCTCCGACCCCTGCCTCCCGAAGGCAGTACTCTACCAGGCTGAGCTACGCTCCGTCAGTTCGCGGTTTTTAGCCCGTCTTTCTGGCGGGATCAAGCATAATCCGGCTAATTTGGTCAAAAAAGTTGGCTGTTTCCGGTGGGGGATTTCAGGGGGCCATAGGCCTGCGTTTGCCCGCCATATTTTGGGTGAAAATGGTGGCAAATCCTGAATACGCAAAAGGCCCTAAAACGGAAACCGTTTCAGGGCCTTTGAATGATGGTCGGAGCGAGAGGAATCGAACCTCCGACCCCTGCCTCCCGAAGGCAGTACTCTACCAGGCTGAGCTACGCTCCGTCATTCTGCGAAGCCGGGTGATAATCCCAATTGCCGTTTGACGCAAGGATTTTTTGCGCCAAAAGGCCGGGACCCCGGCATGCGATATCAGTATGGGCGAGAAATACAAAACTCGACGGCTTCGATCATTGCGTCCTTGGCCGGACCATCATCAAAGCGCGTCAGGGTCTCGATGGCCATCTGGCCAAATTCACGGGCACGGTTCATTGATGCGTCAAGTGCACCATATTTGCGGATCAGTTTCTGGGCGCGATCAAGGTCGCCATCGACGAATTCCTGATCTTCCATGCAGCGGCGCCAGAAGGTTTTTTCTTCTTCGGTGCCTTTGGCATAGGAAATGATGACCGGCAGGGTGACTTTACCGTCGCGGAAATCATCGCCGACGGTTTTGCCAAGGGTTGCCTGATGCGCGGAATAATCCAGCACATCGTCAATCAGCTGGAACGCGGAGCCAAGATAGATGCCATACAGGCGAAGGGCTTCTTCATCCTCGGCCGGGCGATTGGCAACCACCGCACCGATTTGTGATGCTGCACCAAACAGCGCTGCCGTTTTTGCGGTAATGACTTCGAGATAGGATTTTTCCGTGGTCGCCATGTCATTGGCGGTCGATAGCTGCAAGACTTCGCCTTCGGCAATGACCGCCGATGCCTTGGCCAGAATGTCGAGGACCTTAAGCGAGCCGTTTTTGACCATGACAACAAATGCGCGCGCAAACAGGAAGTCACCGACCAGCACGCTGGCTTCGTTGCCAAACAGGGCATTGGCCGATGCCTGGCCACGGCGGAGCAGGCTTTCATCGACAACATCATCATGAAGCAGTGTTGCGGTGTGGATAAATTCGACACAGGCCGCAAGATCAACCGCAGACGTACCGCCCTGATAGCCGCAAAGCTGGGCGGATGCCAGTGTCAGCATCGGGCGCATGCGTTTGCCGCCTGCGGCCACCAGATGGCTTGCCAGTTGCGGGATCAGTGCAACATCACTGTGCATATTATCGATGATAACTTGATTGACGCGCTTCATGTCGGCATCGACAAGGCGGATCATGGAATCAAGGCTGGGCTCGGTCGTCTGCTGCGTTGCGATTTTGGTCACGCTTTAATCCGAAACAATTTTTGGCGTATTGACCCCGCCCACCGGGACGGGTAACGCTGATTTCAGTGGGCGGCCTCAACATAGAGACGCCGGGCGGTTATGGTCAAGTGGACAAATCGTTGCCCGTTGCGCAACAATGCCTTGTTTTGGGGGCATCCGGTACTGACCGAGGTCAAATTTGCACTGCCCTGCGCATATATATAGACAACATAATTATACAATAACCAGTCAGGGTACATAAAACGTATGATCGAGCTATTTCGCAGCAATGACCCGATAGAGCTTAGCTGGGCGCAATCGGTTCTCGCCGACGAAGGCATTGGCAGCCATATTTTTGATTATCATGCCAGTATCCTTGAAGGATCGATCGGGGCTTTGCCGCGCCGTTTGATGGTCGATCCAACAGACGAAAGCCGGGCAAAATATACTCTTGATATTGCCAGACGCGATCTGGATGCGCATAACGCACGACATGATTCCGAGGCCGGGGACGTTCAGGAATAGGAATCTGGCATATAAGCAGTGCAGGATTAAGCGGACGAATGACCCAGACCGATTGCGCATTTAAGGTTCCCGATTTTGCGGAAGACCGTATTAGCCATGATTTCCTGCTGGGAGGGTCGGTGATCCTTAAACAGCCGGTTGATGGGTATCGTGTGGCGATTGATGCTGTTTTTCTGGCCGCAGCGGTGTCGATCAATTCCAGACGTGATCAGAAAATCCTTGATGTCGGGGCGGCAGTTGGTTCGGCGGGGCTGTGTGTGGCGCGCCGTCTGGACGATGCACAGGTGACCGGGGTGGAGATTCAAGATGATCTCTATGCGCTGTATTGCCGCAATGTTGTTGAAAACGATCTGATTGGCCGGGTGATGCCGATCCATGGGGACATCAATGATCGCGGCTTGCCATTGGCGGCGGCCAGTTTTGATCAGGTGATCACAAACCCGCCCTTTTATCCCGGCGGTACACGCCCGGCCAATGAAAGCCGGGCCAAGGCCCATCAGGAAATTACCGCCGATTTGAAAAGCTGGATCTGGTTCTGTTTGAAGATGCTGCGCCCCAAGGGGCGGATTTCTATCGTGCACCGTGCAGATCATCTGGATCGGATTATCGGGCTTTTGCATGGCCGGGCCGGTGATATGACGATTTATCCGATCTGGAGCAAAGCCAGTGCGGAAACGCCATTGCGTGTGATTGTATCGGCGCGCAAGGGTGTTTCATCGCCGCTTAGGATGCGGCGCGGGATTGTTTTGCATGATGAGGCCGGGGTGTATTTGCCCGAAACCAATGCGCTTTTACGCAGTCTATCTGCATTGCCCGGTTTCTAAATCGGCTGTGGTTTAATATAAGGGCATTGAAAGTTGCACCGCCGGTCGGTTGCGGGCCTCAAAATTGATGCTTTGGGATATGCCATGCTGAGTTTTTCGAAAATCCTTTTTACCGCATTGATCGTTGTGGTGGTGTGGCAGGGCTTTAAGCTGTTTAACCGTGCCAAGCAGGTTTCCGCGCAGGAACAACCGAAACAAACCCGCCACGCCAAGCAGGCAAAATCGCAGAAACACGAAGCGGTGGCGCATGATCTGGTGAAATGCCCGAAATGCGGCGTTTACCATGCCGATGGCAGCGCGCATGTTTGTGACCGCTGATTTGCGCAGGTTACATATTTGCCTTTGCTGATTTCTGCTACTTTCGGCCAATAGCCGGTATTTTTGCTTGGAAAAGCAATCCGTTCTGTGGATGCTATATGCTGCAACGCGGTATAAAAATCGGCGCGATGGCATAAAAGCGCGAAATTCAGGCCCCCTCAGGGCTTTTGCGTTCTTGACCGCGACGGGGTGGGGCGGTAGCTTGCCGCTCTAAATTTACCGACAACATAATAGTGAGTTCGCGCAATGGCGCTCGACGGGTCGCAACGTCCCCCATCATTCCAGGAAATCATCCTTCGACTGCAAAGCTATTGGGCAGATAAGGGATGTGTCATCCTGCAGCCCTATGACCTTGAAGTCGGGGCCGGTACGTTCCACACCGCAACCACGTTGCGCGCGCTGGGTCCGGAAAGCTGGAATGTTGCCTATGTGCAGCCGTGCCGCCGCCCGACTGATGGTCGTTACGGCGAGAACCCGAACCGTCTTCAGCATTATTACCAGTTTCAGGTTCTGATGAAGCCGTCACCGGCCAATTCGCAGGATCTTTACCTTGGTTCGCTGGCGCATCTGGGCATTGATCCGTTGGCGCATGATATCCGCTTTGTCGAGGATGACTGGGAAAGCCCGACACTGGGGGCTTGGGGCCTTGGTTGGGAAGTGTGGCTGGACGGGATGGAAGTTACCCAGTTCACCTATTTCCAGCAGGTTGGCGGCTATGAATGCGATCCGGTTCCGGTCGAGATGACCTATGGGCTTGAACGATTGGCGATGTATATTCAGGGTGTCGAAAACGTTTACGACCTTGATTACAACGGCAATGGCGTGACCTATGGCGATGTGTTCCTGCAAAACGAAAAGGAACAATCGGCCTATAACTTTGAAGTCGCCAATACAGACGTTTTGTTCCAGCACTTTAAAGATGCACAGGCCGAATGCGGCGTTAATATCGCGCGCGGTCTGGCGCTTCCGGCCTATGAGCAGGCGATGAAGGCCAGCCATATCTTTAACCTTCTTGATGCGCGCGGCGTGATTTCGGTCACCGAACGTGCGGCCTATATTGGCCGCGTTCGTGACATGTCGAAATCCTGCTGCGAGGCGTGGCTGCGGTCGCGCGGTCATCTGAAAGAGGAGGCATAGGTCATGGCCGAATTGCTGCTTGAACTGTTTTCCGAAGAAATTCCGGCCCGCATGCAGGCGCGTGCGTCCGATGATCTGACCAAGCTGGTGACTGCGGGTTTGAAAGCCGCCGACCTTGGCTTTGATCACGTCGAAGCATTGGTCACACCGCGCCGTTTGACCCTGATTATTGATGGCCTGCCGGAAAAACAGCCCGACCTTCGCGAAGAACGCCGCGGTCCGCGTGCCGATGCACCGGAAAAGGCGATTGCAGGCTTTTTGGGCGGTAATGGTGTGACGCTTGAACAATGTGAAAAGCGTGAAACGCCCAAGGGTGTTTTCCTGTTTGCGATTGTCGAGCAAAAAGGCCGTGCCAGTGCCGAAGTGATCAAGGATATCGTCGAAGACGCTATGGCAAAGCTGCCTTGGCCAAAATCGATGCGCTGGGCCGACCAGAAAGTTCGCTGGGTCCGTCAACTTGACCGCATCCTGTGCCTGTTTAACGGCAAGGTGATCCCGGTATCATATGGTCCGGTCACCGCAGGGAATATCACAAGCGGCCATCGTTTCCTGGCCCCGGCAACCTTTAGCGTTGCCAGTGCCAGGGAATATAAGGCCAAGCTTGCCTTTGCCAAAGTTATGCTGGACCGTGAAGAACGCAAGAAAGTCATTCTGAACGGGGCGCGCAAGCTGGCCGAGGCCGAAGGTTTCAAGCTTTTGGAAGATAACGGGCTTTTGGAAGAAGTCTGTGGTCTTGTTGAATGGCCTGTGCCGGTGATGGGCAAAGTCGATGATCAGTTTATGGATATCCCGCGCGAGGTTTTGGAAACCTCGATGCGTGAACACCAGAAATATTTCGTGGTCGAAGACAAAACCGGCAAACTGGCTGCACGTTTCATCACCATTTCCAACATGGTGACGATGGATAACAACGCCCAGATCATCGCCGGGAACGAGCGGGTTTTACGTGCGCGTTTGCATGATGCGAAATTCTTCTGGGATCAGGACCGGAAGATGACGCTGGAACAGCGTTTGCCGAAACTCGACACCATTGTGTTCCATGCCAAGCTTGGCACGCTGGCCGCGCGCGTTTTGCGCCTGCGCGGGCTGGCGCGTGAACTCTCGGCCGATATTGACGATTGCGATATCAAATTGGCGGATCGTGCGGCGGAAATCGCCAAGGCCGATCTGGTTTCGAACATGGTGTTTGAATTTACTGAACTTCAGGGATTGATGGGGAAATATTACGCCGAAAATGACGGCGAAGCCCCGGAAGTCGCCAATGCCATTGCCGAGCATTATGCCCCGGCTGGTCCGTCGGATATGTGTCCGACCGCACCGGTTTCGGTTGCTTTGGCACTGGCTGAGAAGCTCGATACCCTTGCCGGGTTCTTTGCGATTGATGAAAAACCGACCGGGTCAAAAGATCCGTTCGCATTGCGTCGCGCGGCATTGGGTGTCATCCGGCTGGTTTTGGAAAATGGTTTGCGGGTGCCGCTGCGGCGCATATTTGCCTTTGCCGTTTCCCAATATCCGGCCTCTATTCGTCGTGACGAGGCGGTTGATGAACTTTTGGCATTCTTTGCCGACCGCCTGAAAGTCCATCTGCGTGAACAAGGTGTGCGCCATGATCTGGTGTCTGCCGTGTTTGCATTGGATGGCGAGGACGATCTTGTCCGCCTTCTGGCCCGTGTTGATGCGCTTGCCGATTTTGTTTCGGGTGAAAGCGGCGTCAACCTTATGGCTGGGTACAAGCGTGCGTCCAACATTCTGCGTATCGAAGAAAAGAAGGATGAGAAATCCTATGATGCGGAGGTTTCCGCCGATCTTCTGACGCAGGACGAGGAACGTAAACTGTATCAGGCGCTCATCGATGTCCGGCATAAGGCTTTGCCGCTTCTGCGGGCTGAGAATTATGCCGCGGCTATGGCCGAGTTCGCGCATTTGCGGGGCCCGGTCGATGCATTCTTCGAAGGGGTCACGGTAAATAGTGACAAGGCAGAAGAACGTGCCAACCGGCTTAAGCTTTTGGCGCAAATTCGTACTGCCCTGCATGATGTTGCCGATTTCTCGAAGATCGAGTCATAAATACGGTCAAGGACACGGGGTTCCCCGCATCGCCTTGACCAGATGAGGAAAAGGCAAGATGACCAAATGGGTATACGGCTTCGGTGGCGGTAGCGCCGAAGGACGTTCCGATATGCGCGAGCTTTTGGGCGGTAAAGGTGCGAACCTTGCCGAGATGAGCAATCTTGGGCTTCCGGTCCCGCCGGGCTTTACCATTACGACCGAAGTTTGCACGGCATTTTATGACAATGACCGTGCGTACCCCGATGGTCTGGATACCGAAGTTGAAAAATCACTGGCGGCTATTGAAGCGCTGGTGGGCCGTAAATTTGGCGATGCCAAAGATCCGTTGCTGGTTTCTGTTCGATCCGGCGCGCGGGCATCGATGCCCGGCATGATGGATACGGTTCTTAATCTCGGCCTGAATGATGAAACGGTTGAAGGTTTGGCGGCGGTCTCTGGTGATCGCCGTTTTGCGTATGATAGCTATCGCCGCTTTATTCAGATGTATGGCGATGTCGTTCTGGGCGTTGAACATTATCATTTCGAAGAAATTCTTGAAATCCACAAGGAAGACAAGGGCTATGTCCTTGATACCGAAATGGATGCCGATGACTGGCAGGCGGTTGTTCAGGGGTTCAAGAAAAAGGTCGATACCGAACTTGGGCGTCCTTTCCCGCAGGACCCGCGTGAACAGCTTTGGGGCGCGATTGGGGCGGTTTTTGGTAGCTGGATGAATGCGCGTGCCAATACGTATCGGCGTTTGCATAGCATCCCGGCCAGCTGGGGCACGGCGGTTAACGTTCAGGCCATGGTCTTTGGCAATATGGGCGATGATTGTGCGACCGGTGTTTGTTTCTCGCGCAATCCATCAACCGGCGAAGATCGGTTTTATGGTGAATACCTGATTAATGCGCAGGGCGAAGACGTGGTTGCGGGTATTCGTACCCCGGCACCGTTGACCAAGATCGAACGCGAAGAATCCGGTTCTGACCTTCGGTCTATGGAAGAAACCATGCCTGGCGTCTTTGGCGAGTTATGCGATATCCGCGACAAGCTGGAAGCGCATTATCGCGATATGCAGGACATGGAATTCACCGTTCAATCGGGCAAACTTTATATGCTGCAGACCCGGGCAGGGAAACGGACTGCCAAAGCAGCCCTTCGTATCGCGGTCGAAATGTGCGAGGCAAATGTGATCACACGTGAAGATGCGCTTCGCCGTGTTGATCCGGCCCAGCTTGATCAATTGTTGCATCCAACGCTTGATCCGGCGGCGGAGCGCAAGGTGATTGGCATGGGGCTTCCGGCATCGCCCGGCGCGGCATCCGGCCAGATCGTCTTTTCCGCCGAAGTGGCCGAAGATTGGGTGCACAGCCGGGGCCACAAGGTCATTCTGGTGCGGATCGAAACCAGCCCCGAAGATATTGCCGGTATGCATGCTGCGGAAGGTATTTTGACATCGCGCGGTGGCATGACCAGCCACGCGGCCGTGGTGGCACGTGGCATGGGAACGCCGTGTGTTTGTGGTGCCGGTCAGGTCAAGATCGACTATGCCAATAAAACCATGATGTCAGGTGGGGTAACCCTTAAGGAAGGGGATGTGATCACCCTTGACGGGGCAACCGGCGAAGTGATGTTGGGCGAGGTTGCGACCCTGAAGCCTGATCTTTCGGGTGATTTTTCGCAATTGATGGAATGGGCCGATGGTGTGCGCCGACTTAAGGTCCGCACCAATGCCGAAACCCCCGATGACGCGGCAACCGCGCGGGGATTTGGGGCCGAGGGTATTGGCCTTTGCCGGACAGAACATATGTTCTTTGACCCGGCACGCATCATTTCCATGCGCGAAATGATTTTGGCAGATACCGAAAAGGGCCGTCGCGCAGCCTTGGACAAGCTTCTGCCCTATCAGCGTCAGGACTTTATTGATCTGTTCCGGATCATGAAGGGACTGCCGGTGACGATCCGTTTGCTTGATCCGCCGTTGCATGAATTCCTGCCGCATGGCGATGCGGAAATCGCCGAAGTTGCCAATGCTGCTGGTGTGGCCGAGGCGGTTGTGCGCCGCCGGATATTGGAGCTTTCGGAAGCCAACCCGATGCTGGGTCATCGCGGCTGCCGTCTTGGCATCAGTTATCCTGAAATCTATGAAATGCAGACGCGCGCGATTTTTGAAGCCGCGATTGAGGTTTCAAAGGATGGTGGCGATCCGGTAATCCCGGAAATCATGATCCCGTTGATCATCGGCAAGAAGGAACTTGAAATCCTTAAGGCCGTGATCATCAATGTTGCGAGCGAAGTCGAGGCCGAAAAATCGGCCAAACTTGAATTCCTTGTTGGCACCATGATCGAATTGCCGCGTGCCGCACTTAAAGCTGGTGAAATCGCCGAAGAAGCCGAATTCTTTAGCTTTGGGACTAACGATTTGACCCAAACGACCTTTGGTCTGTCACGTGATGACGCATCCCGGTTCCTGGATACTTATATTTCCAAGGATATCTTTGCCGGTGATCCGTTCGTGTCACTTGATCAGGAAGGGGTTGGTGAGTTGGTCAGCATTGCGGCGGAACGTGGCCGCAAAACGCGAAGCGACATCAAGCTTGGCATTTGCGGCGAACATGGCGGCGATCCGTCATCGATCGCATTCTGTGATCAATTGGGGTTGGATTACGTATCGTGTTCGCCTTATCGCGTGCCGATTGCGCGCCTTGCCGCAGCACAGGCAGCACTGAAAAGCTAATTCGTGCGGATGTGATCCGGATAGATATTAATAAAACGGCGGCAGGATAACCTGCCGCCGTTTTACTTTTGGTTGGTTTTTTGTTTTAGGCTGCAGGTTCCGGCAGTTTGACCCAATCAGGCACATGAACGGTGATTTTGGCATCGCCAGCGGTCAGTTCCGCGTCATTGCCAATGCGTTCCAGCCGGATCAGGGCAAGACCGCCATTGCCATGGATGCTGCGGATGATACCGGCTTCCTTGTCGCCATTCATGATGGCTGTGCCGGTTTCAGGCGCCGGGCCGATAATCGTGATTGGCAGCAGGCGTTTGCGCACAAGGCCGCGATACTTGGTGCGTGCGGTCAATTCTTGGCCCATATAGCAGCCTTTTTTGAAATCAACGCCGCCAAGTTCCTCGAACCCGTTTTCAAGCAAGATCGCCCGGTCGATTTCCATTTCCTCGCTGCCATTGGGCAGACCAAGGGTCACGCGGCGCTGGTGATAGGTGTCGGCATCACTTTCGGTTGCGCCAATTGCGGCCATCTGGGTCAATTCATTCTTCGGCAGCAAAACACGTGCGCCCATCAAGCTCAGGCGTGGGTCGACAGCCTTGATGCCGTCGGCCAATGGTGCTGTCGCACCAGCTGTGTCAGGCAGATTAAGGGCTGTAAGCGCACCGTCGCCAAAGACGGTAATGACGTCATAGCTTTCGGTGACGTCGGTTAGCTCGACCTTGGCGCGCAGTTTGTACATGCGGAGTTTTTTATAAAACTCGGCGGCGCGCGCACCGTCTTCGCCACGTTCGCAATCGATCAGAAGGCTGTCCTGGTCCTGCTGATAGATGAAAAAATCAAACAGGAATTTTCCCTGCGGGGTCAAAAGCGCCCCATAGCCGGAATGATCAGCGGTGATTTTTTCGATGTCGTTTGATACCAGCCCTTGAAGGAAGCTGACGCGGTCTGGCCCGCTGACACGGATAACGGCCCGGTCAGGCAAAGGGGTGTATAAAGTCTCACTCATTTTCTTATGGCTCCGGTTTATCGGAATTCGTTGGCCGAAATGTGGGGCAATGACCGGGATTTGGCAAGGGGCGTTTGATGTATGGCAAAAGAGTTATATTGCAAGAAAAGCCTTCATAAATTGCCCGGGAACCGATAGAACGCTTGTATGAAAATATTGATGCTGGACCGTTCAATCGGCTTTGATCCCAAGGATCGTGAAGCCCGCCCGCTGGGATCGCGCCAACGCGGATTTATCGCATTGGCCGAGGCCCTTGTTGCCCGTGGTCACAAGGTTGAAGCCCGCCGGAACGGCGGCATCGATCTTGATCATAACGCTGTTGCCTGGCGACAGCTTGATAGCGCGATGCCGCCGTTTGGTGGCGATCCGGTGGATCGGGTTCTGGTCTGGCGCGATGCGGAATTGCTGCGTCATCCATCAATCCCTGACGGTGTTGATTGCTGGCTTTGGTTCGATGGTCTGGCGCCTGAGCTTAATGCTGATAAGGCGCGATTGGCTTTGCTTGAAACCGGTGCCTTGGTGATTTTTGTCCATGAAGATCAGGGCAAGGCATTCGACGGTGAGACGGCCAAACGACCGGTTGTAATTGCCCCTGGGGCGTGCCCGGCCTTTGCCATGGCGTCAAACATGCATTGGGCGTTTGAAAGCCGCGATGATCTTGCGGTGACGGTCGCCAACAGCAAAACCGGTATTGCCCAGATTATTCGCATCTGGTCGGCTTATGTCGCGCCAAAGGCACCTGATGCGGTGCTTGAAATTTATGCCGCCGATCTGTTTTCGGCGATGGCGGGCGAAAACGACGACGTTTCTGATGAATTGGTCGATATGGTCCGCGAAAATATTGACAAGGGCGTTCGTGTTTGCCGGCCGATGCCCGAGGGCGATATGGCTGAACGTGTCGCGAATGCGCGTGTTTTCTTGCATCACGGTAAATACGGTCATGATCAGGTCGGTCAGTGGATTTGCGATGCGCAGGCCGCAGCGACGCCGGTTGTATCCTATGGCGGGGTTGCCAAGGCGCGGGTCGAAAATGGCAAGACCGGCTATATCGTTCCCGATGAAACGGCCTATGGCAACTTGGTTACGCAGCTTTTGTCCGACCGCCAGATTTTCGCCAGCCAGTCCGAGGCCGCGCGCAGTAGCCGCCGTGAATGGCTTAATGTTGCTGGCGCGCTGGAGAAACTTTAAATCGTGCGCTTGCTGTTCATTACGTCGAACCGCCTTGGCGATGCTGTTCTTTCAACATCGGTATTGCGTCATTACGTTGAAACCAATCCCGGTATCAAGGTAACGGTGGCATGTGGGCCGGTTGCCGCCCCGATTTTCGAAGCCGTAGCGGGGCTTGAACGCATCATTGAAATGCCCAAACAAAAACGCGGTGCGCATTGGTGGAAGCTTTGGAAATCTGTTGCGTTCCATTGGTGGGATATCATTGTTGATCTGCGTGGCAGTGCAACGGCTTATGTCCTTCCGGGGTGGAAGCGGGTGGTGCTTTCAGGCAATGATGATGATCTGCATCGGGTTGAACAACTTGGGCGCTTGATCGGTATTGATCCCGCGCCAGAGCCATTTGTTTGGACCGCGCCCGAACATGACAAGCGTGCCTTGGAACTTTTGCCTTTCGATGAACGGCCGCTTTTGGTGGTCGGACCAAGTGCGAATTGGATCGGCAAGACATGGCAGCCGGAACGCTTTGCCGAAACCATCGGTAAATTAAGGTCGGTTGGCGGTGTTTTGGAAGATGCACATGTGTTGCTGGTGGGGGCGCCAAATGAACGTGATGCATCCGAGCCGGTGATTGCATCGATCCCCGAAAATCGCCGGACCGAGATTTTTGGCAATGAGCATCTTTTAACCGTGATGGCGTGCTTGCGCCGTGCTGATTTGTATGTTGGCAATGATTCAGGGCTGATGCATATGGCGGCTGCATCGGGAAAGCCGACCATTGGATTGTTTGGTCCGTCACGGGACGAGCATTATCGACCTTTTGCGAAATGGGGACGCGCAGTCCGCACCGATTGGTCGTATGACAAAATTATCGAAAACAGAACCAGTCGCTTCTCCAAGGAAGTGTTGATGGATACATTGCCGGTCGACAAAGTTGTTTTGGCAGCAGAAGAACTTATGGCGGAATACCGGATGGAGGAAGGAACTCATGGCTGATAAATCACCGCGCCTTTCCGTGGTTATGTGCGCACATAACGAGGAAGAACGCCTTCCATCCTGTCTGAGCCACCTGACCTTTGCCGATGAAATTATCGTTCTTTGCGATAAATGCAGCGACCGGACCGAGGAAATTGCCCGTGAATTCGGCGCGAAAACCATCACGGGAAGTTGGGACATTGAAGGCGAGCGCCGCAATCGCGTTCTGCAAGAAGCGACCGGCGATTGGGTTTTTGAAGTCGATGCCGATGAACACGTGAATGAAGAACTTGCGAAATCGATCCGCAAGGCAATCGTGGATACCGAGTTCGACTGTTTTGTCGTTTCTGTGCATAATTATATCGGCAAGCGCCTTGTGCGATATGGCTGGGGGGCATCCTATGGAACTTCGGCGGTACGGCGTTTATTCCGTGCTGGCAGAAAGACCTGGAGGGCAGAACGGGTTCATCCGTCATTTGAATTGACCGGACGAACCGGGCCGTATCTTGACGGTGCGCTGTTGCATTATGTCGATCGCAATATCAGTGACATGGTCAAAAGACTGAACAGTTATAGTTCTGCACGTGCTGCTGATCTTAGGGCCAGTGGCAAGATTGGAAGCTTTGCGAATAATTTCAGGCGTATCTTTTCCCGATTTTTCCGCTGTTTTGTTTCGCGCAAGGGATACAAGGAAGGTGGAATGGGGTTCCTGATCGCGGTGTTTGCAGCTTTGTTCCCAATGTTGTCCTATTTGAAGGCTCGATACGACGATGAATGAGGATGGTTGGCGCTTGTAAACAGTGACAGACATTTAGCCGTCAATTTGTAGATTTTATTTTGCGATCTTAAAAGCAAGGCTTCCACGATTTTAAGTGGGTTGTAGGTAATATGTCCTCTGTATCCGGTATTCTTTCCAGGAATAGTGTTGATGTCGACGACCGGAAACTGGACCAACTTCGTGATGCGTTGCTTCATCGTGGTCCGGACGGGGCAGGGCGGTATGTGAAGAGCGGGGTTGGGTTTGTTCAGACGCGTCTGGCGATTATTGACCTGACTACCGGTGATCAGCCCCTGTATCACGAGAACGGCAGTGCGATTGTTGCCAATGGCGAGATTTATAACTATCTCGAACTGCGGCGGGAGCTGGGCGAGGCGGGATTTAAAACCGGATCGGATAGTGAAACAGCGCTTCGCCTTTATGCGCGCGATGGTATTGCCGGGTTTGATAAATTGCGCGGGATGTATGCCTTTGCAATTCATGACGTGGTCGATAATCAAGTCATTTTATGCCGTGACCCATTTGGCATCAAACAGCTTTATTATGTTGAAACACCTGATTATTTCGCATTTGCATCCGAGCCCCATGCCTTGATCGCAGCCGGTTTGGCAGGGCGGGAGTTGCGCTCCGATGTTCGTGCCGAATTATTGCAAATCCAGTTTGGTACCGGAACCCATACAATTTTTGATGGTATCAACCGCTTGTTGCCGGGCGAGACGCTTGTTCTGAAAAACGGACGGGTGGTTGAACGCCGCCGTCGTGCGGTTTTAAGTGATGAAGGCGTCCTTGGGACCAGCCTTGAGGATGCGCTTGGCGAATGGGATCGGGTGTTTGAAGAGGCCGTGCGATTGCATCAGCGATCCGATGTTGATTATGCCATGTTCCTGTCGGGTGGGGTGGATAGTGCATCGCTGCTTGGCATGATGCATCGGTTAAATGAACGACCTGTCTGTGCCTATACCGCCGCCTTTGAGGCCGGTAGTGTGCATGATGAGCGCGAATTGGCGCGTAAGGTCGCCAAAGCCTGCAATGCCAGACATATCGAAGTTATGTTTTCGGAAAGCGATTTTTGGGATCTGTTGCCCGAAGTCGCCGCGGCGGTTGATGATCCTTGCGCTGATTACGCAATCCTTCCGACGTATAAGCTGGCAAAAGAAGCCGCGCGTGATTTTAAGGTTGTCCTGTCCGGCGAGGGCGGGGACGAGCTGTTTGGCGGTTATGGGCGTTATCGATCCGTGATGCGGCCCTTCTTGCTTGGCGGGCGGGTGATGCGGTCCAAGGGGACTTTTGATGCGCTGGATGTCTTGCGTGCCGAGGTTGTTCATGGTTGGCGTGATGGTATTGCAGCATCGGAAAACCGCGAAAGTCGCGGAAAACGTTCGCGATTGGCAATTGCACAGGCGGTCGATTGTTCCGACTGGTTGCCAAATGATCTTTTGATCAAGCTTGATCGTTGCCTGATGGCGCATGGTCTGGAAGGCCGCACGCCGTTTCTTGATCCGATGGTGGCCGAATTTGCGTATCGCCTGCCGGATCGTTTGAAGATCCGAAAAGGCACTGGAAAGTTTATGTTACGCAACTGGTTGGACCGTTGTCTGCCGATGGCGGAACCATTTGGTAAAAAGCGCGGCTTTACGGTGCCGGTTGCCGAATGGATTGGTCAGCAGGGCAAACGTTTGGGCCCGCTGGTCGCCAGACAGCCTGGGATTACCGAAATAGCCAAGCCGGGTGCTGTTGAAAAACTGTTTGTCACTGGTGGCAAGAAGGAAGGTGCAGCGGCATGGCATTTGCTGTTTTATGCGCTTTGGCATCGCAGCAATGTCTTGGGCCACGCGCCGAGCGGCGATGTGTTTGAAACCTTGACGCATTAGAACCCGAGAAGATTTCAAAACGGCGGCGGGGATGGCCGGGAACAAATTGCACGCTGGCGCATTTGCATAGCATGTGATTGTTTCTGAAACAGTATCGGGAATGAACCGATGATCCGCGCTGACCATTTTTCGATGATAATTGTTTTGCTTTTTGCTGTGACCCTTTCATGGCTTCAGGTGTCGTCGGGTGATTTTACGAATAAAACAGTTCTGGTCCCGGTTCCGGATGATAAAAGCGGGATCGAAATGTATGTGATCCGCCATGATGTGCCGCGTTCAGTACCATGTGGCAATGTTTGCGATACAGTTGTTGTGAAAAATGCCCTGGGTCTTGGTTCGCGTTTTAGTTCAGTCTTTGTACAGGCCAGTATTGCGGGCCATTGGGAGCGCTGACATTTTCGCTCAGGGCTGTCAAAATGACCTGAAGGTTTGGCCGCCGTCCGGAGGATTTTATGGCTAAAGCATCCGTCTGGGCGATTATTCCCCGCCTTTTAAGCAGCTTATTCCGATCTGACGTGCCTTTGCGCAGCAAGGCGTTACTGTTGCTTGGCCTTGTTTATTTGATCAGTCCGATTGATCTGGTGCCTGACGTGATTGTTGGGATCGGCTGGATTGATGATCTGATTATTGTTCCGTTATTGGGCTGGCTGTCCTTTCGAAGCCTGCCAGAAGCAACTCAGGATAACATGGTTCGTGACGAACCCGTGATCGACGCGGCCAAACCGGTGTCGCGCAAGTGGCTTTATCTTGTCATTGTGATTGCTGTGATTGTCGCAATTGTCATGCTGACCGGTCCTGATGGTCGCATGTTTCGAAACTGAATGGCCTCCCTCTCCCCCCTCCAATACCTTTGGCGTATTTGACAGGATCGGCCTTGGCCCCATAATCTTTTCGGCAAATTACCGAATGATGGGACGTTCATGGCAGACAAGTTTCGCGGGCTGGTTCTGAGCCAGCAGGATAAATCGGTTCAGGCCGAATTTCAGGATTTAAGTGTTGATGACTTGCCCGATGGCGACGTGCTGGTGCGGGGGGATTGGTCGACTTTAAATTACAAGGACGGCATGATCCTGAACGGGTTGGGCCGCCTTGTGCGACATTATCCGCATGTTCCTGGTGTCGATTTTGCCGGTGAAGTTGTTTCATCAGGTGATGGGCGATACGCGCCCGGCGATCAGGTGATCTTGACCGGTTGGCGGGTTGGTGAAGCCCATTGGGGCGGATATGCGCAATATGCCCGTGTCCGCGCCGATTGGCTGGTGCCGATGCCCGACGGGCTTGACGGGGCACATGCGATGGCAATCGGGACCGCCGGATTTACATCGATGCTGGCGGTCATGGCGCTTGAAGAACAGGGTGTTTCACCAGATCAGGATGGCGAAATCCTTGTTACGGGGGCTGCGGGTGGTGTCGGGTCGGTTGCGGTTAGTATTCTGACCAAGCTTGGCTATCGTGTTGCTGCGTCAACCGGGCGAAAAGATACCCATGATTATTTGCGCGGTCTTGGAGCGGTTTCGATTGTGGATCGATCCGAGCTTGAGGATGCAAGCAAGCCGTTGCTGAGCGAACGTTGGCTTGGTGCAATCGATAGTGTTGGCAGCAGCACATTGGCGCATGTTCTTTCAGAAATGAAATATCATGGTGTGGTGGCGGCCTGCGGGTTGGCCGGTGGGCCTGATTTACCTGCGACTGTTATTCCATTTTTGCTGCGCGGCGTGCGCTTGATCGGAATTGATTCGGTCATGTGTCCCTATGAAAAACGGGTTTCCGCTTGGGACAGACTGGCGCAGGATTTACCGATGGTCGGGCTTGACAGTGCGACAACAAAAGTTGCGCTGCGCGATATTTTGCCATGGGGGGAGAAGATCCTTAAAGGGCAGGTACGTGGGCGGTTGTTAATCAATGTTCAGGATTGCTAGTCAGGGCGAATATATGCAGAATCAATTTGCTCTGCTTCATCGGGCAGGGAGTTATCGTTGGATGCTGCCAACGCTGAAATGAAGAGGGTCCGACCGTTATGACTGACAACCGGTTTCGAATCCTTCTGGTTGAAGACAATCCTGGCGACGCCTTTCTTGTCAAAACGTTGCTCGAAGAAACCGGCGAGCAATTCGTGATCGAGCATCGTTCCGACCTTGCATCGGCCATGAAGCTTTTGAATAGTTCGGCTTCAAACGGTCAGTTTGACGTTGTTTTATTGGATCTGACATTGCCCGATTCTTCGGGGGTCGAAACCATCAGCCGGGTGCGGAGCTGTTTAAACAGTGCGCCTGTGGTGGTCCTGACCGGGCACAAGGATGAAGAACTGGCTTTTGAGGCCCTTCAGCATGGTGCAGAAGATTATCTGACCAAGGAATTCCCGGATGGTCGAACCATTCGGCGTTCGATCCGCTATGCGATCGAGCGGTCACGTGCCGATCAGGCATTGAAAGAAAGCGAAGAACGTTATCGCAAGCTGGTTGAGCTGGCGCCGGAACTGATTTCAGTTCTGAGCGGCGAAGAGATTGCCTATATCAATCAGCAGGGCGTTGAGATCCTGCAAGGTAATGACAGTTCCGATCTGGTCGGACGCAGCTTCATGGATATGGTTCACCCCGATAGCCGCGAGATCATGGGCGAATATATCGACCGATATGCTGGTGGCTATACCGGGCGGGCTGATTTCGTCATTATGTGTCGCCGTGGTGATAATGAAAATGTCGAACTGGAAGTTTCGGCCATTGCCTTTACCCATGAAGGCGCGCCGGCGATGTTGATGCTGGCCGAGGATGTGACGGAAAAGCGCAAGATCGAACGCCAGTTGGTTCAGACATCGAAGCTTGCCAGTCTTGGTGAAATGGCGGCGTCGGTGGCGCATGAAATGAATCAGCCGCTTAACGTTATTCGTATGGCGGCTGATACGTGTTCATTGCAGTACGAATTGGATGCGGTTCAGGCGTCTTTTCAAAAAGAACGACTATCGCTGATCAGCAGCCAGACCGAACGCATGGCCGAAATCATCCGTCATTTGCAGATTTATAGTCGCCCCGATGAAGATGATTTCGAGTTGTTTGATCCGATGCGCGCGGTTACACGTGCGGTGGACATGGTTGAACATGATTGTCGTCTAGCTGGGATTTCTGTTGACGTTGTGCCGACGGAACAAAACTGTCAGGTGATGGGCCGTCAGGTGCAGCTTGAACAGGTTTTGGTCAATATGCTGACCAATGCGCGGGATGCGATCACGGAAAACGGTGATGATGCTGGCGGTATTGGCGGGTTGATCCGCTTAACCGCGATGATCGATCTTGATCAGCAAGTGTTGCGGATTGCGATTAATGATAATGGCGGTGGCGTTCCTGAAGACGCGATCGGGCTTATTTTTCATCCCTTCTTTACCACCAAGGATGTCGGCAAGGGTACGGGGCTTGGGCTTTCAGTCAGTTATGGAATAGTCGAGGGTATGGGCGGGCATATTGATGTGCGCAATGAAGGGGATGGGGCATGTTTTGAGATTGTCCTTCCTGCCAGTCATATTGGCGAGAACCCGGCAGAGATTGATGAAGCTGACAATGTTATCCCCCTGTTGCCACAGCCAAACCGAAAATCCGCAGCACCGCTGCGCAATTTGCGGGTTATGGTTGTCGATGATGAAATCGACGCAATGGAAATCATTTCAGCCTATCTGGAGGCACAGGGCTTTGCTGTTTCAGCCGCAAGTGATGGTGAAGATGCCCTTGCAATTGCCGGTGTGGTGCAGCCCGATATCCTGATTACCGATATCCGTATGCCGCAAATGGATGGCAATAGTTTGGTCAGGGCGTTGCGTGAACGCAATCCATCCTTGCCAGTGATCGTTATGACGGGACATCCAGGCGATGCCGATCGCCCGGCAGAAGATGGTGATGATGCGCCAGTGATGGTGATGTCAAAGCCACTGGATCTGAAGGAGCTTCTGGCAACACTTGACGAGATATCCGAGGTGGTTGCGTCCTGAAACAAAAAACCCGGCCAATGGCCGGGTTTTGAATGCGGTCGGTATGTTGCCGGGGCGCGGAATCTTATGCTTCCCAGCCGAGTTGCATGGCAATTTTAACGGCCTGCGTACGGTTGGCGGCGCCAAGTTTTTTGAAAATGCCGGTCAGGTGAACCTTTACGGTGATTTCACGCACGGTCAGCTGCTTGGCGATTTCCTTGTTGGACAGGCCCTTGGTCAGGAGTGCAAGAACTTCGCGCTCACGATTGGTCAGTTGACGCAGGGGGTTGTCGTGAGTCAGGCCATCCAGATCAATCTCGCCCGGACGGAGTTTTGAACCATCATCTTCAAGCAATGCGGATGGAATGTATTTTTCACCCGAAAGAATAAGGCGCAGGGCGTTGATCAGCGATTTACCTGACAATGTCTTGGGTAGATATCCTGACGCACCATGTTCGAGTGCATTGAGGACATCGCTGCGTTTGACTGAGCCCGACAGGATGACAACCGGAATTTCCGGATGTTTCTGGCGCATGACGGTAAGGCCCGACAGGCCGTTCATGCCGGGCATGTTCAGATCAAGGATTGTCAATTCAACCGGCGTATCACCATCAACAATTGAAAGCGCCTCGGCAAAGTCCTTTGCCTGTGCAACTTCGACTTCTGGGGCTGCCGTTTTCAGAAAGGATGTGATCCCGTCTCTGACGAGGTCATGGTCGTCCGCTAGCAGGATATTCATGTTTTTGTGCCGTACCCGTTTTTATCCGTATCCCGCGAAAGGCGGTACCGGTATCGCGCTCCGCACCCAAAAACACGGAATCGCGCAAAGTTGTCATCTTCCAAAAATCCGCGTCCCCCCGGACGCGAGCGCAGCATTAAATAATTCTGATGCTCTGTCAAACTACAGGAAGGTCTTTAGAGAGTGATATTATCCTTAAGGATAGGTTGGTGTGTGTGGTGATAGTCTGTTTCGCGCAGATTGCATAGTGAAATCGGTTGCAACTTCAAGTACCTGACCAAAAGGATCAGGCATTAATCGAAATTATGCCGGTCGCGTCGTTTCGTGATTGGCTGTAACCGGGGATCGGTTTTGGTTCTTCATCAGCACCTGTTGCACGCAACAGGCTGGCCTGACGGAATGCAGACATATCTGCCCCGGACGGGGCATTAGGTGCCAGAGCGGCATTTTGCAAGGTTGCTAATGCGCGTTCCTTGTCTTCCGGGCTTCCTGAAAGGCTTGCCGCGACATCGACATGACCGCCAATGGCATATGCTTTGCCATCCGGACCGATCTGATATTCATATTGCGGGGCAGAACCATAGGGGCCTGCTGCGGCAGCATGGGCCTTTTCTTCTTGCTTTACCGCCGAATCGCGGGCTTGTAGCTGGGAAACGTCAGCTTTTTCAGTGGCATCCAAATCAGCGGGCGCTTTGTTGCCTGCCGGGCTGTTTTCGGTGCTTTCGTTGCTTGCTTCAAGGGCATCGCGATATTCACTGCGACTTGCGCCACTGGCCACCGCTTGGGCTTCGGTAAGTGTTCTAGGGTCAACAATACGGTTGCGTAAGCCTGAACTGGCTTCGTCGCCAATCCCGTATGGGTTGGTGCCCGAACCGGATTGTCCACCTGTCTTGACTTCAATTGCCTCATATTCGGCCAATACGCTGCCATCAACGGTCTGCGCGATCTCCCTGACATTCAGGATGACGCCCAATCCTCCCCCCGTAGGGTTGGCTATGGTTTGGCCAGTTGCAATCATTGGATCAACAGGTGTTCCCTGATGGTGGTCAAAATTCAATACCAAAGGATAGCAGGAAATTTACCCGGAGTCTCGTTTTTCGACCTGTTACCTGACCACCAATGGTGCAGATACAAGCTTGCTGTCTTGCGTGACAAGACCTGTCCTGTTACAGGAATGCTCGGATTTTGAATGCGCCGATATGCAAGGCGGAAACATTTTAAGACAGGAAAATTTGATCGTGATGTCCGACTTTGTCATTCCCGCGAATGAAAAGGTTCTGGTAACCGGGGCTGCCGGTTTTATTGGATCGCACCTTTGCCAAAAACTGCTTGAACAGGGCAGCACGGTTGTCGGGCTAGATAATGTTAATGACTATTACGACGTCAGCTTGAAAGAAGCGCGGCTTGCGCGGCTTGAGGGAAAGGACGGTTTTAAGTTTGTTCGTATGGACTTGGAAAACCGCGAAGGCATTGCTGATCTGTTTGCGACCGAGAAGCCAGCTTATGTTGTGAACTTGGCGGCACAGGCCGGGGTGCGCTATTCGATTGAAAACCCGCATGCCTATGTCGATGCCAATCTGGTTGGGTTTACCAATATTCTTGAAGGATGTCGTCACAACGGTGTGAAGCATCTTGTCTATGCATCAAGCAGTTCGGTTTACGGTATGAATACCGAGATGCCGTTTTCGGTGCATCACAATGTCGATCATCCGATCAGCCTGTATGCAGCATCGAAAAAAGCCAACGAGCTGATGGCACATACCTATAGCCATCTTTATCGATTGCCGACCACGGGGCTGCGCTTCTTCACTGTTTATGGTCCATGGGGGCGCCCGGATATGGCGCTGTTCCTGTTTACCAAGGCGATCCTTGAAGGTCGCCCGATTGACGTTTTCAATGAAGGTAAAATGCGCCGCGATTTCACCTATATCGATGATATCGTCGAGGGGGTGTATCGTTGCATTTCAACCGTTGCGGCGCCAAATCCAGACTGGAATCCGGCAAAGCCGGACCCGGCGACAAGCTCGGCCCCGTATCGTGTGTTTAATATTGGCAATAACAACCCTGTCGAATTGATGCATATGATTGGCACGATTGAAAAGGCATTGGGCAAAACGGCCGAGAAAAACATGCTGCCGATGCAGGCCGGTGACGTTCCTGCCACCTATGCTGATGTTGATGCCCTGACCGATGCCGTCGGCTTCAAGCCGGAAACGTCGATTGAAACCGGGATTGGCCGCTTCATTGAGTGGTATAATTCATTTTACGGATAAGATGATTTGAAATTTGCTGCCATTTTTGTGCTGTTCGCCAATGCGTTTTCGGCGGGCATGATGTTTCTGGCCAGCGTGTTTATTTCACGCTATGGCGGTAAGGATCTTTTCGGTTTCTTCAGTGTGGTTCTTGGCGTTGTGGTAATTGGTGCAAAGGTTGCGACATTGGGGCTTGATGTTGCAATCGTAAGATTTCTACCTGAATATCGATTTAAGAAGTTGGCTAATGTATCTGCGGGGATGCAGCGCTTCTCGCTATTGATTGCTTTTTTAGTGTCGTGCATAGGAGCGGTTGCATTTGCCATCTTGCTGCATTTCATGAGGGGGTACGCTACCGGCACGGCAATGGCAGCGGCATTATGTCTACCAATGGCAGCAATCTTGGCGGTTTTGCAGAGTGTTATTCGAGCGGATGCGAATGTATCGCGCGCTGTTGTGGGGGAAGCAATTGTTCGTCCTGTTTGCTTTGCAGTAGGATTGCTCTTCGCTTATTTTTCTTTACTTGGCCAATTGACGCAATCTGGTGTCGCTATTTCGTATTTGATCGCTTTGAGTGTGGCTGTTCTTGTCGCCGCCGAGTTGGTTCGGCGTGGGAAGCATATTCATTGGCAGGAGCGTTTTCATGTTACAAGAGCGCAAATTTCGGTTTGGATGGGGCATGGTTTCAATCTGTTGCTGTCTGAATCGGCGACGGCGGTAATCAATCAGGCACCAATTGTACTTGCGGGGCTTTTGCTCTCTGCGTCTGAGGCAGGTGAAATGAGTGCTGTAATTCGCCTTGCGATGCTCGTGATTTTTGCCCTTACGGCTGTTCAATCCGTAATCACACCATTTTTGTCTCGTGCAATGTCGCGTGAAAATCAGTCGGAGCTTCAGGCGCTAGTTGCGCGCGCATCAGGTTTTACGATGCTTGTCGCATTGCCTGTTTGTGGTGTTTTCATTGTATTTTCATCTGAATTTATGTCTTTCTTTGGTGAGGGGTATGAGAGTGCGGGGCCATTACTGCAAATTATGCTTATTGGCTACTTGATATACGCTGCAGCAGGCCCTGCAAGCGGCTTACTGACTATGACTGGTCAGCATGCAATCGCGCGGAAGGTTATTTGTTGCGCTGCTGTGATGATGATTATCGGTGCTGGAGCGGCTATACAGATTTTTGGTTTGAGGGCCGGAGTTTGGGTTTCTGCTGTTGTTATCGGTGGCTATCCGATATTCCTCGCACATTTCTGTAAAAAGTTGCTTGGTGTTGACCCAACTATTTTATCAGTACGATTTCTTTTTCGATGACAAAAACAAAGCAGTGCACACGTAATTGTATCTGGGCAGGTGGTCCAAGCATCTAAAATTGGAGTATAATTTTGGAAAATGGTGCTGCTGGGGAGATTTGAACTCCCGGCCTCTCCCTTACCAAGGGAGTGCTCTACCCCTGAGCTACAGCAGCATTGGGCCCTTGCGGTGCGGGCGGGTTATAGGCCACAGGTTGGTAATTGGTCAAGCCCGAAATATACGAAGTTTTTCGATTGTGTGCCGATAGTGTGTTTTCGCCAAGTTCAGCTGCATTTGTGCGCGGGATAATTTATAAAGCTATGTATCCATGAACCGAATGATGTGATGGGACGATGACGGCAAAAAAATCCTTTGAACGACCGGCAATCAATGAGGAACGGCAAAAGCGCGAGGCAGAGGCATTACGTGCCAATCTGGCGCGCCGCAAACAGCAGCAGCGCACACGCAAGTCGGTCGATGCCGACAAGGCGGCCGGGAGTTCCGGCGAAGTTGTGGATGAGGGCGAAGCTTAGGTTGCGATGATCGGGGGGCGGTATGCTTTGGCGCTTCGCCTTCGGGCGCCGTATCGCGAAAAATACCGATATAGCGGATTAACACGTATCGTCTGGTTGATCTTGCACATACCGCACGGGTAAAACCAATGCTATCAAAGCCAATTAGCAAAACAGGGGTGGCGACATGTCGGTAAGGCCGGATCACTGGATACGCCAGATGGCGCAGGAAAAAGGCATGATTGAGCCGTTCGTTGACGGTATCAGGCGCGATGGTGTCATTTCCTATGGGGTGAGTTCATACGGGTATGATGCCCGTGTCGCCGATGAGTTCAAGATTTTTACCAATGTCGACTCGGCCATTGTCGACCCCAAGGAATTCTCCGATGCCGGGTTCGTTAACCGTCAGACCGACGTTTGCGTGATCCCGCCCAACAGCTTTGCACTGGCGCGGACGGTTGAGTATTTCCGCATCCCGCGCGATACGCTGGTGATTTGCCTTGGCAAGTCGACCTATGCGCGCTGTGGTATCATCGTCAATGTCACCCCGCTGGAACCGGAATGGGAAGGGCATGTGACGTTGGAGTTTTCCAATACAACGCCGTTGCCAGCCCGAATTTATGCCAATGAAGGGGCGTGTCAGTTCATTTTCCTGAAAGCCGAGAGCGAATGCAATACCTCCTATGCGGAGCGCGCAGGAAAATATATGGGCCAAAAAGGTGTCACGCTGCCGCGCCTGTGATAAAGGCAATGCCAGATTCCTGACAGTGCCACGGAATACATAACAGGCACGAGTAACTGCCATGTCGTAACCGGCATGGCCACACGAGGATTGAATGGACCAGATCAAGATTTCCGGCGGTCGCCGGTTGCAGGGTAAAATCGCAATTGGCGGTGCCAAGAATGCGGCCCTTCCGTTGATGGCAGCAGCCCTTCTGACCGATGAAACGCTGACGCTTTCCAATCTGCCGCATTTGGCCGATATCACATCGATGGCCAATCTTTTGGGGCAGCACGGTGTTGCGTTGCATTTGAACGGTCATGCGCCCAATGGCGGGCATACCGGTCGTGTTCTGGAAATGACGGCCAAGGAAATCGCATCGACCACGGCACCGTATGATCTTGTGCGTAAAATGCGCGCATCGGTTCTGGTTTTGGGTCCGCTTGTCGCACGTTGTGGCGTGGCGCGAGTATCGCTGCCCGGTGGTTGCGCGATTGGTAACCGTCCGGTTGATCTGCATCTTAAGGCGCTGGAAGCCATGGGGGCTGAAATCCATCTGACCGAGGGCTATATCGAGGCGCGTGCGCCCGAAGGGCTTAAGGGGGGGCATGTCCTGTTCCCGCAGGTGTCGGTTGGGGCAACGGAAAACGCCCTGATGGCGGCGTCGCTTGCTGATGGTGTTGTCACCATTGCCAATGCGGCACGCGAGCCTGAAGTTGCCGATTTGGCCCATTGTCTTGTTGCGATGGGGGCCGAAATTGAAGGTATTGGCACCGATACCCTGAAAGTCACCGGTAAGCCGCGCCTGCATGGGGCGGAATATTCGGTGGTGCCGGATCGTATTGAAACGGGGACCTATGCCATTGCTGCGGCCATCACCGGTGGAGAAATCGAACTGGTTGGTACCAAGGTTGAGCTGATCGAAAGCTTGATCGTTTCGATGCGCAAAGCCGGGGTCGAGATCGAGGAAACCGAGGGCGGCATGATCGTGCGCGGTAATCGCGCCACGTTGAAAGGCGTTGATGTCATGACCGAACCATACCCGGGGTTCCCGACCGATATGCAGGCCCAGTTCATGGCCTTGATGGCGGTGGCTAATGGGGCGTCGATGATTACCGAGACGATTTTTGAAAACCGTTTCATGCATGTGCCTGAGCTAAGCCGTATGGGGGCGGATGTTAACGTCCATGGCCGGTCGGCGATTGTGCGTGGCAGTGCGAAATTATCGGGCGCCGAAGTGATGGCAACCGACCTTCGTGCATCGGTTTCGATGGTACTTGCAGGCTTGGCAGCCGAGGGCGAGACGGTTATTAACCGTGTCTATCATCTGGATCGCGGGTATGAGCGGCTGGAAGAAAAGCTTGGCGCCTGTGGGGCGCACATTGAACGTGTCCGGGTTCCGGCATAGTGCAATGACCTGTGGCCAATTGGCCTGAAGACAGACAAACGCGTAAGGCGACTGATTGATGAGTGACGAAAAGCTGGTGCTGGCCCTGCCAAAGGGGCGCATTCTTGAAGAGGTAATGCCGTTGGTGCGTGCCGCCGGGATCGAACCCGAAGCCGCATTCGATGATCCGAAATCCCGGGCCCTTCGTTTCACAACCAATCATCCGCATATCGATATTATCCGTGTGCGCAGTTTTGACGTGGCAACTTTTGTCGCATTTGGTGCCGCCCATATTGGTGTGTGCGGCAACGACGTTCTGATGGAATTTGATTATTCCGAAATCTATGCGCCGCTTGATCTGGGTATCGGGCATTGCCGCCTCGCCGTAGCAGAACTTGCCGACTTGACGGATGGCGACGATCCTTCGCGTTGGTCACATGTCCGCGTGGCGACGAAATATCCCAACGTAACGCAGGCCCATTTCGCCGCGCGCGGTGTGCAGGCTGAATGCATTAAGTTGAACGGGGCGATGGAACTTGCGCCGACCCTTGGTTTATGCCGCCGTATCGTGGATTTGGTGTCGACGGGCAACACCCTGAAAGCCAATGGCTTGCACGAAATTGAACATATCGCGGATATAACATCGCGCCTGATCGTTAATCGTGCAGCGCTTAAAACCCGCCCGACCGATGTTCAGCCCTGGATCGACCGTTTTTCCGAGGTGCGCAATGCCAATTAAGCTTTCAATCACCGATGCGGATTTCGAGGATGGCTTTGTCAAGCTGTTGGGGATGAAACGTGAATCGGATGCCGATGTTGATGCCGTCGTTGCCGATATCATTGCCGCCGTCCGGGCGCGTGGTGACGCCGCTGTTTGCGAATATACCAACAAGTTTGATCGCCTGAATATTGATGCCAAGGGTATGGTCGTCACCAAAGACGAAGTCGATGCGGCCGTGGCGGCAGTTGAGCCCGACCTTTTGAAGTCGTTGGAACTTGCGGCGGAACGCATTCGTTCATACCATGATCGCCAGATGCCAGCCGATGAACGTTACATCGATGCCAGCGGGGTTGAACTTGGCTGGCGCTGGCGTCCTGTTTCGGCGGCCGGGCTTTATGTGCCGGGTGGGCTGGCGTCTTATCCGTCGTCGGTTTTGATGAATGCGATACCGGCCAAGGTTGCCGGGGTCGAACGCCTTGTGATGGTGGTGCCAACACCGGACAATAAAATGAACCCGCTGGTTCTGGCGGCGGCCCGCATTGCCGGTATCGACGAGATTTACCGCATTGGCGGCGCACAGGCGATTGCAGCCCTTGCCTATGGTACAGAAACCATCAAGCCGGTTGATAAAATCGTTGGTCCGGGAAATGCCTTTGTTGCGGCGGCAAAAAGGCGCGTGTTTGGGCAGGTCGGGATTGATATGATTGCCGGTCCGTCGGAAATCCTTGTGGTTGCCGATGGCAGCAATGATCCAAGCTGGGTGGCTGCAGACCTTTTGTCGCAGGCCGAACATGATCCGGTGGCGCAATCGATCCTGATTACCGATGACGCCGCATTTGCAGATCGTGTTCAGGAAGCCATTGATATGCATTTGGAAACATTGCCACGGGCGGAAATTGCCGGGGCAAGCTGGCGCGATTTTGGTGCGATTGTCGTGGTTGAAAATCTAACGCAGGCTCCGGCCCTGGTGGATCGGATCGCACCGGAACACCTTGAACTGGCTGTGGATGATCCGGACGCACTGGCCGATGATATCCATCACGCCGGGGCCATTTTCCTGGGGCGTTATACGCCAGAGGCAATTGGTGATTATGTTGCCGGGCCGAACCATGTTCTGCCAACAGCCCGTTCGGCGCGGTTCTCGTCCGGGCTTGGCGTACTTGATTTCATCAAGCGGTCGTCGCTGATCAAATGCACGCCTGAAAGTTTGGCCAAGATTGGTCCGGCGGCGATTGCATTGGCCGAAAGCGAAGGTTTGCAGGCACATGGACTTTCTGTAGCGATCCGGTCCAACCGGATGTAAGCTGTTGCGGTGCAGCGCAGCGCATGAGGGGTCGCAGGGAGACAATGATGGCAGAAATAGCAACGAACCAATGCATTGCCGGTATCTATCTTGACGAAAAGTACAAGGTGCGTCGTCGCCCCGAAGTCGAGCATGAACAGGCTGTCGCCATTTATGATCTTCTGGAAGATAATCATTTCGAACCGGTTGGCGGTTTTGAAGGTCCGTATTCGGTGCATATGCGCATCGAGGAAAACCGCATCTATATGGATGTGCGTGGCGACGATGACAGCGAAAACCTGACCACCATCGTGGTGCCATTGACCCCGTTCCGTCGGATTGTGAAGGATTACTTCATGATTTGTGAAAGCTATTACGATGCGATCAAAAAGGCGACGGCATCCCAAATCGAAACCATTGATATGGCGCGTCGCGGTTTGCATAACGAAGGGTCGGAACAGCTTCTTGAATTGCTGTCCGACAAGGTGACGATTGATGAAAACACAGCGCGTCGCCTGTTTACCCTGATCTGCGTCCTTCATATCCGGGGTTAAGGCACGTTGGAGGAAGAACTTCCCGGTTCAGTTCTTTTTGCCTGTAGTTTCAACGCCGTAAGATCCGTTATGGCCGCAGCCATGTTGCGCCATTATCACGGGACACGGATTTATGTTGAAAGTTGCGGGTTGCGGGCTGGTGATCTTGATGGCTTTGCCGTCGCGGTCATGGACGAAATCGGGCTTGATATCTCGGCCTATAAATCCAAAACATTTGACGAGCTTGAAGACGGGTTTTTTGACCTGATTATTACCCTGTCACCCGAAGCACAGCACCGTGCGGTCGAAATGACGCGCACCATGGCGTGCGATGTTGAGTTTTGGAATACGTTTGATGCAACGATTGTCGAAGGTTCCCGCGAGGTGCGCCTTGAAGCTTATCGTCAGGTGCGCGACCAGATCAGGAAGCGCATCCTTGACCGGTTCCCCGTAGGACCGGCACCAAAGGTTTAGGTCCTGACCCTAAGCCGCCGCGTTTGAATATCAGCCATCAATCAGTGTGTTGAAGGCATCCCCGTCCAGAACATGGATTTTTTCATCTTCGGCGTGGTGCATGCCGATACGAGCGTAAAATCGTTGGCCGATAATGTTGTCAGCGTCCACGGACAGGCGGATATAATGTCGCCCCTGTGACCTTGCGCGTGATGCCACCTGCGCAATCAGGTGGCGGGCAAATCCCCCGCCGCGATATTCCGGCGCGACAAACAGATCCTGAATATAAATCCCGGCCTTGCCGCGAAAGGTCGAATAACTTGGGAAGTAAAGGCACAGGGCAACAGCTGTGTCGTCATTATGGGCAATCAGGGCTTCGAATGCGGGGTTGGGGCCAAATCCATCGCGCGCCAGATCCGCAGGCGTGCTTTTGAACTTGTCTTCGCATCCTGTCGTGCGGGCGATTTCAAAAAGCATGGCGTGGATATCATCAACATCGTCTGCGGTGGCAATTCGGATTTGTGGCGGCGTAATGGGGTGGGGGTGATTGGCCGTCATATTCAATGGTTCCTTTATGGTGGCGGGGAAACCATAATGGGGAACGGTCATGCGCAACAGCATAATTCCCCGGTACGGTTTTGGGGGCCGGGCGGGCATGATCGAAATGCAGTGCAGGGCCGCTTTGACCTTTGCGTGAAAGGACTTGACCTTTTTCCGCGAACAGAGCAGTTTGCGGGCCACCGGTAAATTGGTATTGCAATACGAAAGTTAGGAGTCACATGGCTAAAGAAGACGTTATCGAGTTTCAGGGCACTGTTGTCGAACTTCTGCCCAATGCGATGTTTCGCGTGAAGCTGGACAATGATCACGAAATTCTTGCTCATACCTCGGGCAAGATGCGCAAGAACCGTATTCGCGTTCTCGCAGGTGACCGCGTCAGCGTTGAAATGACGCCTTATGACCTGACCAAAGGTCGTATTACCTTCCGTTTCAAGTAATCCGGAACCTGTAATACTGCAAAAATTGACGTTACCGGGCGCGCAGTTTAGGTTTGCGCGCATGGTTGCGTTTTGCTGTGTTCGTAACGGATTTTGAACGCAATACGTTCTGCTTTGATTTGGCTTTGGTTGTCTATCGGGGAGCCGCGACTTGTCGAAACTGATTTTGGCCTCTGCATCGCCGCGGCGTCTTGAGCTGCTTGCGCAGATCGGAATTGTGCCGGATCAGGTCGTGCCAGCCGATATTGATGAAACCCCGCATGCGGATGAAAGTCCCCGTCGTTTGGCCTTGCGCCTGGCGGAGGAAAAGGCACGTGCGGTTGCCGGTGATCACGCGGGCAGCTTTGTGCTTGCCGCAGATACGGTTGTTGCCTGTGGCCGTCGTGCCCTTGGCAAGGCGTCAGACACAACCGAGGCCCGCAAGTTCTTATCCCTTTTGTCGGGGCGTCGTCATCGCGTTTATGGCGGGCTTTGTGTCATTGCGCCCGATGGCACGATGCGGTCACGTGTGATCGAAACCCATGTGATTTTCCGCCGTCTTGGGGATGACGATCTTGCCAGATATTTGTCCCATGACGAATGGCGGGGCAAGGCGGGCGCCTATGCCATTCAGGGATATGCTGCGGTATTTGTCAAAAGCATCACGGGTTCGTATTCCAATGTTGTCGGGCTGTCATTGTGCGAGGTCGATGGCATGTTGCGTGGCCTTGGCTTTAAACAGGGGATGTGATCATGGGGACGGACGGAACACATACCGACCGTCTTTTGATTGATGCTGTTGCATGCGAACGGCGTATTGCCCTGATCCGTGATGAACGGCTTTTGCGATTGTGGATTGATCGCGGTGGCCCGGCACGGTTTGATCTTCATCTGGGGCGTGTTTCCAAAATTTTGCCTGAAATGGCTGCCGCGATGGTCGCGCTTGACGGTGTTGCCGATGGGCTGTTGCCGTTTGACCGCATCGACGGGCCGCTTCATGAAGGCCAGTGGGTAATTGTCCAAATTTCCCGCCTTGGGTTCGAAGACAAGGGACCCAAACTGACCGGGCGTATCGCGATAGAGGGGCTTGGCATGATCCTGCGCCCCCGCGAAACCAAAAGTGGCGGGTTAATTGAATTACCCCGCAAGTTAAAGGATGACGACCGGCGCGCGGCATTGCTATCGCTTTTCAAGGGGCTTTGTGGTCGGGATGAAAGCATCACGTTGCGCAGTTTGGCCATTGATAGTGACGATGCGGCCCTTGTTGGTGAATTTAAACAATTGCGTGCCGCCTGGGCACAGGCCGAAGCCGCACAGAAATCCCCGTCAAAACCGGTGCTGGTTTTCAAAGCGCTTTCCGATGCCGATCAACTGATTGAACGTCATGTGATGGACGGTGGGGAATGTATTGTTGATGGTGTGGACGAATTCGTGCGTTTGCGGGGGATGCTTTTGGCGCGCGGATATGATGATGGGCATTTGGTCCGTCATGATGCTTCGCGTCTTTTGTTTGATGATCAGGATATCGAAGACGATATTGCGACAGCACTGCAGCCCCGTGTGGAAATACCGGGCGGTGGCTGGATTGCAATCGAACAAACTACTGCCCTGTGTGCCATTGATGTTAATGCGGCTGGTTCGGATGCGGACCGCGATGTCATGCATCGGGCGGAACAGGTTAATCTTAGGGCCGCGGATGAAATCGTCCGTCAGCTAAAACTGCGAAATATTGGCGGGTTGGTGGTAATTGATCCCCTGCGCATGGCGGGAAAAGCCGCGCGGGACCGGTTCGAAGCCGCCCTTCGCGATGCGTTTGGTCCGGAAATGATCGGTGCGGTGCAGTTTGGTGGTTTTACGCGATTGGGTCTGTTTGAACTCAGTCGGCAACGTGGAGGCACGGCGCTGGCCGAATTAATGCAAGGCTCGCAGCCTGATCCTATGCCGACATTGGCGGGGGCATTGAACAATATCCTGCGATCTGTGGTGCGTGATTTGCGTGCGGGGCAGGGCGGACGATATCGGCTTTGCGTTGCGCCCGACCTTGTCCGTGCCCTGGCAACAGACCGTCATGGACAACAAATTCTGGAACGCGCAATGGGGATGGCGCCGGAAATGGCTGCCGATGAAACCCTTTTGCGTGGTGACTACAGGCTGGAGAAGATCTGAGATGGACGAGAAAAAGTCAGTTAAAACAGCAGAATCGGGCTGTGCCATGTGCGGCAAGCCGGTCGATGAAAAATACAAGCCGTTCTGTTCAAAACGCTGTGCGGATCGTGATCTTGGCAAATGGTTGAATGAAAGCTATGCGGTTCCGGTGACCGAACCGCCGGAGTATCTTGAAGACCTTGAAGATGATGAAGATTTTTAAGCGCAAAAAAATGCGATTTGAGGCTGGACAAGCCCCAAAGGAGTTTGTATAACCCCGCTCGTTCCGCAGGGAACGCTCCGGAAACGGAGACACCAAGAGAATGCCCGGGTAGCTCAGTTGGTAGAGCAGTGGACTGAAAATCCGCGTGTCGGTGGTTCGAATCCGCCCCCGGGCACCATCCTTGGTAGATCAAAAATAACCTGGCTTTGGCCGGGTTTTTTTGTGCCCGAATTTATACATTCATAATGTTTAATATATGCCTTGCAAGGTATTCGTATCAAAAGGAATCGCGAGGGTAATCATCATCCGAGGTCGATGACTTTGCGATTCGTCGCATCGGTTTGATGAATTTCTGAGTATTTCCTGCTCGAATGAACTTATCATGGTCATTGTGTTTTCAAATGAAACCGGGCCGGGTTGCAAGCTGTCAGGCGCAAGATTAACCCTTGAAAAAATACAGTCATGTCAGGAATGTTGCGGAAAATTTACAGCCCGTTACCATAACGTCTAGGTGCTGGTTTCAAATTGCTGAAACACAATTCAGGCTATGACGTTATGGCAGACAGCGTATGACGCGCTGCAATAACAAGAACGCCAGGGGATTCTGATGGCCGAAAAACAGATCGAGATCGAGCTGAAACTGCGGATCGATCCGAAGCATGTCTCGCGATTGAAGTTAGCGCCCGTGCTGCGCGAGGTAAAAGAAGGCCGCCGTCTTCTGACCACCCATCTTGTTTCCATTTATCATGATACGCCCAAGCTTTCGCTGGCCCGCAAAGGGGTGGCATTGCGCGTGCGCAAAAAAGGGACCAAGGGCTGGGAACAGACCGTCAAGGCATCGAACGGTCTGCGTGAAGCCCTGCCAGAGCGCCACGAGTGGAATGTGGAGCTTGCCGATGGTGTCCTTGATATCGAAAAATTCACCGATGAAGACGTCGTGGCGTTGCTTGATAAGCACGTTAAAAAGAAGAAAATCGAACGCATTTTTGAAAGTGACCTGAAACGCAGTGCGGTTGACCTGACATATCGTGATGCGGTGATGGAGCTTGCCATTGATCAGGGCGTCGTACGAACGGCCGAAAAGGAAGCGCCGCTTTCCGAGGTCGAACTTGAGCTTAAGGAAGGGCATCCGGCAGCCTTGTTTGATCTGGCGCTGGAACTGCAACGGACGGTACCGCTGTTTTTAAGCATGCGGTCCAAGGCATCGCGCGGTCGGGCACTATATCTGGACGAGAAACCGGGTTTTTATAAATCTGCCCCGGTTGGGCTGAGTGCCGATATGTCGGCCGAAACCGCGTTTCGCGCCGTACTTGCGCAAGGGTTGCGCATGATCCTTGGCAATGAAGTTTGCGTGCGTGAGGATATTCATATCGAAGGTTGCCATCAGATGCGGGTTGGTATGCGGCGTCTGCGCGTGACATTTAATCTGTTTAAGAAAAACCTGCCGCAGGGCGAGGGCATCTTGATCCGTCGCCTGCTGAAACATTGCACCAAGGCACTGGATGGTTTGCGCGATTGGGATGTTTTCCTGACCGCAACACTTCCGATGATCGAAGAACGTTTTCCCGATCATCCCGGCATTGCCGATTTGCGCAAGGCGGCGGCGAAACAGCGTGATCACGCACTTGAAATCGCACGTGAAATGCTTGAAAGTTTCGAATATCAACAACTTCTGCTGTTGCTTGGCGCATGGTCAAGCTATTCGCGCTGGGCATCAGGTGCAGATGCCGCGCAAATGAAGGCAATGTCGGCATCTGTTTCCAAGCTGGCCGAACCATTGCTGAGCCGGGCCTATAAACGCCTGACCCGGCGTGGAAATGACGTTGGCAAGTTGACCGTGCCGCAGCTTCATGCGCTGCGCCTTGATGTCAAGCAGATGCGTTACAGCACCGATTCTTTTGGCGAGATTTACGGAGCCAAGCCGGTGAAAAAGTTCCGTAAGGAATTGGCCGGTTTGCAGGAAATTCTGGGTTGGCTTAATGACGTTGCCGTTGCCGAGGCCCGATTGCTGGCCCTTAAGCCCCAGTTGTCAAAGGATGGTATGGTGGCGGTCGGGTTGGTCGCCGGGTGGTTTGGCGCACAGGCCGATCATCGCCTGCAGGGGCTGGATAAGGCATGGCAGAAATTTGAAAAGCAAAAGCTGTTCTGGAAATAAGCTTTTTCAGGGGTGACAACGGGCTGAGGTTAACCCGCAGCCCGTTTCATTTCCTGAAAGGCGTTTAACGCCCGCTCACGGCCTTGTTTAAGGTCGATAAGTGGTTTTGGGTAGGTGCGGCCAAGATCGACGCCAGCCGCTTTCAGGGCCAGCGCAGGCGCATCCCATGGCTTGTGGATATATCGGGTGGGCATATCGGCCAGTTCCGGCACCCATTGACGGACATAGTGACCATCCGGATCAAATTTTTCACCCTGTAGCACCGGGTTGAAAATCCGGAAATAGGGGGATGCATCAGCACCGCATCCGCCGATCCATTGCCATGAAAAGGCATTGTTGGCCGGGCAGGCATCGACAAGCGTATCGTCAAACCATGCCAGACCGTTGCGCCAGTCGGTCAATAAGTGTTTGACCAGGATTGATCCGACAATCATGCGTACCCGGTTATGCATATAGCCCGTGTGCCAAAGTTCGCGCATCCCGGCGTCAACAATGGGAAATCCGGTCTGTCCGCGTTGCCAGTGTTTAAGTGCGTTTGGATCATCAATCCACGGGAAGTTCGCGAACTTGCCTTGCAAGGGGACTGATTTTAAATCTTTGGCGTGAAACAGGACGTGATGGGAAAATTCACGCCACCCCAGTTCGGCCATGAATTTAGATGCGGTCTTGCCCTTGCCCGGATGGGCGTCGGCATAATGATTGGCTGCGTGCCAGACCTGTCTTGGGCTGATCTCGCCAAAGCGTAAATGCGGTGACAATTCCGATGTGACCAGATGGTCTGGTCGATCACGCAGATAGGCATAATCATCAAGACGGTCATCGATAAAACTGTGAAGCTGATCAAGGGCACCCTGTTCACCGGGCACAAACCGTTTGCCAAAGCCAGCGGCCCAGTCAAAGGGCTTGGGGGATAAATCAAGAGCCGCCAGGTCAATTTCGCGGGCAAGTTTCAGATCGCCAAGCGGGATGCTTTTGGGGGCTTTGTTTGGGGCCACGGGCGGGGGAAGTTTTTGGCAGGCACGCCAGAATGGGGTAAAAACCTTAAAGTCGGTTCCAGCACCGGTTTTGATTTCCCATGGTTCATATAACAACTGGCCATTAAAACTGTCGCATTCGATATCGGCGTCACGCAAGGACGACTTGATATCTGTGTCGCGTGCGATGGATGCCTTGTCATAAAGCCGGTTCCAGAAAACGGCACCGATCCTGTAATTGGCCTGCAACTGATCGAAAACCGTTGGGGCATCTGATTTGAACAGATGCAGGGCTTTTTCATTCATCTCGGCGGTTTTGGACAGGGCAGCATCCAGTCGCGCAAGACTTTTTTCCAGCCACCAGCGCGTCGCGCCGCCCAATTGGGGATCAATTACCGGATCAAGGATGAAAACCGGAAGGACAATACCATTATTCTTTTCCGCCCATTTGACCGCCGCATTCAATGCCGGATTATCCGCCAGACGCAGGTCATTTCGAAACCATATGATGGCGATCGGGACAACAGCAGAGACAGCGGACATGCGGAAACTCTTTGTTTATGAGGGTAGGGGCGAGAAGAAGAAGGATAAGAGAACGCTTTGAATGTGACAACATCACGGGGGGTGAGGCGCGCTCTCTGGCTCGGTAGATTAAGGTTTACGTCGGATCACATCGATCAGTTCATCAAAACTTTGCGAGATCATATTCTTTTTCCACCCGGCGAAGCCCAGGACCAATCCCTGTGGTAAATCGGGTCGGTTTCTTTCTGATTTGTCATGGTAATAGGACGAAAGTGCCCGGCAATCGAGCTGTGCCGTGATCATCCGTTCCTGAAGCATCACATCATCCTGCCCGTTCATCAACCGGGTGCATAAATGCAATCCGCCGTCTGAGGGCAAAATCTTTAGCATATCTGGCGCATGCGTTTCGATCAGGTTGCGCAGATGTGCGCGGCGTTCGCCGTAGCTCAGGCGCATTTTACGCACATGGCCACCAAAATGCCCTTCGGCGAAAAATTCGGCTAGTGCAGCCTGTGCCGTTGGGGCCGGAACCCCATCGGCAAAACCGCGCATGCCGCGAAAGACGGAAATAAGTGCTGCGGGCAAAACCAGATACCCCAATCGAATACCCGGAAACATCACGCGTGAAAACGTGCCGACATAAATCACCCGATTATTGCGATCCAGCCCCTGAAGCGATGAAAGAGGTGGCCCGTCATAGCGGTAGTCGCTGTCGTAATCGTCTTCGACAATCCACGCATCATTGGTATCCGCCCATTGCAAAAGCGCAAGACGGCGCGCCAGTGACAGGGTCGTGCCCAGCGGATAGTTGCGTGATGGCGTGGTGACGACAATGCGGGCGGGATCACGGGGTGAAAGCTGATCAACCTGAAGCCCTTCATCATCGACAGGGATGGGTAATAGCTTGGCGCCGCTTGCGGCAAGGACACCACGAATGCCCTCGTAACCGGGGTCTTCGGTGGCGATGATATCCCCCGGATCGACAAGCGCACGGGCAATCAGATCAAGCGCCTGTTGCGCGCCAGATACAATCATTACCTGATCGGCATCGCAGTTGACCCCGCGGGATTGCCGTAACCATTTTGCGACTTCATCGCGCAGTTTGGGTAATCCAAGCGGATCAACAGGAATGGTTAAATCAAGTGTCGGTGCCCGCCAGCTTCGGCGCAATAATCGCGCCCAAAGATCAAATGGAAAGGCATCCAGATCAGGGGTTGCGGGGTTAAAGGGCCTGGCAACACGAAAACGCGGAAAACGCCGATCATAAGCCAGCATGCGGATGGCACTTTGGCTAAGCCGTGGCGGGGGGGCTGATTTGTGATCCTGATCGCACCGTTTGTGCGATGTGGTTGCGGTCATTTCCCGATCCGGCAGGCTGCTGGCGACGAAACTTCCCGCCCCGATCCGGGTTTCAAGATATCCCTCCGATGCCAATAGATCGAAACTGGTCACGACGGTATTGCGCGACACGCCAAGACTTTTGGCCAGATCACGGCTGGCCGGAAGCTTTTCACCCGGATGCAGACGCCCATCAAGGATCGCCTGGCGAATACCAAGATAAAGACGGCGATAGGCGGTATCGCCATTTGTGCCATCGCCAGATGCGGGATGGCTTGGGTAAATCCAGGTGAAGTCACTGCGCATTTTTGAACAATCAGAAAATGGGGCTTGGTAAAATTGGTCTGGTCAAAATTCTTATAACGGACCTTTGATAAAGTCCAATTTCATCGATGATGGTGCCAACCCGCCACCAATATGAAACGAGAGACAAGATGTCAGACGCAATTGAACTGCCTGAACAGTATAAAATTCACCCGGCAACCAAAGTTGTCCGCGGACCCAAACGCGCAAGTTATGACCGCAAGCTTGTGCATGGCATCATTGATGACGCGCTGATTTGCCATGTCGGAACGGTGGTGAATGGTCGTCCGGCGATGATCCCGACGGCACATTGGCGCGTTGGGGAACGGATTTATATTCATGGCGCGTCGAAAAATCGCATTCTGGCGGCAATTGCCAATGGGGCAGAAGCCTGTCTGTGTATTACCCATCTGGACGGGCTGGTGATGGCACGTTCGGCGTTTCATCATTCGGCGAATTATCGTTCCGTCGTGATTTATGGCAAGGGCGACATTGTGGCCGATCCCGCCGACAAGCTTGAACATTCGAAACTGTTTGTTGAAAAGCTTTCCAAGGGCCGTTGGGATCAGGTCCGTCAACCCAATAATCAGGAACTCAAGGCCACGATGTTTCTGGGGTTTGACTTGGACGAGGTTTCGGCAAAGGTACGTTCCGGTGATCCGGTTGATGACGAGGAAGATTATAATTGGCCGGTCTGGGCCGGAGTTTTGCCGTGCGAAACCACATGGGGAACGCCTGTTGATGATGCCCGTCTTGACCCGGCCTATCGGCGATAATCTGGCCCGTCAAACCTGTTGATTGGATGATAGATGGCCCCGTGCGCTGTTGTTTCATTTACAGCAAGCCTGTTTTTGGGTAGCTGTTATGAAGCACAGCGCAGGGATCGGTGATGAAAAAGTGGATAATTGTTCTGTTGGGCCTTTGGCTGGTACCAGCACAGGCGTCTGCGGAGCCAACGGGTATCTCGCTTGAAGAAAACGTACTTCTGATGGCGACGCATGTTGAAAACATCCTCAATCAGACCGATGGCTTGATGCGCCGATCCGCCGACCTTTTGCGGAACGATGGCACGATGAATGCCGTTGTCCTGCAAGGCAGCCTGAAACGGTTCACCGAACAGGTATCTGCTGTGCGCGCGCTTTTATTCATTGATGCCAAGGGAATTCTTCGGTTCGATACCACGCGACATCCGGCGGCCAATCTTGATCTTTCGGATCGCAGCTATTTCAGCGAAACCATTGTTGCGGGCAATGATGGTATTCGCATTGGTGTGCCGGTTCTGGGGCAGCAATCCGGTGTTCCATTCATTCCGGTCACGCGTTTATTGCGCGGTGTATCAGGAACAACGATGGGGGTTTTGGTCGCGGTGATGACGCCCGATGCCTGGCTTCCGGCAGAACGCGCTTGTCGCCTGTGTTTTTATTCCGCCTTTACCACAGACGGAACAGCCGTGATGACAAGCCCGGCGCAGATGGAACTGGCCCCTGATTTCTTTGAAAGTTTGATGGTGCGGGACAGTCTTTCCGGTGTGACCGAGACCAAGCTTAATACCTATCCGGCGCGCACCATGTGGCGCAAATTGCGCGACTATCCGGTTGTGGTGACCAGTTCGGTCGTTACCATATATTGATTGTGGGTTTGGGCTGATTTTCGATCAGTTCCAAAAGGAATGCGATCGCTTTGACTTGATCATTTGCATCAAAGCTGTTGGCCTTTTTGCCGATATGACGTTCCATCGCCGCCCAGATATCGACAGGCACCGTTCCCGTTACATCACTGACAATCACGGCAAGTTTTCCCAGATCGTCCGATGGCATGGCCGGGATCGCGGTCAGATGCGCATATGTCGTGATTCCGATGACGGTCGTAAACAAAGCTATGGCGATGGTCATCGTAAGCTGCTGAATCAGTGACAAGCCTGTTTTGTTTCTTCGGATAGCAGGGCCAGCCTGATCAAGGCGTTTTTGAAGGTCGATATCAAGCATGCATCAAATCCGGTCACTATCGTTTTAGGTGGTCAGGATTTTTCGGAACGTCTTTAAATAATTTTATATGGAAAACGCAACACGCGAAAGATGTGCAATTATTTTCCTCCACTAGGTCAAATGGAGGAAGAGCAATGATTTCGATCCGAGCCGCAAAAATCGATGATGTTTCAATGATTTCGCTGATCCACGCCTATTGCTGGCGTGAGACATATGCCTTTATGCCCGAAGCCGTTTTACGCAGCAGATCGCGGGAATTTCGAGAACAGCAATGGTTGAATTGGTTCGACTCCCACGAAGAAAGCGATGCTTTGTTCGTTATCGAGGCCGATCAAAAGGTGGTTGGCTTTTGTTTTTGCTGCCGAAATCGCGATCCCGAGATCGATGGACGCGGTGAATTGCATGCGGCTTATGTCCTGCCGGACTATCGTGGACGTGAAACCGGCCCGGTCATGATGTTGACGATGGTGGACTTTCTTGCCGAACAAGGATTAACGCCGCCCGTGCTATGGGCGTTTCGTGATAATCCGATTCGGTTCTGGTACGCGCAGATGGGGTGGCGCAGCCAGATCAAGCGAGACCGAGTGATAGAAGGCCGCAGATTGCCCGAGGTTGGCTATGTCTGTGATGATTGTGACAGGTTAAGGCAGCGGTTGCAGAGATTGGTCACGCGCTATTCTTCTGAAGCCGCTTTGACGCAAATTCCACAACATTCTCAAATGCTTGGGCGTCAAAAGTTTCCGAACCAGATTGCTGTTTCTCCCGGCAATAATCGTAAAGCGACAGAAATGAATCAGCAAACGCCTCAGGGTCTGCTTTGACCGCTTTGGACTTTCGGGCAAGGAAATAAGCAATGTTATAGACGATTTTGCGTTCGCTTTCGTCCTCAGCGGTTTGGCTGGGGGGGCTGGATGGCATACCGATGCCGGTCAAAAGCCATTCGATTGAAACGCCGGTTGCTTGTGCAATTGCAACACACGCAGAGGCCTTTGGGTCATTGCGCCCGTGACTGTAATTTTCAAGCGTTCGGGCAGCGATCCCGGTTTTTTCGGCTAGGGCGCTTCGTGATCCTGCGATTTTTTCGCAAATCCCGATCCGCTGGCCCAGTCCTGTCGTCGCGTCGGAGTTCATACCTTTCGCCCCTTTGCCTTATCTTAAAGGATATACAGGCTACTCCGAAAGAGAAAGACTGTGAAGTGACCATGCAGCGGGATACGCGAATTTTGCGTATTTAGCACTTATTTGGTGTGTTTCGGGATTGTTTCTACGCGAAAAATGGTGATACTGTGCATAATGAGGGATGAGGAAAACCATAAATCGCGTAGAGATCAAATGTTGAGCGAACAAATCTCGACGATGACGGCGTTATTGCGCCGTACAGCAAATGATTACGGCGGCAGGTTGTATCTGTCGCGGCAGACGACAGATATTCTGTTATCCAATTTACAGTTTCTGTCCGAGGATATTGCGCGTTACGAACAATCAACGCAGGGCATGGATATGGAAACCCCGGCGATACTTGCGATCATACGTGAACTTGTTGTTGCCAATGCCGCACGCGAAAATTGCGAACCGTATACTCCCAAAGGCCATGTCGCGGCTGCGGACTAGGTTCTGACCCGGATTATTGATCGGTTAAATATCAAAACCGAAAAAGAAAAGCCCCCGAACAGGCCGGGGGCTTTGGCGATTTGGGACCATGCTTAGGGCTTAACCGGCCAGTGCGACCGCAATTTTGGCGCCAAGGGCCGCATTGTTGCGGACCAGCGCGATGTTGGCCTCAAGACTTTTGCCCTTGGTATGCTGAGTCACGCGTTGCAGAAGGAACGGGGTGACTTCGCGGCCATGAATGTTCAGGCCTTTGGCTTCGATCAATGCGCTGTCAATTGCATGTTCGATGGCATCAAGTTCCAATGCCTTCTCGGCCGGGGGCGGGTTGCCAATTACGGCACCGCCGGCAAGACCGAATTCCCATTTTGATTTCAGGAATTCTGCAATTTCGGCTGGGGTGTCAAGGCGAATCGGTGCTTTTTGGCCGCTTTTGACTGTGTAAAAAGCCGGAAATTCATCGGTGCCATAGGAAATCACCGGCACGCCCAGCGTTTCAAGATGTTCAAGCGTCATCGGAATATCAAGGATCGCCTTGGCCCCGGCGCAGACCACGGCAACACTGGTTCTGCCAAGCTCTGTCAGGTCGGCCGAGATATCAAAACTTGTCGCCAGTTCGCGATGAACCCCGCCAATGCCGCCGGTGGCAAACACTTTGATACCGGCTTTTTCAGCCATGATCATGGTTGCTGAAACGGTGGTGGCACCGTCGCGTTTTTTGGCAATGCAATACGGGATGTCACGGCGCGACAGTTTCAAAATGTCGGTGCCCTTGGCGAAATATTCCAGTTCCGCAGGTGACAGGCCGATTTTACAACGGCCGCCAATAACGGCAATGGTGGCCGGGATGGCACCATTGTCACGCACATCTTGTTCAACCGCTTGTGCGGTTTCAAGGTTCTGCGGATAGGGCATGCCATGGGAAATAATGGTCGATTCAAGGGCTACTACCGGCTTGCCGCTTGCAAGGGCTTCTGCAACTTCCGGGGCGATATCAATAAAGTCCGACATTCAAAATGCTCATGTGTGAGTTAAAGTTTTAAAGGTCAGAATTACGCGGATCGACCTGTGAAATCCACCTTAAACGCACATGATGATTAATCGGGGCATAATGCTGTTTTGTTCAGACAAACAAAAACGGCCGCCCCATCAGGACGGCCGTTTTGAAATCCAAGCGGTAAAGCTTAGTTCTTTTCTTTGTCGACCAACTGGTTGGCAGCAATCCACGGCATCATAGCGCGCAGTTTGGTGCCGACTTCTTCGATCGGGTGTTCTGCATTCAGGCGGCGTGTTGCTTTGAACATCGGTTCACCGCAATGCATTTCCTGAACGAAGTCACGTACGAATTTGCCTTCCTGAATGTCAGTAAGAACTTCTTTCATGCGTTCTTTGACCGATGCATCGATCACGCGCGGTCCGGTGACATAGTCGCCGTATTCTGCAGTGTTCGAGATCGAATAACGCATGTTGGCCATACCGCCTTCATACATCAGATCGACGATCAGTTTGACTTCATGCAGGCATTCGAAATAGGCCATTTCCGGTGCATAACCGGCTTCGGTCAGGGTTTCGAAACCGTATTTGATCAGCTGGGTCAGGCCACCACAAAGGACAGCCTGTTCGCCGAACAGATCGGTTTCGCATTCTTCGCGGAAGCTGGTTTCGATCACGCCCGAACGGCCGCCACCGATTGCCGATGCATAGGAAAGTGCAAGTTCAAGCGCATTGCCTGATGCGTTCTGTTCCACAGCCACCAGGCACGGAACCCCGCCGCCACGTGCATATTCGGAACGAACCGTGTGGCCCGGGCCTTTCGGTGCGATCATCATAACGTCAAGATCAGCGCGCGGCTCGATCAGGCCGAAATGAACGTTCAGGCCATGTGCGAACAGAAGGGCGGCACCCTGTTTCAGGTTGTCGCGCAGTTCGTTGGCATAGATGGCTGCCTGATGTTCATCTGGCGTCAACATCATGACGACGTCGGCCCATGCCGCGGCTTCGGCCGGGGTCATGGTTTTCAAACCGGCTTTTTCAGCTTTTTTGCGTGATGAAGAACCTTCACGCAGGCCAACAGCAACTTCGGCAACACCGGAGTCATGAAGGTTCAGTGCATGGGCATGGCCCTGCGAACCGTAACCGATGATGGCAACTTTTTTGGTCTTGATCAGATTAACATCTGCATCGCGGTCGTAATAAACACGCATCTTTCGATACCTCTGGACGTTGGGCCACGCGATTTTTCTTGTGCGTGGCGGATGGATCAAACTTGTTAAACGCGGGGCTGCAAAAGCATTCCCCGGCGAACTCACATCGTCAGCGTGCCGCGCGAAATTGCCGCGACACCCGTGCGCGAAGTTTCAGAAAGTCCGAGCGGCTCCATCAATTTGATGAAAGCATCAATCTTTTCCGGACTTCCGATGATTTCGAAGACGAAGGAACTGTTGGTCGCATCGACTGCGCGTGCCTTGAAGATATCAGCAATACGCAGGGACTCGACACGTTTTTCACCCGATGCAATCACTTTGATCAAAGCCAGTTCGCGTTCGACACTTGGGCCGGAAAGGGTCAAATCGCTGACCTTGTGAACAGGAACCAAACGTGAAAGCTGTGCCTTGATCTGTTCGATCACCATGGGCGTACCCGAGGTGACAACAGTGATGCGCGACTGGTGGTAACTGGCGTCAACTTCGGCGACCGTCAGGCTTTCGATGTTATAGCCACGGCCCGAAAACAGGCCGATGACACGGGCCAGAACGCCAGCCTCGTTATCCACCAGAATGGATATGGTATGTTTCGAAATTTCGGTTTCTTTCACGGGTCTTGCTCCGCTAGGGCGCGGGCGGGCGCATTCAATGTGCTGCCCGGCCCGGCCTTTGATTATGGTTTGATGAGGTCGTAATCGCGATTGTCTTGATCGTCGATCAGACCAGAACCATCCCTTCGTCGGAATCTATGGCTTCGTCACCGTTGGTTTCCGCACCAAGCAGCATTTCGTTATGCGGCTTGCCCGACGGAATCATCGGATAGCAGTTTTCCTTGTCATCCACAGCCACGTCGAGGATCACCGGACCATCGATTTCAAGCATCTGCTTGAGCGTGTCGTCCAGATCAGCCGGGTTGTTGCAGGTAAGCCCGGTAAAGCCGAATGCCTCGGAAAGTTTGACGAAGTCAGGAAGGGACTCGCTATAACTTTCGGAATAGCGTGACCCGTGCAGCAATTGCTGCCACTGGCGGACCATGCCCATATAGCGGTTGTTCAGGATCACGGTTTTGACCGGCAGGTGATACTGCTTGAGCGTGGCACATTCTTGAATATTCATCATCACCGAAGCATCACCGGTAAAGCAGATCACGGTCGCATCAGGATGGGCAACCTGAACGCCCATGGCGGCTGGCATGCCATAGCCCATCGTGCCAAGGCCACCCGATGTCATCCATTCATGGGGATGTTCAAACCCGAAATGCTGGGCCGCCCACATCTGGTGCTGTCCGACATCGGTGGTGATATAGGTTTTGCGGTCGCGCGTCAGCGCATGCAGGCGACGGATCACGTGCTGCGGCTTGATCACGTCATTGGGCTGCTTGTAAGACAGGCAGCGTTTGCCGCGCCAGCCTTCGATCTCGTCCCACCAGCTATCAAGCGCCTTGGCGTCAATCCGGTGCTGTTTGGCTTTCCAGATTTTCATCATGTCTTCAAGGACATGACCAACATCGCCAATGATGCCGATATCGACGGGAACGTTTTTATTGATCGAGCTTTGATCAATATCGATCTGGACTTTCTGTGATCCCGGCGAGAAGAAATCAAGATTGCCGGTCACACGGTCATCAAAACGCGCGCCGATTGCAATCATGACATCGCAATCATGCATCGCCATGTTGGCTTCGTAGGTGCCGTGCATGCCCAGCATGCCAAGATACTGTTTGTCTGACGCCGGATAGGCCCCCAGACCCATCAGGGTCAGTGTGATCGGAACACCGGTCATACGGGTGAATTCGGTCAGGATCTTGCAAGCCTGACTGCCGGAATTGATCACACCGCCGCCGCAATACAGGATCGGCTTTTTCGCCGATGCCAGCAATTCGATGGCTTGTTCGATCTGGCCACGATCGCCTTTGACAATCGGATTATAGGTGCGGTGCGTGACCTGCGACGGTTCAAGATACGGCGCCTTGGCGACCAGAATATCTTTTGGCAGGTCAATCACAACCGGGCCCGGGCGGCCGCTTGTCGCAACGTGGAATGCTTCATGCATCGTGCGCGCAAGCTTCTCGCTGTCCTTCACCAGATAGTTATGCTTGGTGCAGGGGCGGGTAATACCGGTGGTATCGGCTTCCTGAAAGGCATCATTGCCGATCAGGTGGGTCGGAACCTGCCCGGTCAGGCAGATAATGGGAATCGAGTCCATCAACGCGTCGGTAAGGCCGGTAACGGCATTCGTTGCACCCGGACCACTGGTTACCAGCACAACGCCGACCTTACCGGTCGAACGTGCGTAACCTTCGGCGGCATGCACGGCAGCCTGTTCATGGCGTACTAGGATATGACGAATCCGGTTTTGCTTAAATATCTCGTCATATAGCGGTAGGACAGCGCCGCCGGGATAGCCGAATACGACTTCCACACCCTGATCGACCAGGGCCTGCAACACTACTTCCGAACCGTTTAAAATACGTTCTGCCATGATTTTCGAGCCTCTTTACTTAACGACAACAACGTGTCGTGTGATAACCGCGTGATTGAAACATGATCCAATTACCTTTGAACTGGAGTTGAAAAATCCGCCGAAACGGCGGTTTTCCGCCATTTGGAAGGCGGTAGGGCCAACCTATCGCCTCACTTTGGCGTGGTCAACAGAAATTGGTGAATATCATTACGCAATTTATCGGCTAAACTTTCCGAATATTGCGTGTCGATGATTTCCTTGTCGGTCATTTGATGGCGAAACCAGGTCAATTGACGCTTGGCATAACGTCGGGTTTCGCGTTGTGATTTCTCTTTGGCGGCGGGTAAATCCATCTCGTCTGCCAGATAGGCGGCAATCTCGCGCACGCCGACGGCCTTCATGACCGGCGCGCTTTCCGGCAGGTTTTCCGCCAAAAGCCCCCGGACTTCTTCAATAGCGCCCTGTTCGATCATCAGATCAAAACGTCGATTGCAACGATCATAAAGAATATCGCGTGGCGGCATGTAGCACAGCTTTTTGAAAATCATGCCCGCGGGCGGTGTAATCATGGGGTCGCGATGCCAGGCGGCAAGCCCGCGTCCGGTTCCTGCCAGAACCTCGGCCGCACGGATCAGGCGCTGGGTATTGGACGGATCAAGACCGGCGGCTGTGTCAGGATCGCGTTTGGCAAAATCATCAAAGAACGCCTGATGTCCGACTTTTTCAAGTTCGGCGGTAACCTGATCGCGAATGTCGGCGGGGATATCGGGAATGGGGGCGATCCCCTGCGTCAGGGCATTCAGATACATGCCCGTGCCACCGGTAATGATCGGCAATTTTCCCGTCGCATGGCATTGGGCAATCTCGGCCATTGCCATGTCGCGCCACTTCCCGGCAGAGCACGCCTCGCGCCCGGAAAGCACACCATAAAGCCGATGCGGGGCGCGTGCGATTTCACCATCGTCAGGCCGCGCACTTAGCACGCGCAGTTCCTTGTAGACCTGCATGCTGTCGGCATTGATCACCACACCGTCAAATGCCTCGGCCATATCAAGGGCAAGTGCTGATTTGCCGCTTGCCGTTGGTCCGGCAACGATCAGGACGGGGTGAAACGGGGGAGCGGAAACAGCAGACATTGGAAAGGCACTTTCAGTTCTTCTATTTATTGAGAGCGCCCAGTTTATGAGGTTCGGTTCGCAAGGCATAGAAATTAGCGCCGTTGCAGAGGACAAAAATTGTGCAGAGGACGGGCTTTGGGGAAAACGGGACTTGTCTTTGGTTGGAGCAATGCGGATAAAGACGCAAATATTATTTACCTTTTGCCATGCCAAGGAGCCCGCAATCCATGGATCTGGTCCTGACCCTGATCGTCGCCCCCCATTCTAACGCGCTGAGCGATGATATCGTCGAGCGCGCCAAAGTCGTTCTGGCCGGGGCCGGGGCGAGTGTCGGGGATGTTACCTGGCTTGCCGATGGGGAAGCCTGCGATATCGGCTTTGTCGGGCTGAGTATCGATATAGCTGATACAGCGCTTCGGGATGCCAAACTTGGTGTCGATGCCGTTACCCAGGTTGCAAGCAAGCGCCGCAAAAAGCTTTTGATCGCGGATATGGACAGCACCATGGTTACCGGGGAAACGCTGGACGAACTTGCCGCTTTTGCCGGGGTCAAGGATCGTGTTGCGGCAATTACCGCGCGGGCGATGAATGGTGAGCTTGATTTCGAAGCCGCCCTTGATGAACGCGTTGGTTTGCTGGATGGCATGTCGACCGACATGATGGCCGAAGCTTGGAAAACGGTGGAATATACCGGTGGGGCAAAAACACTGGTTGCGACCATGAAGGCCAATGGTGGCTTTGCCGCATTGGTATCGGGTGGGTTTGATTACTTTACCGGGGCGGTGCGCGCCGAACTTGGTTTTGATTTTGATCAGGCCAATGTGCTGATCACCAAGGATGGCAAGCTGACCGGCAAGGTGCAAAAGCCGGTATTGGATCGTCAAGCCAAGGTCGATGCGCTTGAAAAACTTGCCGCTCAGCAAGGGATTGGCGTTGAAGGCGCAATTGCAGTTGGCGATGGAGCCAATGATCTTCAGATGATTTCACTGGCTGGAACCGGTGTTGCATTCCATGCCAAACCGTCGGTTCAGCAACAAGCCCGTATTTGCATTAATCATGGCGATCTGACCGCCCTGCTTTATCTGCAAGGCTATACCAAGGCCGATTTCGTTGCCTGAGTAACCCGACGAAACACGGAAATGCAAAAAGGGCGGCCCTTGCGGGTCGCCCTTTTTGCGTATCAGGCAATAAAACCCGAAGGTCTTATTGTTCCTTGTTAAGCGTCAGACCGAAATAGCGCGGGCCTGCCGAGGTTTCGATCAGCATCAGGATCGTGCGTTTGTCATCATCAAGGGCCTTTTTGACCGCGTCAGAGACTTCCTCGACCGAGGAAACCGAGCTGTGCGAGGCTTCGATAATGATGTCGCCCGGGCGGACACCCTTTTCGGCGGCATAGCTGTCACCATTGACCTCGGTCACGATGACACCTTCGGTGCCTTCGGCCAGGTTATAGCGACGGCGCAGTTCGTCATTAACATTGGCAACCTTGACGCCAAGAGCCTTGATTTCGGCTTCGGCAACGGCGGGTGCCGGTTGCTCTGCCGGATCGGCGGCGGTGGCGACAATTTCTTCTTCTTCAAGTTCGCCAAGTTCGACCTGAACGGTTTTCTTTTCACCGTCACGCCAGAGAACTACATCGACATCCTTGCCAATTTTGGTTTCGGCAACAATACGCGGCAGGCGGCGCATGCTTTCGACTTCACGACCGTCAAATGACAGGATCACGTCACCCTGTTTGATGCCGGCGGCTTTTGCCGGGCCGTCATCTGAAACACCGGCAACCATGGCACCGGTCGAGGTATCTAGACCGACCGAGTCTGCGATGTCATCGGTTACAGTCTGGATGTGAACGCCGAGCCAGCCACGACGGGTGCGGCCGTATTCTTTGAGTTGATCAACAACCGAATTGGCAATGGCCGACGGGATGGCAAAGCCAATACCGACCGAGCCGCCGGACGGCGAGTAAATCGCACTGTTGATCCCGATGACGTCGCCATCAAGGTTGAACAGCGGGCCACCGGAATTCCCACGGTTGATTGATGCATCGGTTTGAATGAAGTCATCATACGGACCCTGATTGATGTCGCGGTTACGTGCCGAAATGATACCGGCAGTTACCGTGCCGCCAAGGCCGAACGGGTTGCCGATGGCCACAGCCCAGTCACCGATGCGGGCATGATCGGAATCACCCCATTTAACGAAGGGCAGGTCTTTGGCCGGTTCGACTTTGAGAAGGGCAACGTCGGTTTTCGGATCGCGGCCAATCAGTTTCGCCGGAAGGGTTTCACCTTCGTGCAGGCGGACGGTGATTTCGTCGGCACCGTCAATCACATGGTTGTTGGTGACAATGTAGCCATCCGCAGAAATGATAAAGCCTGAACCAAGTGCTGTCGCGCGACGCTGTTGGGGCGCCTGACCTTGACCTTGGCCCTGACCTTGTCCGCCGCCCTGTCCGTTGCGATCCATAAAGTCGCGGAACAGGTCTTCAAATGGCGATCCGGGAGGGAACTGGAAATCCGGTCCCTGACGTTCAGCCACCATCTGGCTGGTCGAGATATTTACCACAGTGGGCAGAAGCTTTTCGGCTAGATCTGCGAAACTTTCAGGAGCGGGGCGAGCGTTCGCAATTTGCGAGACGCTGGTCACGCCAAGAAGAACAATCACCAGCGCAGCGGTAAATTTGTTTCGCGCCGGGTTGTATAATGCTTTTAGCATGTGTCTGATCCTGTTCGTTGCCGCGTTCACGGTTTTGTTTTCTTGCAGCACGCGATGCCGCTCTTTCGTATAGTTCACGCATCGCTTAACTAGCCAAGTTAGCCCCGAGTTTGTCAGAAATTTGGCAAGGCTGAGAAAAAAGAAGGCATGACGCGGTTTTTATGTGTTTCGCGACCGAAATCCACGATTTTACGTAAATATCCATCTGTCTGAGTTTTCAAAGCCAGACCCGCATGCCCCAAATCGCGGCAATTGCGACGATAGCGGCAATAAGGCCACCGATCCTAAGCTGGGATTCCGGGATTTCCTGCATAAGTTCCATCACACGTTTGGCCCCGCCCGGGAATAACGAATAAAACATCCCCTCCAGCGCGATGGCCAGGAGAATAGCTGTGGCGAGTTCCTTCATGGGCTTGGACGTTCCGGCGTTTCTATGAACCTGTGTTCAATATAACTATCAACAGGACATTATTTTCAAATAAAAAAGGGCGACCGGCACACTATGCCGGTCGCCCTAGTGCTTTGTCCAGCACCTGTTTTGTCTAGCGGCTTGCGCCAGGCGTGGAGTTGTTAAAGTACTGGAAGAACTCGGAATCCGGTGAAATCACCATGGTCGAGCCATCCGAAAGTGCCTCGCGATAGGCTTCAAGCGAACGATAGAACTCGAAGAAGCTGGCATCTTTGCCATAGGCTTCACCAAGAACAATGTTTCGCTGGCCATCGCCTTCACCGCGCAGGACTTCGGCCTGACGGCGTGCCTCGGCCAAGATACCAACGCGTTCACGATCCGCTTCTGCCTGGATTTTCGCCTTAAGTTCTTCACCCTCGGCGCGAAGCTGTGCAGCTTCGGCGATACGTGAAGAACGCATGCGGTTATAGACCGCCTGCGATGTTTCCTGCGGCAGATCGGTACGGCCGATACGAACGTCAATCAGCTCGACACCGAATTCTTTGGCCGGTTCGATCAGGGTTGACTGGATTTTTTCCATGATCTGCGACCGATTATCCGACAACAGGGCGACAAGCGGGGCCTGTGCCAATTCGCCACGGATAACCGAGTTCAGACGCTGACCGAACAGCTGTACAAAGTTTGCTGTGTTGGTTGCGCGCTGACGGAACTGAAGCGGATCAACGATTTTCCAACGGGCAAAGCTGTCAACATTGACACGCTTCTGATCCGACAGAAGAACCTGCTGAACCGGCGGGTCAAGTTCAAGAATGCGGCGTTCGTAGTATTCCACATTCTGGATCGGCAGCTTGAAATGCAGGCCCGGTTCGGAAACCGCATGGACCGGATTACCGAACTGCAATACCAGCGCCTGCTGGTCCTGACGGACGGTAAACATGCACATGGATGCAACCACGGCTGCGATAACGACAACGACGCCGGTGGCAATAAGTTTAGGACTAGCCATTAGTTGTTGCCTCCTGCGTTCGCGCGTTTCTGGATTTCAGGCAACGGCAGATACGGAACAACGCCGTTGGCACCTTCGCCCTTCTGATCAAGGATGACCTTGTTGGCGTTCTTAAGAACGTCCTGCATGGTTTCCAGATACAGACGACGCGTGGTGACATCCTTGGCGGTCAGATAAGAATTATAGACCGAGATAAAGCGTTCTGCTTCACCCTGGGCATTCTTGACCACCTGATCCTTGTAAGCACGGGCTTCAAGAACCAAACGTTGTGCTTCACCTTTGGCGCGCGGAAGGATGTCGTTGCTATAGGCCAATGCTTCGTTCTGAGAACGATCACGGTCCTGACGGGCACGCTGCACATCGTTAAATGCATCGATAACATCCCGCGGCGGATCAACCTTCTGCATTTTCACTTCGGCAATGAAAATACCCGAAGCATAACCATCGACGATGCTTTGCAGCAGAGTACGTGTCTGTTCTTCAACACGCACACGACCAACTGTCAGGGCTTCTTCCAGACTGGTCTTGCCGACGACCTCGCGGATCGCACTTTCGGCCGCAAGCTTGATGGTGTTTTCCGGATCGCGAACATTAAACAGATAGGCACCCGCATCGCTGATGCGCCACTGAACGACATAATCGATGTCGATGATGTTCTGATCGCCGGTCAGCATCAGGCTTTCTTCGGGAACGTCACGTGAACCACCATTGCCTGCACCACCGGTGCCGCGATAACCAATTTCGATTTGGTTTGTACGTTCAACGTTTGGCTTGATCACTTCACCGATTGGTGCGGGCAAGAAGTAATTCAAACCCGGACCGGTCGTGCCAACCCATTTGCCAAACAGCAAGGTGACACCCTGTTCGCCCGGCTGAATACGATAGAAGCCGGTCAGAAGCCACAACCCGATTACGGCGATACCGATCAGGACAAAGCCCTTGTAGCCGCCACCACCACCGGGAAATAGCCGTTTAAGGCGTTCCTGGCTTTTGCGGATCATTTCATCAAAATCGGGGGGCGTGTTACCACCGCCACCGCCGCCACCCTGAGGACGCTGTCCCCATGGATTGCGGCCGCCGCCGTTGTTTCCGCCACTGCCCCAGGGGCCGCCGCCCCCTTGTGAATTCCAAGGCATCGAGTGTCTTCCTCTTCTTGCCGTTCGGTGTTTATCTTTGCTTACCGTGTTCTATCGTCTTATATGACAGCTTGCCGTGCAAAACAACGATAGGCGCCCGTAAGTTCTGTTTGATCACAGACTTAAGCCAATTTTCGGAGACCGCAATATGACCTCACCCACCCAGGAAAGTATTACAAAAGCCCTTTCCAATGTCATCGACCCGGCAGACGGTAAGAATATCGTCGAAAAGGGGATGGTTCAAGGTATTGATATTCATGACGAAACAGTAAATGTCATGGTTGCGGTTGATCCTGCCCGTGGGCCTGCACTCGAAGATTTGCGTCTTGCGGCTGAACGCGCCGTTGCTGATGTGAACGGGGTCACAACCGCCCGTGTCGCTCTGACGGCGGAACGCCCGAAGGCAGCAGCCAGTCCCGCGCCGGGCGCTCATTCACATGGTCATGGTCACTCCTATGCCTCTTCAAATGGGGCGGGCGGGGCGGCACCGCAAGCTGGACAACGCCCGCAAGGTGCAGGGCAGAAGCCAATTGAGCTGCCGGACGTTCGTTCGATCATTACGGTGGCGTCTGGCAAGGGCGGTGTTGGTAAATCGACAACCTCTGTCAATCTGGCGCTGGCACTGGCGGCCAAGGGGCTGAAGGTCGGTTTGCTGGATGCCGATATTTATGGACCCAGCTTGCCACGCATGATGGGGCTTCGCGATGCCAAGCCAAGCCATTCGGACAAGCAGGGGAAAATGATCCCGCCGTCGGCATTTGGTATTCGCATTATGTCCATCGGCTTCATGGTTGATGAAGAACAGCCGGTGATCTGGCGTGGCCCGATGGCAATGGGCGCACTTGAACAGCTTTTGCGTGATAGCGATTGGGGCGAACTTGACGTTCTGGTGGTTGATATGCCGCCGGGGACGGGTGATATCCAGCTATCGATGACACAGCGTGTGCCGGTCACAGGGGCGGTGATTGTTTCTACCCCGCAGGACATCGCCCTTTTGGATGCCCGCAAAGGGTTGAACATGTTCCGCAAGGTCAATGTTCCGGTGCTCGGCCTGATCGAGAATATGAGCTATTACCAGTGCCCGAAGTGCGGCAATGTCGATCATGTCTTTGACCATGGCGGGGCAAAAAAGGCGGCCGAGGAACTTGGCGTGCCATTTCTGGGCGAAATCCCGCTTGATCTTAAAATCCGCCTTGGCGCGGATGAAGGCAAACCGATTGTCCATAGCGATCCCGAAGGGGCACATTCCAAGGCCTATGGCGCCATTGCTGATAAGATTGCCGCCGAGATTGAAAATCGCGTTGGTCCGAAAACCGCACCGAAGAAAAGCCTGTTCCCAAAGATCAGCTTTAAGTAACTGAGGTCGAAAATATTGAGAGAACCATTCTCTGGTTTCTTGCTATCATCTGGAAATCGGGGAGAGGCTGAGCTAGGGTTTACGTCGATGCATGATTCTCGCGATATAGCGAACTACATTTTAGATATCGCAGACAAATCCGGTACGCCAATATCGAATATGGCAATTAACAAGATAATCTACTTTCTCAATGGATGGTATTTGGCAGATTTTGAGAGAGAGTTATGCTTGGATAAATTCGAGGCGTGGGAGCATGGACCGGTTTTGCCAAAGGTTTATCAGTCGTTCAAAAGCTTTGGAAAAAATTCTATTACGGTGCGCGCGGAGAGGTTTAATCCGACTACTAGGCTTTGGTATTACCAGCACTATAAATTTAACGACGAAGAGATAAGATATATCAACTTTGTCTTTAAGTTGTACGCCTCGATGAGTGCTGTTTCGTTGTCAAAGATGTCGCATGTCGAACAAGGGCCGTGGGACTTAGTTCGAAACCCTCGAAATGGTGAGGTCTTTCCAAAAGGTATAATTCCAAGCAGGTTAATTAGGGACTATTTTTTGCGTATAAGGCGTGTTTCTGACACTTGATACGATTCAGGGTTGATGATGGTAGTTAATCAGGTTAAGTTTTTCTTAATGCGGAACAAACCGTGAAGACTTGACGAAGGGAGAGCTAGGTGACACCACAACTTTGATGAGGAACTAGTTTTGCAGAACGAGCTTACATTCCTAAAAGTCTTGCAGTTGTACTCCCCAAACCCAGACTTATTTCGCCAGAATTTACGTCGATACCTCAGTAATGATGCAGGGCCTTGGGGCTATGATCCCTTCTATCGCTATTTGTTCGATTATTTGCGCGGTGTAGCGTTGAAAACTGTTTTAGCGTCAATAAATGACGGCGCTATGTTCAAGTATCAAAAATCGACCTACATAAAGCGCCTTAGAGAAATAGATAGTAAAGTTGATTTCTCAGGCGCGATAAACGTCTACCACATGAAGAAAAGTTCACGAATTGAGCTTGGTGGTGTGACGATGAGAATTCCCCAAAATATCCAATATACGACCTCAGATGGCCCCAAAATGTTGGTTTCTTTGTTTGATAAGCATTCTGGCTTGGATAATCATGCGGTTCGTTTGGCCTTGGGAGTTCTTAATGAGGAAGTTAATTCGACAATGCTCGGTGAGGGGCTGTTGCCTGAGCTTATATGTTTTGACAATGACATTTTGAGCTACTCAAGCGTAGTTGACTCACCTTTAGCAGAACATGATGAAGTAATGGAATGGTACCGGTATTGCCTGGTTACGTTGAAGGATTTATATGTGCCAGCAAAATCCAAACAACCTCAGAAAAACAAAATAGATCCAAATCAGCTCGGCCTAGACTTGTAGGGCTCGGGAAATATCTTGGGTCTATGTAAAACAAAACCCCGCCAGATTTCTCTGGCGGGGTTTTGTGTTTGCAGGAAAGAACAGTTGATTAGGTGGCGTCTGCCATGAAGGACTGCATCCAGCCTTCGTTCAGGTCGCGCAGTTCGGCAAGGCCGATTTTGTTTTTACCATCAATGGAGATCGCATCACCACCGGCCTGACCGATGATTGCAGCCGCAACATTCGAGCTGTTGGCAGCATTCAGAACCTTGTCCGGATCGCGGGTGGCGATCACATATCTGCCCTGATCTTCACCAAATAGCCATGCGACTTCGCTGCCACTTTCTGGCAGGTGCAGGTCGGCGCCGATATTGCCGGCAAGGCACATTTCGGAAACAGCAACCAGCAAACCGCCATCAGCAATATCGTGGCAGGTACGGATCAGGCCAAGTTCGATCAACTCACGTACCAGCGTACCAGCACGTTTTTCGGCATCAAGGTCGACTGGCGGCGGTGCGCCTTCTTCGCGGCCTTCGATGGTTTTAAGATACAGCGACTGGCCCAATTCACCGGTTGCCGCACCGAGCATGATCAGTGCACTGTCATCGCGCTTGATCGCGATGGTCGCATGGTGACCCAGATCGGAAATCACACCAACGCCACCAATCGCCGGGGTCGGCATGATACCAACGCCATTGGTTTCGTTGTAAAGCGACACGTTGCCCGACACGACCGGGAAGTCGAGCGTGATGCAAGCTTGGGCAATGCCCTGACATGCGCCAACAAACTGACCCATGATGCGCGGACGTTCCGGGTTGCCAAAGTTCATGTTGTCCGTGATGGCAAGCGGCTTGGCGCCGGTTGCGCACAGGTTGCGATAGGCTTCGGCAACGGCCTGTTTGCCGCCTTCAACCGGATCGGCCATGACATAGCGCGGGGTACAGTCGGTGGTCGCGGCAATGCCCTTGTTCGTGCCGGAAACGCGCACGACACCGGCATCGCCCCCCGGACGGACAATGGTGTTGCCCATGACCAGATGGTCATATTGTTCCCAAATCCAGCGACGCGACGCAAGGTCGGAGGACGCCATCAGGGTTTTAAGCGCATCAACATGGCTGATCTTGCCCGAAAGGCTTGCCGGATCAATGCGATCCTGTTTTGGGGTTTCTTCCCATGGACGGTCATATTCCGGCGATGCTTCGGCCAGCGGATCAATCGGCAGATCACCGGCAACTTCGCCATGCCACATCAGGGTCATGCGTTTGGTGTCGGTCAATTTGCCGATTACCGCAAAGTCGAGTTCCCATTTGTCAAAGATTGCCTTGGCGGCATCTTCGCAGCCGGGTTTCAGGACCATCAGCATGCGTTCCTGCGATTCTGAAAGCATGAGTTCGTAAGGCGTCATGCCTTCTTCGCGCATAGGGACTTTATCAAGCCACAGCTCGACACCAACGCCGCCTTTTGAGGCCATCTCGAACGAAGATGACGTCAGGCCAGCCGCCCCCATATCCTGAATCGCAACGATCATGTCGGTTGCCATCAGTTCAAGGCAGGCTTCCAGCAGAAGCTTTTCGGTGAACGGATCGCCGACCTGAACGGTAGGACGCTTTTCGTCGCTGTCGTCATCGAATTCAGCCGACGCCATGGTAGCACCATGGATGCCGTCGCGGCCGGTTTTCGACCCGACATAGACAACCGGGTTTCCTATACCCGCAGCAGCCGAATAGAAAATGTTGTCGACATCGGCCAGCCCCACGGTCATCGCATTGACCAGGATGTTGCCGTTGTAGGATGCGTGGAAGTTGGTTTCCCCGCCGATGGTCGGAACCCCCATGCAGTTGCCATACCCGCCGATCCCCTCGACAACACCACTAAGCAAGTGGCGGGTTTTAGGGTGTTCTGGTTCGCCAAAACGCAGCGCATTAAGGTTGGCAATCGGGCGCGCACCCATGGTGAAAACATCACGCATGATGCCGCCAACACCGGTAGCAGCCCCCTGATAGGGTTCGATA